>Ga0315915_1000079_pt1 | contig 66715 bp, 31 predicted proteins | sample MpolbnodulesMG_FD_207738 | JGI IMG/M metagenome (GOLD analysis project Ga0315915, IMG submission 207738) | Medicago polymorpha root nodule microbial communities from Los Angeles, California, United States - branched nodules | ecosystem: Host-associated > Plants > Roots > Nodule | place: USA... | reverse complement strand
ACGGAAAAATTATGTTAATCCATCGTAATTGTTTCATCTAAAAAACAAATTCAAATTTATTTAAACAATTCATCTTTGTTAGTGCTTCCTAAACATCCAGTCTAATTGTTTGGTTAAATTTCACTAATACTTATGACTTTGTCTGCACATAAAAAATATTTAATTTTGTTTTTGAGCTAATCTTTTTTGATAAAAATATTGTATATATAACTTTCCAGATCTATGATGGGTTTTATTTTATAATTAATAGATGAAATTTTTAAAAATAATTAATTGAAGGAGGAAGGAATCAAAATCATATTTTTTTCGGCAAAATAAAATAATGAAGATTAAGTCATTCAACACTGAGAAAACGACCACCCTGGCCTGGCTAGAGTTATTTGTTTGGAATGTGATGGGAAGATGCACACGAAATATCGGTTTGATTATTTTATTTTTTTATTAAAATGATAAATATAGGGCAAAATAAAGGTTCACTTATATGAGAAGTTATTGACAATAAAATATTTTAAAAAAAGTACAAGTACTTAGAAGCAAACACGAAAAGGCACAATCTTTGTGTGAAACTTTGGTGTCAAAATTTGAAGCCCCAAAAAAGGAAAAGAGTTGCGTGTATTTCTAGAGAAACCTAGAGAGAGAGAGAGAGAGAGAGAGAGTCAAAGTGTGTGGGGAATGTGAGATGAGAAGAAAAATAAAAGTTGGGAGGTGGGGTTGGTGGGAGGTTTGCTTACCTTTCTTTGATGTTCCTGATAAGTGCTTGATCTTCTCTAATAGTTTGTCATCATTGATTCAAGAGAGTAAATATAGTGTGACACTATTTTTCTGTTCTTATATAATTTATATTTGTGAATAAATAGTAGATAATATTCTAAAAATGGTAATAATACAATAGTATAATTTGTGTCTACATGTACATTCAATCACACCTCATTCTATGGATACGTATTGACATGTTTTCAGAAAATGATGTGGCAAAACGATATCATTTAGGATTTAATTAGATGTATATATGTGAAAAAAATCATCTATATTATGTGAAAAAAATTATCTATATTATGCAAAAAAAGAGAAAATTTTGAATTTACAAAAAGTAATTAATGTCTAAAAAAACTGATAGCAAATCATAATAAAAAATAAACAATTTACGCTAACATATATTCTATGAGTAAAAAACTAAAGAAAATGTTCACAAGTGTCTTTAGACATTTGGCTCTTGGTACTTGTTAAAAAGTAAAAAAAAAATGATCTTCAAATATGATTCAATCAACACCTTGAAATTTTTGAAAATTAATATTTTTTACATAAAACCCATTACTTATTAGTATTTCCTTAGCATGATCCAACAAATTATACATATATATAGACTCATAGTATAAGTTTAGTTTTTGACTCGAATAGTCCAACATTATTAGTTGACATTAATGACAATGTGTTTGACCCATTTAATTTTCAATGGAAATTTCAATATTTCCTATTTTAGGAATAGTGTGTTGTTATCTCTTTTCAATAAAAGTTAACACTATTTCATATATTCCATGAATATTCCATTAATAATAATAATAATTTTCAAAAATAGTAATAATAATGACAAGTATATGCATTGACTTGAGAGTTGAAGTTGGAAAGTTAATGAGTAGAGTGATAAGAATGATGAGAGTTTTATTCTCATCTATAATACTCTTTTCGATCATATTTATAAACAAAATAATTTTTTTTAGTTCATTGTATAATTAATGTATCAGGTCACATTTATAGACTAAATACGTTAGTTATTCAATGAATCTAAAAAATGGCTTTTTTAACACGAACATACTATAACATTTTTTATCTTTTTTTTAGTTACCTCTAACATTTTTTTATCTTGTCAATAAGAAAGACATTTTTCATTATTATGAAAATAGAATAGAATGAAAAAATCAATAGTAGATTGGTCAAGTAGTAAAAGACTTGTACCACTTAAATATGTGCTTATGATTCTGGTTCTGGTTCATGCGTATGGAAAAAATTTGGTTGAAAAAAAAATCATCTTGTGTATTGTATAGATTTTTTAATAACAGCGGTAGAAACTTCGTATGAATATCATGCTAATAAAAAAGAATAGAATGTGTCAGAAAAAAAAAAGAATGGAATGAAAAATGCTAATGAATAATATTTCTCGAGGTCATTGTTTAACAAAACAATATATAAAATTGGGTTAAATATGTTTTTGGTACCTATAAATATACCAATTTTTCGTTTTAGTCCCTCTAAAATTTTACTTTAACTTTTAGTCCCTCAAAAATTCTTCATCTTCACTTTTGGTCCCTTCTTTAAAGTAAACTCATATGTAGAATTCATATTTTTGAGTAAAAATTTTCAGAAAATTTATAATATTATAAGAATCTCTTCCAAAAAAATTTAGAATTTTTTAACAAAACATGAATTTAATATGAATTTTTATATTTTTGATGGTTAAAAATTCATATTCAATTTATGTTTTGTTAAAAAATTCTAATTTTTTTTATGCAAGATTTTTGCAATATTCTACACATTTCTGCTAAATTTCATTAAAAAATACTAAAATTAACTTAAAAATAGGGACCAAAAGTAGTGATTGAAAAATTTATAGGGACTAAAAGTTGAAGGAAAATTTTAGAGGGACTAAAACGAAAAGTTGATATATTTATAGGACCATGAACATATTTAACCCTATAAAATTATAGCAAATTTTTATGGAAATTTATGTTTTTATCACAAATTTATTATTTTAGTGAATAATTATTTTGTTTAGAAATCTTAAACAATATTTTTATTTGATATAAAAATGGTTTTTGTTTCTGATCGACACATGTCTGGTTCAACTGGATGACCAGGCCAATTTGTATCAATCAAATAAGAAAACTTGAGTTGGTTCAATAATTGTAATATTTGTTTATTTTAAGCATGTTGTTATTTTTTCAACAATTAAAATTGAAAGTATAGTAAGAAACTAATCATATTTACAACGTACACAGGTAACCCTAAGTTCAAACAAATTGTTCTTAAATAGAAACTTCTTTCAACGAGTATTTTAAACGTAATAACATAATAACTATAAAAAATTAAGAATCAACAAAATCCTTGGGAAATACCCACCATGCTCTATTGGTAATTCTCTCTACTCGATCTATATTACGTGTATTAAGAAGACAAAACACACATGTAATTTTATGAGTTTGAATACAAGTGAAAGTCCATCTAAGAATACTTTATTTGGAAGGCAAGATGAAGGAAACAAAGGACCGGATTTCTTTCCTTGATTCAAAAGGGGAGGAAAACGCTTTAGTGGAGGATGAGTGTCCGGAGCTTCGTGACTTGTCTGTGCCTTTGCATTCTTTGGCTCGGGTAAATGCTAGTGTGAGTTGGCAGCAGGCTAGATTGAATTGGTTGCAAGAAGGAGACGCAAACTCAAAATTCTTCCACGGTATAATGTCTCAAAGACGACGTCGAAATGCAATTCAGATAGTGTATGTCGACGGTGCTCAGGTTGACGGGGTAACTAATATCAGAAATGCGGTGTTTAATCATTTTTCAAATCATTTTAAATCAATAAATATGGTGCGGCCAGATGTGGAGAATCTTCACTTCGCTCAATTAAACTTTGCAGAATCAGGGTCTCTGATCCGCCCTTTTTCCCTGGAAGAGGTAAAATTAGCAGTCTCGGATTGTGATAATTATAAGAATCCTCGACCGGATGGAATCACTTTTGGTTTTATTAAAGATTTTTGGAGCGAGTTACAGGAAGATTTTATGAGATTTTTAACGGAGTTCCATCGGAACGGAAAGTTGACAAAGCGGGTGAATTCCACTTTTATTGCTTTAATTCCAATGGTCGAAAGCCCGCAACGTCTAACTGACTTTCGTCCTATTTCCTTAGTTGTTAGTATGTATAAGGTGTTGGCTAAGGTTCTTGCTAACAGATTACGGGCTGTCATAGGAAGCGTCATCTCTGATACTCAGTCCGCTTTTGTTAAGGGGAAACAGATCATAGATGGTATTCTTATAGCTAACGAGGCGGTAGATGAGTCTCGTCGTTGTAATAAGGAAATGTTGTTGTTTAAAGTTGATTTCGAAAAGGCATATGACTCTGTGGACTTGCAGTATCTCGATGTGGTAATGGGCAAAATGATTTTTCTGACGCTTTGGAGAAAATGGATTACTGAATGTGTGGGAACTGCAGTGGCATCTGTTTTGGTTAATGGCAGTCTGACAGAGGAGTTTCCTTTGGAGAAGGGGCTTCGTCAAGGGGATCCTCTATCCCCGTTTTTATTTTTGCTAGCGGCTGAGGGATTCAGTGTGATGATGAAGTCTTTGGTGGCTGCCAATTTATTCTGTGGGTATCATGTGGGTAGTCAGAATGAGGTGCCTTTAACTCATTCACAGTTTGCGGACGACACTTTGATTATCGGAGAGAATAGTTGGTCGAGTGTGAGGTCTATGAGGGCAGTTTTACTTATTTTCGAGGCAGCTTCAAGATTAAAGGTTAATGTTGACGGGGGTGAATGTGTCAGACTCTTGGTTGACTGAAGCGGCTTTGGTTATGAATTGCCGGACGGGAAAAATTCCATTCACGTATTTGAGATTACCTATTGGTGGTGATATGCGCCGATGTAACTTTTGGAAACTTGTGCTTGACCGCACTGTGTCTCGTTTGTTGATGCGGAAAACTAAGTTTTTATCTTTTGGAGGTCGACTAATACTTCTAAAATATGTCCTGTCTTCTCTTCCGGTTTACTTTCTTTCCTTTTTCCAGGCTCCCATAGGTATAATTTCTTCCCTTACTTCTATTTCAAAAGATATTTTTGGGGTGGTGGTGAGGATTTTAGGAAAATTGTCTGGGTTGACTGGGATTCGGTTTGTTTACCTAAGGAGGATGGAGGTTTAGGTGTGAGGAAGTTGCATGAATTTAATTTAGCATTGTTAGGGAAATGGAGTTGGAGGATGTTGATTGACAAGGAGGGGTTATGGTATCGAGTCTTGAAGGCTAGGTACGGGGAGGAAGGGGGGCGCCTGAAGGAGGAGGGGTGTGACTGTTCTTTATGGTGACAGATGCTTTCACGTATTCGCGGCGGTGTTGGTTTGGGGGTGGGGTGGTTTGATAATAATGTCTGTCGTGTGGTGGGTGGAGGAGGTACCACTTTCTTTTGGACGGATAATTGGTGGACGGTGTTCCTTTACGGGAGAGATTTCCTCGCCTTTTTGATCTAGCAATGGATATATGGGTGTCAGTTGAGGAAATGGCGAGGCGTGGTTGGGAGGAGGGTGGTGGTGCCTGGGTGTGGAGGAGGCGCCTTTTTGCATGGGAGGAGGAGTGTGTTAGAGAGTGTTCAGTTCTGTTACATGACATTGTTTTGCAGGAACATTTACCTGACAGGTGGAGGTGGCATCTAGATCCCGTTAATGGTTACTCCGTTAAGGGAACTTATATATATCTCCCATCAGCAACCGAACCTACAACAAGGGGTTTGGTTAAGGACGTTTGGATCAAGAATGTCCCATTAAAGGTTTCAATTTTTGCACGGAGACTTTTCTGTAACAGGCTTCCGACGAAAGATAACCTTCAGAGGCATTATGTGCTCCAAAACGACGACATTCATTATGTCGGAGGGTGCGGTTTGGAGGAGTCTGCGAATCACTTGTTTCTTGGCTGCACTACTTTGTGTAACGTATGGTATCATCTCTTTCATTGGTTAGACATTACTTTTGTTCCCCCAGAAGGGTTAGACGAACATTTTCTTCAGTTTGGTCACTTGTCCGGGCTACCACGGTCTACATATCCGTACTTAAAATTGATATGGTTCGCGTGTGTCTGTGTTATGTGGAAGGAAATGAATAACAAGCTTTTTAATCAGAAGGCATTGGTTCCAAAACAAATATCAGACAAGGTAAAATTGCTATCTTTCTAGTGGTTGAAGGCGAGTCTCATTACTTTCGCTTTTCAGCTATCATGACTGGTGGAGGCATCCTTTATCTTGTATGAGTCTAATGCTGTAATTTTTGTCTGTTTTTCCTTATTGTTTCGAGTAGCTCTTCTATGAGATTTTTGTAACTGTTATCAGTAACTGTCGAGTTTAAACTTGAGGGTGATTCTCTTTTTGCACGCCTTGTGTGGGATGAACCACTCTCTTTGAATTAATATATTGCATTTTGGCTTGTCCAAAAATAAATAAATACTATGTTATGACTTGAGTTAAATTTTACGAACTAAATATCAATATTTTCAACGCTACGATAAATATAAAATGTAATAACTCAATCATAACTTAATTGATAAGAACGTTATGATATACATAGATCGGCGTTCTAACCTCGAATTTTTCACTTATTTATTTTAAGAGATGAATTTTTTATCATTCGGTTATTTGATAAAAAAATGTAAAATATATTACTTCTTTCCGTCACTATTATAAATCAGATATATCAATTATTCAATGAATCTAAAATTATTTTTTTTTTCTTATAGTAATAATAAGAGAAAGCACGTAATATTATTTTTTTAAGGAAAGCACGTAATATTAGTTAAATGATACATTTTTAAAGATAGAAATGTCATTCACTCTCTGACAATTTTTTTTTGATGCAAATGTGTCATTCGGTCTGATATAAGAAAGTATTACACGAGTTTTGATAAAAATTAAACATTTGTTAGCTTTTATGTTGTCTTATCAATTAAAGAATATAAAAGTATACTCTCTCTATTTTAAAATATAAGCAAAATTTATTTTTTAGGTTCATTTATTTAATGATGTATGTGGTCCAGAACCACATACATTATTAAATTAATGTATCTAAAAAGTAAATTTTGCTTATATTTTAAATTTTAAAACGGAGGGAGTATGAGTTATCATTATTATTAATTGACGTATTAATATATCATTAATATATATGTAACATAATTACACTAACGACATACTCGCTATTTAATTCCCTCACTCCAGCCACCCAATTATCTTGATATCCCGTCACAAAGTAAATTTTGATTAAAAGAAAGGGTCCTTTCCCGAAAAGAAATTTATCAGAGTTCCATAGTTCTCTTGATGATTGCACACGGAAAATAATTTTTTATTAAAAGAAATAACTTGTATTGGACAAAAAAACAAACAAATCAAACTTGTACAAAAGAGATAAGGATAAATTGAAAACTAGTAGTAGATTAACATTGTTATATTTATCCAGTATTTTCCTTTCGTTTAGTTTTGTAATCGTGAATTTTATGGAATGCATTCTAAGAGTATACGACGAGAAGAATTATCTTTTTTTTTTTTTGAGGAAACGAAAATTACCTTATTCTTGCTTTTTAATCAGATAATTATCTTCTTGTAATACACAGTACTTTTTCCATTTTTTGACAAAATCTAATGCCTTGTTTGTAAAAAACGTCAATTTAGCATTAAAAAACATTTAAGTGATGAGATCATTTTATTAACTCATGATATTTAATTCAAGGATTCTTCATTAACTCACACCGTGCACACAGAATATTCGAGGGTGCAGACAGAATATTCAAGAGGTGACATCATTTTTATTTCTTAAAAAAAATTGAGGGTGTTTATGACAAATTTTAATGTCTATATATGAGTTTGAAAGAGAGAGTAAGGAAGAATTTTGAGAAAGAGGTTTTTTTTTTTTTTTTTAATAAAAAAAATTGACACTTTTGGGAGATGTAAATATTGAAGGGTTTGTTTTTCTTTGTGTTACAAATCTTTTAAAACTCAAAAATTGTTAAGATAAATTATTCAAATCCAATTTATATTGTTAAAGTAATCTTAAAAAAATATTAGTTATAAATATTAATTTATCCTTTTTCACAAAACAAACGATAAAAAATTTAAGATTTTTAAATATTTTTCTTATAAACTCAGAGACAAAGCCATAAAGTATAGGTCTACATTTTTTAATGATGACACAAACATAACATAGGTTGAAGATAAATTTAAGAGAGTTTGACAAGTAGAAGCAAGCATTGGTGGTATGATTCAAGAAAGATAGTCAACACCTAGCAAGCAAAATCGACAAGCGAGGATTAATAACCAAATAGTGTTAGTAAAGTCGACTAACCGACACCATCAGGTGTTTGTTGGTCTTCAACGTATTAGCGTTGAAAATCACTAATTTAGTATAATTAACTGCTATGAATGTAGGTTTTCACACTGTAATGTTCAAACGATGTAAATTAGGTCAAATAACATTTTAAAACCTACTGCTAAACTAAAAATATATCCAGGCTATAAGAATCTAAGTATGTCTTCCACATCTTTAAATTTCTTTAAGCATTCAACAAATTATGCTTTTGACTAAAACCTTTATCTTTTCGCATTTTACTTTCTAACAAATTTGCTTTCATGTCTTTAAAATGTAAAGCTTTTAACTTCTAGTAGTTTTACATTTCATTGCACATTTTCACATTTCAAGCCAGTTTACGTTCTTTTTTAATTTACTTTCAGCCCATTTATTTGCTTGTAGTTTAATTTGGACACAATTTACTTTACTCTCTTTTGTGTTTTTAATTTATATTTCAAAACTCATTTGTCATTCACATTTTCTTTGAACTAAAACACACACACACACTAAAAGTCGATCATGTTACCAATTAACTCGTCCATGATCTCATAGTTGCATTGATCAAACATTCATTTGTGGTCAACTATGACACATTTCACATTTGACCAATAATCACCATAAACAATTTGACACGCTCAATTGGACGTGTTTAATGTAACTTACATGTTTAACTTTTTCCTTTTGTGACAATTATTGTTGTGTGTGTGCATGTTGCTGCGAAGTGGAAAGTCAGAAATTCACAAACTTCAATTATGACAAGTGACGACGATGATGATTTGTCTAATACAATAAGTATTGGCGTGTACAATAATGCAAGTGCTATAACCATGTCAATCTCTAGTAGAGTCAGTCGTGCATTGTCAAGTGTGCCGACAACTACAAATCTTAATGTCATATTATCACTTTCTTCTGAAGCGTTGGAGTGATCCAACACCAAAAGGGGTAAACTATCGCAAAACATATTTTTCCAAGAAATAGTCAAACAAATTCAAGCCAGTACTTGAAATTTAGCGCGTCAAGGGACAACCGTTTCCTTTTGAGGCTAACCCTTTAAGTGATGCACAACCCACACCAACTATACATCAACCAATAACAAGGCCAATTTTTGAAATGTCTTCCAACATCATTAACCTTGCAACATACATTCTCTATGTCACAATTATGTGGGATTAACTCTAGATTCACAGTTAAGTGTCCGACAACAGGTGAGTGACCAGAACAATGAAATGGTGAATATGTTCATTCAATAAATAGGGGAAGTTATCACGCCTTTGATGGAAACTACAAACAAGGTTTATGGAGCTTTTGGCCACTCAAATTACCTCGTTGAACCAAGTATTGGGTATTGACACACTTGTAAAAGGGAATGTCCACCAAGGCAAAAACAAAAACAAGTATCCCCTTAATGATGACCAAGGTCATCTACACATGAATCATGGGCATGTTAATGGGTAAATTGTTGTGAACTCAGATCAAAATTCACACTAATACTTTGATGTGTGGAACAAATTTAGCAACAACCAAATCCGATGAAACAAACACATACACTAAAATAAGATAAAGGAGAAGAAGAAGAAGAAGAAAATGATATTTGTTCACCCAGTTCGACCCAAATTTGACCTATTTCTTGAGGAGAGAGATTTCTCCAATTCACAATTAAAGAGTTTCTTACAAAGTGATACAAGAGTTACAAGAAAATTTCCTTCAACAACAGACCCTACTTTCTATCATTTTCATGAATCTCTTTCCATGACCAAGAGACTCGATGGTTTATCCCCACGGTGTTTCCCAACCCTAGTTTCTGTCTTAAAAGGAACCAACCCACTAACTGATTTATCTCCATTATGTTTCTTAACCCTAGTTTATATCTCAAAAGGAGCCAACCCTTGGTCTTTGCTTTCCTAAGAATCATCTCTTTTGTTAAACCCTAGTTTACCTCACTCCCACCTCTTGTCTATCTATATTTGATGAAGAGAAGCCACACACACGCACACACACAAACATCACCTACTTGGCGATCAAAAAGTAAAAATATGAAGTAATCGTCTTGCTTGTCTTTCACTTCAAGAAATAGTCTTGTGGGCTACAAGACTTGTCAAACAAGTAATTAAACAAGTTAAGTAACAACCTTACTTGTCTTCCACTTCAAACTACAATGAATGACGAAACTTTCCACCAAGATATTAACATTGTTGCTTTCTTAAGCTGAATTCGAACTCAGAACGTTTGGTTAAGAGGTAAAAAATTTCCTACCATCTTTTCTTTAGTCAAATAACCTAGTGGCCGGAGCTTACACATTTCTTACCATCTTGTCCAAGTGTCTTAGACATACGTGTTGGGAATAATTTTATCCTTCAACTAATATTTAGCAATTAGTTTCTTTAATTGTATTTATAATAATAATGGATACATCAATTCTTAATAAATTGAATTTAATTAAACTATTGTTCTCTTTCTTTTATTGACATAAGTTTTTTTAGTTTGTGTGAAATAATCTACCGAGACATTTATAATATAGGATAAAAAAGACAATAATAAATTCAATTGAAAAAGAGAATTTGTACCCAAAGTAAAAGACAATAATCAGTCACCAACATTGAGTACTTAGCCGTTTTCATGATGATTATGGTGTTGAATAAATGGTGTTGACCTAACATTAGATTTTGATAGGCTATAAAGGGCAATATGAACTTATTATGATTGTGTATAAGCAGACGCTCATATTTCGCATAAGTGCGTTTGCCGGTGGAGTGGAATATCGGCATCAAAGATACATACCATCATCATTTCATGTTTGGGAAAGTCTACATATCTCTTTTTTAAACAGTAGCCACTATTTTCTGTCTTTTCATGACCTAATATTTTGACCAAAAACCCATCACTTTTTTTTTTCTTCTTCCAAAATCTATTTCACCTTGAAATCAAAAGCTAATAATAATAATAATAATTATAATAATAATGACGATGCATAATATATAATATATGCAATATCTGAGGTTCGAATCTCGGACACCACCAAAAAAATAATGTTAAGAATAATTAAGGAAAATAAGACGAATGTATTAGACACAATCTTTAACGTTAAGTCTTTTATCTATTGATTAATAATATTTCTTTCTTTATCTCTTTTGTTGGGATATATGAAGGAGGAGGTGTTGGGTCAAATTTGGGAGAGTTATGCTCCATAAAAAATTATAGTTTATTTTTATTTTTATTTTACAAATGCTCCTTGGGTGTCAACCGACGAGAGTGAATCTTCTTTATAGGAGGGATTGTATAAATGGAGGGACTCTAGCTGTTTGTGGTGTCCGACTATGTCCAAATTTAAAGATCATCTTTCGATCACTTGCATTTTTGCGGGTGATATTTGGTATAAATTTTTAAGTGGTTCAGAGTGGTGATGATGTTACCCGAAAACCACGTGAATTTTTTTCAAAGTTGGTGCTTGTTTCGAGGAAGGGAAGGGAGTGTAAGGGATTAATGTTGATTTGGCATATTACTTTATGGTCTATTTTGAGGGGTAGAAATGATGGTGTTTTCAAGGATAAAGCGGCCAAGGTAGAAGATGTGGTGGAGCATATACAACACGTTTCTTGGCAATGGTTTGTAGCAAAGGATGAAGGGCTGCCTTGCATATTTTCTTATGAGTGGTGGATCAATCCTAGAGATTGTCTCTTGCAGAAATGATGTTTGTCTTTGGGAGTTCTTTTGCGAAGGATAGAGTACCAATTGTACTTTTTTTACTCGATAAAGATTAGAGTATTACTTGTATTTTGGCTCTCTCTTATAACCGTTATTGTTTTGATCATTATATATATAAGGCCAAATACTTTCCTGAGTTCTTTAAGTTTTACGTTTGTTTCAGATAGATCCTTTAAGTTTTTAAGGTTTTAAATAGGTCTTTTAAGTTCCGAGTTTGTTTCGGATAGTTCCTTTAAGTTTTTAAGGTTTCAGATAGGTCCTTTAAGTTTCGAGTTTGTTTCAGATATGTCCTTTAACTTTCTAAGGTTTTAGATAAGTCCTTTAGGTTTCGAGTTTGTTTCAGATATGTCCTTTAAGTTTCTAAGGTTTTAGATAGGTCCTTTAAGTTTCAAGTTTGTTTCAGATAAGTCCCTTCTATCAACCTCCGTTAAGTCAAAGTTGATCTGTCTGAAACAAACTTGAAACTTAAAGGACCTATCTGAAACCTTAAAAACTTAAAGGATCTATCTGAAACAAACATGAAACTTAAAGGACTCAGGGAGTTATTTTGAAACAAACATGAAACTATATATAAATATATCTTTTTCGTTTAAAAATAAAATAAAATAAGAAATAACACAAGTGTGTCTTGAATGAAATAGTTTGGGTCTTTTTCCATTTTTCCAGGGATCTTAGGTTTAGACTTAGTTAAGAAAGAGCAGCATCGGTAAAGCACTTGAGGGGCGATTTTATATCTATTGCGGTCTATATGATTCGTGACATTAATCTCTATGGAGAATAAACGATAATACTCCCTCCGTCCTTATATCTACCACCCATTTAATTTTATTTTTGTCCTTAAATGTAAAACCCTTTTCAAATTACTAGATGCATTTTTTTTCTTTCTTAACATACCCCTAATTAATTAATACTACTAACTCGTTTTGAAATATGAAAAAGTCAAATTTAATACATATACAAACAAAAAACAATTTGGTAATATTAAAACACAAAACAAACACATTAATTACACTGACAGTTTTTCTTAAGAAATGTGAAAAATACAAAGGGGGCTTACATATAAGGACAGAGGGAGTAATAAATATTGTATCATGGACTTTCTTTATAATAAAATCCAAAGAGTGGTAGATGAAAGATCCTTCTAGAACCGAAATAAAAGAAGGTCTAATATAGACTTGGCGCAAAAGTAAACCTTTTTTATTTTATGTTTAAAGTTCAATAAAATATTTTATATACTTTCCATTTTTTTTTAAGAAATAAAAATGATATATAATAACACCGACGGAAACCCTCTTTAGCACAAGGTGTACTAAAAGGCCGCCCCAAAATACAATCTGTTACAGAGTAATACACAAGAACGATGATCAGTCGACACCCAAATATTGAAGGGGGTCTGACCACCATTTCTCAGAGGCAAAAACAAAGATGGTCTTGTTTGCTTTTAGCCACCAAAATGAATAATGTTTAATCTTTTTCATAAGTTCTAACATGAGAGTCTGGATGTTATTAAAAATTATGTTGTTACGTTTGGTCCAGATTATCCACACACACAAGAGCCACATAAGTTGCATCAAAGAACGACGCTTCGTCGAAATTCCTAGAGAGTTAGTAAACTGAATGAAATGATCACAAATATTATAGGGATCAACTCCTGAAACTCCTAACCAATTCCTAATATGCTGCCATAGAGACCCAAAGCTGTCAGAATGGAGAAACAAATGAGATGTTGATTCATCGTTACCACATCCCGCCACACACAGTATAGTCGCATTATGTAAAATGTCGCGCCTCAAAAGGTTGTTTTTTGTTGGCAACCTATCACGCAGCAATCTCCAGGCAAGAATAGAGACCTTCAGGGGTACCTGTTTGTGCCAAACAAGAGCTCCCGTATCATCAAGTACAAGGTTGTCATTAGAAGTTAGAATCTGATAAGCGCCTCGCACCGTGTAACCCCCAGTAATGTTGGGAAGCCACTGCCACCTGTTAGTAACGTTAGTCTGCACAATAAAATCATTAAGTAAATTGTGACCCTCTTCTACCATCTCCTCCTCCCACACCCACAACCTTCGCCTCCATCTCCATGCTTCACCTCCTACTTCCCATCCTAGAGAATACATATCAGCCACCGTACTCGACTTATTCAGAGTTAAGTCAAATAAACGACTGAACGACATACACACCGAAACATCACCAACCCACCTGTCGGTCCAAAACAAAGTATTCCTTCCATTTCCAACCCTCCTAAATACCCTGTCTGATAACCAACCTCCCCCACCTTCTCCAACCCCATCGCTGATCTTCGCTAACTCTCTCCACCACTTAGAAACACTTCGACCCCCTACCTCCAACCGCCCATCCGACTCACCATACCTTGCCACCAAGACCCTATACCAAAACCCACCTCTATCCACCAACATCCGCCAACACCACTTCCCTAACAACGCATAATTAAAGTCCTTCAACTTCCGCACCCCCAAACCTCCATGCTCCTGTCTAGAACATAGAGAGCTCCAAGCGATCCAGGAAATTTTCCTGTTATCCTCACTCTCTCCCCAAATTTTTTTTATTAAAAATAAATTCAATGGAAGAGATTATACTTGACGGAGCTTTGAAGAAGGAAAGCGCATAGACAGGCGGAGAGGTCAGGACAGACTTGAGGAGAACCAATCGACCACCGAAAGAAAGAAATCGACTTTGCCAACCCGACAGTCTAGATTTAATGGTTTCCAACACGGGTTCCCAAAAAGCTAGTCTCCTAGGATCACCACCAATTGACAGACCCAAATACATGAACGGCACCTTCCCAACTTTTCATTTTATATTATTATAAAATTTATTCATTACTAAAAATGGTAATAGTGCACTTTTAGTCCATTGTTTAGAGTCCATATTATACATAATTGTAAGCTTGTGGTCCTCTGAATACCAATACTTTTATACTACTCAAGTTGTAATTTAACATAAAAAAAATAAAATAAAAAATAAAATAAAAAACTCCTGTTGTATTTTAACTTCATTTGATCAAACTGAGCTGAGTGTTGCTCTACGAACCATAGAACAAAGTTTAGAATTTTCCCCTCGTACGCCTGAAATCCGAGAAAGTCAAAAGAGACCAATAAGGTTTACCTTTAAAAATGTTCTCTGAAATAAAAATATCTTAATACTAATTATAACTTTATATTAGGTAAAATTGATAAACCCTCCAAACGAATTTATAAAATTAGATAACAATTTCGCTCAATGTCTCTTAACTTAATTTCACGTATTTCCTCGTCTTTTTTAAATATTGTTTTATAATAGTAACACCAAATCAAAAAAGCGGATATGTAGATTTTTTTTCTTCTATTATACCCTTATTTTAATCCACCAATAAATTCATTTTTTTTACACACATTTTCTCTTTCGAATAAATTTAATGTGTTATTTTTCTCACATAACAAACAATTGTTAATTTCTTTCACTCCCTAATAAATTCCATTTTTTGCATACATATGCTCTCTTTTTTTCCACCAGAATGTTCTTTTATTTTGCAATTGAAATTTTTTACGATGTTACTCATCTTATTTATATAATTTCAACTCTTCATGAAACCATTATTATGTAACAAAATTTTGTTTAAATTTAAGTTAACAAAAAAAAAACTTTAAAAAACAAAAAAACTTGTGTTTTCCAAATAGAAAATATTAATTAGTTTTATTGAAAAAGACTAAGAAAGAGTAATTGAGAAAAAATATAATTGACAAATTATATCTTTAAACTATCAAAACGACAGTTAAATTAGAAACCCTAAAATTTATACTCAAACGACACCTAAAAAATAATGAATGAAGTAATAATTTAGTTATTTATCTTTATTTTTTTCAAGTCATTTTGATCCTTCACCCATATTTCGATATGAATTTGAAACTTTAAATCTATGGTTTTGTTTTTCTTATGAACCCAGTCTTAAATATATTTTATGCTCTTGTACAAAACCATAAATTTAAAGCTTGATATTTCATATGCAAGCATGAATAAAAGACCAAAAATGACACGAAAAAGAGATAAAAGACCAACAATCACAATGACCAGTCTAGGGGGCACGCGCTAAGCCCACCCGTCTAGGGGGAACATGCTTAACAATCACAATGACTAGTCCGCCAAAAGTTGGCCAAACCATTAACACCTATGTTGAAATACATGGCCCACCCTCATTAGGCCATAAGATCGGCGACCCAACTCGCAATAATGGACCAAATGGCCTGAGAAACAAAATAAACGCACGAACGGATTCCAACTATAAAGGGATTTCCTTCGGCTTCATGTATAAGTTATCACTTGAGTCCCTCCAATAATAGATTGGGGGGAAACTATCTAGGCATGGGCCAAAGCCCAAACACTGAAAGACGACTTAAGAAACCTACAACAGGGAAGAACACTGACCAAGGTGAACAATAACCAAGGTCCATGGCAAAAGAAGAACATGTGTCAAGGTGAACAACCACTATGATCTATGGCACATGAGCACACACAGACCAAAAAGGTGAACAACCAACATGGTATGTGGCATGAATCCACTAGAGAGTAAGCTTCAGAATGTCGTTCAAAGGACAACAATTGTCCCTAAAAGGACCATAATTGTCCATCCAAGACAGATGTCCAGGAAAAGGTACAAGGGCCTAAACCTTCATCCTTCATTATAAGTATTGGCTCTTAACCCAAGGGTCATGTATGTTCACTATTCAGAAAATACACCTATCGTCCCACCATCAAGGATTTGAACGTTGGAGCATGTGCAAGTACACCATCCCCATTTACCTAAAGAAGATTGTCGACAAAGAAGAAGGCAACAACTGCCAAAAGTGCACTACTCAATGGTCATTGAACGCCATCAACTGCCAAAAGTGCACTACTCAATGGTCATTGAACGCCATCAACCCAAGGATCTCAGGTCCTACATATTCCACAAAATATAAACTAATGGTATACATGTTTTTCGTTCTAACTTTAACCTAAAAGAGAGATAAGAGCACTCAACCCTTGTTTCCAATAGGTCAGAACACACTGCCTCCTACCGGTAAAAACAAAAGCATAAGAGAGAGAAGAGCACCCGGCCCTTGCTTCTCTCTCATGAGTTCTTCCAAGATTCCTCAATCACACCTCCGATCACACTAGACAAAAAAAGGCCATATATTGTTCTATGATCTATTGGCTAACCGTTAAAATTTCAACAATTGTCCAATTTGAACTTTGTCTTTTAAAATTACAAAGTAAAACTCTATCCACTGAGTAAACATTTCTTAGATACAAATAAAGATAATTAAAGGTACTACCATTTTTACTAAAATGCAACATTCCTTTTCTTTTTTATTTTACAATACTAACTGTTTATCTAAAATTGCCGAGTTGGAGACTTTGCACATATGTTTAGGTCGATCTTAGAATCACCTTCTTATGTAGACACGTTTAATCATCTTAAAAAACATCCAAATCAACACCGAGTAGTTTCAAATTACCCTAAAAAAACATGGATATAATTTATCTATACAAGTACGCAATATAAAAAAACAAAAGAAATGTTAAAAGCATGCAAAGCATGCTATAATAAGCATTTGTAACAAATAAAGACGTTTGTTGGCCTAAACACGAGCTAATTAATGAAGAAATTTCATTCAATTTGCTAGCTAATAAGAATTCAGCCACTCACCAAAGTTCCCAATGCGTCCTTAAGTACTCAATCGTCAACATGATAGATTGTTCAGCACGTCATTTTCTCTATGTAGTTTCAAATATGTGCATTTATGAAATTGTCACACTATTTTATTGGAGATTATCTCATCTGATTCTCCTCTGTCTCTGTTTGTTACCAAAAGGCAGGCTTTTTGGACTTTACCAAACCTAACCAAAACATATAGAGTACAAATCAACAAAGAAAATGACACCATATATGATAATAATTATTAATGATTAATCTTATTTTTTTCATAAACAAATTCAACTCATTTCCTTATTAATAATAGTAGTTGTAATACACGAAGATATATAATCATAAACTTATGAACTAACATAAGAGAATGACATTCTAGCTAATAAGTGAGCAACATTATTAGTATGTCTCTTGATGAAACTTGTCTTAAAATTTTATAATTCATAAGCGAAGCTTTGTAAGTGTTTAAAATCACGCCAAACATGAAATTGTTCCTCAATTTGTTAAAGATATCGTCAACCCCTTGTTTGATTAATCTTATGTTCTCTTATAAATCAATATGTAAAAATATACCAACAAGTTGTGAGATAATGATCTTTTAAGAATGTTGTCATAAGTTTAATATTTGACTAGCGCATATAAAAGAATACTCTTTTTGTTGTTTAATAGATATCATTTTAAGCAAATAACAACTTACCTATTTTATATAATATTCACTATCAATATTGCTTACACAAGAATAAGAGGTAAGGGGGTAACAAGCTGCGCTGCTAGACTTTTTTGGATGGCAAAACCAATCCTCGTAAACAAAACATTCATGGACCTAGGAGACATAACATTGCTATGCATAACCCTTTGGACTCTATGTAGAAGGTCAACAGCCTCTGATGCTAGGAAGCCGAAAGTGTCAACAACCTCTGATTGTCAGAACACGCTTTCTCATGCTTGACCACTTTGCTTGATGCAACTTTTAGGGCTGTCTGTCCTACCGTAAAAGCAAATTGTGTTCCTTTTTCCTTATATTTTTGTACTTACAGATTATATTTTGTCAAATCCACCTTTACTTTACACTAACTGTCTTAAATGTTTTCCAGTGATTAGTAAAAATTTTAAAAAAAAATAAATTTAGGATTTTAACCGGGAGAGATTGATGAGGGAAGTGAGAGATAAAGAAAGAGTGAAAACAATGTTAACAAACAAACTTATAGTATTTACTATTTGGTAATATTAGAGCAAGACCTCCCACTTGATAAGGACATCCATGTAAGTAGATGGCACTATATTTCTTTTTTGACAGTATCATGTAGAGGGGTCCGCTATTGTAATGTGAAAAATACATAAACCAGAATAAATATACTTCATTAAGCTTAATTAGGTAAAACAAAGCACGAGTTAGACTATAATTATAAAATTAATCAAACACTTAGCTGTCAATATACCATATCCATTGTTAGGCCACGACCGACTCATTGAATAATTAATTAAACATATCAAGTACGTGTATACCACCAAAATACTTAATTAGTTTGAGTGTAATAATTTAATTCGACTTATGTACTTTTAAACCTACTGTTAAATTTTTTGGGATATACGTGTACACACATTTTTGTATATGATTATGAACAACGTACACGGCTTAAAGTCAAGTCTATGAAACTTTGGGTATTTATCATGCGTGACTGCAAGCTAGTATCTTATTCCTATCAATGAAGTCTTATTATGTTTTAATTAAGATTTGCATGTTAATATCAGTCGGTAAAAAGTTGACTCAACTGTAAGGTTCTCTGACTCTGATGAGTCCCTAAAACCGAACGTACCTAATTTTTTTATTAGAAACTTATTTCTACCAATGAAGTCTTATTAAGTTTAATTAAGAGTTGCAAATTAGTTTAGTCGGTAAATCTGACTTTGATGAGCCCTGAAACTAAACAAACCTAAAGTTTTTATTAGAAAAAAAGATTTAATTAAGATTTAGGCTCACATTTGACCAAATTTTGAAGATATTCTCATATGTATAATGGTCGTTTACACTACTAAAAAAACAAAAATTAGTGAGGGATATTTAGTGAGGGAAAACGTGAAATCCCTCTCTAATTCCGTCACTAAAATTTGCGATCAAGAAATTCGTGAGGAATTTCATTTTTTCCGTCACTAATTTCCCTCGCTAATTTTACTTTTTCTAGTAGTGTTACATGTCTTCTTCACAAAGCTGTTGTCCTTCAACACTCTCAATAGGGTAACTTGGGAGATGCATACTGCAAACTTAGCTGCTCAAATGCATTATTGGTTGTATACTATTATTTTTGTTGGGGAAACAAATTCTTAACCAAGCTGTTAATGAATCTCATGTTCTACAAGAATATATACAGTTTAATAATTTTTAAAAGCTGAAATTTGTGTGAGTTTGTTCCAAATACTCACCAAGAAACCTCAAAATTTAAAGAGGAGTAAACTTTCATTTTGGTACTTGAAAATGTCATGTTTTGTCAAATAATCCCTGGATTAATTAAAATTTTAAAAATTCTCAAATGCTACTTTCATTAGTCAATTACGTCAAAAACGTTAGTCTTGTGTTAACTCTCCATCCAGGGACCGGAACCAAGAATTAATCTTAGGGGGCCAAGTTTAAAGTATAATTTATTGAAGATAAAATAAATTTTCAAATGCACAACATATACAAGAATTTATAAGATATTCTCTCAAAAAAAAAAAAAGAATTTATGAGATATATTAAAAGTTAATATTTATCCAAAATTATAAGAACTTTCAAAAAATGAAAGATGAGTAACATGAGGCTTGTTAGAGAATAAATAAACTAAAGTGATTTTTGAATAGAAGAGAAAGAAAACACGAAACAAAATTGCGAGTAGTGAATTGTTGGTAATGATCGAAAATGTGTAAACAAAATTACTTGTAATGCAAAAAATTTAAACAAAATTGTAATGAGGAATCATAAATGGAGATTTTAGTTAACAGAAGATACTCTAAGGATATTTTTTCTTTTTTAATTTTTTTGTTCTAAGAGACTATTGTGTTAATGCAATGTCACCCTTTATGGACCAATTTGAACCCACATTGCTGTAGGTTATGAGTTGCATGCTTTCTAAATGTATCAGTTTTTGCTGACCATAACTTAACCATTAATCTAAATTGGGACCTTTCATGGTCAATATTCAACCTCACAAAAAAGAGGACAAAGTAGTTTAATGTTCAACACATTAAAGGATGTGGTCACCTTAATGACCCTACTTATTTATATAGTTTAATTCTCTGTGTGGTACATGAGATGAATCTATAACCACCCATAAAAAAAGTGACCCTACTTATTATATAATTTAACGTTTTCAATCACCCCTTTGAATTGAAAAGATATGCAAAATGATTTGGAGCTGTCATTGAGTAATGAAACTTTCAGAAGCAAATCTTGAATCGTAAACCATCAACTTAGCGTTCAAGCAATTGTCCTTTTTGATAGTTAATAATTTTATTTTTGTATCAATATCATTGCTCATATCAAAGAGTAGTGTATGTGACAAGGAATAATTATATATGCTTCAAGCGATGATATACTCAAGCAAATGACACTTTCATTGTGATATATGCTAAGAAGTTTATGTTCTTCAATAATGAATAAAAGTATCTATATCTCACAGCGATAAGCATCTGATACTTGATGAAATTAACTTGAAATTATCCAGTATTTATTTATTTTCCTTTTTAAAAATATTTTACTCAATATTTTTCAGATACATCTTTAATACGTCTTATATGAACTAAAGACATAGTTGATATCCACATACATTTTTGACACGTGTTACTAACTAAAGACACAAAATTGTATGTTTTTTTGTGAACATTCATGGTAGAGAAAATATATATTGTGATAAGGGTGGGCAAATATATAATTAATTGTGCATACTAATTTTAGCTATATAACCATTGTTTTTTGGACAGGCAAATGTTATAAGGATTTTTCTACCATGCATGTTATAATATTTCTTTTTGACTATAGTTTTAATTTCGGTCCTTCAGATTAGACCGACATCCGTTACGTTCGACGTTTGGTTAAAAAATCTTCATTCCAACATCGTACTTGAGATTTTCATCTTATAGGAATCTTTCTTTTATGTGTATAATGATAATCATCAATGGAATCAAATCTAAAAAGATTGCAATATTCTCATTATCAACTTAGGGAACTAGAATTTTTATACAAAATCTCTGGCCAACCTTTTAGTAAAGAAACTTTTATTAATATCAAGAATATTATTACCAGGGGTGTTCGCGGTGCGGTTTGATTCGGTTTTGAGCCTAAAAGTCATCCGAACTGCAAGATGAAAATGCATGTTGTTTGGTTTGGTTCGATTAACATTTAAAATGCAATCCGAACCAAACCAAACCAAACCAATGCAGTTTGGGTTGGATCGGTTGGTGCGGTGTTTTTGAGAAAATATAATTTTTTGTTTTCGACATTAAAATCAAGTTAAAAAAACTAAAACACAACATATTTTCATGAATATTTCCAACAATGTTTTAAATTTAATCCAACGTTTCAATTTTATTTTTATCCAACAATGTTCGCAACTACATAGATGAAATTAAAAATGTGGATAAAAAGTAATCTTATTTTATAAGAAATAAAAAGCAAATCAATTTATCATTATCTAAAAGTTCAAGTAACACAAATACATTTTTGAAATAAAAAGCAAAGATGAAACTTAACAAGAGAAAATACATGTCATTTTATAAAATTTTCCATTGAGTTTATTTGAATATTGGTCTAGGTAATATGTTTAATTAGTGTTTTTCATATAGTGCGGTTTGGTTTGGATTGGTTCGGTTGGTAAGATAAAAACCGCAAACCGAACCAAACCATGCGCTTGAGTAAAAAAATGATCTGAATACATCCGAACCAAATGCGGTTTTTTACAGTTTCAGTTTGGATTGGTTCGATTTACGATTTTTTTATTGGATTGGTTCGATTGTGAACACTCCTAATTATTACTCGATAAATAGTCACTTCAAAAATTTCTTTGTCCTCAATTCAGCTAAATTTCTTGAAATAAGTCGGTCACTACAACAATCAATCAAAAAAGACAAACAAGATACTTTTGCCTATCAACCTGAAGCTGTGGGTCCAAAGACAGCTTTCTTTACCTTTGGCCCATGACATGAACATTTCAAGAGCTCCAATATCATTCAAATGCATAATGAAAAAAGAAAATGTATGGACCACTCACGTCTTTATAAACCAAGACAATATACAATTGGGAGCCATAATGTATTATGAAAAATTTACCAAACATTATTGACAAAAAAGGAAAAGAATGTGTCGCTAACAATGTTTATATTTTGTTCCCTATTAGGTTGCATAACAAAATAGCCATAAAGAATTGCACGAGGGAGCTTTAGACCTATGAATACACACACTCTAACATGGACAAGACACTGACACATATCAAACTTCAGAGATATTCGATTAGAAATGTCGGTGCTACATAGTTTTAAATCATATAAGTCATACCAACTTGAATGATATTGGTGTGAGGAACTCTCATGTTAGCGGTACCTGCTCTACAATTATTTCTTAGAAATGCATAAAAATAGTTTATCACCAAAAAAATTTGAAAAATAAAGAATTTTTGTTTGCTCTCACACTACCATGTCCAAGCAAATAAGTGCATCCAAATGATGTTGCCTCTCAAGTGTGCTGAAATCTCATATTCAAGACTATATGTTCCTCATACACAGAATCTCCATTAATTTGTACACAATTTTCACCATGCATCGATGGAACCATTAGTGATTAGTCCATCACTTTCTTGAGCTTGCATTCTCAAGAATTTCTCTAGACTTCGAATAAGAAGTTGTTCAAATGCATGGCGATCTTCCTTCCTTACATCTTTATAACCATACACCATGACACACCGAAACATACAATACTCTTTCGTGCAAACTCTTCGAAACACGAACCTTTCTTCTTGTGGAAGAATAGGGATAAAAACTATGGTAGAATGAAGAGCTGGTAGGCTTAGAAGAAACTGCATGAAAATAGAGGGAAATCCTTGGACAAGCTCAGTGTATAGCAATCCTATTCCTGAAACTTTTTTTGTTCCAAAATTTGATCAAAGATCATGCATTAAATCCAATGAAATCATGTCCTTAATTTCACTTTTGTATTTTAATATACTTCCATATTTCCATGTGTACATTACTGAAGGGAAAAAGGTTGCAAAAGCAAGTGGAAGCCAATCACCTTCAAAGAGTTTTGATAGGACAGATGACATGTAAATGAGTTCCACTGATCCAAATATAAGTGGAATGAAAATACCATCATTAAGTTGGTTTGCCAAATTAATAGCATTACTAAATTTGATTAATGTTTATCATGTTTGATTAATGTTTTTACATAAATTTTCACTACTAAACATAGTCCAGTTGGTGTCATGAACAGCATGAAACATATAATACAAATCCAGAATATAAATTTGTTTTCAAATCATCATATTGTCAAACTTTTCATGTTGTACGTGTTTGAATTGATTTATTTAAACTTATCTACCGACACAAGCATTTGAGAGACTGTTTCAGAGAGCTTATGACATGATCATAAGTTATTTTCAACTTAATTTCATAATGTCTCAAGGATAACTTATGAAAACAACTTATAGTTTATATGAAACAATATGACTTTTTTATATAGAAAAAGCTCATACATAAGCGCTTATAAAATAAGTGTTTATGCTATAAGCGCTTAAAGTTGTTTATCCAAATCGATTCCTCCAAATTGTGACCCTAATAATGATAAAGTAAAAGAGTATAAAAACAACTAGTACCACATGGAATCTGGAGATGAGAGGAACTTTACCATATGCATTTTTAATATCAGTAGGAATTGGAAGATGGAAATAATAAGTATGTATTACACACTAAGCACATAGATGAGAATAATATCACTTAGATGGATAACTTGCAATGCAAGTTACCTCACCTTCACTATTAGATTGTACTTTCTGATATTGTATAGTACAACTAGATTAGTGTAGTACAATTAGTTTGCCTATATATACTAATTGTAACTCTCTCATTTCACAATAATGAAGAATCATTTCTGTTTTCTATTGTTTGATAATAGTATGCACATGACCATCAGAAACCAGTTATCTACAGAGATGTAAATTTGACCCATAAACTTTGTCAAGGTGTATGAATTATTTTGAACCTAAGAAAGCACCCTAAAGCCGTAGACTGGTTTATGCATGAAAATGTAGCAGATAACATTGCTTGGCTGGCAATCATAGGCTCATATCAGCAAGTGTGACAATCAGAAACATGAGCAAGAAGAGACTACCTGTTTCACGCAAAAACAAATATCTCATAATTAGACCAGTGTTGTGAAAACAAGACCGGATCAGATGGTTTAACCGATAACTGGCCAGTCTAGCAGTTGGTTCAACCACAACCAGTTTACGGTCCTATAGAACCGTTTTTAACAGCAGTTGTTTCAAACGATTGAACCATAATCCAAAAGTCTCACCGATTCGATCTCGTGTCTAGTTTGATAACATTGAATTAAAAAGTTTAGGACGGTGACTAATATGCACAATCACAGACGTAATATTAGCAAATATATCACATGAAACAGAACCATAGAAAATATTTGAATAAGAAGTAGGGTTCATCAACAAATATGCAGCTTGGCCCATAAGCAAGGAGGCGACAAGAAAAAAACTGTGCTAGTGGAAGCAATCTGTATAAAGAATTATGTGAGAGACTAAATGCAAATTCAAAAAATCATATACGAAAAGTGTGGTAAAGAAAACTGAATGCTTTCCTCTTTAAAAAGAAAGGATTTTTGAGGTTTCACTAACCTGCATTGATCTTACTGAAAAATGACCAAGATTAGCAAACATTGCTTCTGAACCTGCAGAAGAAACGAACGTGTATGTAATGTAGTTGATTCTTGTACTAATTACTAAATTTATTTCCATGCATCACAAATTTCTCATTTATATGGACAAGCATGAATGACTTATTTTCTAAAGAAACCTATGATTTTAAAAAGATTTACACAAGTGCTTATCCTCAATGATGTGACTCCAACTTATTCACGTATAACACGAATATCATACACGACACTAATACATAGACGTCAACACATGTAACATATTGGTGTCAGACATTAGCACATCTTAGACATGTCAGCACATGTACCGGTGTCATATTGGTGTCTGACACTAACACATTGGACTCCGGATACGCCTTCAGTCTAAATTGTCAACTCTATGAAAAGATATTGACAGCATTGCAGACCGACTAATCAAATGAGTGAAGAAGCAAAGGTCATGTTCATTTACATGGTACATAAAAAAGAAACTTCAAATAGTGTTACCAAGTAAATATGTCCATAATTAAATTATCCAACTGCAGTACTCATGATTGTAAACCATGATTTGATAAAAAGATTTACCTGTAACACAAAGAACACAGCCACCATGAGCCGACCAAGCATTTTCGCAGTTCTTCTTAAAGAAATAATAAATATAAGTTGGATTGATTGCTCTCAGAACAGCAATATCATGCTTAGCTATATCATAATTTCCAAGAGAACCCCACACAATGAACCATAAACCAAGCATGCTGAATAAAGCTACCAAGATCACTATTGAAACAATAACCACTGTGTCTGTAAACAACAATAGTAACAAAAAAATTAAATTATGGTGTGCAAAATTTTATCTTGTTCATTTCCGTAGTTTCCACAAGAATAATAAAAGCTAGCAATCTTGAGAAAATGAAGAAAAATAAAAATATACTCGCTTTGATCAATGCAGTTTATTTCACCCTGCAGTTCACTTAGGCTGAGCTGACATCACTGCATTAAAGCAGCAGTATGGTTATGCACTCAAACTCCACATGACAACACTGATATGGGAAAAAAAGTAAGTTAACAAGACTTCCAATTCTATATAATGGCTTAATTAAGAACTTAGAGCTTGTTTGGATTGAATTATTTGAACCTGACATAAGCATTTGTGAGACTTTTTGAGAGAGTTTGTAGCAACAACTTATGGCATGTTCAGGGGCTTTTTTTAGCTTATTTCCATACATAAGCTCTTAAAGATAGCTTACGTAAATATCTTATATAAAAAATAGTTTTTATCTTACAGCTGTTATAGAAATACACATATACATAAATTTAAGTTATCTTATAATTGTTATAGAAGTACCTTATACGTAAATACTTATGTTATAAGTGTTTAATTAAGTTGTTTATCCAAACAGGTTCTAAGTCATGTCCAATGTTTAACACATGAACTTTGAACATCAACCTGGACTTTTAAAGACTAGCTCTTCTCTATATTTGTCAACATGATTTTCATCTCAAAAAGTTATGTATTAGGTACTTGACATTGCTGGTGGACGATTTGGAAGCATATTCACATTTGCATAGCTGCAAATCAACGAGTATAGTGAAAATGTTCCTCCTATAGTTGAACCTTTTAGTGTACAAAAGTTAGTACTGTTAAAAAAGGTGACAACTAGGGTACCCATGGAAGAATGGTGGGTAATTTACCTCAACCAATGAACATTCATCTTTTTAGGTGGTATCCATGAATTATCTTGACCCCACCAATAAATTGTTCATTTTCATTGGTTGGTGGGTAAATTTCCGACCATTCTTCAAAGGTAATCTAGAAAAAACCATTAAAAAATCGTAGCAACAAAACATCAAATTAAAGACATGTCATGTATCTGACACATGTTGGTTTCATGCCAACACTTTTGATTGCATGCGTGTCTAATTTCTTAAACTAGTATCCACGTCTTGGTCCCAATGTCTAGTGTCCGTGTTAATGGTTTATACATATGGTCTCAACCAAAATAGGGTAAGAGAATATTTTGATACTATAGTGCCTCTTATAAAAATACTTGACTTGACTCGAGTTAGTCAGGTCCAAGTCCAATATAATTTTTGGATACTGATGATCTAGACAAAAGAAAATGTTTATATTGTATGAAAATAAAAACTATAGTCAACAATCGCAATTGGTAATAGTCTGAGTGAAATGTGACTTCTTAATACATACTCTCTCCAGTTTCATTTATAAGCAAAAAACATCTTTTTAAGTTCATCGAATAACTAACGTATATGACCTATTTGATGCAATAGAACCACCTTCTTATGAATTTGTTTTAGGTGATACAATGAAAAGGACAATTATTTCAATATTTAGTATAAAAAACTAATAATATCAATTCAAATAAAAACATTAATAAGTACATTTCACATATCAATAATATGTAAAAAAATATGGGAGAAATATATATCACTGGTACTTAACAAAACACGAGGAATAAAATTCACACGACAAGTTAATGTTATCTTTGGCATTTTATAATATTTTGACATATTTTTAGTCTATTACTTTATCATTTGATCAAATATCGTATGTGGTCCTTTAAGTTATATGATTATAACAAATCATTCTTTTAAGTTTTTTTTTTGTTACAAATTGATCATTTAAGTCATAAATTATCTGCATCATTATTCTATTCATCAAACTTGTTTAAAAAATATATATGTAAATATTTAATTTTTTTTAGGGGTACGTAGATGTTTAGTGTTAAGTTGTCATGTTCAAATTCACTGCTCTCAAGATATATTAGTTATCCATCTTTTATAAGTGTATGTCTATCTTTTAGAGTCATAAGGTTCAAATATAAGTCCCTACTCAATATGTATCTTCCTGAAGAGATGATCTGAAAGAATATCACACTTATGAAATGAACAACTTCAAAATTCATAATAATGATCTTCAGTTTAAAGCTTCCAAAAATTAAGTTACTTTGGACCGACGTGACATTTGTAACAACATGAGACTTTGATGATATTCTCAATACCCAAAAGACTTTGATGTATAAAGCTTCCAAATTTATAGGAAGGTGTATCAAATAAGTCATATACATTAGCTATTCAATGAATCTAAAAATATATTTTTTGCTTATAAATGAAACTGGAAGGAGTATGTATTAAGAAGTCACATTTCACTCAGAGTCTTAGACTATTACCAATTGCATTAGTTGACTATAGTTTTTTTTTTTTTTAGACAAATATTTTAGAATTTTGTAATATTTTTAAAACAGGAAAATTAATTGTTAGTAATTAGGCGAGAATCAAACGCAAAACCTTATACCTCCCAACCCCTATGTCCCAAACCTAACACCACCAAACCACTTCATAACCTCCATGTTTTTTTTTGGTAATATCTTCCATAAATTTTTTATTATTAAAGAAATAAACTTTTAACAAATTATAAGACCGGAGATGGGTAGCTCAACCGGTTTGATCTATGAGATGAAAGAATTTGAAGAGTTAAAGTTCAAGGTTCTAGTCCTAGAAAAAAAAAACCTAAAATACTAACAATTACCATTAAAAAAATTAACAAATTTAAGACAAAAATATTGTATTTTAAAATGTTAGATACTTTGATCCACCATGAGACTTGCCTTTATTCTCTATTCATTTTATGTATTTGAGCTCTATTGTAAGTCGGTGACTAAAATTAAAACTAGATGCTTTGACTTTGTGCCCCTTACGAGTTAAAGATTTGATCATTTGTGAATTATTACATAGGTTTCATCTTGTCACCTTGTTATCTTCACTAAAATTGTTTCCTACTATCTTCAGTTACTCGAGCTTCTTATTTTTATTAAATATACATGAGGCCATGTAACATACATCAAAGTTGAATTGTAATGATGGGATGGATTAGCAAAAAGCATATATAATCATTACATTACATAGTCATATTTTAATTTTACTTAAACGCATCATAACCATACATTTATATTTATACATGCACATCTCAGATTATTTAAGTGTCATGTGCAAAGTTATGAGTTTAGTGACCTTCTTTTATGGACTACACATGCATGCAAGCGTGCACATACGTGCATACTTCAACATAAAAAATGTATCTATCATGTTTTATGTGTATTTTTCAATGGGGAACTTTTTTATGTACCTAAAAGGAGTCAGGTGAGTTAGTGAAGAAGTTTGGAACAAAATTAATTTTGAAATGTTCAATACCTAGTGAGCATGCAAAGAAGCCTAAAATGTAATGAAAATAACTACAAACACTAAACGAAAAACTTGATTAAATGTATAAAGGGGAAAAGGTAGAAATTAGAAGTGAAAACCTTGTGAAGGTTATTGATATATTGCAACTGTTGTTGATTAATGATTACTTGCATAATGGAATCTACTTGGCTGAGTATTTGACTACAAACATTTGATTTGACTGAACAACTAACTGAAGAAATAGATGTTTCAAATAGCCGACCATATTCATCATTTTTGTCAATTTGCGACGTGAGAAAGGGTTGATGTTTGGTATAATTATGGATGATTGATAAGATCTTATATCTAGTGTCTTCATGGTTTCAAGTATAAGGTCTACTTTTTGAGTACAAAGGAGGAGCATGAATTTGAACATTATCATCTACTTTTGGAAGATGGGTCTCCTTTGGTATGACTTTAACAAAAACATCCTTTGAATAGTTAATTTGCCAAAATATCTTTCGAAGATTTTTTTTTAACATCAACGTGAAGCTTGATGATTTATTATTGAAAATTGTCCATTTTCTATGAAATTAGCTTATTCATTTAAACAATTCTGACAATTATAGTTGAGAATGTCAATTGCGTTTAGCAGTTCTGTAGTATTTTTTTTAGGTCAAGGTATACCTCCCTAATGCACTAATGTGTTGTTTATCCTTCCTTAAGTTGTCTCGGCTCATAACTAAACTCATAACATTAAGAAATGACTAAAACTACATAATCAAATAATCATCGAAATATGGAAGTAAAAGTTTGTCGTTTTACAGCCATAACATTGAATATTCTTCAAACAACCCTCTAACATGTTTTTTCATGCCTCGTAAGCATCTAAAAATATTTTTAGCCTCTTCATATATTTACAATCAAAGTGTACTTACAACACATAATCTAACTTTGTATCTTCTCAATGTGAGAATCAATCTTTTTTTCTTCAAAAATTAGGAGGTCTTGTATTAACTAGAAAGAAAGTTGGGAGGTAGAATCTCCAACATACAACAAAAGAGAACTTAAAAGAGGAGCAACATGCTCAACATTAGAAGTCAAAAAAGAAGCAGAAAAGTCACTCATGTTCTATTCTTCTGATGACAAAGCTGTGCACATTCTATACTGTATTCTACTAGGGGACATTGATCAAAATGTTAAAATACTTGAACAATCAAAACATCATAGAGAATTTTAACTTCAAAAAATTGGTAAAGAGCAAGCATATGCATTAAACAAAAAGTTCCATATTGTCAATAATGTTTGAGATAAGTTCCTAAGAACTGAATCCATCAACTACAACTCATTTTCATGAAATAAAAGTTACACTTCAATGTCAACTTGAAGCACTACTTTATTCCACGGTTCATTGACGGGGAGATGGACTGATCGATCAATAAAAGGATAGATAAATGACAACATCCACAAGCACCCTTTCCATCCCATGAAAATGTTCTCAATTTGATTTAGAAGCAATTGCTCTCTTGGCGAAAGATGGCAAACAGAAAGCTGCTGAATGGATCTGAAATAAAGAACCAAAATTGAAGAATTAATATTCGGAAAAGAAAAGGAGAAAACAAAAACACATTTTGAGTGTTGGAGATGAAAAGACCCACACACAAGTCAGGACCGGCCCAAGTCCTATGTCACTAAAGCCCTTGTTTTAGATTCTAAAAAATAACCATCATGTATCACTGTTAGGGTTGTCATCTTAGAGTTTGTTTTAGGCCTCATTAGGGTTTGGTTTGGGACAACGCTGAGGGAAGTTTTGGGGTAAGGGAAAACAAACATGTGTTCGAGCAGCCTACCTCAGAGTTGTAAAATTTCAATGGTCTTCCTGCATGCTGGCTATCATTCTCATCAATAGGATTCACCGGACGCTTGAAATCGACCGAAGGCCCCTCAGTTGAGCAAAGCATAAAACCAATCATCCCACTGAAACAAAAAAATAAAACACCATAAAAAAATAATCATATCCCTAATCGAAAAGCATGTTATAGAACAGAATCTGTCAAATTGACATGTAGAATACACAACCAACACAATTGGTCTCCAAGAGGATACAGAAAATAAGATCAAAATAATACTGAATTGCCATTATGACTGATGATGATTGATCAAAGCCATTTTGCAGTTTCAAATCAACTATCTAGTGGAAGAATAAATACATGCACAAAAAGTGACGGCTTGTAAATTGTGATCAGTGTTGTCAAATAGAGGCTATAGCGCCACTTTAGTGTCTTAGCATAGTAATTTGAACAAATCACTACCGTTCTGTGATATGCTATTTCGTATTATGCGTTTTCAAAAGGCAGCTATAGAATTGTTGCAGAGCGGAATTTGAAGAAACCGCTATTTTCCGCAATCTTAAAATTAACAACACTGTAATATATGGAAAGGATCACAGGGATGTGTTTCGCAGAGTGTAAATGGGAAAGTGGAAATAAAATTATGAAGAACATACCTTGGGTATGTAGGAACCGTGGTCCAAGCATAGTTGACAGAGCCTTTGAATACTTGGCGACAATTCACTACGATGTCCTCGATGATATGCATATGAAGCCATATACTTTCCGCCTGAGTACATACAACACCTCCTGGACGAAGAGCCCTTGCAACCGACTCAAAAAAGGGCTTTTCGAAAAGCTCTTGAGCAGGACCTAAACAATGAAAAAATATATATTAACAAAAAATGCATTATATAAACGGTAAAGACCATAAAAATTATAAGGCGTTTCAGATATATCATACCAATGGGATCAGATGAATCCACAATAACTGCATCATAAGTTCCTTCTGGAGCTGCCTTCAAAAATGCAACTCCTAGATTATTGAAAGACAAACCATCATTAGATAAGTTATCCCTAAACAGTGAAGTGATTGAGAAACATGGAGAGTAGTTATTTATCATACCATCACCGATATTAAGTGTCACACGTGGGTCCTCAAAACCTACTGCTATATGAGGGAAAAATTGTTTGGAGACCTGCAAAGAAAGAAGACTTCAATTTTGATATTGAGCATATACTGCAAAAAATTGTACTAGCTTATGACATGTCCAAAAACTGTTTTTAGCTTATTCTCATAAACTCTCTAGGACAACTTATAAAAACATGTTATATCTTGTATCAAAACAATTTGACTGTATTTTATCTTTTGTTTCAAATAGCTTATACATAAGCACTTATATGATAAGCATTTATGCTATAAATGTAGGTGTTAAGTTGTTTATCCAAACAGGGCCCAAGTAAGATGATAGTATATGTCAATCGAATTATTTAGCTTTGATAAGAGACAATGAAAGAACATAGTTTAAGTGTACTTACATCGACAACCATCTTGTCAATTTCACAAATGTCTATCTTTTCTACTGAAGAATGGCGTGAAACTTCCCGCAGGACTCCCCCATCTCCTCCACCAATGACCAAAACCTAAGAGAAAATAGAAGTGATGAAAAAAAAAATTACTTTGCACACTTGGAAAGTTACACGCAAGAAATGATCTACTATTTTCCTTGTAATGATCCAACATTACATTCTCAAGATTGGTTCAAATAAGTCATCATATCTCATAAAGTCAGATGCCTTCCTACTCTCGTATAATATTCCAGTGTTGTCAAATAGTGAATACAGCAGCGCTATAACATAGTGAATTTTAGCAAACCGCTATTATTCCGTGAAACGTGATTTCGTAGAGTGCTGTCAAATAACGGCTTTAGCACTGTAACATAATGGGATTTGAACATACCACTATTTTCCACATCCCGCGATTGACAACACTGTAACATCCTTCCCTCTTCTCAATAAACGTCAAAACCACTTAACGTAAATAATCTACTGCAGATAAACTTATGTTGCTATGATGAATATAAAACGTGTGCAGCAGGAGTTAGCATGGTGATGGGCAAATTAATATTATGAGTAACCAAGAGATTCAATATAGACATTTTATGCACAAATTCTTCTAAGCATCCATTTACATATAATGATTAAAAACTATACACTTCCTTACAATTATTATCCTGAATTTTTTTGCCAAACTACATAAGAAAGTCAATGACAATACAGACAAACTAGACATATACTAAATTATTAGAGGGATTCAAAGTATCAAATACCTTTTTGGGGTTTGGAATTGAGCAAAGAGGAAGATGAGTGATCATCTCTTGGTAGGCACACTCATCCCTTTCTGTGAGCTGAATGACCCCGTCCAAAACAAGAACCTTGCCATATGTTGCTGACTACAAAACGAAAGCATATGTCGTAAACAGAACTAGGACTATGAAGGGGATTAAAATTTCAAATTTAACTGAAGCTACATGTACCTGGAAGACCATAACATCCTGATAATCAGATTTTCCTTGAAACAGAATCTTTTCCACCTTCAATGAGTGAGCCTCCCCTGCAAATTACAGCAAAGTTCAAATTCATTAGTATTATTACAAAAGACAAAGTACACGTGTTTTCTTAGCTATTAAAAGTGTGCAGGTATTTCTAATAAGACTTTGCTTTGGTTTTGTAAAACTCGATGCCTTAAAGAAAACCAAAATCTCGAAGATTTACTTCTGTTACAGCCAGCAGATGCATATTCAACCAAAACATAAACCACACCAAATGTTAGCAGCGAAATATAAATAAAATTATAATAATGATAAAGCATGGGAACTGGGAAAGTTCAATCATCTAAGACAATGTTGTAGTTAATAAATTTCCAAAGAGAAAGAACCTACGACCGATCAAAGAGCTAATTGCTCTACCACTTAGCTACTTAAGAACAAAAGGTAATTGAATTTTCAGGGTCTGTTTCAGAGGGGGGTTTCGGAGGGCTAAGTCTATATTTTGATAAATATATTTACATTTTAAAAAAAATTATAAGAACATGTGATTAATGATGGTTCAATCACAATTAATTGATTTAAAAAAAAAACATTTTATAGTGTCCGTAATTTTAAAAAGAAAAGTAAGTTCTCCCCTCCTAAACCCTCCATCCAAACATACCCTCATAGTTCAATCACCATTTTCACCCTATGACCAATATGAGATTCAATGTTTCTCTCACGAGACATGGAACATCTTTCAGCTTTCAACCTCAAAAGGTGACACTATACCATTAAATCCAATATGTAAATAAAAACAATACCAACTTGTCATTTAAATTGTTCAACTAGTGAATAAATTAGAGAAATGGACATTGATAAATCATCGGCTGTTCAAACTACAAAGCAAGAACAAACCATTCAAATTTCTACTATCTATTGAGCCCTCGAAATCTCACATTGCATTGTAAAATAGCGACTATAGCGGCACTGAAGCACTATAGCGTACCAGAATTTTGGTCAAATTTTTTGTCAAATAGCAGAATTTGAACAAACCACTGCTTTCCAAAATCCGTGATTGACAACACCGATCACATGAATATGTGTCCGAATATTACATACAATCAAGAAAATATATAAAATCTCAACTCAAAGGAAAAAAAAAACAACCAATCCATCTTGTAGAACAAAATAAATTAAATTAAAAAAAAATTAAGTTTAGTTCTAGCTTCCCTAAATTCAAGACAAAAGGGTTATTAACCCCAAAACCTTAAAAATAAAAATTAAAAAAAACATAATCATAACATAGATAACAGAACCTAAAAACACAATCATAATCAGAACAGAACCACAGAGAATTGATACTTTCATGATGACATACAGTAATGAGATTTTATCCAAACCACAACTAACAGCTAACAATCAATTAAAAAACATAAAAACCATGACCCAATAAACAACAATTAAACCTAAGTTTCATTAAAAATAAAAATTCAATTTTTATGCTGATAAATGAATAAGGGACACAAAAAGATTGAATTTTCGAGAAAAGGAACAAAAGGGTCGCCAGAGAAAACGAACCAGGCCACATTGGGCTAATTTCAGAGAACCAGCCAGGAATAACAGAAGATAAACCATTTGGTTGAGGGTCTTTTGGAACAGTTTGAGAGACACCGTTGTGAGGTAATTGATCTTCAGCTTCTTCTTCTCTTTGCCTCTTCAAGGGAAAATCTGTGGACTCAGGAAGTGTGGTGTTTTCTGCTGCTGCCGCCATGTTTGGTTTGGTTAGCAATGAAGTAGGGAAGTCACTCGGTTCGTGTGGGTGTAAGTGTGCCCTTTTTTCTATGCTTTTTGTATTTATATACTCACATTCACACACACCTCGAGATTCATTTCTTTTGAGTCATCATGTAAATTATAATAGTGTCATCATTATCAAGTTTAACCTTTCATAATTTTCATAACCGTATCCAGTATTTTGTGAGTTTAGTTCCGTTGATGTCATTATTAGACTCATCAAAAACAAAAAAATATTTAATTAAGTTTATAGAGTTTAACTCAATTGATAATATCAAAATTGTTAGATTAAATATATAATTATGAGTGTAAGCTTCAGTAATATTTACCGTATAGATAAAAAAGAAATATTTAATATGAGATAAATGTCAATACTAATACATCAACTATTTGAGAAGAAGTCTCGGATGATTACGACTATTTAGACGCGATATTTGAGAACATTTACATATTTAAAAAATAACGTGGAAAAAAAAGAATTAAATTATTTGTGTTTATAAAATAATTAAATGATAAATTTCAGTGTAAATGTCTGAATGTTGTACCCAAATGATTGTCACTGTATAAGTATTTTCCACTATGTTTATGTCTTTCTTCTCAATTTGTAAGTTGTTTTTTACCATTGCATACAAATTAAGAAATTTAATGAATTTTGTATGAAAAAAATTAGTTATTTTACAAAATTACCCTTCTAAATGGTCTAGGAAAAAAATCAATTATAGAATTCAAAGAAGAAAAAATAATAAATACTTACGACTTATTTTTTGATTACATAATACGACTTATAATTTAGTACCATTTTTTTTCCAAAAAACTTATAATTTAATACAGAAGGTGTATGATTTTAATTTTTAAAATATTTCTACAAATATCTTTTAAGAATTTTAACATTAGATCATCACTCTAAGAATCTCATCATCCACTAAACTCAATCAATCTATCTTCGATGATGAAATTAATCTAGTTTTATTTATACCAATACCAATCCCCTAATGGAGGGGTATACCGGTGCACCAACCGAGGTCAAATTTTTTCTACCTTACCTTATACTTCATCTGTGTCACAATAATTGTCTCTTTAACATTTTTTCTTTTTCTTAAAATAATTGTCACTTTAGAATACCAATGCAACATTTATTATTTTTTTTCATTATTATACCCTTATTTATTGAATTTCATTCAACTTAACTACTCCACTAACTACATTTAATAAGGGTGTTTTAGTAAATGATATTAATTTTACCATTGAAATCAACACAATTAATTATTTTCCTAATAATCGTGCACAAACTTTAAATGACCATTAATTAGAAACGGATGGAGTATTTTTCTTTGAATGTTTATATAACTTTTTTGAGGGAAGGTTTATACTGCATGTAATTTACTCATGTGAATGTTGTGTTTGCCCACAAAAAGATTGTTCAAAAATTAAGTACACTTTCAATTTTTACATATAATAATAGTAGTTTCTTTTTTTTTAAAGAATAATAGTAGTTACTTATAGTCGAATAAAACATCACTGCCCTCGCCCTAAATTTAAATTCTGTCCTCGTGAGCTTAGCTCAGTTGGTATTGACAATGCATAAAATATGTAAGGTTTGGGGTTCAAACTCCGGCCACCACAAAAAAAAATTCTAAAAAAACATTAAATATTTATTTAATTATATTAATTATCTAATTGATATTGTATCACTCTAAACTCTAAAGGTAGTATATTTTATTTTAAATTTATAAAAATGATGAATAAATCAAAATTTATTAGAATAATTTAAAAAATATAGTATTTTATTCCTCTCATTGATGATTTTAATATACGAGAAACAAAAAAATGTGTTTTCTATTCTGAGGAGAGATATTTTGTCTATAAAGATATAGAATACATAATTTTGGATTGACTTTTTATTTTCTAATTGTAATACCGTTTATTTAAACATTAATGATGCACTGTCCTTGTGAATTTAACTTAGTTGGTATAGACATTGTATAATATATGCGGCGTCGGGATTCGAAACCCGCATACCCAACTTATTCATCTTAAAAGGATGAATTTCTATCCACTAGACTACTTGACAAAAAAAAAACAGTAATGATGCACTGATATTGTAAAGTGACATATAATACAACGTAAATATTTTTTCAAAGTGATGGATAATAAAATACGGAGGGAGTATTTGATAAAAAAAAAATGTAGTAAGTGTTATTGTAAAGTGATATACAATAAAACATAAATATTTTTTCAAAGTGATGTATAATAAAATACGAAGGGAGTACTTGAACTAAAAAAATACGAAGGAATTGTTATTTCAATTTTAATTATGCAAATTAGTTTTTTTTATGAGATAAATGAGATATATAACTACCAACAGTTTGTCTTCCTGATAAGTTGTCAAACTGAAGAATATTATTTGTAATAATAGACAGGTCCACTGAATGAATACCAAGCCACTTACGAACAAGTTGCCATAGAGAACCGAAAAAACTACGATCCAAAAACAAATGATTTGTTGTTTCTAGCAATCCACACCCACCAACACAAAACTGAGACTCCTGAGATATAATACCTATTCGAAATAAATTCTCCTTAGTTGGCAATCTATTTTGAAAAAGTCGTCAAGCAAACACCGACACCTTCAAAAGGAAATCCCCGCCATAAGAGATCCGAGGAAACTAAATCATGAGAGGGAACCCTCTTAGTGAGAATGTGGTATGCACCACTAACCGAAGACCCAACATCTGGAAAAGGGACCCAAGTCAAAAACATCATGAATATCAACCTGCAAGGAAACAGTAAGCAGTAAAGCAATGCACTCCCTTACCAGCTCCTCCTCCCACGCCCATAATCTTCTCATCCACTTCCAAGCTTCACCACCCTCACCCCACCCTAAATCAAACATATCAGCTACCGTCGACAATTGATTTGCAGACAAATCAAATAAACGATGAAACCTATCACGAAGCGGGATATTTGCTACCCACCAATCCAACCGTAATAATGTAGTAGCATCGTTACTAACATTAAGACACAAATCTTTGGAAAACCACCCACCCGTTGTCATACCAACACCGTCATGGATACCAATTATGTCCCCCACCAAACCAACCCTTCCCTACAACCCTCCTGCAACCGCCCCCAACTACACCATATCTAGTAGCCAAGGATCTAAACCATATACCCTTTTTATCAACCGCCAACGTCCAACCCCACTTACCCAGCAACACAATATTAAACTCCCTGATTCTCCTAACCCTAAAACCACAAACTTCATTGTCCAAACAAATGGACTCCCAGTCAATCCAAGAAATTTTCCTATGATTTTCACTCCTCTAAAAAAACCAAGTAAAAAGATTCAATAGAGGAGATGATACCTGAGGGAGCTTTGAAGAATGAAAGGGCATATACAAGGAGAGAGGTTAGGACAGACTTAAGGAGAACAAGGCAACCACAAAATGAGATATTTCTGCTTTTCCAACTAGACATGCGGAATTTAATATGATTTACCACTGACTCCTAAAAATTCAACCAACGAGCAATACCATCAACACAGAGGCCCAAATACAAAACAGGCAAACTTGCAACCTTACAATTCAACACGAAAGTAGCTTCATGTAACCAAGAACCATTACACATTCACTCCAACAAGCTCACTTTTGTGAATATTCATCTTCAACCCAGACATAGCCGCAAAAAGATGAAGAACGACGCCCATAGCCAAAACATTAGCTCAACTTCCTTCCCCTAAAATCAACGTATCGTCTACAAATTGAAGGTCAGGGTCATGTAATTGATGCTCCCGGCAAACCTTATAACCTGAGAAGATATTATTGTTAACCATAGTCTCCGTCATCACATGAAACCCCTTAGTCGCTAGAACAAATAGGGATCACCCTGACGCAGTCCCCGGGCCAAAGGGAACTCCTTAGTGGGACTACCATTAACCAAAACAGGAAGAGTAGTCGTGCTAACACAATCTTTCACCCATTTCCTCCAAAAATTCGGAAACGACATTTTACCCATAACATCATACAAGTATTTCCAATCTACAGAATCATATGCCTTTTTCAAAATTAACCTTAAATAATAACAACCTTTTTTTTTCATTTTTTTTTTTTGGCCTCATCAGCAACTAGAATTGCATTAGGAATTTGTCTACCTTTCACAAATGTTGATTGAGTGTTTGAGATTACACTACCAATAACAATTCACAATCTATTAACTAACAATTTTGCCAGCACCTTATACAAATTACCTTCCCACCAAAAAAATAGGTCTAAAATCATTTAAAATATGTGGATTATCTTTTTCAGAATGAGTGCAATGAAAGTATTATTTATACCTTTTAGAAGTTTTCCGTTTTGATGAAAATCCGAAACAAACCACATAATATCATCTTTTATATCAATCCAGAAATCCTTAATAAAACTAAAATTGGCATCATCCTATCCTAGACACGTGAAATTGTCACAATTCCAATCCGCAACTTTTACCTCTTCCAAACAAAAAGGCCTAATAAGATCTTCCCCTCCCCATTAATGGAGTAGTAATTATCCTTAATTAGAAAATGTGTTAGTAAATGAAAAGTGTGAATGTTTAGAAACTAGCTTTAACCATGCCTCCACCTTATACAAATTACCTTCCCACCAAAAAAATAGGTCTAAAATCATTTAAAATATGTGGACTATCTTTTTCAGAATGAGTGCAATGAAAGTATTATTTATACCTTTTAGAAGTTTTCCGTTTCGATGAAAATCCGAAACAAATCACATAATATCATCTTTTATATCAATCCAGAAATCCTTAATAAAACTAAAATTGGCATCATCCTATCCTAGACACGTGAAACTGTCACAATTCCAATCCGCAACTTTTACCTCTTCCAAACAAAAAGGCCTAATAAGATCTTCCCCTCCCCATTAATGGAGTAGTAATTATCCTTAATTAGAAAATGTGTTAGTAAATGAAAAGTGTGAATGTTTAGAAACTAGCTTTAACCATGCCTCTTTGATTTTGGATTAGAAAAGGAAAAAAGGTGAATGTGAGAGTGGAGAGAGGATTATACGATGATATTGACTAGCTAGAAAAATAGAATAGAAGACAGCTAGGTAGAATAGATCGAAACAACAAAGAATTCAATTGGAAATGATCTACGGCCTGGATAGAAAGCACAGGTAGACTCTAATTTAGTGACACAAATAGCGCATAATCAAGAAGTATCCATTTACGGTGGTGTTAACGGTGCTAATGTTCATGTGACAATTTCATGTGACAATATCCTCTTCATGTTTTTCTCTATTATTAAACTCTCTTCTACCTTTTTTTTAACAAGCTCTCTTGTACTTCTTATAAGCTACAAAGTCTAAAACGATCACAAACACAAATAAAATATATTTCAGTGCACACATTAAAATAAGAAAAATTTAAAAATAAAAGTAAAAAATAATGTATTAATTTTTTTATCTTTTAATTTTTTTATTTGTGTGTATGTCCGAATATTTTTAATTTAAGGCTGTGCTTTTGTAAGAGTTTCTCAAACACTCGTCATATATATTAAGAAAGGGTGGTTTGTATAATTAATGTATATCTTGTATATAACAATTTATAAAAGTAGGAATCCAAATTTGTGGCAGCGTGACAGAGAATACAAGCAGTATAGTTGAAAGAACTAAACACCTCAAGTATAGTTAAAAGAGCTAAACACTTGCTTGAGGATTGGAGGACTGCCAACAAGAAGCAACAACAGCAAAACATGCAGTTTGGAAACGCAGCTGTTGTCACGCTGCAATCTGCAGAATAGGTCAACGACCAGCAAGAATGTGGGCATAGGTGGAAGAAACCAATGCGTGGAAGATTAAAATGCAACATAGATGCTTCTTTTTCGGCTTTCATAAATAGGTTGGGTATAGATATGTGCATCCGTGACAAAGAGGGGCGTTTTGTATTCGCTAAAACAATGTGGTTCATCCGTATGTTTAGTAGATGTTGGAGAAACATTTGGTTTGTACCATGCTGCTCAATGGATACATGATTTACGACTACCAAATGTTGATTTTGAAATTGATTCGAAACGAGTAACTGACTACTTCAAACGAAGCAAACGAAGACAACACCAAATTTGTAGTTATTATAGATAGTAACATGCATTATTGTTCCCTTTATTTAACAAATTTTCGTGTTGAGTTTACTAGGAAACGAACGAATGAAGTTGCCCATGAATTAGCAAAGACATCCACTCTCTTAACTAATTTTCATATATTTGATGATGTATCTACATGTATTAACTATTTGATTGTTAATGAAATGATATAAACAAATTTAATTTTTTTTCTTATAAATTATCCTTTGTATATAAGTGCGCAAGTACTAACTCGAAATTGTTAAGTACGACATTATTACCGGATAAATGAAAGACATTTTTATGTTTTGGAAAGATCAAAACATAATGGAACTCTTGTTTTTAGAAAGATTCGATACTTTCAAATTCATTCTTGTGTTTAAAAAAATATATTTATGTATACTGAAAGACAACATCCTTAAATAGAAGCCAACTTTTTTTGCATAAATATATGATCTTTTAAAATCATATTTTTATGTATGAAACTTCGGATAGCTTAATGGATCTTTCGTTTATGAAACTTCTGATAGTTTTGGTACGTGGGGGGGCATGTGAAGGATGTTTTGGGAAATTCATATTTTGGGAGATATGGGGTAAAAATTTATTTTTGTCATAAAAGGTCCTCCTCTACTCTAATGAGCCTTATGAGTTGTCAATAAAAGAACAAGGTCAAATAGTCACTTGCCAAAACAAGGCACAAGCTAAACCATTCTTAATTTCTTATTGACTTCAAAACCAAACAATCATTCAACCAAAATGTACTACATTGCCTAAAAAACTTGACTTAATTTAATAAATCCAAATCCCAAATAATTCAGCCAACCCAAAGGCACAAATTATATTCATTTCCTCAAATCTCAACGCTGAATCTTAATAATTCCACGTTGTCATCATCAATGCATGTCGACACACTCTCTCCTACGTACCTTCAAAAGCACCTTCCCATTCCATATTTATCGTCCACGCGTCACTTTCTCACCACCCTCCTTTCACATGATCCAAAATTCGCACGTGTCACCATGTCAAAATCTCACACACTAAATCTTCATCAAATCATCTTCCAACACGTGTCCTCCCTTTTCCCTTCCTATAAATACCCGAAACCTACGTAACATGAAACAAACCAAAACCAAACATAATACAAACTACAAAGTTTCAAACACAAAAAAATCCAAACACAAACTTTTTAACTGTTTTCTTTTTGTCGTTTTCCATTTTCTACATGATCCTAACAGAAAACGGGTCGGGTCGTCGGATATTGAACTTTCCGGCGGTTCATCCATGCATAAACATTGCTTCCTCCACCCTTCTCTCTTCCCTTATCAATCTCTCCGACAAGATTTCCAATTTCCAACACAAATTCTTCTCTTCCAACAAACGAAATGCGAGAAATGCGATTCGTTTGATTGGTCTTCTTCAACCTTTCCTCCATGAGATCTTAGAGAATCATTCAAATCTTCCGGCTCCGGTGACCCTTTGTTTTTCTGAGCTTCATGTCATCTTCCAGAAACTTTTTTTCTTGATGGAAGATTTGACTTGTGAAGGTGGTAGGTTGTTTTTGGTGATGGAATCGGGTCGGGTTGCAACAATGTTTCGGGTGTTGTTTAGATCCGTTGCAAGTGCTCTTGATGTTTTGGATTTTGATTCTGTTGAGGTGGGTTTGGAAAGTAAAGAGGAGGTTTTGTTGGTGATGAAGCAAGTGAGGGAGGGGAGGTTTGAATTTGAGGTTGATGATGAAGAGGTTGTGATGTGTGTTAAGAAGGTTTTGAACCTTTTTGAGAAAAGGGTTGCTCCAAAAAAGATTGATTTGAAGAGGGTTGTTGATTATATTGGGGTTTGTGATTGGAATGAGATTAATAAAGAGGTCAAGTTTTTGGATGGTGAAATTGGGTTTGAGTGGTTGAATGAGGAAAAGGAAAGAGAAAAGGTAGGGTTTTTGAGTAGTTTGATGGGGTTTATGTGTTATTGTAGATGTGTCATGATTGAAATTCTGGATTGTGAAGAGGGTAAGAGTGGGAAGAAATTTGATACAAGAAGGGAAAGGGATATGATTTTGAGTTGTTTAAACTCGGATGATTTTCGATGTCCGATCTCTTTGGAATTGATGAGTGATCCTGTGACTATAGAAACAGGTCACACTTACGATCGTTCTTCAATTCTCAAATGGTTTAAAAGTGGAAATTCAACATGTCCAAAGACAGGTAAAAGTCTTGGCAGTATAGAATTGGTACCTAATTTGGTGCTAAGGAGGTTGATACAGCAATATTGTAATGTCAACGGCATTCCTTTTGTTGATTCAAGTCGTCGGAGTCGCGACATTACTAGGACGGATCAGCCTGGAAGTGCAGCGGCAGAGGGAGCAATGAAGCTCTTGGCTGATTTTCTTTGTAGAAGTCTTGACAATGGAAATGTGGAACAGAAGAACCATGCTGCATTTGAGGTAAGGGTTCTTACCAAAACAAGCATTTTTAGTAGGTCTTGTTTTGTAGAATCTGGTTCAGTTCCTCTTTTGTTGTTGTTGCTGGCATCAAGTGATCCATCAGCACAAGAGAATGCTATTGCAGCCCTTTTAAACCTCTCAAAATACACCAAAAGTAGAAGTGAGATGGTTGAGAATTGGGGATTAGAAATGATTGTTGGTGTCTTGAACAAAGGGATAAAGATTGAAGCAAAACAACATGCTGCAGCAGTGTTGTTTTACCTTGCTTCAAACCCTGAACATGCTAACTTAATAGGCGAAGAGCCAGAAGCAATTCCCTCATTGATCAGTCTCATCAAAGAGGACAACAAACGAAGTGTAAAGAATGGTTTAGTTGCAATTTTTGGCCTCCTAAAAAACCCTGAAAATCACAAGAGGATACTTGCTGCTCAAGCAATTCCTTTGTTAGTTAACATCTTAAAAGCATCTGAAAAAGAAGACCTTGTCACAGACTCACTAGCAATTCTAGCAACTCTTGCAGAGAAAAGTGATGGAACATTGGAAATCCTTCGTTTCGGAGCTTTACATGTAGCTGTTGAAGTTATGAGTTCTTCTTCCACCACTTCAAGATTAGGGAAAGAGCATTGTGTGTCATTGTTGCTTTCTCTATCAATAAATGGTGGAGAAAATGTGATTGCTCATTTAGTAAAGAGTTCTTCACTTATGGAATCTTTATACTCACAACTAAGTGAAGGAACCTCAAGAGCAAGCAAGAAAGCAAGTTCTCTCATAAGGGTACTCCATGATTTTTATGAAAGGAGATCCTCTAACTACAGGACATCAGTTATTCCACGAGAACGATTCATTCATGTATGGTAAATTTATAACCCAGCATATTTTTTCAACCTGGGTATTCTTTGATTTTTTTTAGTGATGTGAATTGTAGATATTGTATATTGTATTTATTCACCTTTTGTTATTTGTACTTGATATTAGCTCATGTTTTAAAGAGCTAGTATTTTTATCAGCTTCTGTTTTTAATGATGAAGCTTGTACAAATTATTGTAATTTCTTTTGTATTATCAAATAAGATTGTATGATCTCTATTCAATATTAAACAAGATTAATATTCATCTTAATCTCTTCTTTTCTTGTATACATAGCAAAAGCTTTTTTCTCTTTCTTTTCTCCTCTTATTTTCCAGTCTGTGTTACTGTAAAACCATTCGAGGACGAAATGACTCAGTTAAGTGACTTGAATTGAGTTTGAAAAGACTGAAATCTTTAATGTAATCAGTTAGTTATTGAGTTATCATCATAAGAATAACGGCGTATCCAGACTTGGAAGTGTACAGTTTTTATGAGGTGGACGTCGGGTAGATGGAATGGTAAGTATCCGTATAGTAAATTAGAGTTGAATGTATATGTAGTTTATCCTTTCAATAGCATTCACCATATGTTACCTCCTTCACCATAGCATTAGAAAGAGGAGAAAACTTGTCTGTAACGTGCAGATTTTGTTTCCCTTCTGTGTATGTTAAAATCAAACAATTGAAAAATCTATATAAAAAAAAATCAATGGTTACAAACACAGTCTTATTTTCTCTCCTTTCTTTTAATTCTACTTTTATCGTTCCAAAAAATGCAACTTGTCTTGGTGAATTCGGCCTCCGGAAAAAGTTGAAGTCGCATTAACACGCCACCCAAATTACGATAGCAATATCATAATGATTATTTTAGGGCAGATTTTTCACTCATGGTTATCTAGTTGATTCTGGTTTCATGATTAATCCTAACATGTAAAATGAATTTGAAAATGCAATGTTATATGTGAAAAATATGAGCACGAGCTTAGAGAAAATTTGAGTTCGCCCCCTGCTGTCGAAACGACAAGTTAAACCAGACAAAAAAGTCACCAGACATAATTTTTTTATATTTTATATAAAGAATTTTTTTCACAGTTTAGAACTACATCTTAATTGACTGCACCACCATATTGGAGGGTATACCATACTTAGAGAAGGTATTTCAATCAATACAAAGATTGAGGACCGTCCTCTTCAAAACCAAACAAAACAGAAAGAACCGGAAGTTCATGACAGTCGTCAACAGATCAAAGATCTAATTATTCAAATGACAAAAATTACCACTGGATTCTCATGAATAAAGAAAACAGGGTTTTATCAAAGATAACGACTTGAATCTTGAAGAAATACATACTGTAAAAGGTATATGAATATGATTATGCAGCCATCTTATAGTTTAACGCAGCGACATACAAAGATGTTTGTAAAAACATAAATCCAGCAGAAACGGAAAAGGGGTGGAACATACGAGTACAACGACCAACAATTCATGATTCAGAGCTCAAAGCAAGCTCTGTCAAAGCAAGCCCCGTCTCCACCTTCTTTATTTCAAAGATAAGCATCCTCCACATCTTGAGAACAAACATTTCAGCCTCTTCATCTAAAATGACTCGAAGACGCTCTAGCATTTGAGATGCTTTCATGTGTTCTTGTGTACATGAGACAATATAATCTGTCAACGTATTTTCTTCTTCCCCTAAAAACTCTTTGATTTTCTTTAAAATCCATGGTCTCATTCTTTCATGTAACTGATGCTGAAAAAAAATAACATCATATCATGAAAAAGATAAAGCATAAAACTGCATTCTCTACTTTATAAACTACACAAGCCAACATAATCAAAGCATGTACTAAAAGCACAGCTAAAACATGCATAATGTTAAAAAGTATATGTAACATAATCCTAAGTTCTAACATACTTATCAATTGGCTGGTTTGTTTTGGTGGCTTGGAAAGGGCTACCTACAGAGGAGCTAACCAAAAAGGTCGAGTGAAGCTTCATAGAGTGCATTTTCCGGGACATCGGCTCTTAGAGGCAGTGCTATGAATTATGATATTTATCATTTGTGTTTATGATAATGGTGAATACACGAAGCGACTACTCAACTAAAAATTGAAAGATAAAAAACTGAAACTGAGTACCTGGTCATACAGTGCCCAATTTATCTCATATGAGAACAACTCCTCCTTGGTCTTTGGTATCATATCCATTAACTGTTTGAATCCAAAAGGGTAATACATTAGTTTTTACAAAATAATTAATAATAATAAACACTAGTAAGCATTAACATTGTTTAACCCTAGCATGGATTCATAGGTACGTTACTATAAAACATAAAAAATTCTTTACGTAGAATCAAATTCCTAAATTAAATTAATAAGCTAAATAAGGGAACTCACCAATTCCTTCAATGAGATCAGCGGCCAAAGGAGAGAATAGAAGACTCAAAACTTGTATACAATGATGGGGTTCGGCCAAAGTTTTCTCTTCTTATAGCTTTATATAGTTCTCTTATGTACTTAGAACCAAAATCTCTTTTACCTTTACTCATGAAAACAAAATCGGATTGGTTGCAAATAGAAGCAAATACAACAAGGAATTTCGTATGTTACAACTTTTGAAAAATGATCAGAATCTAAAAATAATTTCGAATGAAAAGTTGCTAGAGGCGTTTATTATGGATTAAAATAAAAGTGATTTTTGTATTGAATAATTTAGAGAATACAATTTTTAGAGATTTTATAAAATAAAATAAAAAACCAGAATTTATTTTGTGTTTATTTACCGTAATAAAAATCATTTTTTAAAAATATAATTTAGTTTTTTCGGATACAACTATATATAAGAATTTTTTTTACAAAATTAGTTCAATCTTTTGATATTTATTTTATCTCTCCTCTAAAATAATGTATATTTTTTCAAAGATACCCTTAATATCTTCTCATTTGAAACTTCCTACAAAAAGATATTTTATTTGAAGTTGTTTTTATAATTTGTTTAGATTCTATTTTTTTTAAAAAAGTTTTAAACGCATACAATATTCTTAAAAGTGATTATTTTAAAAAATGAATTTTTGTTCCATACAAAAGTTATAACAAACGAGCTCAAAGAGTAGTTTCTCAACAAAAAAAAAAACTCATTTTATAAGAGAGAAAAAATAAATTCCACGAGTTAATTTTGCAACAAAAAGTTACTTTTATAGAATTGTATCCAAACAAATTAAAAATAGTTTTTTAAAAAGTTATTATTATTATGCTAAACAAACACAATAAATGCTTCCCTAAAAAAACACAAAATAAATTTTGATTTTTTTGTTTAAAATCTCTTGATTATTGAATGTCAAAATCATTTTATTTTAATTTGTAACAAACGGATACTAAATCAATCTAATCTTTTTTTTTGTAGTGTCTGGGGTTCGAACTCCGGATCTTGCCTATATTATGCATTGTTATTACCAACTGAATTAAGCTCACGGGACCAGTCTAATCTTATTTATCAAAATTGATAAGTCTCTCAAACAAATTTTAAAGCAAAAACAGGATTAATACTGTAATTTTAAATCTATTTTAATCAATTAAACCTAAATTTTCTATTTTCCTGATAGAACTTAAATTCCCTCTTTAATTTTTTTGCCACTGTGAGCCAAGATACACTTATATTTCTCAATTATTTTACAATTTTAATTTTATTTTTTCCAAATTTAAGCCACAAATCCGCGACGCACTTCTCTTTTTAGATTATTTTTATCGTATTTTTCCATTTTCTCAATTATTGTATCATCTTAATTTCTTTTCATTTTTTCGAACCAAATTGTACTAAACTGCCTCCACTTTAATCCACGATCATTTTATTTCACACGCTCTATTTTTTTTCCCAGCAGTCATTGTCTAGTTTATTTTGTCAAGTAGTATGCCAATCTTTTTTCTTTTTTTTTCCACAAGAAAATCATCTTTTGAAGTTGAATAAGTGGGATGTTTCGAACCCAATTTTTGCATATATAATGCAATGTCCTATCAATATCAACTTAGCTAAACCACGTACTAATTTTTTTTCCTCACGATATCATTTTTTTATCACACGCTCTATTGAATATACATATATAAGTAACATGGAATTGTCATAGAAGTCATATTTCCTCTTAAAAATAATGATGTGATTTTCATAAAGTTGTTTTAACTCATTTGGTTATAACATTTATATCTCACGAAAAGTCGCATTTGTTTTAGTTATAAAAAATACAAGCTTCTATTAAAAATAAGTTTATCAAACAAGATGAAGATTCTGTTGAATAGGGAGCTTCCTACACAATAGAGAATTTTGTTTCATTCAATAACGTGAGAAAGCCAACAAAACACAAATACAAGATTACTTTCATTGGAAGCACTACTTTTCACTAACAAAACATCTAACAAATTTCACGAAAAACTTTTTGGTACAGACAATGGGTGTTTTCATAGATTGGAACTTTTCACTAAACATACAAATATAATATTAACCGCATTCCTTTATTAGATGTTTCACAGTTTAGAACTAAATCTTGCTCGACTGCACCATATTGGAGAGGCTATTTCATAATGCAAGATTGAGAACTGTTCTCTTCAAAACCAAACAAAACAGAAAGAGCCGGAAGTCCATGACAGTCATCAACAGATAAAAGATCTGACTATTCACATGACAAAAATTACCACCGGATTCTCATTAATAAAGAAAACGGGGTTTTATCAACGATACTACTTGAATCTTGAAGCAATACATACTGTAAAAGGTAGATGCTTATGCAGCCATCTTATATTTTAAGGCAGCCACATGTAAAGAGATGTTTGTAGAAACATAAATCCAGCAAAAAAGGAAAAGGGTGGAACATACAAATACAACGACCAACAATTCATGATTTGGACTTCGAAGCAAGCCCTGTCTCTACCTTCTTTATTTCAAAGATAAGCATCCTCCACATCTTGAGAACAAACATTTCAGCCTCTTCATCTAAAATGACCTGAAGACGCTCTAGCATTTGCGATGCTTGCACGTGTTCTTGTGTACTTGAGACAATATAATCTGTCAATGTATTTTCTTCTTCCCCTAAAAACTCTTTAATTTTCTTTGAAATCCACGGTCTCATTCTTTCATGTAATTGATGCTGAAAAAAATAACATTATAAGATGAATAAGTTAGCATAAAACTGCATAATATCCCCATAACTAATGTAATTCTTCAATCTTTATGTCCAAAACCTTACACAACTACAATAATATCCCCATAACAGTGATCGGTATCAAGCAGTATGAGGTGCTCGGTGGTGTAAATGGCTTAGTTCTTGCCCCTTGATAGCAAGCTTTTAAGGGAGTGTTACCTAAGTTCTTATATACTTCTCAATGAATTGGAGTGTTACCTACAGAGGAGCTAACTAAAAAGGCCGAGTGAAGCGTCATAGAGTGCATTCTCCGGGACGCCGGTTCTTAGAGGCAGTGCTATGATAGTGAGCAGGGACTACCAGGGTAATATGCTTGGTGTAGTATTTACGTGGCTTGGTTCTTCCACCTTGATAGTTGACTTTATGGGAGGGTTCCCCAAGATCTTATATACTTATCAAATAGTTACTCCCTCCGACTGAGTGTCAAATTTAAAAACAAACAAAAAACAATAAAAATGTCCCAAAATGAGCGTCATTTTCAGTTTTTATTGTAATATTAATCGCTCTCAAATCAGTCTATTCCACTTCGTGTTCAAGATAATGGTGAATACACTAAAGCTTAGTATGGTTGATTAGGTAAATTGTTATTCTTTCTTTCATTTATAAATTATAATCGTTCACCTTACCTTAAATTGTGTGAAATAGCCTAGTATGACACCATTAATAAGGACTGAGGGAGTATTGAATTATACCAATATGGCTCATTATGCCAAACAAAAGATATTAGACGTCAACATTTTAATTACTGCAAGACCAAAATTATTGAATCCCATGTAGCAGTCGATCCTAAAAACACTATAGCGAGACGGTGAAACGTAGCAGCAAGAGTGAGAGACAAAGTGAGAGACGGGAAGCAGTAATACTGTATTTGTGTTTTATAATTGCAAAATTTATCAAATACCCCAACCAAAAATCCCTGAAATTTAAATTTTAAGTTTTTTTTTTTGGAATTTTATATCATTTTGCGTACGGTGTACTGCGTACTGTGGGCAGAGGCCTGCTCTTCTATGCCATTCTAGTGTGCTGTTGACTACACTATCAAGACCAAATGATTACTAAATTCAAAATTCACAGTTAAAAATCAAGTACCTTGTCGTATGCTGCCCAGTCTATCTCATATGAGAACAACTCCTCCTTGGTCTTTGGTATCATATCAATCAACTGTTTTGCATCCAAGAGCCTCCTGCTGTTATCATAAGTCTTGTTTTTCTCCAACCCATGATCTCGATCCCTGTCACGGTCAGAATTTCTCTCCCTGTGTTCATCTCTGTGATTAGTGCCGTCTTCATCACTCCTATCCCTGTCCCGGTGGTTGGACTTCTCATTCGAATGCCTACTTCTATCCCGTTCTCCATCCAGCCTCTCTTCCTTGAAATTGGTACTAGATATACGTTTTGCAAACTCTGCAGCTGCAGCCAAATTGGGTGGTGTTGGCCCAGAAGGAGCAGGTTCAACAGCCTGCAACTCTTCTGTCGAGTAATCAATTGGAACCAAAGGCCTCAATTTTTTATCCTTGTGTGCATCATCGTCTTCATCTTCATGGAAAACAGAAGGGACAGTTGTTCTTTTTCCAGAGCCAACCAGACCAAATCCCAACTTCTTCAAAGGAGCATTTCCACTTGACTGGGTATCAGTTGTGGCTATGGATGCCATGGTGGATTCATCATTGGTAGTATTTAGTACATTAGCATCACCTGTCACATAAAGCATGAACCCCATTAGTAATGAGAAAGAGAGGAAAAAAAAATCACAGATTTGGAGTAATTACAAAAATTGTCGATAAGACCTTCATGATTAGAATCAGCTACAGTATCTTGTACAGCAACAATATTGTTCATTTCATAAGTAATCTCTCTGGTAGCCATAGTTTCGTCCCTGCCATTTACAATATGCTCTGTCAACAGCTTCAATGCATCTCTCTGCCGCTTCAATTGTTGATCCTCCTCAGTTCTCTTCTTGGCCTCAGCAATTTCCTCCTCTTCTTTTTGTCTGTCAGCCAGGTCATCTTCCTTTTCTCGCAGCCTCTTCTTTCTCTTCTCCTCTATCGCATTTCTACGCCACCTCTTCCTAGAATCCCCATCATCATCCTCTTCATCGTAAAGTATTTCCTTTCTCCGCTTGCGTTCTCTGTCCTTCTCCTTCTCTTTTTCATATTGACGTTCTTTTTCTTTCTCTCTTTCTCTATACTCCCATTCCTTCAATTGTAATTCAAACTGACGCTCAACTTCCTCAATCCTCCGTTTTTGGTCCCTCTCTTTCCGAATACGTTCCCGCTCAGCTTCTCTTTCATATCTCTCAAGGTCTCTTTCCTTTTCTCGTTTCAGTTCCCGTTCCCTGTCTCTCTCCCTGCTTTTCCTGTCATGCCTTCTATCAGGGGTTTCAGGTCTATCATGTTCACTGGTTGGTTTCTTATCACTGTTTGTCTCTCTCTCATTTTTCTCTTCAGCCGTTTCTACAGAATTTGAAAAGCAAAGCAGATGAATAATAATTTTAAAAATAAAAAAATATCCTGATGACAGAATATAGCCCAGCTGAGAACCACTCTCAACAGATAATAGAGATAGCAACCAAAGTGTTTTGCCCCTTACCATTCTTCTTTGTATCCACATCAGAGTCTCCTTCTCTTGTTTTAGTAGGTTGTTCAGAAGTTGAATCCACAGAACCATCACCAGTTGGCGGTGGAGGTGGTGGAGGCAAAGGTCTTGAGTTCAGCCTCTCCTCTATCATCTGCTTGATTTTTTCTAAAGCATCGCGATCAACTTCCCTATCTTCATCCGTAACAATCCCAAAAGTTGCCACATCATGAGTTTTCTTGTTCGCTGAATCATTACCCTCCTTATTTGAGTGCTCCACATCAGGCTTTGCATCCTCCTTTACATCAGAAGTTTTCACAGCTTGATCTTTTCCAACTTCTGCTGCCTGAGTTTCCTTTTCCTTTGAATTCTCAGTTTTCTTTTGTACATACCGCTCCAGATAGTTTCTCATAGCTTCATCTACATTGATCTGTCAACAAAACATTGAAGATAAAATGGCTAAAGACCTCAAATGCAAAACCACTTAAAAGGAAATATTTGTGCCAAATGGTTATTAGTATGAGAATATTGTGCCTCATTCACAGAAATTTAATACAATATGTTACCAGGACTAACGTTGATGCATTTACAAATGCCCAAAATGATCTGAAAGTGTGATTGAATTGTTATATGATCATATATCATGGTATTCTTTCAATTTTTTTAAAATTTCAAATATATATTAAAATATGAACCTAACCCTCTAAATCCTCCCCCAAAACAGACTCTTAGCTTAATCAAAACTTCAAACGGTTCCTACTCCCAAAAAAATAACACCGAAAACTGAGTAACACATAGAAAAAGCAAAAGTTGGCGTTATAAGATATAAAAAATCTTGCCAGCATCTTATTGTAATTTAATATCTTAGATTATCCTATAGAGTTAGATTTATTATCTTAGAATATTTTAGATTCTCTCTGTAAGGTTAGTTTCAATATTTCGTTGTTACTAGCATGATTCGTTTCCCAACTTAATTAGGCATTGTAGTCTTGTATTAGTATAAATATTGGTTAGTGGTTAATCTTTTCGTATAAAACCATAATCATCCGTCATATTAAAACATATTCATAATTCACAGTCTTAGTTCTTTCATTTCTCTATTGATCTAAAACCCTAGAAGGAATGCAACCTTATATGCAAAATGGGCAAAAAGACATGCAAGAAAATAATGAATTTAATAAAAATGTCAGAAAATAATGATGACTAGTTTATGCCAAAATTTATTACTAGAATGACTTGGACTCATGACAAATGAAGGTTTTATATATCTTCTCTATACAAACCCTCACATCTTTGATAATGAGGGGGAGGGGGGAAGGGAATTGGGCAGGACAGTGTGAAACATATACTATAATGTGAAGTAGATGTCAAGAAACAACGACATGAACACAAATGAGTACCAAACTTTTTATTCGTGCATCAGTGGTAAACTTAATCATCAAGAAATTCAATCACATTGATTTTCAAATTCATTAAAATAACTCAGATCCTTGACTAAAATTATAGTTGTTTCCAAAAGCAAAATATCATGTTCAAACTCTTTACCTCACAATATAATTAAAAGGTAGACTTATATGCCGTGTAACATCAAATACAAATAAAAAGTAGTCGAAGATGAAGACATACCACTAATTCTTGGCCATCAATATTCAATTTGGTAAGGAGACGTAAAGCACGGAGGACCCCTTCAGCAGTATCAAACTCATAAAACCCAAAACTTTTAGGCGTCCCACTTGATAAATCCTGAGGTCTTTTCCAGCTCTTGATATTCCCACACAACTTAAAAGAAAATAACAGAATAAGAACACTATAAGAAGCTAAAAAGACATTTAGAGATATATACCAAAACATTTAGAGATACCGTTGTCTAGTAGTTACGATAAGAAGCTAAAAAGACAGTAAGAACACTATTGATGGCTAAAAAGACAACAAATGACAACATTCAAAGATACCAAACTTAGAAATTTACTTTAAGGAGAGAGAGCATGAACTCATTCTCCACGGTTGGTGCAATCTTGCCAATGTAAACAGTGGTATGTTGCTTCTCAGCTGGAGTAACACTAGGAGGAACCACAGGTCTGACAACAGGAGGAATAATAGGGCGTATTGAAGGGATCCCTGCAACAGGCGGGCGTGATACTGGAAGCACATTGATTGCTCCAGGAAGGCGTGGAGGATATACAGGACGAACCATGGTTCCATAAGGAGGTGGATAACGAGGAATTCCTGTACATGGCAGAAAACATCTATGCAAATATATTAGAGCAGATCATGAATGAGTATACACAGTAAACAAATAAAATATATACAACAATGAAGATATATACAGAAAATATGTGATGAACAATGGAATGCTGTTACCACACATCAAAAGCATAATAGAGATGGCAGCACAGCTAATAATCACCAGCTGAAACGACAACCTGAAGAAAACAATAAAAAAATACCATCGAGTTTGAAATTCACGGATGTCCAGAAAGTGCTTACCTTTGACTGACAATTTGAAACATAGCAGGCTTCTCAAACCCTCCCATCCACCAATGGAAAATAGTAACTTTCATAATCTCATGCATACATGATTTACTAAGAAGGGAGTTCTAGTTGAATTATAAGTTCTTTTTTATATATATGAACCCATGTTGCAGCATAAATAATGGAATGAAACTGCATTTGAGAGAAGAGAGAATTGAAAAGATTGCAATACCTCATGACAAAAGGCCAACGTGCATTCAGTTGCAAACATGGTCGGCTTCTGGAATTCATAAAGCCATTCAAGGTAAAGTAGTATCCTTATAACTAGCAGAAAATGGCCAACTAAAATGAACATGACACAACCATACATTATGTAGATCGACGATAGAACAACCTGTTTTTATTTATTTGAATTAATTTTCGATTACCAAGATCACTCTTCGTTTCGAAATCATCATTTTAGTAAAAAGACAATCAATAAACTAGGCAAATATATGCATACCAAAAATGAGTTGTAGGAGGGAGGGTGGGTGTGTCTTTAACCAATATGGAAGCCTTCCAACCTTTTGTCATCGAATTGAACAAGACACTGTAGGAGAATTGAGAAACAATCCCGTCATCGATACCCTATCTAACCATCAATAACTATTTTTCTAAAACTCTCCTAACTCATCCAAATTGAAACCCCTCACCATTACAAAACAGAACACAGTAGCTATCAATACAAAACTAAGAGAGTATGTGTGAATTGACTTATTTGAGTTTATCTACCGACCTACGTTTTGTGAGACTGTTTGAGAGAACTTGTGAAAACAACTTATGACATTGGTCATAACCTGTTCTCATTTTTCAGCTTATTTTAAGCTTTCCAAGATAACTTATAAAAACAGCTTATAGCTTACACAAAACAATTTACTTTATTTTATCTTTTGCCATAGAAATAGCTTATACAAAAACGTGTACCATGATAATAAGCCGTTGTGCAATAAGCTGCAAATAAACTGTTTTTATCCAAACAAGGCCTAATTCGGTGTTCTTTTCGCACTACTAAACACACTGGATAACAAATCTTCACAAAATTCACAGCACCAATAAAAATATACAATCAACAATCAAAGAATAAGCATTAATTTAAATGAATGCAGAATTTCACACACAAAATCACAAAAACAATGAAATAAAACATGTTTAAACGAATGACCCACCCGCAGGGTTAATAGTTCCTTGAGGATGCATAGCATAACCGTTTGGCATCGGAGTAAAAGGTCTCATTGCAGGATTACTCCCGGGAATCTGATACGACATCATGGATTGCATCTGCGGCATCGGAACGGGAACCTGCACCAAACCGGACACACCAGGAGGTTGATTAGGGTTTTGGTAACTACCAGGTGGATTCGGCAAAGGAGTGAACTGCGGCAATTGAGCACCAAGCGGTCGGAAGGACGGTGCAGCAGGAGGAAGAACACCGGGAATTTGCGGGGGAGCATATAAAGTAGGCGGCGGAGGTAGCGACTGTGGATTGGGATTAGGGTTTGTGGGGATGGGGATTTGTGATGGTGTTGAAGATTGCGGTTGCGATTGGGATTGCGATGATTGGGGAATTGGATCGGGTGGATTAGGGATTGGGTTAGGAGGTGAAGGTTCTGAATTGGTTTGGGGATTGGGTTGTAGGGTTGCGGGAGAAGATGAATCCGCCATTGTTGAAGATGAATGAGTTTTTTTGAAGAGTGAAAAGTGAATTAGGTATTTTGGTTTGAGATGGTTCGTTCGTTGTCTTTGGGTGACCTAGATTGAGTTTGATTGCGTTGCGTACGTGTGTACTACTGTATAGGGTTCGTATGTGTAACTATGGTACTGGGCATGTTATTTTTAGATGTTCAAAAAATTATAAAATAAAACAGAATAAAATTTTATTTTTTTGTTACCAGTGAAAGTGACATATATTATCATTAGGAAAAAACTTAGGTACATGCGTTTTTTTGTATGGTTCTTAACTAAATTCACCATAATTTTCTCAAATCCATAATTCTCTCAAAGTTTGTTATCTCCAACAAAGTTGTATTTTTAGTTAAGAACCATACGAAAAGCACCTAAAGAATTGTACCTAAGTTTTACCCATACTAATAATATAAAGAATATAATTTAAATTTCTATATTTTTGAATGATACCAACAAAATAATATTCTTTTATAGTCAAATTTATTTAAAAGTATAATTGAAAGTGAAAAAGACAATTGAAAATGTATTCTCTTTAATTACAATATAGATATTGATTTAGGATATAGATTTCTTTAAAGAAAAAATTATTGAAAAATTATTGATTTAGGATATAACATGTAAGAAAAAGAAATTGAAAGGGCCATCTCAAAATATTATTATTCAAAAAATACGTCAATTTTTTTAATAATCAAACAATTATTCCCTTAAAAAAAGTCAAACATTTATGATTGACTAAAATGCATATGAATTAAATCTTCTAAACAAATCATACAATACAAGGAGAATGAGACACTTTTTTTTTTTATAAAGAAGAAAGAATATACAAGACTAATGCATATGATTGAATGTCTATATACTTGCTTTTATTAGTACAATGCTGAAATTTTATTTTTACTTCTTTTTTTTAAAATAATCTAATGCGCTCACATTTTAAATATGAAGAAATAAAGGTTAAAATCTCACCCAACATATTTTATTATGAACGAATTCCAACATAAATAAGAATTGATTATCCAAGAAGTTCCACCAAATCTGATCTGATATGACGTCTTCCTACAAGTATAGGACCTCGTGTGAGAAATAGCGGTTTTAGATTTAGGGGATGACCATGATAGAATAGAATGATGAGTGTTTTGTTCTATTTCAAATGCCTCTTTCGTGAATTCTCTTTGCTATTCACATTAAAATACATGAGAACCACCACAAGAATTTGGTCTTGGACCATCACTACCGCCTCCAACAATTATCGGAAACTCACAAAAATTCACTAGCAAAATGACTGAATAGCACGTAATAATCACGTGTTTCAACCCTCCTTGTTGGAACTCTGTTGCATTGCCTGTGCAACTGTATGCTATTGTGCCTTGTCCAACCCCTTTCTGTGTTGTTCGCATCTCTACTCTACCAATGATTAATGAAGCCCCAACGTATCTACAGAGTCAAAGTTCAAAAATTGGGGTACTAGAACATAACCTTTGAGACCATTCTTCTACATTAGTAAGTAGTAATACCATCATCCATTTTATAGAATCATATGTTGCTAAAAAAAATTCCAACAACCCAAAAAATACACATAAATTTGGTCACTAGTGAGTACCAAGTAGTATCATTCATTTTATATATTCATATACTACATTTTCCCCTAAATATACCCCTCATTTGACCAAATAACAAGAGTTAAGAAACTAGTAGTCTTTACACCAAAAGCAAGAAGAAACAACTAGTAGACTAGATGGGTCCGGTCCTGTGACGTGTGAACCACCCACTGCGTTATTACATATGGGAAAGATTATTTGGGACAACTAGTTGATATCTACATGTTAAAGCCAGTAGGGCGGGTCTCATGCGTAAGACGCTGCTTCTTCTTAGGAGTTTCGTGCACTTCTGCTCTCCTTCCAAATGTCTTGAGCTGATAATTTTGAAAGGCAGCAGAAACAGCTTCCACCTATGATTATGTAAAAAAAAATCAGTACATCGGCATAGTGTGCATATATTCAAAATTTCCAAATTATGAAAATACTTTTTTGGCTGTTGTTTCTTTGTCACTAACCAGTTCAGGCTTCTTGCTGTACACTCTCACTATGATGTCTTCGTAAAATGCTGGCAACAAATGACTGATTCGCTCATTTTCGATAGGAAACTTTTCTTTACTCTCGTAGTCCTGACAATAATATAATGCAGTCTCAGCCATGTAAACTATATGCAATAAGAGAACTAAATAATTTTGGGAAACAACAATTGAACAATCATAAAAGGTAGTAACCATACGATATGTATTTGACTAATTTGGAATATGGTGACTTGATGACAGTTATTTCAAGAAGGCAAAATGGTACGCACAGAAAATTTCAAAGGCATTATAAATTTCGTATTTCACAATGACAGGTGGTCAACACTCTCAAAATGCCAAATTCTTCTAAATTTTAACTACTTTTATCTTCTTTTTGCACAATATGGTACTTTATCAGATGTTGGTTGCCATGTTCATACACTAACTTGCAGTATAATAACTTCTTGATATTTATTAACCAGAGTGATAAAAAAAACAAAGGAAAAAATAAACTAAAAATATAAGTGAATTCAGTACCTTGAAAAATTTAATTCTGGATATGGAAATGCATGCAAAAAGAAGAAAGATGTGTCAGCCTACTGTTGGCAGTTAAGAAATGATTAGGAACAGTTAAGTTCTTCAGCATGCACCTTTCAAGAGGGTTTTCCATTCCTCGTGTTAAATCAATTTTAACATTGCTCACAGCGACATCATCTTCTTTCAAATTGGTCCCATTGACCTGTTTCGAAAAAAATGGCATTGAGATAGAATGAGTATCTCAATCAGTCCCCAAGAAGATAGGCAGGCATGTACATATACTGAATGAAAAGGACACTTATTACTATAATTTTTTCAACCTGGGAACAAACAATGTCTTGGGGTGTGATGCTTTTGAAGGTGTCTAGTTTTTCCTTTGGAACAGAAAATTCATTGCATAACTACAAAATGGAGTAAATGTTTGCATCAATTTGTCAGCACATGTAATTTATGTATTATCATTATTATTGTCTGCACAAAATATTAAATTCTCTCTACCTTTCAGAAAGAGTGTCACAAAGATAAGAATAAGTCAAAAATTTATCAGGTACTTCACTGTATGGCTGTACCTGGTATAGATCCCTTCTGCGAATGCGTCGAATCAAATTTCTGGACTCCTCCAGTTCATGTTTGGAAGAACATTCAATTGTTTTGAGAACTGAATCGTCTAACTGAAATATAAGAGTGTCAGTTTCATAATGCCAAATGAAAATTTCCAACATCAAAAGCTTGCAATTTACTCAAGACCTTCCAAAAGTCAGATGGTTGATGAATCGAGGATGCAATATGAAGATATGGATCTGCTTTCACCAGTGCATCCAGAACCATCAACTCAATTGCCTGACAATGGAAACAACAAAAATTAGTGTTTTCTCTCTGAACACAAATATAATTTGGCATTACTAAATTTGGTGAAACCGCTCACCTTTACTTTTGCATGTGTATAGACTGTTCTATGCAAATCAGCACGGGTTGCAAATAACTTGTGAATTGTCAGATCTGACCAACATGTCAAACAACGATAATGTACTATAATTTACGGTCTTCCGCACTAACAATGATAGCAAAGTTTTTAGTAAGCACTAACAATCTGTAGCGCGATAACAAATTTCGTCATCCATAACTTGCATGGTCTCCATCAATCTGAAAAGTCAATAAAAAATTAAAATCAAGTTATAATTAATTTCCAACCTCATATTGAAGAAAAAAAAAAGTTATGGAATGAAGTATGTTCTTTATTTTGATAAGAAGCAAATATTGCTGCACTGCTGTACAATTTTGTTATCACAACTCACAAACTGTCAGAACACCCAACCCAACAAAATAATGCCACCTAGATAATAAAAATGAACACCTCTCCGGCTGAAAGTTGCACCCTAGGCCACAAGCACGTGAGTCACGAACAATGTAGTCAAATCTGCAAAGTTTTGAATTTGTTATGGTTCTACGATCAAGAGATTGGTTATCAATAACAGCGGCACATCAGGAGGAAAAAAGGTGAAAAGCATCAACTTACTTGTCAACATCAATTCCATTGCGCCCATTTGCAACAATATCATATAAGAACTTCTTCTCCTGTTGTGTAGGAGAAAATTTTGAAGCAAATCAGTATAATAACATTGTTAAAGAAAGTGGTATGGCATAAATGAAGTTATTAAAAGAAATTAAATTTTGGACAATTAGATGACAGACTCTTTGGGGAGGATGGTCAGAGCTAGAAGTGATCATTTCCTGCAAAATGAAATGAAATTATCAAAGCTCTTTGTCTACAGACTGAAATCAGGAACTCAGTCATCACTCACCAGTTCTTATTCTTAAGAAACATCAAAATAAAAATAAAAAATTTGGAATGGAATATGGATATGGAACAGAAATAAAAGTTGCGACCAAACTTAATGGTAATCATCAAGAATATCATGGAATTTTAGTTTGAAAAAACGTAGAAAAATTGAAGATTCAATTGATAATTTCAGTCTAACCTTCACTTTTTTGAGGAGTTGAGAATCCAAATCAATATTGTGTTCATCAACAATGTAATCTATCATTTTCTCAGACATTTCCTCATGAGACCTGAGAGTATAAATAAGAATATATCAAAACGGTGGATTCTACACAATGAAATGATTGTACTTTGGCAAAACTCTAATCAATACCAAAAATCATAACAGAGTAATATATTGTTGATGGAAGAGTCATATAGTCTTATCTATCTAGTAAGTAAAGTATGACACACAATAGGCGGAGTGGAAATTCTAATTGTTTTATGACTTGATTGGAAAGTTTCAAAAAGATATTAAGTGTTAAAAATTATAACCAATACCAGAGATAACATTTGGGTACAGCACACAAGTAACTTTTGTATTCCATCATGAAAGTGATCTTTCAATTTAATAACTAATGAAAAATTAATGAGGAAGAGTAAAGAATCCAATAGTATCATGTGGTGCGCCAATGTGATATTCTAAGAAGTATAAAAGTTTTAAACTATACTCAGTTTTTGTTTTTTTTGACAAATACATTTAAAACGGAAAAAAATGAAAAAAGTATTATTAAAAGCAGAAAATCAAAATGTACTTTCTTTTATCCAGAATACTTACCAAGTAGTGCCATTAAGAACCAGGGGAAGGAACCCCCGCTCAAAAGTGTGGCTGAAGGGCCCATGACCAACATCATGCAGTAATCCTGGACACGGATGACAAATGATAAAGTAGCGCAATTAGAACAGTTAAAACAGAACTAATTTGGTAGAAGATGGCAATTACCAGCAAGTTTTACGGCCGATACATCAAACCGTTCAATACCAAGCTCAGGGCCCTGAAAAGATGGCAAGACCGCATGACTGCTTAGCACTAGAATCTCACAACTGATAGAGCATTTATATAAGACCATTAAGTATATACCTGGTATTTTTTAATGATATCAATAGCTTTCCCAGCCATGCAATAAACACCTAGTGAATGCTCAAAACGAGAATGGACAGCCCCAGGGTAAACCATGTGACTTAGGCCTGGATCACATAAGTGACAAGGTTAAATCTGTTTAAAATGAGATTGATTAAATTACTTAAAAAAAAATGTAACCAATATCTCTACTTTTATCACCTTGCATTTTTGGGTATAAACTGACAGAATTTCACATTAACTCATATGCTAAATAAACACCAATAACAATTTAATATTGGAAAAAAGAGGAACAGAAACCTGCTTTATAATATGACATCAACTAGAGAAAAGTGATTTGTTATATCTATCCTAATGGTTTGCTACTTTATGATTTTCACGCATACAGCCAAGTCAATCTAACCGCAAACGGCAAGATGATGTTAGCAGATTTATAATATCAGAAAGAGGCTAAGGGAAGCTAAGAAGTTGAATATGAAGTGTGCATCATAATAAATCATGTGGTAACATGCTAGAAACATACCAATTTAATGTTACAAATTAAGAGACACGAGATTCATTACAAATATAATGCAAGAAGCCTGCATTTGCAAGAGGCTAACTCTACAACCCAAATCTGTGACCACCTATCTACAAGAGTGAAGACAACTCGAAACCATGACCTTTTAATTGCATGCAAGATAAGCTTACTGCAATTTTCCATGATAAAATCATTTCAATAAACATGCATTGACAACACATCCAGTTATTTTTCCAATTATATTCCCCTGTTAGTTGTTTACTCACCGAGCTGCTTCAAATCACGGAGTCTGCATAATGAACAAAGTCATGTAAAGGATGGAAAAAAAAATGTCAGTGCATTAAATGTAATTATTCGCCTCAATTTTTTTGCATTGAAACTATTTTTGGTAAGGCATACTTGCCTTTGAAATTGTTCTGTGTCAACAAACTTCAAAAAGATCTGCAACAAACAAAAGATTTCCATGTTCCATCAAAGCCAACACAATTAGCAGTAACACAAATAAAATCTTAATGCACTCTAGATTAAAAGAAAGTACCATACTTATTTGATATTTTTAACCATTACATTACATTATGTTACAAAAGAATCATATAATTGTGTTTTATACTAAAATGCATCCCTAACTGATTCAAAGAGTGTATATCAGAATCAATATTTCAAATCCTGAACCGAATCGGACAATTCAACTTTTGAACTGTGAACCGGCACAATCGATGTTTCAGTTATTTGAGCGATCCAATCGCAATTTCGTTTTGGTTCGGATTGAGCCAATTAAAACAGTTTTTACATCACTCAGAGATCTCATACTACTTTTTCTTCTAATCTCTCTGTCGCTAACGTTAGTACAAGATTTGAACGGTTTAATAACATTAATCATAAATAGAATGTTTATCTACACTAATTTTCCTTCTAACCTCTCTCTCGCTAACGCTAGTTCAAAATTTGAATGAATTGATCTATGTATTTAAATCCTCAACAGTTTCCGTGTAAATCGGTAATCAACAAATCCAAAGCAGTTCCACATTTTCCTTCACTGATTATAACGGTAACAAAAAGCAAAATCCACGAACATTACGCATATACAAATTCTCACAGAATCTACTCTTTTTTTTTTTTGGATAATCACAGATTCTACTTCAATCTACCGTAAATCAACAGTTCAAAACTTCATGCAACAATTTCTATTGTAAAATCTAATCAGAAACAACATCGTAATCGAGAACAGAGAAAGGTATCAAAGTCGAAATGCATTATTCTAGAACGAAAGTTTAAACGAAGAAACGAGAAACGGAAAAAACGGTTACAGGCTCGAGAAAGATGTTGCCGTGAACGTTATCACGGATATGCTTGAGGAATTTCCGTTCGAGAGAGACGGAATCGTTCAATGAAGCAGGAATCGCCATGGAAGAATCTGTGATCATCGAGTGAAGAAGAAGAATGCAGTGAAATCAAGTTTCAGTTAGGGTTTTGGTGAAGAGAAGAAAGAAAGGAAGAGAAACTGAAGAGAAGTTGAAAAAAAGAGAGAAATGAAAAGGTGAAGAGGGAGAGTTGGTTTTTATACTGTTTTTCGGACATGGGAGAATTTTTTGATTTGAAGTGACCGGTGATAAATGTGGAGAGATGCCGCCAAAATGAAATTCGCTCACACGATTATTAGGCGCGTGCACACGCGGTTGATATTTTGGATCAGTTTCTTTCAGATTTTTTTGAAAAAAATCTACTTTTTTATAAAAAAAAATATCAGTTTTAAGTGTTCGTATATGATTTAATCCCTCTGTCTCACAATAATAGTCTGTTTTTTCTCAAAATTATTATCATTTTAGAATATCAATACAGCATTTACTATTTTTCCATTGTTATAACCTTATTTATTGAATTTCATCCAACTTAACTACTCCACTAACTACACTCAATAAGGATATTTTTGTAAATGATATTAATATTACCATTGAAATCAACACAATTAATCATTTCCTTAATAATCATGCACAAACATTAAACAACTATAATTTAGAGACGGAGGGAGTAAAAAAATGATTAAATGCACTTTTAACCCTCCCTATTTACATATTTATGAATTTTTAGTCCTCCAATTTTCAAAACCAATTTTCTGGTCATTCTATTAAAAAAGTCAACAATTTTTTTTGGCTCCCCATCAATTTTCATAATGTGGCTCACTCATTAATGACGTGTCTTTGAGTTGGCATTAGTGAGTTGTATAAAAATGTTTAGGACAATGTTAATCAGTGCTTCGGGGCATCGGTTAAGCAGTCAAAAGAAGTAAGATTTTATTGAAAAGTGGTGTAATAATTAGGGATAGCACTTGGGTGACATAGAGTTGGGTGACATTGACCAATCACAATGCTTGTGAAAGAGAGAGAAACACAAACATTATGACATTGTAATTTGCCAATGTCACCCAACTTTATGTCACCCAGGTGCTACCCAATAATTAGTTGGTCAAAACTAACAATTTATATTTCCAAGATAATTTTTATACTTTTGGATTCATTAACAAGTGCTCCGACCCAAATGATTACACATTATTATTGTTTTAATTAATTTAATTATTTTATTTATTTATACATTAAAATATCAAAAAAGAATTACTCAAAAAAATATTAAAAATCATCCCATCATTACCAACCACGCAATATTCATCACCACCATCCCATTATCATAATCCATCACCATCATCGCATCTTCCCTATCAAAATGATTCATAATCCATCACCATCATCGCATCTTCCCTATCAAAATGATGGAAAAACATGAACAAATTAAATTGACCCAAATCAGAAACCAAAATTCTCCCATTCGAAATTGACCCGCACTTTCCCCTTTGGCTACGTAAATTGTCCTAAATTGAATTCTTCCATTCATCCTTTCCTCAAACTTTGTTCAATGGAACCTCTTCTTTCAACACAATATCATCTTCTCCTTGTACGTTGTTTTTATCCTCCTCAAACGTTGTTCCCCTCTTGCTTGTTAGTTTCAATGGTGTCGATTACTTCAATCTTTGCATCCTCGATTGCTTGAGCTTGTAGTCTATGCGGCAAAAATATCAGATATGGAATTTTGAAGAAGTTTGTCATCTAGGTGCTCGTGTTGATGATGATGAATAATTTTGTAGATAATTTTGAAGAACTTTAATTGTTTTTCAATTTATTTTTAATTTTTAATAGCTTGATATATTAATAAAATTGATAATAAAATAAAGGGTTAAGGGGGTGTATTGGATTAAGATTTTAAGGACTATTTTGTCAAAAAAATCCTGAAGATTTTAAAAGATTTTGTGAGATTATATTGATTTTGTTGGATTTTAAAAGACTTTTTTTAAATGACTCTTTATGATCAGGATTTTGAAAATGGATTTATAATAGAGATTTTTTAAGATTACGGACTTTACAAGATTTGAATTTGAAAGGATTGTATGAATTTTTAAGAAAATTTCAAAATGAACGGTGGTGGATGAAAAAAGATTATAAACTTATAATATGAAATTGACTAATAACAAAACATGCACAATAATCCTAAGGTATCAACAACAAAATAATCTGCTAAAAAAACAAATAATGTTAATAAATTTAGAAGAAAAAGATGGCTTGAAAAAAACCTAAAAATCTGGAACATGAACAAACTTTTTTGGTTACAGGAACATGAACATA
>Ga0315915_1000078_pt1 | contig 66825 bp, 21 predicted proteins | sample MpolbnodulesMG_FD_207738 | JGI IMG/M metagenome (GOLD analysis project Ga0315915, IMG submission 207738) | Medicago polymorpha root nodule microbial communities from Los Angeles, California, United States - branched nodules | ecosystem: Host-associated > Plants > Roots > Nodule | place: USA... | reverse complement strand
ATATATGATTCTAGCATTATTTTACTTGATGTTGATTTTATTCTTGTGTTTAATGTTATATTTATGATTTGAAATGATGTTGAAAGATGCTTTTGAATCTAAGGTTAGAATAATCATCTATCAATAAGTCAAAGTTCTAGACATGGAATTTAGGTTTTGATAATCACTTTGAATATTGGAACTCAAAGCTTTTGTATCGTTTAATAGTTCAGAAAATCGGCAATACAGCGACGCAATCGACTATTGGATTGTTTAATAGTTTGGGAAATCAACATTTAAACGATTCAATAGAAATCACGACATCATTTGGACACGAAAGATGTTATTGAGCAATATGTGATAATATTTAGTAAAGCTAGAATCCGTTTAAGTAATCATAAGAGTGCATTATTTAATGTTTGGTCAACGACTCTAACCCCAGGCGTGAATTGTCTGACGTCGTCTCAATTTTATAGCTATATTTCAATTTAGATTAGGTTTTAATCAAACAATTATTTGAACCATAAGTTTAGAACGATATCAATTGTTGAACGGCTTGAATATCGCACCAGTCCTTGTGGAGACGATACACAAAAATACTTACTTTTGATACTACATCAGTGATCAGTATGTGCAACTTGACAGTTGGAAGGACATAAAAACCACACGAACTCATCACTTAATTAGAACTCCTATCTCATAATTGATAATTATTTGTCTTTAATTCAACAAGGGAATAGAGGAAATTCGAAGAATCCTAACCACCCCTAAATTCCGTAATCGAAATCATTTAATTTTTTGCAATCAAATCACTGTTTTGCACAATCAAATCAAACTTGCAAACTCCCTCCATTTTATTTGATTTTTAATTTACTGTTGTTAAAAAGTTTTGTTAGTTGCTTAATTGAAACGACAATTCATGTAAAGACAATTTTACTTATCACTTGTTACTTAAATTGATTTGGTGCACTTTTCAAATTTAACCATAAACATACAAACAATAAGAAAATAGTCTTGGTGGGCATAGCTCAGTTGGTATGGACAATGCATAATATATGCAATATCCGGGGTTCAAACCCCGACCATCCAAAAAAAAACAATAAGAAAATAGAAATAATTTGAAACATATACATTTCTATCATAAAGTCAAAGGTGGTTGCTGATATATAGGATACTGCGCGATACACGTGAAACCAAATATCGAGAATAAATAACTTAACAAATGACTCAAAAGAAAAAACTACAAAAAACACCCTAGCTATCCAAAATAAAATATCAATCCTTGTAACACAATACTAGCACCTCCATTGTTGGCTGAATTCGAAGAAAGAGTGAAACATCATGCTTTTGCTCCGAACTTTGAATGATGGGATAAAAAAAATACATAAATTAAAAATACAAGACAAAAACACATATGGGCTAAAATTATGTATTTACAGCATAAATGGGATATATAAGATTTTAAAATGCATAAATAGTATGTCAAACACAAGTCTGTACCCAAAAAAAAATGTCAAACACAAGCAAATATAAATATCAAGCATCCCTAATTATATTCATGTAAAATAAAAACATCCTCAATATATTACCCCTCAAATCAATGCTATCTTATTCAATATACTTATCTCAGTGCACGAAATTATTGTTAACAATATAGGTTCTAGAGGAAACGAGAAAATAACACAATAAAGATGGTTAGTTTTTTTTTTTTTAACAATGACAATGGCTTAACATATTAAAATAATTGTTACAGGCTAATATATAGTATAATAAAAAAGGGTTAGACTAAACTTATAAATTTAAAAGACCCAACAACATGAGTTCAATGACTTGTTATTTAACATCTTGCCTCCAACTCATGACACAACAACGGGAACATCGAGAGTTTTTCAAATGAAAAACGAAAAACATATCAAATAGTATAAACTCAAAACACTACCCCTCAAACTAAAATTTACCAAGTTTTAAACTTGTTACAAATTTATCCTTGAAATAAACCAAACCAATTGATAGCATAACCAACTTTATGCTTCCGAGTTGATAGTTGTTTTCTTTGCTAGGCATACAAGGTTGATTCCTCTTGTTTTTATGGGCCTCTACTACTCTTTCTTTGAGTTTTCTTATTTGTGTTTCCATCTCGTTTGTGCAATATGGTGCAGGTCTACGAATTTTACACTGCTGAATGGTGTGTGATTTATGTTGTTTTGACGTCGAGAAGGTGTACCATCTCGTCGTTTCGAGCCTTCATCACAGTTACCATCTTGCGAAGGTATTTTGTGTATGGGAGAGTCTCTTAAAACTCTCGTTTCTCCTTGTTAGAGGTGTCAATATCATGGGGCCTTGAAGTTTTGGCCTCAGTCCACATAGTAAGGGAACTTGAAAATTCACAAGATTAAAAGGCTCTCATTCATGCAAGCCCACAAATAAAAAAATCAAAAGCCCCCAAGCCCCAAAATTGCTAGAAACATTTTTTTTACCAAAAAAAACTCTTTTTTTACCCCAAAAAAAAAATTACCGAAAAAAAAACTTTTTTTTTACCCAAAAAATAAACTAGGGGGCTTTAATTTAGTAGGCTTTGAAATTTTGGGCTCTATTGACACCTCTACTCCTTGTAGATGAATTTTGGAGTGTGAAACCTCGATTGTGGTTATTACATGTCTTATTGTTTCTCTGTTGTTGTTAATTGCATCGTGGTCATGATGTCTAGGTTGATTTTGAGAATCTTCGGACATGAGTTGGCTCCTTGTTCTTACCAAGAGCTTGAACAACAGAGACATCTAGATGGCTCCTGATTCACCGCATTTCCCCCCTCTCGGGATTCAAATTTAACATAAAATATCTTTCCAATCAAATCACTAGGTTGTAACAACTGAGACATGCGATGTTTTTTTGTAGATAGATGAAATGACAAAGCTGTTGTAAACTCACACATATAAGTGGAGATGTCGGGGTTCAAATCTTAGTCATGACGTATGACCTAACAATTTTAGTATTTTTACAAGTTGAGTTAAGACTAATGGACCACTGTAGTTTTTTTTTTTTTTTGTGATAAAATTTGCCTAGATAGTATTGAAAACTAATAATCTCACAAGTGAGCAATAGTGAAATGTTGATGCCCTGATTTTTATTTTAGGATGAAATATGTAATTAGTCCTTGCAATTTCATCACCTTTTGACATTGATCCCTTCACTTTTTTTGTTTGATTTCGATCCATGCACTTTATAAATAATTTGTTATTGGTCCCACTGTCAGTCCACCGTTAAAAAAAAGAAAAAACAAGATTAACAGAGTGCCACATGGCCCAATTATTTCTCGCCACGTGACACACTTCAAGATAAAAAATTAGGTTTAAGGCTATTGTTTTGGTGGTGATCTTAACCTTACATCCACCCTGAGTTTTAATGGATAGACTTGATGCAGAAAAACTTAGCTGCAACACATCCAATCACATTATTATGAATAAAATAATTTTTTTCTTTTGAAACGACAATGATCATTAGAAATTTACACAAATAGTGGATTCAAAATGCAAACCCTAATCACAATGTACGACCTATCAATTTCAACAATTTTGTTAGTTGAGCTTGTAAACTTGTGAATACAGTATTATGAATAGTTTTGTAATCATTTTCCTTTTATTTGGAAGGTGCAGGGGAAGTAAGCATATTGTTTTATGAAAATTCCTACACTAAATGTGTCATACCCTAATTTTCCCCTAACCAAAACTTTCTTTCTTCTCTTTTTTTTTTAAAAAAAATTCAATGTTGACCAAAGTTAACGGTTGACCGAAAATCAACCTTTGACCAAGGTCAACAGTTCACCAAAGTCAACTTTTCAAAAAGAAAAACTTTTTTCACACCAAATGCATTCCCATTAATGTTTTTCCCCTTAGTTACTTGTTTTACAAATTAAGTTCAAATTTTCTTTTTTTTATGCATTTTTATTTATTTATTTTTCACATTTTTATTTTGTTATTTCGTCCTCAAGAATACTTAATTTCATTACACCGAACATTCCAATTTCAATTCCATTCATTTCTATTACATTTCTAACCACAAAAATCACAACTTTACACTTTTGCTTTATTATTATTTTCAAAAATCACAAAATTCAAATCAAAATTAAAAAAAAAAAAACACTAACTTTGACAAATTCACCCAAAATGCACATTTCACTCCCATTTCATTTCATTCACCACAAAGTGTGCATCTAGAACCTTCTACACGCATAACACCTCATCATCACTCATCACCAAAAATCATCAAAAAAAGTGCCAAAAACTCATTTTTTGCAAAAATTCCAAACTACCCTTTTTTACTCCCCACATAAATTAATTCTTGCATTCTTAGGGTGTGTTTGCTTCTAAAGAAAGATAGTGGGGAGGAGGGAAAGAAACATCTTCCCTTGTTTGGAACACTCTAAAAAGGCCAAGGAAAGAAAGATTTTACTGGGGTCCACCTTAAAAAACTTTTCACACTCAAATGGACAGAAAGTTTGAGGAAAACCAATATTAGATTGAAAAGTCCAAAATAACCCCATGGTGTTTATATTTTTTCATTTGTCTCTTTCTTTCTTTGTTTTTCTAAATTTACGGCTTTGTTTTTTTTCTTTCTTACAATTGCTTTTATACTTACAACTAGCTGCACATACTTTTTTTTCATTGAAAGAGTAGAGACGTGTGTGTGTATATATTATATAATTTTTCTTCAAGGGTATTTTTGTCAATTATTAATACAGATCTTTCTTTCCTTAACCTTTCTACTTCACTTTCTCTTATACCAAACAACCAAAACAAAACCCTCACTTTCTACTCTTTTTCTTTCCAACAAATCAAAAACACTAAAAAAACTCAAGAGAAACCTCCCAAAATCGTGAATTCAAAACCACAATTTCTCAAGAAAAAGTGATAGTGAGTTAGACTATTTTTTTGGGTGAAAACTTATTTTTCACTTTTCTCTCTATACAAACCTTCACTGTGAAATCTAAGCTTGGATTCATGATCAGCGTGAAAAACCAATCAAAATGGTATTTTAGTTTGTGAGATTTGGTGATCATTTGGATTTTTAAGCTTTGAAAATTTTGTTGTTAGTTTTTCCATTTGCTATCCGCAGCCATTTTTAAGTTGACTTCTCCCCCCGACCAATTAGACCCACTTTTGTCTTATTTGCAGATTTCTATTACACTCCCTTTCAGATCTGCACCCGCCCTTTTTTCTTTCATTTTTTGCATTTTTCTTTATTATTTCTCTAGCTTTTATTTATTATTTTTTGTAATTTTTTTTCCTTTCAAGCATATCTAGAAATATGCAACATTACCTCATGCATTTTTCCTTTTTTTTCCTTTATTTAGTTTATTTTTAGTGTTATTTCTTGCATTTTTTTCATTTTATTTATTTTCTTTACTTGTTGTTTTTAATTTTTAAGTATTTATCATATCATCTTTCATTTTCTTTTATTATTTATTTATTTGCTTTATTTTAGTGTAGTTTAGTGTTATTATCTCATTTTTTTATTTCCTTTTTATTTTTTCTTTTATTATTTATTTACTTGCTGTTTTTTTATTGAGTATTATTATCTCATCTTTTTTTTTTCTTTTTCTTTTATTGTATATTTATTTGCTTTATTTTAGTTTATTTAGTGTTAATATCATATCATGCATTTTATATTTATTTACCACTTTATTTCTTTACATATTATGCCTTAGAATGTATTTAGGAACAAATGTAAATATAAATGAGAATATTGCATTGAATGCATATTTATTTATTTTAGTTTATGCATTTCATATTTATTTTCTAATTATTGTGATTTAGAATGTATTTAGGGACAATTGTAAATATATATGAGAACCTTACATTGCATGCATATTTATTTATTCCGCTTTAATGCACAAAACGCAAAAATAGTGTAGTCGAATCCAAGGAAAATGGGACTTTCATCTTGATCCAACGTCATTATAAAAAATCTCTCGCGCTTTAGTTTATTTTATCACGCTTAATTTTTAGATCTTAGTTAGAAAAAAAGTAAAATCAAAAACATTTAAATATCAAAAACTTCACAAAAATCTTTTTTCTAAATAAACCTTGATTTTCAATCAAGTGACTTTCCTTTTTTCATTTTCTTAATACAAATATCTTTTTATTAACAAACCTTGGATTTCAAACCAAGTGAGTGAGTACTTGTGCCCACTCTCGACGACTACTTTATTAAACGGGCAGACCCAAAGGCAGAATGAAGGATTGGACTGGTGCTATAGCTTTCCCTTTTTCCAGCCATGTTGGTTTTCTTGAAGTATAAACCATTCTAAGAGCGCCATTCAAGCCTTAGCCTGACTGAAAAAGGTTTAAGACTGTTGGGAGAGTCCAGGGCGACCATTGCCCCTTTTCTTTTGGATGTAGCTATTTCCTTACATATAGAGGAATCGAGGAGATTCGTATACGCCCGGAAGCTCGCAAGACCCACGGTGACTTGCTACAATAATGAGTGGCTAGTTCGTTCTATATCAAGGGGATACATGTCTACTTCGGTTCACCAAGCAGACCCCACGTACTTTAATTGTCCCTCTGCTACTACGAACTCGACCCATAGGCCCATACCTTTATCGACCGGTGAACGGCGGCCACGGTCCTAAGGTAGCAAAATACCTTGTCGGTTTTGACCCGCACGAAAGGTGTAACGATCTGGGCACAATCTCGGAGAGGTGAAATAGACATGTCTGTGAAGATGCGATAGAAAGACCCTATGAAGCTTCACTGACTCATACATCTTTCTTAAATCAAAACTTTAATCAATTTTAATCATATTTGAACTTTTATTTTCTTCTATTAAAACCAATCAATCACACTTTATTTCTATGTCATTTCGTCCTGTTATCTTCAAGATTATTTTTAAACTTTAAAATCAATCAAACAAATCACTCGGCTTTTTACCCTGAACTACGTGATTTTGATCCCGCTTCGGATACGTAGGCAAAAAACTTTGTCTTTCCAAATCAACAAAAACACAAAAACATTTTCTTTCTTTCTTTTATTCACACTTAACTTTTCTTTACAAGCAAATAATTAATTTAGCACAAGATAAATAAAAGCAAGAGGTTCCTATATAGTACTGTAGACATTTAGGGTGCTAATACATTCAATTTGCATAACCAACCCCCAAACCTTTAATCTCTAAAATATAGGGTTCATTCGATCTTTTTCCCTTTTCCTTGGAAAAAATAAAAGCTCAGTGGTGAACTAGAATTTGCGAGTCAACGCTAAACCAATAGCTTGATATCCGAAAATCACCGCGACAAAATGCAATTACTGAATTAAGTTACAAACGTATACTAATCCACGTTTAAATCATTATATAATCCAATATTTTCTTGAAAATGTAATAGAATATTTTCTGACATCACATGAGCTTGATTATTTTTTGTCAAAAAAAAAGAGTTTGATTATTTATTTAGTTTTTACTCATCAACACATCAGCTTGATTATAAATTATTGTATCCGTCCTATAATAGATGACATGTTTGAAAATAAACATTATTTACCTAACATACTGTGACCGTATTTTTCTACTAATATACAAAGATAAATAATATCATATAAGATGTCGTTGGATTCGTCTCGGTGAATATTTTTAAAATATCAATTTTTTATAATTTTTTCTAATAGATTAATAAAGTTATTTAAGATCAAAATTGTGCTTCGGTATATGTGACAATGTCAATTGTATCACTTAATATGGGATAGAGAGTAATTAAACTCACTTACTAATCGCTTTCAAGAAAGTTGGCATTTATCCTGCCCTAAGCATGATAGTTGCCACTCATGGTCTTATTTAACCTTGCTCCCTCGAAAATTCGATTCTAACACATGCATCCAACTACTAATGAACCAATGATTTTTTCATCCAAATTTGGTGTGAAGGAAAAGGACACGACTAACACTCACTACATAAGATTGCAGATAAATGACCCTTTTAGAAACATACAAAAGACGAGATTTCAAAGAGTAGACATGAGCGTGATTGATCACAACATTTGCTAAGCTAAGATGATCTACATTATCACATAAAAGCTCTAAGTATATATAGACACCCAATGAGCCATGATCCTTCGATCTATAATAAATTGCTAATGATAAGAATAAGATAATAAGCAAAAAAAAAAATTCAGTAAACCTAGTTATCTGGTCCTCACAAACAAGTCTCATTATGGTTAGTGACGGATCCGGAATTTTGAATAGTGGGGGCATCTTATATATAAATTTGTAAGACTCGTGAACATATCTTAATTGGTATGGTCATTGTGACATAAATTTTTAATCATTAAACTATTTGACCAGAAAAAAAAATATAGATCATAATTGTCCTTAAAAATTGTTGATATTCTCAAAAATATTGAATGATTTGTGATAATCTTATTTTGTTATAATAAGTTATTGTTTTGGGTCATACTAACTAGTGTCCCCGGACACAAGTTAAAGAAACAAAAAAGGTAAATTTTACATTGAATGAAGACTATATTTTGTACACTTTCCAATAAATTTTTATTATACATGTTTCTTTAACTAGTGTTCTGGGGGCACTAGGTAACATTTTCCTATTGTTTTTTTATATTTGAAAACATGAAGGTGGTTGTGTTGTTACTTGTGATTGTATGTGTGGGTCAAGAGAGAGAGAGAATTTGTGATATGTGTGGGCTAAATGGTCAAAATATCAATTCTTAAGTGCAGGCACAAGCCTATGTAGACTTTTACATGCATCTGTCCCTGATTATGGCTCAAAATAGTTGATTTTCTTACTCTGTGAGACCTTGTTAAAGACACTTCGTGAGATTCATTTATTTTAGACCAATGTGAGTTAGTCAATTAAATTCTCAATGCAGTGAGTTAGTCAGCTAAACTTTTTACTCCAGATCACGGACGGTTTACCACCCGACGAGTCTGGACACATGCCCGGGCTCAACCCACATTTTCTTTGTATCACTATAAGAAATTTACAATAAATTTGACTTTTAGTGACGGTTAAAATAGGTCACTATAGGGAAAAAAAATCATTGCAAAATTTGTTTGTCACTGCCAAATGGCTGTCAGTGTATGTTTTCCACCTTTACCTACGGACAAAACCATAGGTAATTCGAAGCAGGACATTTTAAAGTGACGGCCAAAATACGTCACTATAGGAAAAAAAGTTGTAGCTAAATTTGTGTGTAACTGCAACATGGTTGTCATTATATGTTTTCCACCTTTACCTATGGACAAAACCGTGGGTAATTCGAAGGAGACCATTTTCAAAACATTATAGACTTCTACCTACGGTTGTGGTTGTCACTAAAACTTATCATTGTTTTATTTTACTTTTATATTTTCTATAAAATGAATAATTCATAAAATTACCACTAAAATTAGTTCAATCAATATAATAAAATAATATAATCAATATCATTGAAATTTTAAATTGATTACTATAAATCTATAATTGATTTTTAGAATAAATTCTTGAAGTAACTTAACTAGAATAATTCTCCCTAACTATGAACTATTATATCATTCACCCAAACCTATATATACTCCATTGCTCATTTAATTGATGATAACAATTGAATCACTTATCAGACAAAATGACATACTATCTAGTTACAACTTACAATCACTTCATACCTAAAAAAAATTACAATCACTTCTACAACATAGCATAATAAATGAGATTTTATTTTCTAATTTGTGGATCTTCTACAATAACGAGTGCACCAAAGATATTACCAACATCAACAAAAGTTGGAAGTCCACCAGTTGTCAATCTCTATCAATAAGCTAGTAAAATAATCTTATAAGCCCTTGAGAAAGAATTGAAACCAACAAGATCAACGATGTGTTGTTCAATGACTTGATGATATGTTACACCGAGCGGGAGATATTCAAGTTACTTGATGATGTTGATATTATTCTGACATTCACCGTAAAGAGGACTTTGAAAAGACATTTACCTCCTAATTTTATTTAGCACACTATTGACATATTATGTTTCATCTCTCTTATTTCAGATTGTACTTTTATTAACAAAATGACGAGTTTCTTTTACTTCAATTTAAGATTATTTATATATTATATGACATGTGAATTTACGGTTAAAATTTTGCCCATACTCTATAAATTTTTTGTCTCCGCCACTACTCCAAATACTACAAATAACAGCTTCAAAATCTAGTTCCAAATAACAGCCTCAAAATCTAGTTCCAACTCCATTAGCATGAAACCTTTATCTCAAGCAAAACGCAATCCTGAAAAAAATTGCTACAACTCCGCCATGTACACATTACTACATGAGTAATGCTACATATACGTTGAGCATAGCCATGTAAACTTATTGATCATACAACAAACAACATTTCCTACCCTCAAATATAGATTCGAAAATTGATAATTGTATACCATCCAGTAGTAAATTTTCAAAAAATAAAAATACTCTGTCCGTTTTTTTTGTGTGTTGTTTTTCAGAGCTTTTTTTTGTTCCTTTCTATTTATCATTTGTTCAAAATAGGAGTATTATTTATTATTTTGTCAAAATAACATCAACGATTAATTGCAGACTTGGAGATAGATACAATGATATAACAAATAGTCAAGAGAATTATAAGAAAAGACAAATAATTGTCCAAAGTATCAAAAATTGATAGTTGTTTTCCATAAAAAAAAAAAAAAAACACCAAATAGAAAGGATGTTTTACTAAAAAGCAATTAGAAATAAATTTTGTTTCAAAGTGTGTGTACTTTTGGCTTTCACACACATCTACAGTGTTTAAGAAATTTAGAGGGGGTAAAAAGTAGACCCATCATGCAATGTGTTGTAATAGATTTTAGGCCTTGCCCATTCGTAATGCAATATCAAATGTTGGAAAATAAAAGGTAATTTCTTTTCCCACCCTCTAGCTTTTCACATGCCTTTTTAAATTTCAAAAAGGCCCTTAAATTTTCAGATTTCATAATCCAAAATTAGGTTTTTTCTATTTTCAAAGTGAAAAAAATGCTTTTTTGACCGATTCCGATTTTAAAATCCAAAAAAAATAGTACTTTCAGATTTTATAATATAAATACCCGCTATTTCAAAATTAAATTTTTCATGGGTCTTTGGATTATAAAATCCGAAAAGAAAAAGAATACACTATGAATTTTTTAATTTGAATGCATTTTATACATGCTTCAAACCCCTTTTGTGTCATGAAATCATGAGGGAAAAAATGTGAAATTTGATTTTGAAATAGGGGGTGATCGAATTTTAAAATTCAAAGTACTTATTTTTTCGGATTTTAAAGTCCCTGCACTTTAAAAATAGGGAAAAATCTCATTTTGGATTATAAAATCCAAGGACAATTTTGAAGGACACCTGAGAAATATAGATGATAAAAAATGAACTTCTCAAAACAAAAACACTTTTGTTGTCTAATTACCACCATATTCTTGATTTCTCCGTTTAGCATGTGTTTGGGTTTAAGTTGGGAAATACTAATCTTAGTTGGAATCGAGATTAAAGTAAAATAAGTTATGTTTGATGCGTTTAACATGTTGTACAATCTTGACATATGAATTATCTCTAAATAATAATCAACATATACAAATATAAGCATCAATTAAAATATAGGTAGAAGAGAGAACAATAAACTTATCTGTTCTTAAAACTGCGGTGATTTGAAGTCGACAAATCGAAGTGAACAGACACGAAATCATAAAAGGTTATATCCGGCTAAATAGTAATCCGTTATATAACATGAGGCGTGGCAAAGTCACTGTCCTTCAGGATTTATCCGTATCATAAGCGCATATCCTCCCAGGATACAACATGTTCTTCCCTAATATAAATCACATTAGAGGTGACAGAACAACATGAATCTGATAAACACAACACAGGAGATGCACCTAGCAAACCTAAACTTGATTTTTCAATGAAGATGAAATTAATTTTTTTTTGTGTAGAGGTAATTGTTGTTTTGTTTTCGTGGATGATGTAGAAAATGTTCTTCTTATCAATTTCTCTAGTGTCAAGCCTTTTATGTATATACCGTCAGAGCATGCCACATACTCCACATAAATAGCCACATGAATAAAACCATTTTTTCAGTTGAGAAGATTAAGGCAAGGCTTCACTGACTAAGTAAACATACTAAGTCATGGTTATCTCATTTAGGAATTGACAAAAACGTGGTCAACAAAAGAGAATACATAGTGAACATGTAAAATACCTAGTCAGTAACCCATTAAATCAAATATAACAATTTTTTCAAATAAATTAATAAAAATTAATTCTCAAATAAAACAAAATAATTGGATCGAAATAAATCGTAGAATAATTAACTTTTGAAATATACAAAAAAAATTACAACATAACATTAGGCTCAACGTGGATGTTTGGATCGGTGGTGAGGCTAGCAAATTTTGTTTTTCCGTAGATTTCTTCACTGGGCTTGCTAGCAAAAGCTAAACACAAAATTTTTCCGTAAAGCTAGCTAATTTTTTGGATTTATTAATTTTCTTATTCATAGTTCAACATATGGTTAGTGCATATGAAAAACTGGGCCGGAATTTGGGGAGTGTAAGAAGCGCTACCGAACCGAGCCTCTAAAAATTATGGGCCTCAAAAATTATAATACCTACCTCACATAAATTAAAAAATTATATGTTACTTTTTTTTCCTGTACACGTATGAGTTTTTTCTAGACTTTAGTTCCACTTTCTGAACATAAATTTGATGCTATTAAACCACCATCAATTTGAATAATCACTTAATCAGTCAATTTGAAAAACTATTTCATTGAAAGAATCACAACAATTATTTCTTTTTCGCATAAACCATTAGTTTTCCTCTTTCCTACGATGTAGGAGTGACATTCCAAACGATACCGTTAGGTAAATTTCATATCTCTTTCACTTAATTTTATTTTGTTTTGTTTCGTATTTAAAAATTCTTCTGATTTTGATTTTTTAACGAAACTTAGCTACACAAAAAGAATTGCTTTTGATTTTACTAGGGCCTATTTTAAAAATAGCACTGAGCCTCATATTTCATAGGAACGGGCCCTGATGAAAAAATATGTTTAAAAACATAAATTTTTTAAATGAACTTCTGTAATTTAGAAGGATTAATTTCTTTAGCTGCATTTGAAAAATAACTTTGGTTTTTTTTATTAAAAAAAAAAAAAAAAAAGACCCAGCAGTTGACTTTTATGGGAACCAGCTCAATGTCGGACATATTGGAGATGTCAAACTGCATGAAGCTCCATTGCCAAATGTATATCACATGCACCTGTATAAATTAATTCTAAAGTACTCTCTCCAGTCTCAAATATAAGAAAAGATTCTTTTTTGAGGTTCATTGAGTAGTTAATGTATTTGGTCTACATTGTAAAACAGATATGTTAATTATTCAATGAACCTAAAAAAAAAAATATTTTTTTATATTTGAGACCGGAAGGAGCAAAACACAAGAATCTCCCATAAAACAATAGAAGACCAATGAATGTGACAAAAATGTTGAGACAGAATATTTTAATGAATCTCGAGGATTATTAGGTTGAAATATGGACTCATCATGCTTAGATTCGAACAAATTTGACACATGCAGCTCCATCCAAACTTACAAAATATACTTCTCCCTTCTCTAATCTATCCAATTGAGACTCTCACTTTAATTTTATAATATAGTCATACCCACTCTCATGTGTGTTTCCAACATATTCTCTTGTTGACAATTTGACTTCTTTTTTTACTAATGTTGACAATTAGACTTGGGATTATTTATCCTGCCCCTAATGTGGATTAGGATTATTAGAATTATTATGCTTATCGTGTCTTGAGTTCGAAAATGGATTCACTCACTTAAATTGCGCATTCACGCATTCATAACATCTATAATTGTGTGATCAAAGATCCAACAAAAGAAAATAAATTTAATTTTATAACTCAAACTATCAAGTATGAATTAAATCGAATGATCTTGATTGAACCGTTGGAGGGGAGTCCAGTTATTGCAGCTTGTTTGTTTGTGCCCTGTCTTGAACCAAATGGAAGATAATGCTAAGAGATGAATGTATCTTATTTTGGCTTAATAAGAGTTTGTGCTATTGAGCACAGAATTAATTTAATAACAGTCAAATATACACACAATATACAATAGTCTATCTTGAGGTATAGTGGTAAAATAATGAAAATATCCCCCACCACACTGCGAACTTTGTATTTTATGATAACTGACTTTGCCATTTATTTATTGTCACATGTTTACATATACCACCACGTTGGCAAATCGTATTACTCCTACTTCTTAATGGTGAGAAAATGTCAAGAAAGTTTGCGACCAAGTAAATTTTGGAAATGTAACTATCAACAAGAAAATGGTCCTTCCGTCCTATAATATAAATAAAAATTGGTCAACAAATTAATGTATTTGATTTATAATTTGTATCAAATACATCAATTTATGTTAATTCATATTTGTTTATATTTTGAGACGGATGGAGTATATTAGTTTCATTTGGATATGTCCCAAAGGAATGCAGTAGTACTGCACAGAAGTTTTAGATTTCTGTAGCAGTCGGTGCTAGTAATTAATTGCTACAGAACTTTTACAATTGCATTGGCAAGGGGAATTGTTCCTTCGTTGATAAAACTAGATTCCTTTTCCCAATTTTTTCAAATTTTCAAGAATCTATGGTAATCTACTAAAATAAAAAATAAATATATTTATTTATTTAAAAAAACGTTGGTCACCTATAGTAAATTAGTAATGTTTTTTTTATGTTGCATTGCAAGCAACGTAGTGATCGAGAAAAGCAAGCAAGGTAGCAAACACATCAGTCAAGATAGACTGTGAGGGAGCATTTTAATTAATGTGATGTTTTGTGCTTTTCTTTCTTTAATTTCGCGATAGTACTACTGTTATTCCCTCCGATCCTATTTATAAGAGAAAGTTGGGTCAATAAAAGTTGATATATTTTAACTGAATTTTTGAATACATACATCAATTTTTGTTGATGTAAATTTATATTATAAATAGAACCGGAGGAGTACTTCATACTCCATGAAATAAACAAAATGTATGTAGCTAGGTAGCTATGTTCCCCACACACACTCCCAAAAGAATAAAGAAAAGTGAGAATTGAGAATATTAGCCGCGACAAGCAAGCAAATGTATCTTTGTTTGCCATTTTCACTTTAACTTTAAAGTTGCCTTTGGATCCAAACCTCCCTCAGTCTTAAAATAAAGGTAACGAAAGTAGATTAGTCATATCCATTGTCTCAAATATCAATGTCTGAAACTCTCCATTGGAGACTTCAAAACCACTCACTCAGTCTCAGACAGTAACTATCCTTCCTTTCCTTCACCTCAAGAATTTCGATAATGTCTATGCAGTGAGGTACTGAGAGTGAGAGGTGAGAACTGAGGTTAATGTAACTTGTTTTTTTGGTTACACGACGAGGTTATGTAACTTATTTTTGCAAGAGGTACTGATAGACTGGCTTATGGGATAATCCATATTAATGGCCTTTGGTGTATGAGTGAATGGACAATTGATATGTAAATATAGTTCTATAATTATTTAAATCAAATCAATTAAGAAAATAATTAAATATAATAACAATATGGACCTTTATGGCCCAACCCAATGCCATTTCATCATTTATTTGACTTTTCAAGTCATGTCTGCCCACCTCATTCGATTAGATCTTATCTCTGCAATAGCTTAATTGATTAAAACATATCAGTCCACCTCATCCAATTAGGTCTTACCTCAACCCTTATTTGAATGTTTGAGTCAGACCTATTCCGCCTCAACCATGTTAAGCTTGCTCTCAACTGGGTTGCGCAAGTTATCCTGATGTGGTCCTTTCAAAGTGTTTCATGACTTACCACATGACATACTGACGTAAGTTTTACATCTTTGATTCTATGCGTCTTGTATGAACAATCAAGTGCGGCCATTCTTTTTTAATCGACAAAATTTTATTAAAAATCAAGTCTCTACACAATATGGACAGAGACCAACATTAAAGAAGGTATAAACTAAAGGCGCCCAAGTGCGGCCTTACTTGCACTAAACGATGAAAAAGATTATTTAAATCACAATTTAATGGACCCGAGTGACTGACTAATTAAAGAGATGTCCATTAGGTCAATAAATAAGAATCGTAAAAGAAGATACTTAAGAGGCATTTCTTTTTTATTCATTCTTATTCTATCTTTAATAATGTATTTTCATCTTTGATTTTAGAGTATTCTTGGAGTCGAGATAACACCGTTAAATAACTCTTATGTTGTGACTTGTATTTATATACTTAAAGAATGTGATTTTTATTATGTTAAATTTTGAACAATGACTATCTTGATTGTTAAATGTTAAAATCACTCCTTTAATTTCCAAGAAATGAATACGAAGTTTTGAGTTCATTCTCATAAAAATCATTTTTCAAAACATAAAGTAAAAACTACAAAAGTCATTTTCTTAATCTATCTATAATAAACAATTTTATGTTATTTGTTTATACTTTTCTATTATAAATCAAAAACCTAATTTTAATATATTAAATGAGGTCGGCTATATAAATCAAATTATATAATATTGTTTCTTTTCTATTTTAAAAAATAAGAACAAAATATTGTGCATAATATTAAAGAGAGTTTGGCCTGATGGTATTGATTTGAGAGTGTTTCCTCCTCAAAGTTTTTCTTATTAAGAGAGCATATTCCCACCACTCTCCAGGAAAATCTTTAACTCGAAGAAAAACCTAAAAGCAATTTGGAGAGAACTCTTTTCCAATTTTAACACCGCTTCTAATGATGTAAATGGTGTCAGTATCATGAGGTAGGTTATCAGTTAGCAGTAGAGTACAATAATTCAATTCCGCTAGCTTCGGCTATGTGTAGTGTATTGTGGTCCTTCTCACTTTGACCCTTCAATATCAATTCCCTCATAAAATTATTAAGCACTTTGTTGTAACTGTGAAGTGATTACCCAACAACTCCACTGTACTAACCTGCCCTTTTCTGCTCAGGGTCCCCTTACCCTTCCATTTCACTAACAAGTCCTTGCTTGCCTCCCAAGTACACATGTTCCTCTATGATAGGTGCCTCATTCCTTTTGATATGGACATGACTTTACTTTTTCTATGCCCACCACTCAACACCCATCACTATTTCCCTATATGACATAATATCTTAGTCAAAAAAAAAAAAAATATTATATGATGTTATTCACACTGTTGTTGTTATATTTGACTCTTAGTTTAATTATGTGAAATCCTACGTACTAACGACAACCAATCACTATAACATCAATATTTCTCGGATTAAAAGCAGTTGCAATCAATTTTGGTGTGTGAAAATTAATGATCATATATCTTGATTAAATATACTGTAGTAGTGCCTAAGTTTGGTCACGAGTGTTACATGCACGATATTTTCAAAGTCGGTTATCTTGAGTTTGAATCATATGAAAAATATCTTATATTATATCTAATGTTGCGTTGCGTGGCAGATTTAGCTACACCCTTTGGGCTTTCCGTCCAATAGAAGTCAGATTTTGCACTGTGCTATTTTGTAGCTTCAGTGGTGTTAGTTACACATATGCTATCACATAAAATGTCTGGTCTATATCGCAACTGATAATTCCGGCCAAACTTACATCTACCATAGGTCATCAACTCAAGAAATCTTGGTCAAAAAAAAATATCAACTCAAGAAATCAAATCCCCATTGGCTTTTATCTATCAATTAGGTGCAGTATTTTGATATCCATTCTGTGTCATATATACCAATTTAAAATAGTGTCTTCAATAAACTTTAATGTGCTTATTGTTAGATTCAATGATTTTGGTTTAATTATTTCACAATGGCATGTCAAATTCATGTGCTTATTCTTTGAACAAAAAGAAAAGGTCTTTATCAAATCCAATAGTAATAATAAACAGGGTGATTTGCTCAGGGACATTAAAATTATTAGCAACATTCTTTTCTCAAACATTAAGTTTTTATAATTAGATGAAACTTACGGAAGATCCACATTAAGAGATAAGTTCTACATTACATATATAGATAACATTCACATGAGTTTTACCAAATAAAAAAATAAGGGTTAAAATAGACGTTAAAAATAGAGTGTTGTTAACACTTAATAATTACATAATAGATATGTCATGTATTTGTCATACTTGCCGATTGTGACAAACGAGCAGAGAAACTTTTAAGAATGTATGATGTCTCTTCCTTGCATGAGTGACATCAAAGAAGGTCTTCTTTTTCTCATAGTTGTCATGTATTTTAGGGTCTATTTGAGAGCTTAGAGCATTCATCATGGTAGTCGACTAACAAGGATCTTTAAATGGATCTCACATATACATGTCATTTATTTATAATTTTTAAATAACAATACTTGTTACGACCAAAAAGATTCATTAATATATACTTTAACAGATATATTTAGAAAATAAATAAAAAGAAATTGAAAAAAGAAACAATCACGTGAACTTTAGATCATGTGACCAACTTTTATATACTTTAATTCTTTAATAAGTGAACTCGTTAGTTGCTGAAGAGAAAGATCAAAAATCCTTATATAATTGCCGATAACTCATACGAACCCACTTTTTTCTTCCTCTAATAAGGGTCCTTAATAAATTGCGGTCCTTGTTAAGTAAAAGACTCCACATTAGAGATGCTCTTAAAAAGGGTGGACGCTACTAGAAAAAAGGTATTATTAACTTGTTCCATAAAGCACACGTTAAATAATACAGATGTAACAACTTTACATCTTGTAAAAAATCGAACGCACCATTGTTAAAATATATTTTTTATATTGAATTCTTTAACAGGTATCCTTAACGATACATGTTAACATTTGCCTTAAAAATGAACAAATGGAAAAATTAGAGGACTTTGTGAGGCTTTAATGGTTTATTTTTTCTATTTTTCTCTTTACAACCTTCCTCCAAAGATCACTGCCCAAACTTGCAAACATAGTATTCTATACATTTATGTGCTTGAATTTGTCAAGTGTGGAAAAAATAATGGAAAAAAATCGGAATATACTTTCTAAATTAAAAAATAAATGACAAATTTGTAAGGAAAAATTTTATTTCAAATCATGTTTTGCTTTAAGGACTTGTACAGGTGGCTCGGCTTATGAAGAACAAAAATCTACATCTTAAAAATCTTGACGCTTAATAGACCATGAACTCATATAGATGACCATGCCATATGGCCCCTCCGTTTAAGAGGGACCATTTTGGTCATACTCAGCCTCATATAAACACACTATACCTTAGTGTCTTACAAGAATCTCTCTTAAAAAACTGTAATTTTTTAACAAAACATGAATTAAATATATTGTTTTAAACATTTTGTGTTTAAAAATTTATGTTTAATTAATGTTTTGTTAAAAAAAATCTCTCTTTTTTTTAGAGATTCTCATAATATTCTATACATTCTTGAAAATTTTCATTTAAAAATTCAAAGGCTACACAAGAGATGACTTAAAAGATAGGATAAAAAATGGTGATTGAAAATTTTGCGAGACTACAGGTCTAAGAAAATTTGCAGGAAGGCAAAACAAACAGTTTATATATTTATAGAGATCAAAAACATATTTAACCCAGTTAAGGACAATAATTACAAGGTGTGTTAACCTCTATTGTCATGCCCACAGGGTCACATCTAACAGAGTAGCACTTGGGTGACATTGGTCAACCACAATGTCGTAAGTGTACAAAAAGACAAAAAATCTTTGTAAGTGAGAGAAGAAAGTCATGATTTTTTGTTTTTTTTGTAGACTTGAGACATTGTGGTTGACCAATGTAACATGACATTATCACTCTAATGTTATCCAAGTGTTTTCCCATCTAACGTAACATGTTTTAGAAGTCTTGGATCAGAATTTTAATCATCTAGTTTTCTATCTTATATATATAAAGAAAATAAGAGACTTTGGATTGCTTTTTTATTTACTCAAATTATACTCTTGGAACAAATTTCTTAGAGATTTAAATGTGTTATTGATCCCTGCATTTTTATCAGATTTTGGTATTGGTCCCTGCATTTTTTTTTGTTTGGTATTGATCCCTGCACTTTGTAGAAATATTGGTATTGGTCCCTCTATTAACTTTCTGTTAAAAAAAAAAACACAAAACTAACAGAGTGTCACGTGGTCCAATCATTTCACGCCATGTGGTACCAATACCAATATTTTTACAAAGTGCAGGGACTAATACCAATAATTTTACAAAGTGCAGGGACCAATACCAATATTTTTGTGTTTTTTTTTTTTACGGAAAGTTAACAGAGGGACCAATACCAATATTTTTATAAAGTGCAAGGACCAATTCCTAACAAAAAAAAGTGTAGGGACTAATGGCAAAATCTGATGAAAGTGCAGAGACTAAAGACATATTTAAGTTTTTCTTAGAACAACGTTGTATTGTTCGTTTCATTAAAACAGATAAAATTTATATTATATTTGTTAGATCATTGATGTTTTTGAAAAAGATAAACATGATTTATTGAGTTTGTTATAATTTGAAATTTACAAACATCTAATCTCTATACTTGTAATCAAAGTCAAAATTTCATAAAAAATATCGTTAATAAAAAAACATCTAATCTCTATATTGTTAATAATTTACGTATTGTGACAATAAAAAAACGGAAAAAACGGACAAGTTTGCGCTAATCTAGATAATGTTTTTTTTAAAAGAATCTAGATAATGTATGTTTACCTTTCTATTCAAATCAAATGCTTTAGTTTTTTTTCGCGAAAATACATTAATGTTATTTCTCTATCCTATTTTTTTTTTTCATTTTCATTAAACTATCATCTCACTTTTTTTTTCTTTTCCCTCTCCCATTTATTTTATTTTACTTTGACATGTCTTCTTTCATAAACCAAATAAAGTGTTAAGTGGGCAAATAACCAATATCTCACGAACTCAAGTGCGTGAATTGATCAACGACATATCTTAATTTATATATAGACATATTATCTTAAACATAAAAAGCTATTCACTACAAAAAGTTATAATAATTTTAAGGAAGATGATAACTTCTGTTTTAAGGACATATAAACAAGCTTAATAGATGTATTAATTTATAGGGTTTTGCTAGAAGCCACTCATAAAGGTGTCTTTTAGCAACCCACACTTCAAGGTGCGACTTTCACTTTTTAGTTATAACTTTGCTAAAAGACACCTTTCATAAAAACTAGTTGGTGTCTTTTAACAAATGCTCATAGAATAACTTGCTAAAAAACACCTTCATAAAAGGTGTCTTCTAGCAAAACCCTAATTTATATATGTACAAAAAATTACAAAGAGTGGAAGGCAAGCGAGTAACAAGCTGCGTCGCTAAGTCTTTTTGAATAACAACATAAATCTTTGTAAGTACAACATTCATAACTCAGGGGACATAATATTATTTTGCATGATCCTTTGAACTTTATGCAGAAAGGCAAGGACATCAGGAGCTAGAAAGTCGATAATGTCAACTAGAAATGATATAAAATCATTTTGATTGTCAAAATTCAAAGTTGCTCTTATGTTGGACCACTTTACTTGATGCGGCTTTATATGAAAATTATGTTTTAATTCCTCTTTTAAATCCTTAACTTGTGTCCTAATAGCACAAGCCCACAAGTTAGTTTGATCCTAATTTTCATGATACATACTAACGAAAATATATATATACTAAGTTCAATCATTATTGGCCATCTAAAGACATGAGTTAAATAAAAAACTCAAAAAGAAGTTTCTAAAGACATGGGTATCTTGCTGGTTTATGATGTTTACCACGGAAATAGATTGCTTTTGATCCCCGAATCTTCTATTCCTTTCATACAATTTGTTCATGTTCAAACAATGAAAAGGAGTTGTCCACATGAAAGGAAAAAAAGACAAACTACAATTCATATAATACATTTGTTGCACTACAAAAATGAAGATTGATTAGCTTATACAGTAGCTGAACAAGTAAAGGTGTGTTAGAAAAAGAAAGGAGAACCGAGAAAAGTGAAAGAAATGATATAATACCAAACCTGTATCATATAAAATTAAAAGCATTTTGATAAACTTTGGATTTTTATGGAATGTGTTTCCCATTGTGGTGGTGGGGTTTTTCTTTTCAAGTTTATACAGATATCTTTTATGTAAATTTTTAATTTTAAAAGAATTAAAAAGAAAAGATAAAATAGAGGATAACAAATTTTGCTGGGGAGCGTTCAAGGCTTGAAGTTATTGGAAAAAACTCAAGTTCCACGTCGGATAAATGAGACTCTTGAAAATAGTTTATAAAGAGGAGACAATCCCCACCTCATAGACCGGTTTTGTAAGGTTGAGTTAGGCCCCAAATTTCAACATGTATTAGAGCTTGTTGAATTCAAGGGCCACCTAAACTTATTCACGCATCAAGCCCAACAAGTGCTGAGCGTAAGGGAAGTGTATTTGAAAAAACACAAATCCCACTAAGAAAAGAGGGGGTGTATTCGGAAAAACACAAATCCCACTAAGAAGAGAGGAGACAATTTTCACTTAAAGTTTTGAAGGTTACATTCACAATTGTCTTAAAAATATTATTTAAAGATCCTTTAATAGGAAATTTCATCTTAAAAATGTAATTTAAACACATAAAAAGTAAAAATATAAAATTTATTTCTTATGATTGTTTAAATAATATTTTAAAGTATTTCTCTTTTACAAATTTCACATATCCGCATATTCATATCGTATCTGCATCCGTATGACGTATCCGAGCTTCTACAAGTGTTCTCCTATACTTTTACTAGTAAGTGTGTACAGTATTGTTTTAAAGTCTAGTGATTGGATGTATTAGTTTGTCAGTAGCACCATTGGGATGGGTTTTTGAGAGGTCCCTTTGTGTTTCCTTGCTTTTTTAATTACACACAAAACCAAGTTTCAGAATGAACTATTTAGCCTTGACTGACAACTCTTCTGTTTCATGCTGTCTTGCTTCCTTTGTGAAAGTCCAAGGCATGTTCTCATTCTACAGTTTCATAACAGAACATTAATCGATGAACACTCCTAACTTATAAGCCCAAGGAATTTATAAACGTTACGGCGTTACGCTAAAAAGTAATAATAATTAAAGAATCATTGTACTCCTTCCATTCATAATAACTTCATGTGTATATTCATTTCTAACAAATTCTACGGCCAAGAATAGACATTAATCCTAGAAACACATAAAATTTAATATAAATGTAAAATCAATTTCTTCTCCGTTAATATTTATAAGCAATGTCGTAAACTTATTTATGTTTTGCTGAAGAGTAGTATTTTCCTTTGAGATCTTGCGACCATTAAAAACTTAGGATGAATACTATATAACCGTCTAAAAATGTTCTTAAAAAACTTTTTACTCTGAAGTGAAGGATAGCATGGTCAAGTTCCGGCCAAATGACACATTGCGCTCAAGTTCCCATGGTACATTACCACGTTCACACAATCTAATTGGAATGACATGAGGATCCACAAATACAAACAGCAGTAATAGTAATATGCTATTTGCTCCCGTTGAACAAAACCATTATTTATGCTTGCCTTATATGTGCGGGTTGTTGCTCACTGATTTTGTGATATTCACGGGTATATGCAAATATTCTCGTGTACATTTCGTTGAGAAACATAGTGTGTGTATAGTTATGTGGTGGGAATAATTGATTTGAATACACTTGATTTTATAGGATCGATTTTTGTTAAAAGTAATTCTAACTAAAAGTTATTTGTGTTTGAATACATTCATGTAAATTTTTGTAAATGTGAGCTGAACTATAAATTTGAGTGTGAAAATCAATTCTATAACCAAAAATTATAAATCATAGCTTCAGGTATAATCGATTCTGAAAACAAAATAAATTATAATCGACAATACACGAAATAGAGTTCAACAAAGAGCGAAAATGCAATAGAAAAACTAATTTTAAAATTGATAGTTTCATGTTGTTGATTAAGAATTAATTTAGGATCATTTCATATAGCGATCGTGATGTAACTAATATAACAATTCTTTCCACGGACTTGACTCCATCCTTCCTCCCTCCTTCACATGCCTACTTAGTACCTTCCTCCCCCACACCGAGCTGCTAAAACCTTAAAACACAAACTTATGCGCTTCACGTGCATCTTTCAACACATTTTATCCAACATAATCAAATTAGAGGAGTGTTATTTGAACAACTATTTGGTTGACAACTTATTGGATAATCATAATTTACAAAGAAAAAGTAGGTATTTGAACGAAAATCAAAGCAATAAAGAGAGATAAAGTAAAAAAATAATGCGAGTATGAGATAGAAAGCTGTCATAAAAATTGTCACAAAATGGATATTCAAATATCATTTCTCATCAAATTAAACCCCATTAAATTTAATAAACAAGTTGGGTCACCCTAACTAATATTAATTACTTTCCAATTATACAATCTTAATAATACTACTTTCATCCCCCGTTTTTTTCACACACTACTTTCATCCCTCTTAATTCAATATATTTTATCATGTATATATAATAATGATGATTACATGATAAAATATAATTCAGGAGAAATACCACTCTCTCTCATTTATTTAAATATTTTTCTTAATTTGTGTGGAATGATCAAAATGCTCACTCAATTTCAATCTTAGACCATCAATTATTTTTTTGACGGCAAAATTAGACCATCAAATATTAAAATTAACTAACACACACTTAACTTCTTTCAAACAAATTAAAATTTTTTTGTGTGTCAACCATCCGGTTTTTTGAGAATATGTTTTTCTTAAAAAAATTATATATGTATAACACTTTATGACAATTTTTTGATAACTTTATCTTTCATATTCACATTATGCTCTTGTTCCTTCTATTCATTTTTCTCTTTATTGTTTTGACTAATAAAAAGAGAGACAAAAGAAGTTGTCGCCAAAGTTGTCTTAAATGGTTGTTCAAATGACACTATTTTATTTTAATAAATTTTGGAGGTGTAAATTTGTTTCCCTAAAAACAATTGTTGAGTGTAATATTTGAGTGCAAGGAATTAATCTTTAATTGTCGAGGCTGGATAAGCGCAAGGTTAAGAAAAATACAAAACAATTCCAAAGAGAAAACAAGGCGGTTATGAAGCATGCCAGTAAGTCCCTGGCTCCAAGACAGTCCCAGGTTTCATGTGAAAATTGAATGACAAAACACAAACTTATAAAGAATTGGATTGTTAACGTGAATGGCAGGAATATTAAACGTAAAACAGCTCAGGTTATCACTTGCAAGAATTTAATTGAACTTCTCAAGTAATCACTTAACTCACGTTCCAAGTGTGCCCACAAAAAACCAATAATGATTAATCACGAATGATGGTTGTGCTGTTGAACGATGGTTGTACTCTGCTTCCACGCAATGCCACACAACAAGACAACACAAGCATCATAAGAGAACTTACTTGTCTAAAAGATTCTTGATATAAATTTTGTCTTATAAATATAAGATGTATTTACATCATTTTTTCAGATATTTAAGAATATTTGAGTGAAAACAAAACTATATAAAATTAAAATAAATCTTTTTGGATTTTTTTAAATATCCAACTAAAAAATAACAACATTTTTTTTTGAAAGATAAAAAAGAACAACATAAAACTCAACAAAATAAGAAGTAAATCTTTTTCTTTTGGCGTATAAGACTAGGAATTAAAATAATAAAATATAAACAAATCATTTTGACAATTTAGATTTAACAACAAAACAAATAAAATAAATATATGGTTATAAAAATAAAACAAACAAACTAAATAAAAAAGATTTTTTTTATTATTTTTGGAATTTATGAAACTAAAATAAAATATAATAAAATAATAAACTAAATAAGTAAAGTGAATTGCTTTCTTGAAAAATTCAACAATCTAGCAACGACACAAAAATAAAAACTTACCATAAATAATTTGGCAAGTGCAACAAATTTTTCAAGTGATAAACGGTGGTAAGTTAAAACAATAGTAAGTTACCGTCTACACATAGATTATCATTTTCTACGAGACAATTTACTAAACATGTATATTTTTTATTCATAGTTTTAACGGCAATTAGATTTCTTCAATCATTTGTACTTCTTTGTTGGATTAATAATTATCCCACACCAAATGCGATACAAGGTGTGGATATAAAAATATGTATCATATTCCTAAAAAAATAAATGTATCAAATAATGTGTTAAAATTCTAATAATGTGTTTTTGTTACCATGTCCTAATCAAACACATTATATCAAACATGACATGGTAAAAAAACTCTAAAATGTTGACAATAACATGATATATATCATGGTTTGTTACCATATATGCCAACCAACGCATATTATATGATACATTTTGAGTTGATTACAGAAATAGTGTAATAAAATAATATTAGCATGTTTTGTTACCATGTGTTATAATTTGATTTTTTTTGGACAAATGTGTTTTTTTTAAGGATAAAAAATAATTATATTATTTGCCATCAAGTTTTTTTAAAAAAAAATATACTGTGTAATAAAATAATATTATCATGTTTGTTATCTTATATTGAAGTGCGTATCAACGAAATTGTATATTTCATACTTATGTTGTTTATATCATATCTTTATCAAAATCTATAAGTATGAGAAATCTAAAAAACAGACCGAATAATCGAATACCGTAGTTTTTTTTTTTTGGAATAAAGCAAAGTTTAACTGATACCAAAATCTCAAAAACAGACCGAATAGTCGAATACCATAGTTTTTTTTTTTTTTTTAATAAAACAAAGCTTAACTAATACCATTAATCTATAATGTGGTTGACTAGCCCAAAAATACGCCGTCTTCATTAAGATATGAACAACCACGTTCACTTGTCGTCAAATACTATTGATTTCTTATACCTATATTTTTGGTAAAGTATATTAGCAATATTCTTAAGAATAAAAATGTCTATTTAGGTTATTTATTTTTAAAATATATGGTTTTGGGTGCTAGACCCAAATGAAGATGGCTAGCGCAAAAGTTTACAATATATTTTTGAGTCAAACAGAACTGCCTTTTGTAATTTAAAAGTGAAACAAATATATAAAAAGATACTTGCTTTAAATTATTTAGAAGCAACCATGGCAGTATTAAGCTGTCAGTGAGACTACTTTTTCAAGTGATTCAATACAAGTACTTATTTTTATGGCGAAATACCTCCCTGGGTCCTTTAAATTTCATGTTTATTTCAGATAGATCCTTTAAGTTTCTAAGGTTTCAGATAGATCCTTTAAGTTTCGAGTTTGTTTCGGATAGGTCCTTTAAGTTTATAAGGTTTCAGATATGTCCTTCCTATCAACCTCCGTTAAGCCAAAGTTAAAGGACCTAAAACAAACTCGAAACTTAAAGGACCTATCTGAAACCTTATAAACTTAAAGGACCTATCCAAAACAAACTCGAAACTTAAAGGACCTATCTGAAACCTTAGAAACTTAAAGGACTTATGTGAAACAAACGTAAAACTTAAAGGACCCAGGGAGGTATTTGGCCTATTTTTATTCAAGATCTTATTTTAAATATTTGAATTATTATTAATTTGTATCTATAAATTATAAAAAAAAAGCCACTAGTGTATTTCTTTTATATATAAATAAAGCACTGGTGATAAAGCCAACTCATAAAAGAGAAGCTTAACCTAGTTTGTAGCTGTTTATTATCTTGCAGCACCGGCAATCACTTTCTCTCTGTACTCTGAATGTGCCTAAGAAGTACGGATATATTTTTGAGCAAAATAACAAATATAGAACTATCCAATGCATTCCAACAATACCCTTTTGGCTCTATAGAAAAAAAATATCTTTCTACTCTCTCTCCAACATCTATTTCTTCTCTTCTACTTCTTCACTCTCAAGTTTCTTTGTTGTACTAGTACTTGTGTGTTAACTGAACTTGCAAACATGAGTAAACAAGACATGTTGAAAATTCAGGTACTTGTTTAGTCTTGTGTTCACAAGTTAATTAAAGTTAAATCTGTACTTATGTTTAACTGGTTTTTGGTTTGTTTGTTTCTTCTGTAGAATTGTCTTCTCAAGGTTAATATCCATTGTGAAGGTTGTGAGCAGAAGGTTAAGAAACTGCTTCTGAAAATTGATGGTACATTTATACCATGTCTCTTTCTTTTTTTCTTGTTTTTCTTCTTTTTAAATTCTTAGAATTTAGTTCACATGTTAACTTTACCATGTCGGTTTCTGTCAAGAAAACAAAAACAAAAACAAAAACTTTACTATGTCGGTTTAACATTTTCCCATGTTTCTAAACCCTCCTTAATTTCATGTATTTTTGCTTCATTCATCCAAAGTTTCCAACTTTATGATGTTTTTGTGAACTTTTTATGTTTTTAAGGCTGTGTTGTGTGCTAGTTTAGTTTTGAAGTTGATTAAGTGTTAAGTTTTGAAGTTAAAGATTGTTTTTTTTACACGTTTGTTTTGTTGGTGCTGTGATGCAGGGGTGTATTCTGTGAATATAGATGCAGAACAAGGGAAGGTGTTGGTGACAGGTGATGTAGATCCAGCAAAGCTCCTCAAAAAGCTGAAAAGTTCAGGGAAACATGCTGAACTATGGGGTGGACAGAAAGCTATGATGATTAATCAAAATCAAAACTTTCAACAACAACAGCCTCAGTTTAAGAACATGCAAATTGATAACAACAAAGGGGGTAAGAACAACAAGCCTCAGAATCAAAAGGGTCAGAAAGGTGGTGTTCAAGTAGCACAGTTTCAAAATCCTAAAGGAGGAAAAGATCTGAAAGTGCCCAACAAATCTCAAAAACATGTTAATTTTGATTTGTCTGAGGAGGAATTTGATGAGAGTGATGGTGATTTTGATGACTATGATGATGAAGATGATTTTGATGAGGATGAGGAAGAGGAGTTTGGTCATGGACATGGTCATGGTCAAGGGCCTCAAGGCAATGGATTTGGGCAGCATCCTATGCATAATAACAAGTTGATGATGGCTATGATGCAGAATGGTCGTGGGCCACAGCTAGGGCCTGGTGGTGGTATGATGATGAATGGGCCTGCTGCCATGAACAACCATAAGGGTAATGGTAAAGGAGGTGGGGGCGTGGGTGGTAATTATGCAAATGCCAAAAAAGGAGATATTATGGATCTACCTATGCAAATGCAGATGAAGGGTAAAAGTGGAAATTACGGTGAGGTAAAAAATGGTAATGGAGGTGGTAAGAAAGGGGGTGATGATGGAGGTAAGAAGAATAAAGGGGAAAAGCAAAAGGGTGGTGGGGGAGATTGGGGAGATGAAAAAAATAGTTGCAAGAAGAAAAATGGTAAAGGTAAAAACGATGGTGGTGGTTTTCTAGTTAAGTTTCTAGGGCTTGGAAAAAAGAGCAAAAAGGGAGGAGGTGCAGCCGACAAGAACAAAAACAATGGAGGAGGTGGAAATAGCAACAACAACAGCAAAGGGAAAGAAGGTAAGAAAGGTAAAAAATTGGATAAAGTTGAATTTGATTTCCAAGATTTTGATATCACTCCCCATGGTAAAAGTGGTAAGGGTGGAAATGGGAAAGGTGCTCCTGCCAAGGGTAATGCCAATAATGGTCATGGTAACAATAATGGTAATGGGGGCCATATGGGTCCTCCAATGGGCCAGATGGGTGCAATGAATCAGATGGGAGCAATGAATAGAATGGGTCAGATGGGTCCAATGGACCAAATGAGGAACATGCCAGCAGTGCAAGGGTTACCAGCCGGGGCAGCTGCCGCGGCGATGAATGTTGGCTATTATCAAGGAATGCAGCAGATGCAACCAAATCCTTATCAACAACAGCAGCAGCAACAACAACAGCAGTACATGGCTATGATGATGCAGCAACAACAACAGCAACAAATGCAACAGCAACAAATGCAACAACAACAAATGCAGCAAGGAAATATGAACAGCATGTATCCACAACATATGATGTATGGAGGAGGAAGGCCACATCCATCAATGAACTATATGGGACCGCCACCAATGCCATCACACCCTATGGCAGATCCTATCACTCATGTTTTCAGTGATGAGAACACTGAGAGCTGTAGCATCATGTAAAGTAATTAATTACTAGTAGTGGCTAGTTTGTTTTCAGGTTCTATTTATTGTCTTTTTTTTTTGGGGTCCATTAAATTTTGTTGCAATGGTAGGAAAATGTGCAAGATTTAAGGATTTATCTGATTATATCATATGATGTTTGTTTTATTTTGTTGTGTGTCCTGTATAACGACAACCTTATGAGCAGAACATGGTGCCACTGCCAGTCAATGACAGAGTATCACATGACCTGTGGTGCCTAAATCACTCCTCAAAACTTAACTTAACCCATTAAATTGTATGAGTTCTTCTAACTAATATTAATCTTAGCTTTGATAAATTAGTAACTTCCTTTCACCTTGTTTTGAGTTGTGATTTTCTTGCCTCCACCAAGTTATTATTTCCTTATTTCAACAGTCTTCAAATGATATTTAAGTACAAAACAATTGTTGTAATGGATGGGTCATGCTGTTATGGATTCAAAGATAGAAATGATTAATGAAATTTAGGTAGAAAGAGTTGAATGAACAATAGATTTGAATGTACAATTTTTACAACGAGTTGAATGTACAATTTTCAAGATAAAATTTTCATTTTAAACTTCAATTTGTAGTAATTGTTGCATGAACAATAGATTTGGAAGGTTTGGTTTGTATTTTGACCCAACCAAAAACATTGTTCAACCCAAACAACTTCGAATGATTCAAATCCCGAACCTATGAACACTCCGACTTTTTCATACTTCGATATCATTTTATACCTCTCTTGAGGAACCTAGTAAACACAACCAAAAGGGGATGGGCAACAAATTCGGGGAAGAAAAGTTAACCATAGAGTTTCAATTGTTGAGGGATCCGGCTCCTTAAAATGTAAAGTGAACAATATTAACCGATATAAGTTAATAAATTAAAGATAGATATTATAGATATATCATAACAAATTATAATAAAAACTCTTGATTTTTTCATTTTACATTTTAGTCGCTTTAGAAGATCATCACCATTGTTGCATATAAATTTGATAGGAACTACACAAATATTTAGAATTAAAAAGCATCCCAAACTCTAAATTAGCTGTCCAAAAATAAACAATAATCTTATCTAACTTCGTAATACTAGTATAGTCCAAATAAATTTTACAACTAACCAATTGTTTCCATTCGTACTCACTAGTGGAGCTAGCTCATTTATAATGGAATACATTATCCATTTCCATCTGTTTTTTGTGCTTTAAAATTCAATGTTTTTGTGCTCTAAAATTCAATGCACTAACAATCACAAGCTAGTGTCAAATCATTTGAAAGGGAGAAAAAAAATGATGGGTATCTACTCCACTTTGCACACAATCTTTCCATTTCACTCACTAATCCTTCCTTAAAAATCCAGCTGCACACATGTCATTTACCTAAAGCCTTACGTGTCATGTCTTTATAAGATTAAATCAATGTTGTGTTATTTACAAAATTCTTCTTCCTAATAAACTAACTATTAACATTTATCTATACAAAAATTTCCAAACTTGTCAAATATTTTTACATGATTACTTTAGACATAAAAAGTGTTAAGTGTGAACAACAATTCTTAAGATAATATTCCTCTATTCCATTTACAGACATAGCCAATGGAATGGTGGGACTACAGCCCTAAGGTTGAAAAGATTCCTTAACATTTTTTGAAATATATTTTGCATCCAGACAAAAACCAAGAAATATGTTTTACCTTATTAATTATAGGTAACTCTATATCATATAGTAGTGGTGTTTTTTTTCTTTCTTTTCAGATTCCCTTTGATATAATAGTTTCCTCACTTTTCTTTCTTTTACTTTCTTTTTTATGAAAAACCACATTCATTTATTGTTGTTTAATTTTATGCATAAAATGTCCAAAAATTTGACAATGACAATGCTTAGTTTTAGACTATTATTATTGTTGTTGTTGTTATTATTATTATTATTATTTAAAAAAGGACACTTTCTGATCCGAAAAAATGGACTTGTTATTATACAGTGTAACTCATACAAACCATTGAAACTGCCATGGATCAAATAACTCACTTTTACATGATATACTATCTATATTTTCTTATAAGTGTTATATTTGTATAGTTTTTTTTAATAAAAAAAGTTATTAATTGTAGGTTAATTATTTTACTAAGTATGCTTGTATAATTTAATTAGTACTTTAAATATCATTCTCAGGTCATTATTCTCTATATTGCATTTGTAATTATAGTCAATACACTAATTATTAATAATTAAGGTTAATTAAGGTTCATTTATAATTTCTCTTACATTTGTGAAATGGTTTAGTATGACACTTATTATGAGATAGAGAAAGTATATATAAAAACCGAAAGATGTATGGTAAAAAATAATCAATTGCACATCTATATGTAGTTCTATTTTTTTTTTTTTGAGAGAATGTAGTTCTAATGTCTTGGTTCTCTAAATTTGTAATATTGTATCTACTTGTATTTTTCTTTTTTATCAAAAAACACATTTAGCACATTGTTTTTGGAGTTGATTGAAGATCGGGACTTTGTTTTTTGACTCGGATTTTTAGGCTTGTTACGGTGTCTTCTCTGACAAATTGATGTCAAGTGTGGTGGAATCCAAAGTAGTGTTGAAATATGTCATTTTCAGGTGTTTAATTGGACTCAACTATGTTGATGGAAAGATGTTGTTCTGCTTCCAGGGTTTTGATATGTTGGATGAATTTTTGGAGGATTTATGATGAACAACAGACGATAGGTGATTGAATTATATTTTTCTTGTCGTTTGCGAGGAAGTATGGAGGTTTGAATTTGATTTAAGTGTTGACTTTGCTTTTGACGATTAATTTTCTTATTAATATTGGTGTTAACCCTAGGTTTGATTCAAGTGTTTGTATCAATATTTTATGAATTTTTTAATGATCTGTCTATACATGACGTTTTGTTTTATCTTATTTGTTTTGCTCAAAACTTTTTTTCGTAAAAAATAAACATTTAACACATTGTTTTTCTGTCCGACAAACTAGTGTTACTTTTACTCATGCACATATAAACCTGCCTGAATTGACAACACCAATTCTTGTCTATGATCCCAATGACTACTGATATGATGGAAGCAAAGCATAAACTTGAATCAGTTGGAAAAAAAACATCGCAATGCTAGATATTTTGAAATATCAAGCACGTATAAAGTTCATTCATATTGAAAAAGTGTCGACTTTCTCGTTAAACTAGGAGAACAAAGTAAGAAAAATAAACTAAGAATAAAGAGAAAACATAAAAGAAAATAAAAAGAAAGAAAAAGACAATAAGCAAATGAGTTATAGAAAAAAGCGAAGAGGACCGAAAGAAAGAACATGGATGGTTAAATAAAGTAGTGTGGAACTGATTATTTTGTCGTCTCTATTTTGCCTGCAATATTTTCCCCGTTCTTCTTATAAGAACAAAAAACATTGCATAGGTTTTTTTAGACGTTTGAGAAAATAAAATATAAAGGAGGTGCAAATAACAACTGTTATGGTTGATAAAACGATTGATGAACTTGGCCTTTTACAACCAGCTTTACTTATGTTATTGTAGTAAGTATGAGTTCAATTAGAAAGATTTTTTTAGATAGTTTCACTCTTAGTATTTTCACCTCCATAACAGTTCAAAATTCTCATATTATTACAGTTTTCACTTTTAACTGTTCTCTCTAATTTTTTTAAAAACACACATACTCCCTCTGGTCTCAAATATAAGAAAATATTCATTTTTTAGGTTCATTGAGTAGTTAATGTATTTGGTCTACTTTGGAAAGTAGATACATTAATTATTCAATGAACTTAAAAAAGGAATCTTTTCTTATATTTGAGATCGGATGGAGTATTTAACAATTTCTATTAACATAATTAAATAATTAAATGTTGCATCTATAGTCTCATAGACCTCTCTAGAGTTTTGTTAATTATAAATGTGGGCAACATTAGATAGGTGGCTCTGGATTTGATCTCTCAATGCTGACATTACGTGTCTCAATGCAATGTTAATATTTATAATCTCACTAAATAGAAGCTATACCGAGATAAGCACATCCGCAATTGAGAAGTAATTGAAAAGTATTTGATTCATAGAGTTGATATTATGCAATATCGAGAAGTATCATATGGAATGCGGTGCAATATCACTCGAAACAAGTGACCACATGGTGCAACATCACTTGAGAGAAACACACATTTATTTGAATCATGGATATATAGTGGAGTAGACTAATATCAAAGAAAAAAAAATAAGTTTAAAGTCTATAGGTATGCATACCATTAGGGATGAGAATAAGACATGTCGATTTACTGGGGCACATGGCCTTGCCTACGACAGGCTAGGTCAGGCCAGACTTTTTCTTAAGTAGAGAAGATCTATGCTTTTTTAGAAGTCTATTTAACTTAAAAGGTCAGGTCACAAACTATTCAAAAAGCCTCTTAGACATATTTATTACATTATATTTTGTACTTTGAATTAAAATAAAAATTTGTTAACTTTTTCGGTAATTTAAGCTTATTAGTATGCATTAATTTTTTGCATATTTAAATGTATTATTATAAACTATAATGGAAATATGATACAATATATAGTCAAATTCCCTAAAAACTCATGTTGATTATCAAAAGAGATTTTAATCTAATTGATATATTAGTTCGCTAGTCTATTTAAACTTCGATCACATTGTTTATTTAAAGATGTTCATATGAAATAAGGTTTTAAACAGGCTAGCAGACCGTATCAGGTTTTTAGAAGGTCAGACTCAAGCCTAAAAAGTAAGTCTATGACAGGCCGCATGTCAGGCTCAGGCCTTGCAAAGCCTAGCTCGACCTAACTTATTTTCACCCATACATACCATTATTTGAATCAGAAATTGTATTTACTTTCGTGGGTGTGGTGGGTTGTATTGTCTTACCTTGATTTTGTGCAATGTACCGATGTTTTACCTTTATGACTCTTATTATGTGTGATCTAATGTGATACGGTATTATTTGATGTTTTGCATACTCTCTCGTTTGGTTTATATTGTTACATGTTCTCTAAACTTCCCCTTTCATTGTTTTGTGTTTGTGTGACTTGACTTTACGTTTGTGAAATCACAATTTTTTTAGGTTACGAGTCTTGGAGTAAAGCAAATGCCTTGTGTACAGACATTGTTTTGTGTATGTTTGCTATTTTAAGAAAATGGTTAGCTCTGATAGCTGACATCAGATTGAGATAACATGAATTTTATTACTATGAATTTTTCAAATAACATAATATGGATTTTATATACGGGTTGTTATATCATTGTCAAAAAAAGTCTTTAAAAGTCCAAAATTTTAACAGTCTTAGGAACAATACTTATAAATATTAAATATATTATTTTGAGATTTAGGGTGTCACAATGACCAATACAATTCTCTGGATATAGATATAGAACAACGACTGAGATGAAGAATCGTTGCGATTTATAAAGTGGTGGTAGGAAAAATGTTTATTTGTAATAAGTGTGAGTTTAATGACTCGGGGCTTGTATTATGCTTCCAAAATGAATTAAAAGAGAAAGTATTTATTGGAACAAGAGGGATGATTATTTAGGAGGTAGTGGAGTTGTAGGTCCCACAAAGAGTTAATGGAGAAATTGAGTGTCATCAACGTTAAATGGGAGTTAGGGTTTGGACTTTAGTGAAGCGGACAATAGAAGTGACATTTGAAAATGTCTTTATGAGAAACGATGGGTATTAAATGAAGGTGAGATTATGGAAAATTGCTGTGTGATTAAAGATAAGGGGCAAAAATCTAAGGAAACAAAAAGGAGGGAAAATTGGGGTTAAGGTTAAGGTTAAGCCATAATTATACCTAATAAGCTTTATAATAAGAGAAGAGATTAGATAACCAAATCACTCTCTTCTTCACTTAAATACATTGTTTCTATTAGTTTATGGTTGTGAAATTCACAAAAAATTCTAGATATTTGTTTTGGACCGGTCAATGAACTAGTCTAATTGCTTAAGTCCAATAACAAACCAAGTCCAAATGCTGTATTTGGCTTTTTACTCACAACTCTCTCTCTCTCTGCGGGGGGGTGGGGGTGCTCAGACCAACTGAGACATGTTCAAACAAACAGTAACATCTCTTTACCACGTTTCCGCGAATATCTCACCGGCGGTTACACTTCCCCCGATTTCGTAACCGTCGAACCCACGTCTGCCATTACAACGTCTCTGCATTCACCCACCTCTATAAATAGGAGGCTCCTCGCAGACTCCAAGGCAGAATCTCTAGTGACTTGAGCGTCGGAGTGTCTGCAGGCACACACCCCCCATTCGGTCCAAGGCTCACCAGAGTACATTCACCATCGTGAACCACCACAGTCAAAAAAGCACCAGCAACCACCTTCTGATCAGGTACGATCAATATCTATATGAGACCATATTTTAAAATGCCTTGCCCTAAATTTAGATAATGACACTTTTTACAGCTCGTTATTATTGAAAGGGTTGCGTGGCATACATATTACACCTCTTTGAAAAGTCATAATAAATTATATTTTTTTCTTTTTAATTCATTGTAACTAGGATCCTTGATCCCAAGAGGTGCTCCAAGATATTTCTATGATTTAGACTCTTTGTGTCGTTATGAAACTAATCATCAAATTGGTTGTGAAATATCCATTTTTTGTTTATTTAGAATGGACTACCTCTCAAATTGATGAATCGTGACATATTTATTGTGAGATATTTTTGATTTGTTTAAAAGGAATAGTAAATATAAGTAAGAGAGGGCAGATAAGACTACAATCGTTTAGAGAACTTGAGTTTGAATTTTAGGTGAAATATTTTTTGATAAGACTATACTTCCCTTGTGACTGATGTTTGGATTACTAGGGCCATACCATACAAAAAAATTACTACAAGAATACTCATTTACTTAATTTTGAGTGTTGCCTTTTTTGCTGTTGTTGTAAGTATACCTGTGTAATTTATTTTTGTTTATATGACTGAATTAGGGGGAATTTACGAAGGTTTTCATACAACAAGACAACAAAGTATAGCACTAATCGAAATTCAGATGGATTTAACTTATTTTGAACACCCTCCTTTAATGGTGATTTTAATTTTATCTCAGGATTGCAGGAGTGTCTTTTTCCAGTTAAATTTCGTTGTAGTTATTTTCTTCTTTTGGGCTTAGGACCCTTTCGATACCAATTTTTTTATTTTTTTCTTTTAACTTCATTTTTTATGAGTTAACCCTCTTGTTTCATGGAATACAGAGAATCATAATTTATATTTCGATAGAAAGATAAATAAAATTTGATCAAAAGTTATTCTATATATGAATCGAATTCAAATTCTCTTAAACAATTAATGTTTAAGTGAAGCTCATTTATCACTCGAGTTTAATCATTTAGTTTAACCTCATCTATTTTGATTATCATGCTTGGACATTTTCACAAATTAATCACAATTTAATGATCGAAATTCATTGTTGTGTGTTAATCTTAAATTAATAATCAAAATTGATATTTTAGCCTCTTCAAAAAAAAAATCAAAATTGATTAATATGCACTCACCGATGTTTAACCATCATTAATAAGAATCATAAATCTTACCCATATCCACACCCACTTGGAATTCAGATCCTTTCGGGTGTGGTTGTTTCAAGTTTATCAAATTTATAACATTCTCGGAATATAAATATGAGAATTTTATTCTAAGGTATTTAGAAAAAAATGTTTAGTTAACATTATAATATTTCAAGGAACAATAAAAACAAAGATTATAATAGATAGTTACACATGAATTTATTCCCATCCTCATTTCGCTAGGAAAATTGTTCTATTCCCATAAACATTATATCATAGAAATAAAATTTACTAAACGTAGACATATACATTTCCATCATTTTATTACAAGAATGTACGAATATAATTTGAAACAAACACACATTTACCTGCTCAGCCTTCTTTGGAAACAATAAAATTACAATTTTACCCACTTTAATGAAACCCTAAGTTTTCTCCCCTATATAAATTAGGGAAAAAAGAAATTGTTTCAATCCATCACCGTACGAGAACATTCCGAAACGTGCTTCTGTGGCGTTCGAAAACTCGAACACTCTCGTGCAATCAGGTTATTGATTTTCCAGAGCAAGCATCACCAGTCAACACAAGGTACCTACTCTTGCAATTCGAATACTCAATACCTTTTCATTATGTAATTCGATTATTTAGTTTTTCTTGTTACGGTTAAAAATTCAATTTTTTTTCCTCTTCCGATTAACCCCAGAAATCAGTGTTTGTGGCCATGAAAGGTTATATATTTGCTTGATGGTTTTTATGTGGAGATATAAACTTGTGAGCAGATTTACTTATGAATATGTAGAGAATTAGGGTAAAGTTAAAATTTTTCTGATGAATTTCATAGTTGTTTTTGTTCTTGTTATGCTTGATGTATGTAGAGATAACTAGATGCTTGTTTTTTCATTCCATCCAGCACTTGTATTTCTTTTCCAAATACATGATTGAGAATCTACAGTTTTGGAGGTTTATTCTTTTATTCCATTCAATGTTTTTTGTGTTTTTCATGGTGTTGTGAAGTGGCGAAGCTAGGAAATCTTTTAGGGTTGGTCAAATAGTTATAATATATACTGTAAATTGTTGGTTCAAACTTGATTGTTATAATGAATCGAAGGTTTAAATGAAATCGAGCATAATTTAGAAGTTTACTCTAAAAATACAAATGAAATGTTCAATATGTTGCAAAGAGGACTCGATCCCGCGACCTATGAGGCACAAAACTCGGGTTTACCGCTACGCTACCAAATGTTATATGATATTTTGCGGAAAGTATAATATATATATATATATTCACACACACAAATATTTTAATGCCAATAGCTATTTAGGAGAAAAATTAATTTTGGGTAGGCCATGGCTAGCTCCCCCACTGGTGTCGTTTGCGGATTGTGGAAATAGATGTTTGTTCAAATTCCGCTACGCGATAAACACTATTTGACATAACTTTGTACTAAAGTGTATATTGGAAGCAATAAAGATTTGTTCAAATTCTGGTATGCTATAGTGTTCAAATCGCAGCTACGCCACTTGTGTCAATTGTGGACTGTGAAAATAGATGTTTGTTCAAATTCCACTACTTGATAAACACTGTGACATAACTTTGTACTAAAGTGTATTGGAAACAATAAAGATTTGTTGAAGTCCTGGTATGCTATAGCGTTCTAGCTGCAATTTAACAACACTAGTTTTGTGATTTCCCCTTTTGTTTACGTGTAATTGTTGTTTTGTTTTGGCCCCATGTGAAGTGTAGGAATTGATTTATTTGATTTCACTTGAAACAGAATGGATCATCAAGGTCATGGCCAAAACCCAAATATGGGTGTTGTTGGTAGTGGACAAATGGCCCCATATGGTTCTAATCCATATCAGCCAAACCCTATGACTGGGTCCCCTGGGATGGTTGTTCCCGCTGTTGGGACTATTCAACCTGGTGGTCAACCAGATGGAACTCAGCTGGGACAACATCAGCTTGCTTATCAGCACATTCATCAGCAGCAGCAGCAGCAGCAGCAACAACAACTCCAGACCTTTTGGGGAAATCAGTATCAAGAAATCGAGAAGGTAACTGATTTCAAAAACCACAGCCTTCCCTTGGCAAGGATCAAGAAGATTATGAAGGCTGATGAGGATGTGAAGATGATATCTGCTGAGGCGCCGGTTGTATTTGCAAGGGCGTGCGAAATGTTCATCTTGGAGTTAACCTTGCGTTCTTGGAATCACACTGAAGAGAACAAAAGGCGAACACTTCAAAAGAATGACATCGCAGCAGCCATCACAGGAACTGATATCTTTGATTTCTTGGTTGACATTGTGCCTAGGGAGGACTTGAAAGACGAAGTGCTTGCATCGATACCAAGAGGACCAATGCCTGTTGGAGGGCCTGCTGATGGAATTCCTTATTGCTATATGCCGCCTCAAAATGCACAGCAAGCTGGAAATCCTGGTCTTATGATGCATAATCCAAACATGTATGCTCCACAGTCTCATCCATACATGGCACCTCAAATGTGGCCCCAACCACCGGAGCAACAACAATCGCCTTCAGATCATTAGATTCTTATTATGGAAGTGTTATGGTTAGTAAGGTGAACTTTGGTGCAATAAATTAGTTTTATAAGGGTTGAAAGTTGAAGTTTTATATTTTGCACTACTGACCATTTCCATACATCATAGTAAAACTTAATTCTGCAGCTTTTAAATTTCAATGTCCTTTTTCCTAATGGAACTGAATGTTACTGTATTAGAAATTTACAGATGAATAACCAAGTACTGGTTTATGATGATTCATCAGTTATTAGCACAAAATGTTTCTACGTACAGGTGTCAATCTCATTCTGTATTGTGATATTGCAGTAGTGGTTACAATCTGATCTTGCATTATTAGAAGTAATATAATAATTTTGTATGTTACGTGGAAGCATGTGCTGTTATATTAGGTATCTATTATGAATTATGATTGAGAAAACGCACTGGGGCACGGGGAAGTCAATGCTATTATAATTGAGTAGTTATATCTTTCCTTTACCCTCTTGTGGATTGAATATGGAACTGTTTTGTTTCACATTGAGATGGGTTGTGACAATGCAGTGAAATAGACTAATTAGTATATACTTTTCTGCCAAAAAAAAAAATAGCTTATCCTAGATCCATTGAGTTTTCCACTTTATTACTTTCTAATATATACACAAATTCATCACTTTCTTTTCAGATTATTACTAGTTAATCAAGCTACTGTACGATAATTATGTATAAGATGCCCTTTTATAAATGTGCCCCAGCGTGTTTCGTCCAAAGGGTGTTTTATTTGACCAGCTGAAATGATTGAGGCCTTTTCTTGAACTGATATCTATCGTAGTTCATTGTTTGTCTGATATTGTTGCCTACGCTTTTAGATGCACTATGCAGACTACTGATCAACAACCATCATGGACTTAAGGGTGTCATATTGAATAGTCGGGATTCGTTATGATCCTTAGTGAAGATAGAGCGTAGCTAATAGCTTTATATGCAATGAAAACATATTTTCTTCACTTTTTTTTTAATGAACAATTACATTATAGTAGAATTGTTGGGGGATATAGGATTGGTTAGGTGATTGAGGCTAGGGAGTTAAGGAGTGAAGTGATTTAGAATGTTGAGGGTTTGATCTCCACCTTCAAGAAAATACAACCAATCTAACATTTTCCGGTTAATAATAAACAATAACAAATTACCGATGTTAATTGAAAGCTTAATTTACCAATCAATATTGAGAGCTATACTTATTTATTCCCATCTAGTTTTTCTATTTTACAAGGGCAGTAAGTACATAGTGTCGAGGAATGTTGATGAATCCTTTCTAGTATGGCAGCAGTTCTTTCACTATCGAGTTGGGGCGATTTCATTTTATCTTTGGCCTCCCAATAGAAGCAAATCCTATCCTATGTGCATGTCAACATGGCTTTGTTACGCTTGGTGTTTGAATTGTCCTCATTAATTTGGCGGTTGGTGGTATTCCTGTTTTCTATCTATCTTATCTTATTTGAAAATGCTGATTAATGTGTAGAAAATGGTTGTAGAATTTCAAAGGTGGTTTGCTTTACGGTGGTTCCTCAAGTTGGTCTAAAATTGTTTGTGGTCATGTGTGTAGACCTAAAATGGAGGGAGCATTATGGGTGAAAGATCTTATACTTAACATAATTTTACTTTTTTTGTTTGTTTGACAAACATAAGTTTACTTGTTAAGTGGAAATTGCACATGTTGAAAATGACTGGGTATATTGGCGGCGAGTAGATGCACACTTCTCCTTGGGGGTTTATTTTTATAGTTGACCTCTTCATCTTTCTATCCTCTTGATCGATTACGAAAATATTCTTGTGGCATTTTATACTATATTTTATATTAAAGCCTTCTTTGCTACTTCAAAAAATAACAAAGGTAAGTTACGTTTTCTTGTAAAGAAAAAAATAGCCAGCTTTTTGAATTATGCGTGGCACTTAAGTCTCACGGTCATGGATAGGGGATACATAGAGATAATCGAAAATTGGTGTGCTTAACTTCAACACAACTACACTTAAATTATTAAAGGAAAATCACAAATGTTCAAATATTACCAAGGAATCAACTCATACACGATTGCACTATCGAGTAATGAAAATAAAATTTGAGGGGAGCAAATTATAGAAGTATTCCTGTGGCATACCTTTTTTTTTTTACTGGCATTTTATACCTATTTTGGTAAATAGATATTCAAATTATTTTGTTGAATATGGACATCTTTCACCATTTGCCGATATGGTTAACCATTTTGTGGTTCGATCTCTGGCCAATACATATGGAAAAACATATGTTAGGAAATATCAACCCTTAAATGAATCTCACTTACTTTGAAGAATTAGTCTTCGCATTTGACCAGAGGATAATTATTATTTTTAAAAGGCCATTGGTGCAAGAAGGGAAACATAACCACAAAATGATCAGCTGAAGAGTTATGCATTGTCAGATATCGAGGCTTTGCTGCAATGTCATGGCAAAAGTCTTGATAATTACAAAGAAATGCCCAGGACAGATAGAGGATTGGTATCTGAGGTTCAAAATAGATTGATTTATGCCAGATCTGCGCGATGGCGCAGGTCAAGAGTCTAGTAAGACTGTAATTTGTTAACGACCTATCAGTCTCTGTCCATCCAAGGATAGGGAGTCTGAGGGAAGTCCATAAGGGTAGGAACAAAATCTTACCAGATGATGGGTTTAAGTAAAAAAGAAAAATACTGGAAAATGTCAGTAAATTTAATCTCAGAAAATCTGACGGGATCCATTGCAGTAAACACAGCCTCTTTAGACAGAGGTCATAAACAATAGACTCTAAGCATTTGTATGAATCCAACAGCTGGCCTCTAGCTGCAGATGATTGATAGGAACTTCAAGGAAACTCCACCCTTAAGGAAGGTTGGGTTACAACTTTAACCCAAAGCTTGATAGAGATGAAAATAAAATGTGAAATTATTTTGGCATATTACATCTTAAACAAACTTACAAACACTTCAGTATGAAATCTCTCCTAGATAATAATGGCGGATCATAGGATTGTGCATTTATGTGGTACTCATAAGCCACCACCAAAAATGGAAAAGATATTCTAACTGAAAACAACCAAAGTAAATAGAGACAAGTTGTACATTGACTTAAAATTACTATATTCATCAGTGAAACATTCTTACATGTCCACAAAATGGATTAATTAGTCATGTCATGACTACTTCTTGTCTTCTACATGAAGAGAATGTCAGAGAGTGCATCTGAGCATGTATATCACTGAATCTCAAAAAATAACTAACATTGCGATAGACACTGTACATGATACTACTAATCAAAACCACATTTTTTTGACATTCTGCATCAACTTAATACCAAGTGGAATTAATAGAGGGATTCCAATCGCATATAACCCCACCATCACCTAGGTTTTCTTTTCACAACTATTCCTTCAAGAATCCCATCAGTGCCAAAATTACCTGAAAATTGATGCGGATCAACAGGGCCCGGTAGCTGAAATGTGATCGAGAATTGGCCTGGTGGGCAGAGGTTTTGAGTTTGCATTTCAAACACCTGAGTGCGCATTGATACAGTCTTCTCTCCTGTTGTGGTTATTCCCTGAATAAATACTTTGCCATCCGTGTCAACCTCACAGCTGAATTCCTCTGCAATCATAAATTCAAAGTTCATTGATTTAACGTATTAAGATCTCTTTAACACACTATACTGCTGCAGAAGTGATTGAAAGACTTGCCAACCCATCATAACAACATAATGTTTAACAATGATCGAGATCTGGTTATAGTACTCAGAACTGTTGTACATTGCCAAAACATGCAATTGCCTTCTTTCCTTGTTTCTTTGTTCGTTTTAATTCTTTTTCTCCTTTTCCAATTTTGTAGTGTAAGAGCATGCCATAGGGAGAAATATCAATTTTGTAGTGTGATACGGCCACATCATCGTATACATACAATATATACACCTTTTCAGCTTTAGATAATTTTATTTCATTAACATAATTCTCAAAGAAGTATAATGTACAACCCAAACATGAACTAGACATTCCTAAAATACAGGCACTTATAGCATAGAAGATTAGAACATATAACTAAATAAATAGCAATTATGTGACTTAATAAGATTTAAAAAGAAACTTACTATCATCCCTCTTCACACCAGGGAGAGACATACGAAATAGGTAAGAGTCTTCACACTCTCCAATGTCCACAAGTCCCATAATGGGTCCAATCTGCCCCATAGCCGCACTTCCTGTCAATGCAAAACCACTATTGGTAGCAGCCACAATGTTAGACCATTCCTTCTTAGTAGGACGAGAAGGAAGGAATAACGCAGCCGGAGCACCAACTTTAACAGTATCACCTTCACCATCAAGACCCATACCACCATTAAACGGCACACAGCTAATAGGCGTAACAGCATGGGCATGTGGCAGTTGGTACTTAAGATCAGAAAAATCATCACTTTCAGTCACTTTTCGAGAACTAGTTTTCCTAGTAGAAGATTGAAGCTCAGGCAAAGGCAATGGGATAATTTTTTTATGCTCAACCTTCGCAACTGACTTATTACGCAAACCACTACCATCCATACAATTATACAATCTAGCAACATCTTTGTCCACAACAAAATCCTCCAATCCACTCAATCTCTTGAACCTTTCAATATCCTCTTGATTGAAGAAAAACACTTCCGGGTTATCAATAAACACAATATTTTCAATGATTTTAAACCTATTACCTTTAAACATAGATTGAGGGTGCAATTCAAGAGGGAACAAATCAGTAAACTGAGGGTAATTGCAATTGGAGGAACCTTCCAGCCCTTGAAAGAACCGGCGCAAAAATGTTAACTTTACGGTTAATGATTTATCAACATTCCTAAGTATATAATAGTAAATACGTTCCAATTCAGATACTTTCATATAAGAATTTGTTAATTGATCATGTGTGTAAGAAGGTAATCCTTCAGCTACTCTTTGTAACACTGATTTTTTGTCACCATTGATATCAGGACCAAAGTAAGTGCCCATAATGAAGTAAAGGAGAAAACATTGATCATCATTAGGGTTATTGGTATTTAGGTTTTTGGGTTTGGGTTCTAATAGTGCTAAGGTTTTTTGATATTGGTTAGATTCCAATTCCATTCTATTTTGAGACTTAGACATGTCACGCTAAAACCATGATTCTGCAAGAAAAATATTAGCGTGTTATGTTTGTTTGTAAATAATGAAATTGTAAAGAAAAAATTGAATTAAATTGATGGTATATGGTGTTTTTTTTAGAGTGTATGAAATTAAGTAACAGTAACATTGTTGAAGAGTAGCGAAAGAGATATACTTACATGTGATGTGAGGTTTGAAGATGGAATTATGAATCGCATGCATGCAGTGAGAATTGAGAATGAGATATTAGAGAAGCTGTTTGGCTCCGAACAGGGGATTGGTGATGGTGAAATGGAGCACCGTCTGGTAGTGTTTATGGTATATTGGTGATTCTATGGGGCTTAGCTTGGGCTTCAGAACTATTGGGCTATGATACAAAGCGTGCGTTACATAGAAAGAGAGTAAGACTTGTGATACAAGCATACATTAAGTATTATTCATCTTAGTTAATGGTATTTATTAATTGCCAAAGGGGATAATTAAATCAAGTATTTTTGTGTTGGGAAAGAAAAAAACCACAAAAATTAATCAATTTCGTCTATGAACTATCAATCTCTAAACTATTAAAAAAAACATGCAGAACCTTATTTATCATGAAATATTTTTCATTATTGATCTTGAGAAGACTCGTTGACGATTAAGGGAGCGATTGAGTTGCAGTGAAAGACGACGTTGATCCACCAAATGGGGTAATGTACTTGTAAGGACTCTAATGCTCAATCGAGTAAGGGTTTGAGAAAGTTAAAAGGTTCAAATGAGTGAGGTAGCATACCTTTCACCTAGGTGACCCCTTCTTATATAGACATTATGGGCCGAGCTCAAAGACCTAAAAACGATTAGGCAATTACTACAAAAGCAGGTCTCTTGAGCGGAGGTCGTCTATTTCGGCTTAATTAGTAATCAAATTGGGTCTTTGTCCAGTCCGGAACACTTATGCAATATAAACTACCAATGAGTTTGGGTCCTGCATAATGGACTAGACCTCCCACAACATGGCAAACCAAAGTTCAAATCTCAATCGTAAGAGGTACCCATATTTAATGTCAAATACACCTCAAATGAATGAAGAGAAGTGTTGGAAACACTCTTTTTAACACACTCCATACTACTCATCCTCTGATTGGTTGAAACCAATGTAAGGGCCACACTTTGAAGTAAACACACCTCTTTATTCCAAAGACAATTTAGTAAACTTGACTAAAATTGTAACCCGATGGTTGGCATGATTATGTATTTGAGATTGACATGTTGCAAGATTAGCGTTTACCTAGTAGGACTTTTTTATGTGAAGCTCTTTATCTTAAATACCATTTAAGATCATTAACTTAATTTGAGGTGTTAGTTGATCATTAACTTTAAAAAGTTTCAACTTTCTCTACGTAAAAGTACACAGAAATACATTAAAAAAAATAGTACGCTTAAATTCATGATTTTATGTGATGAATTAGTTAATCCATCAAAGAAATGCATTTCTTGAATTTTGTGGAGGCAAGAGATATCTAGGGATGAATGAATGGTTCATTTGGTTGAACTAAGTGATTAAAAGAGTAAAGGAGTTAAATGTTTATTGTTCGAATCCTATCAAAGAAAAAAGTTCTATCATAAAAATTAACATACTAACCCCTCCAGAGATAAAAAAATAATAGCAAAAGTTAAATCTAAAAAACAATGTAAAAGCAATTTTGTGGGATACTGTAACATGGGGAGATTTTCTCACACCAACATTTTTCTCAATTTGCTCCGAATCATACCTTAAGTTATTTGACAATGTAGTATATTGTTGGTCTAACGATTTTATCCCTCTTGTAGGAAACCACCCCAATTTATCCTCATCCTGCATTTGGTGATGAAATCACCCATAACTCATCAATTTTCTTCTCTCAAAAAAGGTTCAAACTCGTGTTTTTCTCTTCTCAACTATTGTTCTCTTCTACAGGTTAGCATGATACTAACATCTAAGTCTTAATTTAACTTCGGTTTCTAGCGGAAATGAGCCCCTAGTAATTGGAAGTTTAGCTTCGGTAAGTAAAGTCTGACCAATAATTGTTCCAAGTATTGAATCAAACCAAATGATCCGTCCTTGGTGAAACTCATTGACCACTTGAGCTTTTTCCTTCCTTTGTACACAAGCATACAATATCAAACTTCGTTTCATTAATTAAGTAAACTTGTCAGTAATGTATCTGATGCAATAATTAATAAGGAATAAGGATGATATTACTATGAATCTATTGATTGATCAGAAAAAAATGCTACTATGAATCTACAAGCAGGTCACTAATGTTGCTCAAGGAGGATTCTACTCTTAATAGTGACCACCACTAAACAGGCCTCGCATTAGCAACATTGTAGTTCTACGCTTTGCTAACAGATTGAGAACAATCAATTTCAGTTCTGTTCAATTTTTGATAGCAGTAATTAACAATGTTGCATCAATTTTCAATCATCATCATTTCGTAATACAAGAATCAACAATTACACATAACAATCTTTTAACAGTGATTGAATTGAATCAAACAATAGTGTTAAGAAAAACAAGATAACCATGCTCTCATTTTGATACTCTCCATTTTCTATTTCTGTTCCTCAATGCAATTTGTGCAACAGGAGAACAAGTTCTAAACTTCTCAACCCAAAATTTCACATCCTCTTTACCCAATCTGAAACTCATAATCAAAACAGCCCCAAAGAGAAACCCTAAAAACCAATCCTTTATGGCTTTATTTCTCAACAATGAAATGGAAGAAACCCCAACAAAACAAAAGAACAATGACTTCAGAAACAGGTCCAATTCTGAAACCCCAAACGCCCAAAAACCCGTAACACATATCAACACAAACAATGGCAACAAAAACTTCTTCCCATTCCTACTCTTGCTCGATTTGTTTGTTTTCCTACTCCAGCCACTGATGAGACGGTTAACAATCCGATGTTCATTGGAATTGCTTCGTGCGAGTTCGCCGACAAGGGAATTAAAGGGTTCCGGCAAGATCTTGAGATTGAATGCAAGGGTGGAAGCTAGTTGAAGCAATTTTCGATTGGATGATAGGGGCCATTGTGGTCTTCTAGCGCAGACGATTTGTAGGTTTGTTGGAGTTTGATGGGATTGTGAAATGGGGAAGAATTTGGGATTGCGGAGATGGGAATTGATGTTGAATTTGGAGATTGGAATTGGAATTGAAGGAAGGGATTGGGTTGTGGAGATGTAGGGTTTCAGTTTCGCCATTGTGTGCTTGTGTTGCGCTGCTGTGACCGTTGGCTAGTGTAGAAGAAAGAAACCAAGAAAGGTGTCACTTCTTCGAACTTGAAATTCATTATTTAATCCCATATTTTATATCTAATTTTGAATCAATTTGGTTGGCATGGCTAATTAAGATGCACTATTGCGTCTTGACCATCTGATCTGAAACGATGGCTGGTATCGACTATATAAGATAACCTTGTATGGTAAGTGATTATGTATTGTCGTCAAATTTCGTTGAATCTTTTCCGTATTAAATAGCAATGCTCTTTCCAAACACCCCAAAAATGAGTTTAGTTACGACAATTACTACACTACAATCAGTTGTAAGCGATATCAACCATTGATTGAGATCAAACAATTTATCTTATATAGTCAATGTTAGCCATCGATTCAGATCAGATGGTCAAGACGCAATAGTGCATCTTAATTAGCCATGCCAACCAAATAGATTCAAAATTTGATATAAAATATGGGATTAAATAAGAGCATGGCTATTCAGTACGGAAAAGATTCAACGAAATTTGACGACAATACATAATCACTTACCATACAAGGGTGTTGTGGTCATATGGGAAATAGCTGATGGATAGGTTAGTAATTACAAATTCAAAAGAGTTCAATTCTTGCTTTTCGTCTACATGAAATTTGTACTAAATAGTATTCTTCGTTTGAAAATGGGTAGAAAACTAACCTCAATTTTTATTTATTTTTTTAAAAAAAAAATCATCATTGTTCACCTTAAGAGAAATAATCATATTTACAATATTATTAAATAATAGCCACTTGTGCTAGACTCAATCTTTGTTGATTAAAAAAACATTTTATCTTTTTGTGAATCACTCCACTCGAATTAAATTAACTAATATATAAAGTTTAAAGTGACATTTGAATATCAAATAGCTAGACAAAATATAATAGGACACTAATGAAGTAACATGCTAATGATTTAAAACCACCAAAAGTTTAGAAATACTACATTTCAACCTAATATTTTAAGACATTAGATGTATGAATGTATTTCTTTTATATCTAACATTTAGTCCATATTTATTGACGATGCAAGTCTAAAAACACATTTAATCATAACGTTAACCATAGAATGGGAAATTCAAAGATTTTGATAAACCTGTTTTGCTCAAAAAATAACAAGACAAAATGATTTGCACTTCATGTCTATGTGATAATTATTTTTTTCACTCAATCAAATAAATGATGACAATTTATCAACCTTCTCTTGTTTATTATTTTTTCCAATTTCTTTCACCATCCAAACACAGATTATGCATTTAAGCAAATAAAAAAAATTATAAATTTTTCTTTATAGTAACAGCAAGTTTCCTGACCACAAAATCTTAAGGCTAGAATCAGTTTTGGTTAAGGTGGGTTGAGTTATTTACTTTGGTACAGCTTGGGAAACACCTTAATTAATGAAGGCGGTCTGGTTGGAAATGTGTAGTACTACTACTATGTGGATGAGAATGTAATATTGACTATATACTAGGGTGTTCTTGCATCCATCTGTCTACTCTAAAATTCTCCATATTAATTCCACTAACTACACTGACATGACACATAATGGAAAAAGGCCACAAACCCTCTTCCATGCCACAAACGCTATATACAAAATAATCAGTAGGCCATGACTACATTAATATTGATCATACTATCTAAAAGATGGACACTTCTATGTCTATATATAGTATTCAACTTAATTTCTATCTAAATAATCTGCACCACTAAAACCTTTTCTAAGAAATATTATATGAACAAGTTTGAGTTTCCTGGTTTTGATAAAGCGACCATGAAAATTCTTGACTGTGAAAATGTCTTGAGTGGAGGAAAGCGTAACCGATGTGTTGTTCTACCAGCTAATGTTCCTATAGTTGCTGATTCCTTAAAACGGAAAAATCAAAACTGGTAAACATTTTCAACCTCCCAAACATGCCATAATTGAAACATATATATGCTCACTAATTAGTTTTTGTAGCAGCTTGAAATTTCTTCATATGTTTCTTGAGGAAGATAAATACTTACATGTCTCATTTACTTGATGCAGGATTGCCAGGGCAAGTTCTGCTAATGATTTAATCATACAAGTTGGTGATTCCAGCTTTCACTTGCATAAGGTGGACCTTTATTATAAGATATATATCATTTTTTTATCATGACATGTTTATCAAAATGTATGCTATGTATCTGATCTTAATTTAGTTATATATCACCATTGGCCATTGCTTTTAGTTATATCTACTTATTGGCCATTGCTTTTAGTTATATAACATGTTAAATCTACTCATTTACTCTTTTCTCTGTTTTTACATTATTCATTCACACCAATAAGTACCTCATGTTCCTAATTTCAATCACACCATAACATGTAATATTGTTGATATTTTTAACTGTAAATTAATGATTAATTCATTGATTTTCCAGCTTGCCATGGTCTCAAGAAGTGAATATTTGAATAGGCTTGTCTTCAAAAGGGGAAGTAACATAGAAGACAATAATCATACTATCCAAATAGACAATCTTCCAGGTGGTAGAAAAACATTTGAGTTAGTTGTCAAATTCTGTTACGGTTGGAAATTCGACATGACATCATCCAACATAGCTTCATTATATTGCGCTGCAAATTTCTTAGAAATGAGTGAAGATATTGAACAAGGAAATCTAATTTCAAAAACAGAATCATATCTCACATTTCTAATGTTATCTTCATGGAAAGACACGTTTCGTATACTCAAAAGTTGTGAATCAATTTCCCATTGGGCCAAGGAGTTGCAATTAGTGAAACGTTGCTCAGAAACAATTGCTTGGAAAGCATGTGCAATTCCAAAACTTGAAATCAAAGTTGATGCTTGTTGGTGGTTTGAAGATGTATCACTTCTACGTATAGATCATTTTATTGAAGTGATTCAATCTATCAAAAAACGTGGAATGAAATCGGAGTTTGTAGGTTCCTGTATAGAAAATTGGACTACAAAATGGTTCTCTAAAGTCACACTTGGACTTGATCCTAATGTGACACATAAACACATGGCAATTCAGTTACATAAAGTTTCAACCGAGTGTTTGATTAAAATGCTTCCAACTGAAGAAAATTCCGTCTCTTGCAATTTTTTGCTTCACCTGTTAAAGGCAGGTATGATGCTGAAAATCAATCATGAGTTGTTGTGTGTGCTAGAGAGAAGAGTGGTTTTGATGTTGGAGCAGTGTTGTGTTCAAGATCTTTTGGTTAAGAATCAAGGAGATAAAGATTCTTTGTACGACGTTGATGTAGTTGTTAAAGTGTTACAATCTTATGTTCTTGGCATTTCAAGTAATTCTGCTGCAAAAGTTCACAATGTCGGAAGGTTGGTGGATGGTTATCTATCACAAGTTGCAAGGGATCAGAAGCTCACAGTGGAAAGTTTCAAATTACTTGTTGAAATATTGCCACAAAATGCTAGAGATTGTGATGATAATCTCTATAGAGCCATTGACATGTACCTTAAGGTAATACTAATATTTTATAATTTATATCCAAAGTTTTAAATCACAGTCGCAACTGAGTTGCGATCTTTGATATTGCATACATTCACAGTCAAATGTGGCTGATCCACCTCAATCTTGTGGTCATGCAGCAGTTTGGCAACATAAAAATCTACAATGTTGCGACCCAAGTCAAAGTCGCAAATTTTTTTTTAAGTGCATGTTTCGATCAACAATTAGTTTGGCAATATCACAGTGACACCATGATTTTATCGAAGTTTTAAAGTATAGCTTTTGTCAAAATCATGGTGGCGTTCTGCGAAACTCATAGTCTTCTAAACATGCATTAATAAAACTTTGATTATATCATTGCTATATGAGTAGTTCAAGTTCTATTCCTGTTGACTGCGGATGTTTAGTTAACTACTTTAATTGAATAGTCCATATTGTTTTTCATTTGTCTCTATGATTATACGGTTGTTAAAATCTGAAAACTTAAACTTAACTCAATTTTGCAGGCACATCCATATTTGACAGAAGAAGATAGAGAAAGTGTGTGTAATGTATTGGCATACCATAGATTGTCACAAGAAGCGCGTCAGCATGTGATGAAAAATGATAGGTTGCCCATGAAATTATCAACAGGATTTGTCCTTCTAGAACAAGTGAACATGTCATGGACAATGGCAAGTAAAGGATCAAATTACCAAAGGAGTAAGACAAGCATCAAGGTTAGCAAAGATTTTGAAAACATACAGATGAATCAGGAGATAAAAGTAATGAGAAAAGATGTTGAGATGATGAAGTCGCAACTGTTGGAACTAAATACTTGCAAAATGAAGCTTCAAAAGCATTTGAAGTTATGCACTCGTTGAAGTTATGTGCAAACACCTTAACATATAGAGCTTTTTTTTTATGGCTGTATTTAGAGCAGCTTTTTTTCTTTTTCTTTTTCTTTTTGCCTCGTTACATTGTAACACTACCAAAAAAAAAAAACTAGCATAGGGTGTCCTCTCATCCTTCTGTAAATGTTAAAGCGGAATGGCAGTAAAATACGCTTTTGGTCTTGCTAACACTTCTCTCGTGTCAAATAATTATATTGATCGTTTTGTTAGTAAAATATCTTAGTTTTTGGATACTTTTTCAGCCAAGTAAGGAAATGTACGTTTTTTTGGATCGACATGCTACTTCGGACATATGGTGAAAAAAACGTATACGTTGATAACATAGGTGATCCACCGTTGACTAGTAATTAAAATCAATCAGAAATTTCAACGACGATCGACTATATTATTTAGAAATAAAAACTCATGACTTTTTTCATACTTACAACTAAGATAGTGAGTGTATCGTTGTCTTGTTGAGATGAATATTGTTAGATCTGATTGAACTACAATGATCGATGACATGGAGTCATGGATAAATATTCAACGACAGGTTTCTCGGGTTATTTTTGAAAATGCTTTAAAGACTAATAGCTAGCTTGTTCATGAATTGACATTTTGCCATTTAAAAGTCTAAACGATCAGTGTGCTGCAACAGAGAGACTAATGTTTTTCAAATTTTGTTTGGAAACTCTTGTAAGTAGTTTACATGAACTTTGTTACACACGAATGTTTTACTATTTGTTACATCTCTGATAGTAATTAACTTTGATATTATTGCTCTATAATTGAATTCACATATACTTTTCAACCAGAAATATATAAAGCAAAAACTTATCAGCACGTTTCTTTGAATTATTAATTTATTTTAATTCTTTTTTGAATGACTATATGAAATCTAAGGTACATGTTGTACTTGAGTTGATGAAGAGAACAAAGCTGTTATTATACATAACACAGTGACAAATTGTAAAAGCTCTTCTCTTGTGTTGAGGCAGATGACACATACAATGTCTTGGCGGGATGGTAATTTTGATGCAAAAGGGAATATAGTGACAATGTCATTCCACTTAACATGTACAGCCATTGATCTCCAAAACTTTGCTTGGACAAAATTTGTACAAAAACTTTGTGAATGCATTTTCAAGAAACATGTGAATATAGTAAGGTGCCTTTCTTTTCCTAATAACTTCTAATCTTAAAGCTAGTGCCATATATTATCGAAATCACTTGGAATCTTAAAGCTAGTGCATGTATAAATTGAAGTTGTTTCTCTCTGATCTCTACCTTATAAATACAACTCAAAACTCCTTTGTCAACACACACTCCCACCAACATTTGCAGTTCTTGTTAAACACTTCTACACCGCGTCATCATGTCTTCAGAAGCCGCCGCAACAGAAATGGCGGTTCTGCAGGTGGAAGCCGCCTCAATTCTCACCATCACCACCTCAGCCCCGGTAATTATCGACCGTTCTAGGGCTCCGGCACCGATCCCAGATCGGTTGACGGTTGGTGATGCCCTAACTATGCATGAAGGGTAAGTTGATATGCCTTAGGAAACACGACATGAAAGTTGAAACAAACTCGTCCTTTTCTTCAGACCATTATTTTGCAGTTAGTGTTCACCACCACTCATGGTGGATCTTTGCACAAACAAATGAACAACCATTCTTTATATCAAAATCATCTGCAAGTCTTCTTTTCTATCATCATACAATGTTTTTCAAGTTGTTTTTGTTGTATGGGTTTTAATCATTCTTTGTGTGTATTTTTTATGAGTGAGGTGTTATTAATTAAAACACGACACATCATTAAAACCGTTACTTCTCCCTTCCTTCATCATCATTTAAAGTTAACTATGTGTCACGTTGTTTTAGGTTTTGGGCATCTTTACCCACTCCGACAAAAACAAAGACTAAATGGATGAGACGCTTGTGCTGGTATCTGATGGGCGCAACAGTTAATGTTATTATGGCGATATTCATTCAGCAATTCCCTCCTTCTCCAAATACTAAAGACAAAGTGTCATTTCTCAATGATTTGCTGTCTGATGGCTCGTTACATTAAAAAGCGGCTCACTCGACAGAACCAAGACGGAGGGTGCTATTGTCCAAAATTCTTTATGGTGCTTTGGGCTGTTAGCTTTGCCTCTGCATTTGGCATATTTGCAGCTGTTTTTTATGATCTTGTTTGAGCTGTTTTATTAGTAGAAAATTGTTAACTAGGATCTTAAATAATTGTTTAATTTAAAATGCTTAAAGGCTAGTGTCTTTAGTTAAGGATCTTAAATAATTGTTTAATTTAAAATGTTTAAAGTCTTTCTTGAAGGCACTTCATAACAAGATTCTTATTTGTATTATGAGATCATATTTATCATATTGACTATTGCCTTTAAATAAATATACTCGTTATTAAAAATTAATTGATTCTCTTTGTATTCTCTGTGATTATTGAGATAGTACTTCTAAAGATTAATGATATCTTTAAAAATAAATTATCTTAATATAAAAAAGAATACTAAATGTATCAACAAAAAAAGGAATACCGTTATTGTTATTAAAATTGATTGTGTTGAAACATAGTCGACACAAAAAGTCCAAAACACTGCAAATGACAATCAATCAGTCAAGGAAAAAATACTTCGCTTCTTTTTTCTTTTTTAAAACAAACATGCACCAAGTTTTAAAAAAATAATTGTCTGAAAACAATCAAAAAATGTAAAATATATATTCTTCAAAACAATTCCTCTAAAAAATATATATTCTTCAAAACAATTACAATTAAATTAAAAAATACATGTTTGATGTGGGTGAACATCAAGCCTTATTTCACCACATTACAAGCATCTCATTTGGAATTTTATGAATTCTGTTTTTGGTATATTTGTCTCTTTAAGCATTAGAAACCAATAAATATAATACTCCTATAATACTCACGAGAATTGATTCCTATGAGAAAGGATAAGCATTCCTCGCAAGCTTAGAGTTCATTACTATGCCAAATCCTAAAAAAATATTCTTCAAAACAATTAACACATCGAATATAAGTAATACAGGAATTAAGGAATCTGTTGCACAAAAGGGAGCGTATCTGAAAAGAGTAAAGTTTCATAGACACTCTTTTTCCCATATCACCCCTCATTTTTAACATTTATGAAATTATTCTGCACATTATATGTGACTGATCATGGAAGTATAGTTGAACGAAATGCTCGCAAATTCTTCAAAACAATTTACACATTGAATATAAGCATTTCACCAACCATCAACCCCCATTGTTTCAAAATCTGAGATAATCTAAAAAAATAAAGCTTTACCACTCAAACAATTACTTCACTAAATGTTTAATAAAGTAAATGGAAAAATTATATTTAATTTTTTTTGTCGTGTTATTACTTTTATTGTGTATTAAAAAGAGCAATATTAACATGATTGGGTCAAGTAATAGTGGTGAGATTTTGTGTTCTCAAACTCGAGTGTTAACTCATGAGTTTACATTTTTAGATATGAATTTAGTATGAATTCAGTAGTAAACTCTTCTTTTGAGGGAAATTAAGGCTTGCATTGAGTTTGAACGATTTAACTCGCAGTAAAATCAATGAAATTGGATAAACTCGTCTTATTTTAAGCGATTTTACTTTTAATAACTTTTTTCCTGGCCCATTTTTTTTTCCTTTCTGGTCTCATAAACCCACTTAACTTCATGCAACTTTTTTTCAAGCAATCCTTTAACCTTCATGTAATTTGGTTTTTGGTTCCAATTCAAGCAATCCTTTGGCTTCAGCTTCATGTAATTTGGACTCTGGTTCTAACATTGAAGATCATTTATCATCTAGAGAAGAATTTGGAGATGAAAATATCTATTTGAAGGATTGAATTTTTGAAGCATTTAACTCTAGTTTGTTTTTTTGACCGTTTTATTAAAACTTTAAAAACTTGTGAAACTTATTTATTTTGGATTGTTTTGAAGATATTTTTATTATTTTGTGCGATAATTGTGTATTTTAATACAACATTGTGCATAACACTTTATTTTGGTTATTATTAACTATATTTTGGCTTTATAATTAAGTTAATATTTTAAACTATTGACCTATTAACCTTTTGTGTGAGGGGAAATGACCTACTGCCTATTTACAATATTATATTAGATAGGTCAATTCAAGATCATAAACTATTAATCATTAGATACGGTTCGGGTCCACAATGCTGAGATGATTCACTAAATTGTTAAGATAGTTCGGTTCAATTCAAGATCATAAACTATTAATCATTGGATATGATTTTTTTAATTTTGGTTTGGATTAGTTCAGTTTTCTCTTTGAGCCGAACCATGAACATTGCCTATTTCAATTGCATTAAATTTCGAAACATTTTAAGTATCTGTTTGGATATGCGTTTTGTAGCCCCAAATGTGAGTTTCAATCTCAAAACGCCATTTGAACCAATTTGTAGATGTTTGGATAACCTGCAAAATCAAATCCATAAAACGTGATTTTAGCCCCAAACGTGAGTTACTTGAAAGCCGAACATCGCCCGAACTCACCGCAACTTTCTTCTTTTTCTTCTTCGTATGATTCAGATCTACCGCTTAAAATCAAATCCAAATCTACCCACACCCATATAATTTCGTTTTTTTCTTTCTTGTAAGCTTGAGAAAAATGGTAAAATAAGAGAAGACTATTGATATATGGGGAAGGAGAAATGGTAGAAGAGTATTGAGAGATGGGGAAGGAGATCAAAATGGTAGAAATTGACCGAAGCTTCTCGAAAGTGAAAGATGAGTAACATGGAGACATGATTTTAACTTGTCCCAATAAATATAACAAAAGAACTCGTTCTCTTATGAAAATACGCAACGATTTATATTGTTTTGGATGATATATGTCTATTAAATATGAGAATTAATTTGTAAGTTTTCAATATAATTTATATTGTAACATTTAAGAACTCGTTCTCTCGTGAAAATACTTCCTCTGGTCTCAAATGTAAGAAACAAAAAAACACACACATATTAAGAAAGGATCGACTACATTTAAGTCATTATAAAAAGTGATATTTTTCTAATTTTACTGTTGTCTTGAAGTAGTAAAGACATTAATGAGGTGAGTTTAATGAGGGTAAACTTGGAATTGTGGCATTTAATAGGTTCATTTTACTATACTTTTTCTTATATTTGAGACCACCAATTTTATTTTTTTATTTCTTACATTTGAGATCGGAGGAAGTATATGGCAATGTATAATTAAAAAAGAGTGATGCTATATAGCGCAGATCCCTCGCCTACGAAATTTCACAAAAGCTACCTCCCATGTGTGCTAGGCATGTAAAAGAAACGGGAGAATTCAAATTAAATAAAAAATATTAAACCGTCTTTGTTCTTGCTTTACATACTGAGTCATAGAAAGAAGGAAAAATGCTACCAAAAAAAAAAAAAAGAAAGAAGGAAGAAAAAAATAAAATCAAACGATGTGTTTCTTTTTTCGTCACTCATTCTATTTGAAACTCTAGATCTCATTCATGCACGAAAGTGGTGATTCCAAAACTGCATAAAATTTTTGAGCTTGTCTGATATGATTTCACCTAGCTTTATCATCTAATGAGGGGTGATTTTATACATAGTAATGGAATGAGATTGGAATCAATTAGATGTTAATTAATCATAAAATCAAAAGGAATTTGTGATGGGATTTATCAGCATCAATATCAATTGGATTTACTTTTCTAAACATGGAGTTTGAGAACAGACTTAGTAATATAATACGTGGGCCACTGTTTTGGTTTTAATGAAATGAATTGTTTGTGAAAACATTGCCCGTATCATTCAGCATTATGAATATAGATTCAAACATATTCAATTTGTTCTTAAAAGTATCCAAGCATGAATCCACGACCGCATTAATCCCACGACCATCTGAAGAAAACAAATCATGTAAGAAAAATAATGACTACTTATCAATATATATAGTATATATTAAGAGGGAGAGTGTGAGCATACCGGTATTATTAACATTATTAGATTTGGAATAAGCACAACTACAGTCATATGCAGCTTGTATAGTGACACTTCGATCCACAGATATCAACACACGCCGCATACCTAGATAAATCGTTCGACTTAGCTTTACATTTGGATATAAGACATTCGGCAAAACAATTGCGACTAATTTTTTGGTTGTCACGTACAGGATCAGAACCATCAACTTGTTCAAAACTAAATACAACCATCGCCAAAATCATGACCATAACTGTAGCAACTTTTTTCATCTCACTCTTTGCCATAGTTCTTTATATGTTTTTCTCTTGGTATATGTTAAGTTTTAATGGACTATCCAAGTGGAACAAACAACCTCTACTTATAACCAATCAAGGAAAAACCCTCTTGTGTACGTTTTGCAAAATAAGAGGAAAATCATTAATGCATCGAGTATTATTCGGTAAATAAAATAAAATTAAGCTTATAAGAAGAAGTTTATTGTTGGTATTTAAAACAATTTTAAAACAAATTAATTTGTACGGATTGAGAACTTAATATTCACATTAGAAAAACAAATTATTGGTATTTAAAATAATTTAAAACAATTTAAAAACAAATTAAAGTTCACAGTAGAAAAACGGATAGACGTACATGTAAGTGTTCGTCTTTTTCCATTGGTAAAAATAAAAATGATTTACATATTTATCAAATATTTTTGGGTTTTTTAATTGAGTGACTTTGTACAACAATTAAAATGATGATTGATTCTTATTAACATAACTTAATCGCTATGGACATTATGTAAGGATCAAGGTTTGAAAAAGAAAATAAAGAATGACAATGATTCTCACAATTTCAAGTTGTGTGGTCCATTTTTCTTTTTTTTTGTCAAGTAGCCTAATGGCTAGAATTCACCTTTTTTAAGGTGATTGAGTGGGGTGCCCAGGGTTCGAACTCCGGCCCCTGCATATAACAACGTATGTCCCTACCAACTGAGCTATGCTCACGTGGACCATTTTTCTATACCATTTCTAAGTGAATTAATTTCAAGAAATAAACCTCCACTTTAGTCAAAATAAAAATAATATAATAATATACATGAAAAAATCATCAGATAAACTACCTTTCTAAAACAAATCATCACACAGTATTAAAGAATCAACCTCACGAAAATAAACCAATTTTTTTGTTGATAAATTGACCTAAAAATTATAAAAGAAAAATATAAAAAAATGTTTAAAATATCATACTAATGGACTTTTTTTTTTGTAGATAGAAGAAATGACAGAGTCATTATAAATTAACACACACAAGTGGAGGTACCGAGGTTCGAACCTCAATCATGACATCCGGCCTAACAATTTCGGCATTTTTGCCAGTTGAGCTAGGACTTGTGGATATACTAATGGACATTTAATAGGTAATTAAGTGTCTTTTAAAAATCCCTAAAAAAAAGTGTCTTTTAAAAAGAACTCTGATTGAATTAATGACAATAAACATAATTTCATAAATAAAAATTCTAATTCTAATTTTACACTAAAACAAATAATATTTTTTCAAAAATAAAAAATATTTGAAAGAAATAAATAATAAAAAAATTATTTTTTTTAAAAATTATTTTAGAAAATTAGTTACGTGTCTTTGTTGGATTCAAAAATCAAATGAAGATTCAAATTAATTAAAACATTTTCTTTTGACAAAAAATTAAGTAAAATATAACAAAAATAGGGTTAAATATGTTTTTTGTACGTATAAATATATCAACCTTTTGTCTTAGTCACTCTAAAAATTTTCTTCCGTTTTTAGTTCCCAAAAGTTTTCTATCTTCACTTTTGGTCCATCCTTTCAAGTTAACCCACATGTAGAGTTGTTCAAAAAAAACTCACATATGGAATTCATATTTTTGAATAAAATTTTGCAGAAAAGTTTATAATATTATAAGAATCTCTCCAAAAAAATATAGTTTTTTTTTAACAAAACATGCATTAAATATGAATTTTTATATTTTTGCCGGTTAAAATTTCACATTTAATTCAATTTTTGTTAAAAGATACTAATTTTTTTCATGGATTTTTTTAATATTCTATTCGTTTATGCACAATTTCATTAAAAAAAATACAAAGGCTACACATGAGCTGAGTTAAAAATAGGGAGTAAAAGTGGTGATTGAAAATTCTATAGGGTCTAAAATTCGAAGAAAAAAAAAATTAGAGGCTAAAACAAAAATTTGTTATATTAACAAAAACATATTTAATCCTTCAAAATATAAAGTAAGGTCAATTTCAAAAACTCTGGACCCTCTTCAAAAAAATTAATCCTACGTGTTAGTTTATCATTTTTTTTATGGCAAATTCTATGGTACACCCAATATATTTGAGTGTGGCGGTACACTTACTATTTAAATTAATAGTTAAATGAGTTGTTTGTTTGAAAAAAATATATTATTTTTTATCATTTATAATTATAATAACTAAATCTTATTCATCAAAAGTGTCAACGAAATAAAATTAATATTTTTTTGAATTTTTATCACTCATAATCGAGAATATTGATTATTTTTTAGTAAAAAATTAATATGATTCTTATAAACAATGAAATGATATTCTATAAAATAAAATATTGACAAATAGTTATTTATTACATAAAAAATGATCATTATTTATAAAATTAGGAAGGAAGAGTACCGGTACACCTCACTTGTAAAATTATGAAGGAAGTGTACCGGTACACCTCATTTTGTGAGTGTACCGTAGAAATTCACAATCTAAAATAAATATTGACCGAATAAATTTTAAATAAAAATCAAAACTACATTTAATTCAATCATAGATAATTTCATTAATGACATTAATTTCAAAATAATTACCATAGTTTTTGTATCAAAAGTCAAAACACATTACATGTCTAAGTAACCGTCCCTCAAAAAAAATGTCTAAGTAACCGTATTCACCACAGAATTATACGAGGAAAGTTGACCAAATAAACTTCGTTAGATAAGATTCCTTAACGGAAATTTCAAAGATGGACAAATCAACAATGAAGAAAAAGTTATATGCATTAGATGTAGTAGCAGACAAAACGTTACCAAATTCCAAAATATCCTTCCCCTTCTCTCTTTTTTATAGCGGTCACTAAAACTCTAGTCTTCTTCTCTTTCATCAATTAAAGAGTTGATCCTAAATCACCCTTCTAACTCGTTTTTTTATTTACTTTTTTTTATTAAAATAAGTGGTTTTCAAATCTATTTCGTTTTTTCTTTTGTGATTTCGTCGTCTTAGTGTGACGTTGTTTTATTCGTCGTCTTTGTATAATGTTGTTTGTCTTTTTTGTTTCGTCCAGGTATTTGTTCGATTCAGATTGTCAGGTCAGCTTCGATTCAGTTCAGATCAAATCAATGATTTTGGAGTCTTCAACGTTGCAGATCCGTAGACATGAGTATTTCGGAGACTTAAATATAGTCATATGTGTAGGCTTTGGTACTTTGTCATTTCATGTTATTACATGAATGTTGTGAGTTTGTTCACACATTCATCCTTTTTGTTTTTAGTGAATTTTTATTGTAACGATGTACTCTATCAATTTGAATGAATGGATATCGTTTATTTTTGTCAGAAGAAAAAAAAATCAATCAATTTAAGGTTAATACATGTTTACCCTTTGTTTTTTAGTCGAGTTTTGATTTATCCCTTGTCTTTTAGTCCAGTTTTGATCTACCTCTTTAAAATAAAAAGTTATAGATTGTATATAATTGATGACATGACATGTTTAGTTGGCTTTTTAATTGTTTTAATTAATAAGCAATTATTTTACAATATTTACATTCTAAAATCAAATATAAAAAAAAGGTAACATATTTTTCCCATTCATCTCTTTATCGCCCAACCTTCCCTTCTCTTCATCTTCACAAAATGTAAAATATATTCTTCAAAACAATTCCTCTAAAAAAAACATATCATTCAAAACAATTACGATTAAATTAAAAAAATACATGTTTGATGTAGGTGAACATCAAGCCTTATTTCACCACATTACAAGCATCTCATTTGGAATTTTATGAATTCTGTTTTTGGTATATTTGTCTCTTTAAGCATTAGAAACCAATAAATATAATACTCCTATAATACTCACGAGAATTGATTCCTATGAGAAAGGATAAAGCTTTGGCACCTGCGTAGATTAGTACAAATACTTTTAGCAACTCAAAAAATAAAGCTTTAGCACTCAAACAATTATTTTATTTTAGTAAAGTAAATGGAAAAATTATATTTAATTTTTTGTACGTGTTATTACTTTAAATTGTATTAAAAAGAGCAATATTAACATGATTGAGTCAAGTAGCATTGGTAAGATCTGTGTTCTCAAACTCGAGTGTCAACTCATATGAGTTTATATTTTTAGGTACGAATTTAGTGTGAATTCGGCGGTAAACTCTTTTAACTGAAATTGGAGCTGGCACCGAGTTTGAACGATTTATTAGTAGTAAAATCAATGAAATTGGATAATCTCGTTTAATTTTAAGCGAGTTTGTGATTTTACTTTTAAAAAGCTATTTTTCCTGGCCCAATTGTTTTCCTTTCTGTCTCATAAACCCGTATAACTTCTTGCAACTTTTTGTTCAAGCAATCCTTTCACCTTCATGTAATTTGCTCTTTGGAGAAAATTAAATCTACATTTAGATATATTATATAGATCAACTTGAAAATACTTTCAAACGATAACTCCCCCACATTGGGTAAATATAAACTCATGTGTGGATTTTTATTCAAGTATGCTTGAATTATTTTTCAAGTGACGACGCCCCCACATTAAGAACAATAAATCCACATATAGGTAAATCAAACATCATTGTATTATTCTAATATAATGGATATTCCATAATATAAACATATATTAAACATCATTGTATTATTTCAATACAATGAATAATCCATGATTTTTGATATCTCTTAAATATCTCATTCTTATATCAAGTGTCGTAACAATATACAAGTCTACTCAGATTATTTTTAAGCGACAACATCTCAATATTGCATTTTTTTTTCTTTTCCAAATTCCTCCAAAAATTTCTCAACCCAAGTTTGTTGATCCCTTGTGGATGGTTTCAAAGGAATAATAGTTTAAAACTTACAATGAAGCCGATCACACCATGCTCTTTTAGTTTCTTTAGCAGCCAACTAGGTTGATATATCAATGCCTTCAAATTCTTTAACTTCTATCTCCACTCCACGCAAGATAGGAGAGGTAGAATTAAAACCTGCTAACTACAACTACATGTAATGTAAGGGATATCTCATCACCATGGTATAATATAATTCTATAATAATAATTTCAGACCAAATTCACATGAACGATACAAGGAAAGTGATAACTCAACAATAGAAACACATATATATTACTTCTAAAAGCTACACCAATTTCTACTTTATTACAATAATTCCATGTCAATCAAAATACTCTTAAGATTGTTGGAAAAATTAGACATAGAATCATTATAAATAATAAATCAAACACAAATATAAGCACAATTAAATATGACTCTTCATCAAATTAAATAGAGAATAGAAAACTTATACATTATTGACTAAGGTGTGCGATGCACTGGGCTTAAGAGTATTTTTCCGCCCCAGATAAGTTACTGATGCGGTAGGTTTCATAGTTAATACTCTAGGATACAACGGTCACTTATTGCTAACACCGCACGTGAATTAGCAAGGTTGTTCAAAGAAACTTAATTATTTTTTATTTACACTCGTAGTATATATGTAAATATATAGTTGCTTTTCAATAGTATATAAGATGAATGATCGTCACCCTCTTCTCTTTGAAGTGCCCCATACCCATGGTCGTTTCTTGGCAAGCGCAAGGAGCTCTACGGAGCCGGAACTTCAATTTATGGGGTCCTCAATTATTTTTAGGGGTACAAGTATAATTGTTGGGATGCAATATAATATTTTCTTTTGTTACGTATGACTAAATCAAATACTTATTATTTGACAAAAATAAAGAGTAAATGGACAAGTTAGGCCAAACCCACACATCTTTCAACAAAAAAAAATCAACAAAATAAATTAAAATCAAAATAATCCTTATTGTTAGTTTGCACTTGTTTAAATTATCATTAATTATTTTTGTTGTGTCAAAAAAATTAATTATTTTTATTAGGGACCATTTTTAATATCAGAGCCGAATCTCCAATTTTATTGAAACGGTGCTGCCCATACCCACTTATATACACACACTACCGTAGCCTAAATTTTATGGGAATTGAAACCGAAATATAATAGAATTATTCAAACTTTCAACGGTCACATACACAGGTAAATAGGACGGTTATATAGCAAGTAGTAAATAGCAGCGCATACATTTGACCAAGTAAATAGCAACCATAACATACGTACATGAAGTTGGAATAGAAATAGAAACGTGCAAGTTACTTACTCAAAAGGAAAACTGATGATTATAATAATTAATAAAATTAATAATAAATATAATAACACGTTAAAATAAATAATTAATCAATCAAAAATTCCTACAGTTCATGCCTTGTGATAATGTGATTTGCTAGATTTACATAGGAAGATATTGTTTCCGTCGTGTAGGAGCAAGAGTAGATTTCTTACCGTTTTCATGGTCGATGGAGATCATAGCTTGCTACAAATACTCTTTTAGTTTTTAGGATTTATTCAACAGTACCACGGATCAAATTGATAGATAAATAAAATAATTCAAAGACCAACTTGATTTTTGATGAAAAATTCAATGATCGATTTGATAATATAATTTTTTTTAATGACTTTCGTTTAAAAAAAATGTCAAAGAAAAAAGAGTTGAAATTTTTTTTCTCGATCAAATTCATCCTTGTACACGTGAAAGCTGACTTAAAACTCCACGCCAGCGTTTAACATGACACGTCAGCACCGCTAACGGCAAGACTTGACGAAGGGATTAAATTGATTGACATTTATAAAATTTAACGACATATTGGCTATTTCGAAAAATTGATGAAATTGACTGATGCATACAAATTTAAGGACGAAAATATCTATCCAGTCTTTCTCAAACGTTTAAGTTGACTTCCACCAGCGGTGCAAGATATAAAACCTACACATTTTTTTATATTGAGCAAGAATAAAAACACTTTAATAGCACCGATACAAAGGAAAATGCTATTTATAGCCAATTATAGTCTTGCAAATTCATCCCAATGGAAGTGGGTTGACATAAATGTTTTCAACCCACCGATGGCTGATTCAAGGGTCAAACATCTCAGGTAAGGACTTTAAACCTCAAAATTTTGAATAAACATCAGGTAACAACCTTTTTTCGTGTATCTGGTGATGCCTATTGGTAGTACTTCTAGTCGCTTGTCTTTTTGGGAACCGTTGCTGAACCGTATTAAATCTAAACTGTCGGGTTGGAGTTCGAATCATCTCTCTATCAACGGTCGTCTGATCTTATTGAAATCTGTCCTGTCATCTCTGCCTGTTTATGCACTTTCTTTCTTCAAAGCTCCAACAGGTATCATCTCCTCTATTGAATCTTTATTTAACTGTTTTTTTTGGGGGGGAGTGCTGACCACAGGAAAATATCATGGGTGGACTGAAAGTCTATTTGTAGGAGTAAAGAGGTTGGTGGTTTGGGGGTAAGGAGAATTAAGGAGTTTAATGTAGCTCTTCTAGGGAAATGGTGTTGGCGGTTATTGGAGGATAGAGATAGTTTATGGTTTAGGGTGTTGTCGGCGCGGTATGGCATAGACGAGGGGCAGCTGAGAGGAGGAGGCCGTCAGGCTTCTGAGTGGTGGCATGTGGTGCATAGGTTGAGTAGGGAGAGTTGGTTCACCGATCATGTGACTCGAGGGGTTGGGAACGGTAGGAAAACTCTTTTTTGATCCGACGTGTGGTGTGGTAGGGTGTCTTTTAGTGTCAGGTT
>Ga0315915_1000077_pt1 | contig 67275 bp, 45 predicted proteins | sample MpolbnodulesMG_FD_207738 | JGI IMG/M metagenome (GOLD analysis project Ga0315915, IMG submission 207738) | Medicago polymorpha root nodule microbial communities from Los Angeles, California, United States - branched nodules | ecosystem: Host-associated > Plants > Roots > Nodule | place: USA... | reverse complement strand
AACAAGGGTAAATATGGTAAAAAAATGATAAGGTATAAGTTCAAACACTATTTGAAATAGTGTCTGAAAAATAAGTTATAAGCTCAAGAAATAAACTATAAGCTCATTATGAAAAGATTGTTACCAAACGGTTTTATTGATGCAGAGGTGTGTCAGTGTGTTTCTGGATGTGGCCAGGTGGAGGATGCTCGTCATTTGTTTATGTTGTGCTCGTGCTTCGGGCCACTGTGGCCTTTAGTGTGGTCCTGGATTGGTTTCGATGGTGTAGACCATAATGACATTTCTGACCACTTTATTTAGTTTACTAATTATACAGGTGGTTTGAAATCGCGGAGGTCCTTTTTGCAGCTTTTTTGGCTTTTTACTGTTTGGGTTTTATGGAACGAAAGAAATGCTAGATTATTTAAACAGAAAGAATGCTCTTTAGTGCAGCTACTAGACAAAGTAAAATATCACTCTTTGTGGTGGTTGAAAGCCAAAAAGCCTATTTTTGTTTATAGTGAATACACGTGGTGGTCTAGTCCTTTGTCATGTTTAGGCATTGGATAGATTTTGTGAACTGCATATTTTCCAGTGGTCTTTTCGGCACACCTTGTGCTATGGAAACTACTATTGCAGTGTTAATATAATCCATTTTTGCTTGTTCAATTTTTTTTTAGCTAGACGAGCTTATAAGCTATAAGCTCGTTTCTTGACCTTGCCAAATAGGCCCTAGTTGAGACTAGGTTCATGAATATTAATAACTTTTTGTCTCTTTTTCTTTATTTTCATATAATCTAATTTTACATCAAACGTTAGAAATGGGTTTTTCATATATAAGAACCACTTCTTTATGAGGAAAGAGAACAATCCATCTTTTTCTGGAATAAGATTATTGAATTATACCACTCTACAATAATGTAAAAAATCAGCTGCAAAATAAGCAGTATACCTGTTACTGATCAGTCTAGCACTCCGTATACAAGGAAGCACTTCTTGTTATTTAGAAGTGCTTTAGTATATATGCAATAATACAATTTATAATCTACATATAAACAATACAGAATCTTGCTGTCCACGGAAAGACGACTCAACTTCGTTTATCTAACACTGATGTGTGCCTTTGAACACCAATAAATTATGTACGAATTTATCAAATACGCCTTTATAGCAAATCGATGTGATAACCCAACGATAAGGAATGTGATACTTGTGCTGAAGAGATCTTGCAACTGACACGGTATCACTAAACAATGGTCTTAAATACACGTGCTATTAACATTGTGTGATGTTCTTCCTCTTTCTTGAAGAGCAAGGAATACACTTTCTGTTATCTTTATGCTCCCACCTTGATGGCTGTATCAATTACATCAATAGTATTATTTTGTTGTCCCCAAAGCTGTGCATATCTTCCTGCATTTGCTAAGAGCACTTCATGTGGTCCATGCTCAACCACCTTTCCATTTTCCAAAACAATGATCTGAATATTGCCAAACAAAAAATAAATCTTTTGATATAAGTCATGCAATGGCATAAGGAACATCTGAACTAAGTAGAACGTTTTATCATAAATCTATTGTTATGTGATGAATTTTTATGATGGTGTCTTGCCTAACAGTGAAGATGGGTCCGACATATCGAAACAAAACCAGTTATATGTGTTCTGGAATAACTTATTCAACTTTACTAAAATATGTAGTAAAAATATCATAAATTTTGTAAATAAACAGTTAAACACTGGTATATAGTCTACAAAATTGAGAACTGTTAAAGGATGTTAATTTAGATAGAGAGCTTACCTCATCACACTGCATTGCAGTGGTGAGCCTGTGAGCAATGAATATGGAAGTTCGATTAGTTGATACTGACTTCAATGCACTTAAAATCTCTGCTTCTGTTGTGCTGTCTAGAGCACTTGTAGCTTCATCACACAACCTACGAGCAAGACACAACAGTTAAAAGAAATTGGACTAATGAAACATGTGTGTGTGTGTGTGTGTATTAACTTCAAAAAATGACTCCTCTATCAAAATGGTAACACACACTTGTAATCTAACATAGGAAAGCACCACACAAAAATGTGCCCCAGAATATATATGATCAGAATACTTACAGTATTGCAGGTGATTTTAAGAATGCTCGAGCAAGGGAAACACGTTGTTTCTCACCACCACTTAACTGTTAAAAAATGCATAGTCCATGAAAATTTGAGAGATTATCATCATAAAATTTGGTTTACAGTATTACATTAGGGAGGAGGGGACCCAGAGGTCTGTGTTCCTCTCTTTCCCCACAAGCATGTTGATAAGGACTTGGGTGTCAAGGAGTGCCAACGTTCCACACCGAATAGTATGGAATACTCGGTGGAGAATTTAAGGGAAGATTCTCCAAGTGCTTGTTCACAACAGGTTACAACTGTTCAAACTACAACCATCACACCAATGGCATGCCAATAAAATTGCATATTTTAGATCAGATATTATATATGATAATACACACGATTTTCTCTTACATACATCCATACTATGGATGCTTCTCCTGAGATTTATAATAACAAAACCATATGTGCCCTAAACAAAATATCACGATACTGAAAAACATTATCCAAAATAAATAGTGGTATCATCACCTTTAGCCCTCGTTCTCCCACAACAGTGGAGTATTTTTCAGGAAAACTCGTGATAGTGTCATGGATTGCTGCTTTCCGGGCGGCTTCATAGACCTGTAAGCATACAGCAATTAATAAGCTAAGAACATGATGGAACCTAACAAAGGAAATTTGTAAAGTGAAGAAGCAAACAAAGGTATAGCAGTACAAAAGGTACCTCCTCTTCTGTTGCTGAAAGCCGACCATAGTGAATGTTATGAAATATGGTATCATTGAAAAGTACCTACACATAATCACTCAGGTTTCACAACTTGCAAGACCTAGCAAGGGAAGAAATATGTTATTCTAGAAATAGATGCTTTGTTTACTTACGGTATCTTGTGGAACAACACCAATAGACTTCCGTAAACTCTCAAGGGATACATCCCGAATATCTTGATCGTCTATCTTTATCTGTAGAGAGCAAGTTGCAAATGAGAATTTGAGAGAAGCAAAGAGCACCTTAAATATAAAAGGCAACTACCAATCTTTAAACTAGTCATTCAGCAAAGTCAATTACATGTATCAAACCACGGCGTTGGACTCTAGTATTAGCCATAATGATTTAAGACACTCTACTTGCAAAATAAATTACTGATGCACACATCTATAGAGCCATATAGTACAGATGTATAAAATCTAATGACCATCGATCCAAATAGGACAGTAAACATCAAATGTCATATATAGCATGGAAATATAGCTTAAGCTTAATAAAGTATATCATTTCTTACACTTCCAGAATGGGGATCAAAAAATCTGAATAGCATTCTGAGAAGGGTTGATTTTCCTGTCAATCATGTATGAATATGAAATGTCAGAAATAAGCACAATAGTAGCATAGACTATTCACAAGCCAGAAAATAAAACAGAAAACAATATCCAAATTTGAATACCGATACATATCATGTTTCAGAAGTCAGTATCTTACACAAGATCTGATAAATATTAAACTTCAATGCAAAAGCATGACACATGGATGGATTTTCATCCATGATCTTCCATCAGATATCTAGTCCGTGTCTTAGCAGTCACAATGGCAATATCCATTATTCAACGAAGTTACCAAGAAAAGGTGAAACAATAATGAAAGCCTCAAAAAAATTCTAATGAAAAATAAAGGGAAACAGTGGCGCAACTTTGTTTGTGATTGGGGTGGCTAAAAGGGTAAAAATCATTAGTGATATAGTGCTAAAAGGGTAAAAATATAGCCATGGAACAAAAAAAAATTCCGACCATAGGCAGCGGAAAAAAGTTTCGAACAACAGCTGTGCAAGTAGGAAATTTCATCATGGTGATGCTTACCACTTCCACTAGTCCCAACAATTGCAACACTTTTACCAGCTGGCACAACTAGTGATATTCCATCTAGTATCTTTCTTTCTGTGAGGTAACTGAAGCATGAATCAATTTATAATCACAAAAATATTAGTCAAAACACAAAGTTATATTTGATCAGCTGTTAGCTTTTCAATATAGCAAATAACATTTTATCAAATACAAATTTCCATGTCTATTAGGAAATGAATTGTTCAAAGTATCAACTTCAACATGTGTAGAACAGTTATATTTGTATTATAAGGCAGCTAGCGAATTTGCGTGTTAATTCAACATCTCTATTTGACCAGTTGCGAAGTAAGAAAACGAGGAAGCACAAGTGAATTTGTGTGTTTGAACTACGTACAGACCTAGCGAATATTATAGAGTACATAAATATAAATACAAGGATAACAGTTACCTTACCTTAAGTGCCGTAGTTACATAAACTCAATTCATAACTATCATATTTTTGTTAATTCTTATTGAAATTGTGGAGTTTTTTAGATAAAGAGAGAAGAAAAAACATAAAGATTGCGAATTAAGAATTTGGTTTGATATGACTGTTGAATATTTTAAAACAGTATATTTTTTATTTTAAGTAGTGTTTACATTGGGACAAGAAGTTGTCTCATAGTTCGTTGGAGTAACAAAATTATAATAGTATCTCATTTCTAGATTCAAATTGTCCCATAACAATCTTAAAATTAAACATGAAACAAAAAATTTGTCCTTTTTCAAGTACCAAATTTTTAAGCAAATCAAGCAGATCCTATTTGATGGCCAAAAGTAAACTAAAGGAATGGTGGCATTATTATGGAGTGAAGGGATAATCACATACCTAAAATGTACATTCTCAAATTGGATTTTTCCCCCATTAAACCTTAGAGGCTTTGCATTTTCTTTATCCTTAATGTCTGCTTTTTCCTGTCACAATATTAGGAATGGCATGCAATATCTCAAAGTGATGCAGGAAATGACAATTGCCAGTAAATATGATCACATACACAGCATCTATTCGAATAAATGAAGGCCAAAATTTGAGGAAAATTGCAATCTGACACAGGTCAGACTGCAGTCTATATTAGAAAATATTATATACTCGGTAACAGATCCCGTCATAAAATTGACACCTTTGATAACTGATTCCGGCCTAGGAAACCCCAAATGTTATGGGATCCAAAATCAGCATGTTTCCTTTTCTACCTAGGCTGTCTTTGTATAATTCTAACATAGGTGTGTATCAGAAATAACAGTGAATAATAATATTTAATTTCTGAGAATTTGCATCATGAACATAGTGATAGAGAAAGTATCTCTATGAAAGTACTCCCGGAAGCTCATTAGAATGTAGAAATATCATCACTAGTAGAAAGAACTAAACCAACTAATTAATATATTGAACATATAAGCTTGGAAGAAAAAGGACCAATTCAGTTAAATAATTCAATGAATGATATTCTGCCTATTGATAAAAAGGGATTTTCAGATAAGAGACATACATGAAAATTCTCCTTAATACACTCATTTTTTAGATTGAATTTGGTTCCCTTGTATAGTACACTCCATCTTCATAAAGTGTTAATCTCACTCAACCAATTTCCTAGGTTTTGCGGCACCTCATTATTTCACATTAGCCTCCATCATGCTTCTGTCCATGCTTTAGATGTCATCCTAGGCGTGAAGGGCGGCTATGTTGAGATCCCACATTAAAGTATATATGACCAAAGTAGTCTTATAAGGCTTTGGCGATCCTCACATATTTTAGGATGCTTTTGGGGTTAAGTTCCCATTCCAAATTTTAAAATGATATGAAAGCCTCAAACAGATCTATTAGTGGGTAGCTCACGTATGACTGCACTCTAAACGTCCAATCCTAGGTGTGAGACAATGTGTTGTGATCTTCGTTATTCCATTTCCACCGACATTTGTCCCTGCTCCAAATGTGGTCCTACAAATGAGGAGTAGAGTTGAGATCCCACGTTGACTAGCGACATGGCAAAAGCAGTTCTTACAAGGCTTTGACAGTCATTACTACATGAGTTTGTTTTTTTTGTGGTTGAATTAGGTCCAACCCAAATTTTAAGAAATTTGTCTATCTTCTTTTGTCTGCACCGTTCTCGATCTATTCTCTTTTGAATTTTCAGCCAAGGTAGTCAATCACAGCCAAAAACGGCGCGATCCTGGATTTTCTCCAGGACTGACTACATAGTTTCGGCCAACTATCCAGTCACTCCATTCTTGACTTTATGTAGGTGTGAACCATGAAAAACTCCTATAATGGAAGCTCAGATACTAGCATTGTGAGAAATCTGGTATTTTTTTCCAACAAATTTGTTGAACTTCGAAAGTCTGCAGTTCCCTATCACCAAGGCAATAATTATCTCCAAAATGACGAGACCACTCCCTCTAATCCCTTCCTCCTATGAATATATATTACAACCTAGCACCCTAATCCAACCTAATTATTTCAAAATTCCGATTAACGAAAAAATCGAGTAGCAAATAATTGGGTGGAACTACCTAACGGCTAACACTTACATTTAATAATATATGTATACCATATTCACACACACAACTGCATACTCAGGTGAAAGAAAGAAAACTCCATAAGCATACACATTTAGAATTTTAAGAGAAATAACTTTTTAAAGTTTAATGTGGAGGATACCTCAAGTAACTGGAACATAGCTTTCATGTCGATTAGGCTTTGTATAGTTGCACGATAAACACCACCAAGGAAATAGAGTGGAAGAGATAGTTGGAAGAGAAGCCCATTTACCATCACCTGCATATTAAGTTAGATCATAATCCAGGTCATGGTTATTAAATATGGACACAATTTTTGTATTTTACTTTATTGTATATAAACAAAACAACAAATACATTAAATCAAAAATAAACTAATCACAAAATTCACAAAGATCACCGGAGGATGTGATCCTCAATATAAAAGCAAAACACATGCATTAAAGAGCTAATAAAAACTTCAACGAAGAAAAGCTACCCTCGACATAGAATTTAATTTGATGTAATTTTACCAAATCACCAACAGTCATTGTGCCATTCATGATCCCATGAGAACACAAAACCATTGCTGTTGAAAGAGCAGTACTAAATATAGCGGTTTGACCAAAGTTCAACAAAGCAAGACTCTGTTCGCTTTTCTGAGCAGCATCCTCATACCCTGCAAAGAAAAAAAAAAGGATGAGTTTTCTAAGCTGAAGATTCTTAAGCTGTATTTAGGTCATACATCAACTCAGTGTGGGGATTTGGTAAGTTTTCTCCAATAATGACATTGCCAAGATTTTTTAAAAGTTGCTACAGAACTCGATCTCTTTTGACCAAAGAACCGATTACTTACTCTTTAGGTACATGTCATAATGATCAGTTTCATGAACTTCATTATTGAAATATTTGACCGTCTGTAATACAATAAAAGAAAAAAATCAATCCCATAGTGATAACCAAATTGAAGATAAAATCAGCATAAATCAATTAAAGTAATTGGTATTAGTGAATGAAATGCTGACCTCATAATTAATAAGTGAATCAATAGCCCTCGTACTAGCGTCATTATCAGCCTTATTCATGGCTTTCCTGAATTTAGTCCTCCACTGGAAAGGCAGAGAACATAAGAATAAAGAACTTTTCAAAAATCCATTTTCCCTGCCAATGCAGTTGGCTAATAACAAACATACTGAGAACTGAACATAAAAAAAGTGAAATGAAGTACAAAGGTGCCACAATGCCAGTAATGTATCTAACAAGACCAAAAATGAAATAAAAGAGCACCAAACATATTTTCATGTTTAGATCAGTTCAAGGCATGATACCTGTGTGATAGAAAGTGTAAAACCAATATATGCAGCAACTGACAGGGAAGTGATCCACGCAAAAGGTGCTCCATATTTGTAGGCCAATATACCTGATACCATAGATATCTGGATCGATATGTGTTAAAACTGTTGAAGTTGATAAAGTAATTTACAAAAATTGTTAATGAAAACATAGACACCAGGAAGTCAAAATTAAGATACAATTCCCAATAAATATTCTCCGTGATCCTAAATGATCTACATTAGTTGAAATCATGACTCAACTAAGCAACAAGAAAACAATACCTCTAATATGGTGGGTACTATGTTGAACAACGTAGAGGAGAGAATAAAATTTATTGCACCGCTACCACGATCAATTGTTCGACTTAATGCACCAGTTTCTCGACTAAAAAAAATAACTAGGTGAGAGGCATACGCAATGAAACAATAGACAACACAATGCAGAAAAGAAGCATAAAGGGAGGAGAATATTATCCACTGGACAAAGAAGTCTCTCTTCTCTGGTATGTTATCCTTATTTTTTTCAGTATTTCGTTATTTACTTGCGTAATCGCACCTTTCCTTTCTTAGTTTTCTTGATCATTCATTCACAAACACGCATATGTAGAGATACAGACAGATTAGCCATTTCTTCATGGCAGAAGCCATACCTTAGATGATATCGAAGGTCAAGGTCATGCAAATGTGAAAAGACCTACAAAATTCAGATACTAACATTAATTGATTACCGAGACATCATACAACCAACTATTCTGTGATTTTGAAAAATAGGTGGAAGATACACCAGAACTACTCATATAATAAAAATAATTATTGTATAATGTATTTATACAAACAAGTTTACCAAAAATACTTTTACTTATCAGATTAATCAAAACTCATGAAAGTAGCATACCTTCCTTGAAACTAAACGAATTGTCCGCAGGGCTACCTTAGAAAATAAAGCATTCCGCAGTTCTGCCACAATCAGTTGTATCATTTAAATAGAAGTCAACAGAATGAATCTTGAAAAAGCAAGGCTCTTCTCAAAGAAACATAGATAAAAGTATCTACATCAATATTGGGATGCCAATATCTAATGGAGAAGAATCACAACTAGGGTAGCGATGAGCCACCAGCTCATGAGCTATTTGAGGCTTTGCTAGCTACAGTTCCTCAAGTTAGACACATTAACTCATGAGTTGGGTTTCAGATAGGTAGACAAAACAATAGAAGTATATTAACCATTTCATTTATAAATACCATTGAAAGCAGAAGCTCCAGAACGTGCAATCCCATATCCAATCAACACTGCCATGGGGGTAGCAAAGAGTGCCATCATAATAGGATTCGAAGTAACAACACTAGCATTGCCCGTGGCAGTATTCAACCAATCAACTCCAAGCTTGAATAAGAAAGGGACCTGAACATTCAAAACCTGAAAGACAAAAATAGAGCACGAACCATCACAAGTGACTTAGCAGCAAATATCCATTACCAACAACAATAGTCAATAATCCACATCAGAATGTTAAATAGTTCGCTACAACACAATAAATTGGAAGAGCTAATATGTGCTTATCTTATCATGGCATAAGTACTTGTGTAATTGTTCAAAAGAGCTTATAAAAGTAGCTGATGATATGCACATAAAATGTTTTCAAGTTTTTTAGAGTAAATATACAATTTGGTCGCTGAAATTATAGGACCGTGTCAATTTAGTTTTCCATGTTATCAATTTTCCAAAATGATTCACGTGAATAATTTAGAATAATCAACTTGTATTTCACAATGATGTTGCACCAATCTATATACAAGAGAGAATCTCTCAAGAAAGGAAAAATAGAAAATTACTTTGTCAACTATAATAAATAGAGAGTAATCAACACTCCCCCGCAAGCTGGAGCATGCATCCAATTTGTTACATATATAATTACCTGAGGTCCGCGTAGAGGTTTGGTGAAGATATCGGCTAATTGATTATTTGAGCTCATTGAAGAGGTTTTAATGATGTCAGAAAGGATCTTCTTTGTCATAAAGTGACAATCAACTTCTATGTCTTAAATCCTCTCGTGAAAAACAGGATTTGTAGAAAGATAAAATGTCGATTCATTATCAAACATAAGTTCCATAGGGCCAAGCTCATAAATTTTCAACTCTTGTAATAAATGTTTCAACCATAACAGTTCACAGGTAGTGTAGGACATAGCACGCTACTCTGTCTCTGTACTTGACCTTGCAACAACAGTTTGCTTTTTACTTTTTCCACGAGATTAAGTTTCCTCCAATCAAAACACAATAACCTGATGTTGATCTTCCATCATTAACATTATCTTCCCAATCTGCATTTGAATATCCAACAATTTTGGTAAAGCCTCTGTCGAAAAAAACAAGTCATTTCCCAAGTGACCTTTTAATATACCTAAAGATCCTAACCACGTCATTCCAATTACTATCACATGGTGAGTTTTGAAATAGATTCACAACACTAACAGAATACAAAATATATGGTCTGGCCATAGTAAGATAATTCGGTTTCCCAACTAACCTCGTCTATCTGCCTAGGTTAGGATATGGCTCTCCTTGATTATGTAGAAGCTTCACATTAGGTTCTATGGAAGTATCAACTGGTTTACAATCAAGAATCCATGTCTCTTTCAAGATATCAAGAACATATTTTCTCTGAGAAATAGCACTGTCTTCATGAGACTGAGCAACTTCAATCCCAAGAAAATAACACAACAGACCGAAATCTTTGGTAAGAAAGTGGTTGAATAAGTGTTGCTTTAGGTCTTTAATGTCTTCTTGATCATTACTAGTGATAAATATCATATATACATATATACCACAAGATAACGACTTTGTTCAAAGATGAACGTCTAAAGAATACAGAATGATCTGCTTCACAACGAATCATGCCAAAATTTTGAATAACCTTGTTGAATTTTCCGAACCAAGCTCGATGTGATTGCTTTCGACCAATACAATGTCTTTTTGTAACTTGACCATACTCCCCTGAGGCAGAAGGTTATGTAGATGATATTGTCCGTAGGACCCACAAGCTTTAAGCGGTCTCAGCAGAACAGGGGAGGCAAGTCATACAGAACAAGCGGCGGGTGGCTAGAGTCTGGCGTGTGGATGACGCATGCCATAAGTCAATACCAACATAATGTCATTATAATCCTTATAAATACCAATAGATGGATGGGATTTTACTAATATTTTACAATTTTAGAGAATATTGTTAGTATAAAGGACTAGATCGGTACAAACCTATAATTTAAGAGACCAAATTGGATATTTACTACTTTACTTATTTCCATAAGCTCCTATAATAAAAAAAGTAAAAAAGTTAGCAACGATATAACTAACCTTAGCTCCAACAAGTAAAAAAGTTGCAGCAACAACCCGAAGCTGAAATTCAAGATTATCTTTCATCCAAAGGTAACTAACAAGTGATTTAAGGATCTTGATATCAGCAATTTGACCACCACCTGGTGGCGATTTAGCAACAGTAGAAGCAGTTTTTTGATTCTTGAGACTTCCATCATCAGTTGAAAACGAAGCTCTGCTATTTGATGATGATGCTGAATTGGAGAGAAAGCATTTTATAGAGAAAATTGAACTTGGACATGGCTTGAGTTGACGGTTAATGAAACTGATTCTGTAACGGTAACTGCTTTTGGTGGGAATTGAGTGGCATGTGGTAATGCAGGAAGCTGTTAAAAGCGACCGGACACGGTTGCCGCTGCCGGAAGTGGTGGGAACGGCGTACCTTGAAGCAGCGGCAATCATTTTTGTTTTCTTCAGGGAATGAATAATGGAGAAAGAGATGCTTTCTCTGAGGTTCATTCATTCATTTTGCTGCTGCACCGGAGTTTTACATACATGTGCTTGTGATTATTTTATCATTATTCAAGTCAATACATTCACCCACCCCACAACTTGTATCCATTTCAAACACCACACAAACTTCTCTCTTTCAAACAAGATAATTATTTCGTCTGTTAACTTCAAGGTGGATTCTAGGGTAATTGGACCCTCACCCTAGAATCCACCTAACTTCAAAAGTATTTGTAAAAAATACCAACTTTTTTTTTTTTACTTTAAAAAAGTTTAATGCTTTTTCACCACCACACCTCCAATTTTTAAGATGAGTGTATAGTATCCACATCATTATTTATTTTTAAAATTATTAACCGTAAAACATTACAATTAAATAATTAACACTACATGAGAAATAAAATTCATGGAGGGTAAAGCTTAGGAACTCTTTCAAGCACTTCAATTCAATGGTTTGTTTTTATGGGATTATTACATGTTATTTTGGAAATGGATTGTAAGAAAGTAATCGATTATGTATGCTAAATCACATTACACTAAATATGGATCTCGATTACATGATTGTAAATCATATTACAATAACTATCAAGGTTTTGCTAGACAGTCAACTAGTAGTGCTCACTTTCTAACTATAACATCTTTCTCTTAAGCTCTTCATAACACTTTTTATTACATTACTGATGGTATTTCTTTCATTATCACTGAAATGTCTCGAGCTTCTTTGAGTCGAAAACGGGAAAAAATAACAACCAATCTAGATAGATATTTCTAATATCTACTGGAATGTGGTTTCATAAGAATCACAGGTTCACGAGGAAAGAGAACAATCTATCTTTTTCTGGAATAAGATTACTGAATCAATCCACTCTAAAAAAATGTAAAAAATAAGTCAGCTGCAAAATAAGCAGCTACATGTCACTGGTCAGTCTAGCACTCCATATACAAGTAAGCGCTTCTTGTTATTTAGAAGTGCTTAAAACGTGCAATAATACGATTTATAATCTACATATCATACAAAATTTTGCTGTCTACAGAAAGCCAATCCAACTTCATTTATCTAACACTGAAGAGTTCTTTTGAACACTAATAAATTATGTATGAATTTTTCAAATTCACCATTATATAGTGAATCGATGACCCTGCTGCACTACCCAACAATAAGGAATGTGATACTCTGAAGAGATCTTATGACTGACACTGCACCGCTGAGCTTCAAAATGGACTTAATACATACACCATTAACATTGTGCAATGCATTTCTTCCCATCTTGAGTCGATAAAGGAAGATGGTTTCTATAATCTTTATGCTCCCAATTTGGTGGCCGAGTCAATTGCATCAACAGTATTATTTTGCTGTCCCCAAAGCTGTGCATATCTTCCTGCATTTGCTAAGAGCACTTCATGTGGTCCATGCTCAACCACCTTTCCATTTTCCAAAACAATGATCTGAATATTGCCAAAAAAAATATATATATATCTTTTGATATGAGTAATGCAATGGCATAAGGGAATATATATACCATGTAATAGATAATATGTTGATAACAACAAGGATGGACAACTGAACTAAGTAGAACATTTTATCATAAATCTATTGTTCTAAGATGAATTTTTTAATGGGGTCTTGCCTTACAATGAAGATGGGTCCAACATATAGATTACTAATTGAAATAAAATCAGTTCAATATGTTCTAGAATAATTTGCACAAACTCCTCTCTTCTAAAAATATATAATAAATACCATACATTTTTTAGGTACAGCTATACATTCTTATATAGTCTACAAAAATCAGAACTGCTAAAGGATGTTAATTTAGATAGAGAGCTTACCTTATCACACTGCATCGCAGTGGTGAGCCTGTGAGCAATGAATATGGAAGTTCGATTGTTTGATAATGACTTCAATGCACTCAAAATCTCTGCTTCTGTTGTGCTGTCAAGAGCACTTGTAGCTTCATCACACAACCTACGAGCAAGACACGGCAGTTAAAAGAAATTGAACTAATAAGTGTGTGTATGCACACTACTCCATCACAATGGTAACACAAACACTCGTAATCTGAAAGAAAAAAAAAAGGAAAGCACCGCTCATGTTTAAATAACAATTTCTGTATAACTATAAGACATTCAATGTTATGAAGTAAAAAATAAGAAAATAAATAATGTCCCGTAGATGAGAATATTACATTGGATGAGTGGCAAGAGAAGACAGGGATTATAAATTCAATTAGAGACAGAGTTGGGCTAGCCACAAGGCCCACAACCACAGAAAATATGGTAGAGTCTCAACATAGGTGGTTTGGGCATGTGCCGATTTGGCATACAAAAGCACCGGTTAGATAAGATAAAGGATAACCCTATAGTCAGATGAAGAGGGAAATCAAGAAAAACCATAGGTCGGACGATTTAGAGGAAAATGGTCTGTATTTGGAAGCCGCATGTGACGTATCTTAATGATATCAATTGATTCATATAGCTGATCCTACACGATGGAAAAAAAAAACTTGGTGGCGTGGTGTTTCAATTGACAAAAATCATAGTTAGATATTTATTAGACAGATAAATAAACCTCCCCAATAAGTTTATCACATTCTGTCCTATTGTCCTGATAAGTATACCCAATAGGACATAAGTGTACCGTCAGAGGCTATGATACCATCTTAAAAACAAAGAAAATAGGAGAAATTTGGTCACCAATCAATACACATCCAATGCATTTTGTAATAAGTAAATAGCCTTTTGGATGAAAAAAATAGTCCAATCATCATAATCAATAGGTAAGATCGGATTCAGTCTATAAGATGAAAAGGCCAAATATCACATCTGTGATCAATTCGTAAAGTTCTTTATTCATCTGCCATCATTCAAGTTGCGCAAGACCCAAGTAAATCAAAAAATACAAAGCTACACAACACAAAAATGTGCCCCAGTATATATATTATATATATATGATCAGAATACTTACAGTATTGCAGGTGCTTTTAAGAATGCCCGAGCAAGGGCAACACGTTGCTTCTCACCACCACTTAACTGTTAAAAAAACCAGACTGAGAGTTTGAGAGATTGGCGTCATAAAATTTTATTTACAGTATTACATTAGGGAGGAGGAGACCCAACAGTAACGTGAGGTCTGTGTCCCTTTCTTTCCCCACATGCATGTCAAAAGGGACTTGGGTGTCAAGGGGTGCCCACATTGAGTACTACGGAATACTCGGTGGAGTATTTCAGTGGCTTGGTTCTTCCCCATTGATAGCTAAATATTAAGGGAGAATACTCCAAGTGCTTGTCCATATCAAGTAAAACTATAGCAAACTACAATCATCACACCAATGACATGACAATAAAATTGCATATATTAGATCAGTTATCATATGATAAAGTTGGATTTTCTCTTATATACATCATCTTTACTATGGATGCCACTCTTGAGACTTGCAATAACTATTGGAGATATAGTTTAGTTTCATATTAGTCTAAGTAGATTGTAGTATATATAGTTGTAACCACCCCATTAGTGGGTTAATTCAATCATTTGTAACATTACTCTTTACTATCAATAATACACTTTCAAAGCTTTTCTCTCCTTCATCCATGGATGCCATGTTTCCTAACAATAACAAAACCATATGTACCCTAAACAAAATATCATAAAAGCTCAATACTGAAAAACATTATCCAAAATAAATAGTGGTTTCATCACCTTTAGCCCTCGCTCTCCCACAACAGTGGAGTATTTCTCAGGAAAACTCATGATAGTGTCATGGATTGCTGCTTTCCGGGCGGCTTCATAGACCTGTAAGCATACAGTAATTAATCAGCTAAGAACAAGTTAGAACCTGACAAAGGAAATTTGTAAAGTGAAGAAGCAAGCAAAGGTATAGCACAACAAAAGTTACCTCCTCTTCTGCTGCTGAAAGCCGACCATAGTGAATGTTATGGAATATTGTATCATTGAAAAGTACCTGCACATAATCTCTCAGGTTTCACAACTTGCAAGGGCAACAATACGTAATTCAAGAGATAGATGCTTTGTTAACTTACAGTATCTTGTGGAACAACACCAATAGACTTTCGTAAACTCTCAAGGGTTACGTCCCGAATATCTTGATCATCTATCTTTATCTGTAGAAAACAAGTTGTGAATGAGAATGTGAGAGAAGCAAAGTCCACCTCAAATATAAAAGGTAACGACCAAGCTTTAAACTAGTCATTCAGCAGAGTCAATAACATGTAACAAATCATGGCGTTGGACTTTAGTATAAGCAATAATGATATAAGACACTCTAAATGCAAAACATAACGCATGTACACCGTTAAGAATCCTACATTGGATGAAATATGGCCTGAAAATGTGCTTATAGAGTGGGTAGTCCTCACGCTACAAGCCGGTTTTGTAGGGTTGTATTAGGCCCAACCCAAATTCTAATATGGTATCAGATCCTATCCAAGATATGCTGGGTCACATGCCATCAGGTCACCGCTATCGGGTCATTTGGATCAAGCTCCAGATGTCTAGCGCTGGGCTTGAGAGTGGTGGGTAGTCCTCACCCTACAAGCCGGTTTTGTAGGATTGTGTTAGGCCCAACCCAAATTCTAATATACACATCTTTAGAGCCATATAGGACGAATGTATAAAAATCTAGTGTCTATCAATTCAAATAGAACAGAAAACATCAAATGTCACATATAGCATGGAAATATAGCTTTAACCAAATATAGATTAGATTCATTTCTTACACTTCCAGAATGGGGATCAAAAAATCTGAATAGCATTCTGAGAATGGTTGATTTTCCTGTCAATCGTGTATGAATATTAAACATGTCAGAAATAAACACATTATAAGCATAGACAATTCACGAGCCAGATAATATAATAGAAAACCACATCCAAATTTGAATACAGATACATTTCATGTTTTAGAAGTCAGTATAACACAAGATCTGATTGATATTAACTTTCAATACAAAAGGGTGATTCATGGATGGGTTTTCAACCATGATCTTCCATCAGATACCTAAAGCATGTCTTAGAGACCACAATAGCAATGTCCATTATTCAACGAAGTAACCAAAAAAAGGTGAGATAATAATAGAAGCCGCAGGTTAATTTCCATTGAAAAATAGAGGGAAGCAGTGGCGCAACTTTGTTTGTGATTGGGATGGTTAATGCCTTGAAGAAAAACATTTGTGATATAGTGCTAACTGCTAAAAGGGTGAAAATCTATCCATGGAACAATTTTTCTTTCGGACCATAGGCAGCATAAAAAAGTTTCTAACGACAGCTTTGCAAGTAAAACAATTTAAGAAAATAAATAATTTCATCATGGTGAAGCTTACCACTTCCGCTAGTCCCAACAATTGCAACACTTTTACCAGCTGGCACAAGTAGCGATATTCCATCTAGTATCTTTCTTTCTGTGAGGTAACTGAAGTATACATCAAAATATAATCACAAAAATATTAGTCAAAACACGAAAGTTACATTTAATCAGCGTGTTGGCTTTTTAATATAGCAATTATATTTGTATTATCAGGCAGCTAGGGATTTGATTTTATCAGTCGAGAAATAAGAAAATGGGGAAGCACAAGAGATTTTTTTTTGGACTAGACAGCAGAGAATATTATATATAGAGTATATAAATATCAACACAAGGATTACAGCTACCCTAAGTATCGTTGTTACATAAAGTCAATTCATAATTAACATATTTATGTTAATACTAATTGAAATTATGGGATTCTAGGTAAAGAGAGAGAAAAGAAGGAAAAAAAGAAAGATTTCGAATTAAGATTTTTTTTTTATATGACTGATGAATAAAAGTGTTTAATTTTATCTTTTAAGTGGTGTTAACATTGGGACAAGCAGTTGTCTCATAGTTTCTTGGAGAAACAAAATTTAAGAGTTCTGAACTGTCCCATAACTATTTTAAAATAATTTTATTTCTAGATTTGAACTGTCACGTAACCATTTTAAAATTTAATAAAATTTAAACATGAAAAAAATTCACATTTTAAGTACAATACTTTTATGCATATCAAACAGATCGTATGTGTTAGCCAAAAGTCAATTAAAGGAATGGTAGCATTATTATGGAGTAAAGGGACGATCACGCACCTAAAATGTACATTCTGAAATTGGATTTTTCCCCCATTGAATTTTAGAGGCTGTGCATTTTCTTTATCCTTTATGTCTGCTTTTTCCTGTAATAATATTAGGAATGACATGCAATTTCTCAAAGTGATGCAGGAAAAGAAAATTACCAGTAAAATGCAGGAAAAGAAAATTACCAGTAAATATAGCCATATACACAGCAACTATATTAAAACAATTCATGAGGAAAATCGTAATCTGACACTGATTAGATTGCAGTCTATATTATTAGGAAATATTATATATTCTGTAACAGATCCCTCCATAGAATTGACACCTTTGATAATGGATTCCGGCCTAGGAAACCCCAAATTTCATGGGATCCAAAATCAGTGTGTTTCCTTTTCTATCAAGGATGACTTTGTAAGATTCTAGCCTAGGTGTGTTTCAGAAATAACAGTGAATAAGCATATTGAAAAAAACAGTGAATAATATTCTTTAATTTCTTAGAATTTGCATCATGAACATAGTAACAGAGATTGTATCTCTTATCCATGTACACCCAGAAGCTCACCAGAAGGTAGAAATTTCATCACTAATAGAAAGAGCTAAACCAATTAATTACTATTAAACATATAAACGCGGAAGAAAAAATAAATTTTCCCTCTTTAGATTTTCCCCTCAAACCTCTATCTGTTTTGATATTTTTCTAGTCGATTTTGTAATTATTTCCCCCTCCTTATTTTGAGATTTTTTCCCTATGTTCAGATATTATTTTTTTCCCCTCACTCTGTTCTAACTTTTTCCCGTGTTATGATATGTTTTCCACTCAGACCACTATCTTTTTTTTTTTTTAATCGGCAAATATTATTAAACGCCATCCCCGCAAGACGCAAGGTATGGACGAAACAAGATACAAATGGTGCCGCATATAGACGGTAAACCATAACCACCTAAAAACAGCCCTGGAGATAAACCCACCAAAACACATCACTAACTAAAACAGACTCCAAAAAAAAAAACAAGCATTGTAAACGATTTTCTCCCATCTGTTTCCTTTAATTTTGTTGTTATTTAAATGTATGTTTTGATGAATACTTGTGATTGTTTTATTACTTTTTTTTAAAACTTGGTATCCGGTCCAAGGACCGACTAATCCAGGGGCCAATCCCACCGTCCGCTAGCGGGGGGCCCAATTAAAGTCAGAAATTGGCATCAGTAGGATTCGAACCTAAGACCTTGAGAGGAGCACACTCATAGGTCGCAAGCCTGCACCACAATACCAGCCCATGTGGATTGTGATTTTTTATTACTATATACTTCATGAATTTTGAGTTATTTGTTTAATTTTACACTAACTATGTGTTCATAGTATTATTCAAGTAATTTGTCTAAAAAATACCAAATAGCGGCCATCCTGCAATACCCTATCCCAATTCAGGATCGGTCGCTCCACGCAGCTATCTGGGATTGACTACCTAGTGTTCAGCTAACTACCAAGCGACTCCATTCTTGTCTTTATTATGTAGGTATGCCCCATGAAGAACTCCTACGATGGAAGCTCAGATACCAGCATTAGGAGAAAACTGGTATATTATTACAAAGAATAGGGAAAATCTAATTAAATACAACAACAAACTTGCAGAACATCTAGAGTCGGCAGTTCCCTATGATGATGAGATCGCACACTCTAATCCCTTCCTCCTATGAATATATGTTACAGCCTATCCCTCTAACTAACCCAATCTAATTATTTCCAATTAACTAACAAATAGAGTGGTAGCAACTAATTGAGTGGAACTACCTAACGCATACACATAGTAATATATGTATATCATGCTCACACATAAGTGCATACTCAGATGAAAGAAAGAAACTTCATAATAAAAAATACACATGTAGGATCTAAGGAGAAGATAATTTTTTAAAGTTTAATAGGGAAGATACCTCAAGTAATTGGAACATAGATTTCATGTCAATTAGACTTTGTATAGTTTCACGATAAACACTACCAAGGAAATTGAGTGGAAGAGATAGTTGGAAGAGAAGCCCATTTACCATCACCTGCACATTGAGCTAGATTATTATCCAGGTCATGATTATTAAATATGGACAGAATGTTTATATTTTGCTTTATTGTATATAAACAAAACAACAAATACATTAAGTTGTCAAAGAGACACTAATTACAATTAGACGGTATAAAAGCAAAATACATGCATTAAAGAACTAATAAAAACTTCAGTGAAGAAAAGCTACCCTCGACATAGAATTTAATTTGATGAAAATTTACCAAATCACCAACGGTCATTGTGCCATTCATGATCCCATGAGAACACAGAACCATTGCTGTTGAAAGAGCGGCACTAAATATAGCATTTTGACCAAAGTTCAACAAAGCAAGACTATGTTGGGTTTTCAGAGCAGCATCCTCATACCCTGAACAATGAGATCACAAGTCACAGCAGCACAAGCACATAAATCATATATCAGAACTAGGAAAGCATTCAAAATGAAATGAGAGAAGCTGCTACAATCGTTGTTTTGTAAAATAAATAACAAACCAAATTGTACAAAATCTACAGACACCAGTATCTAGTTATTATTCCTTGACAGAAACATATTTCTGGTCCTTCTTAGGCTTTGGGTCTAATTCAACAACAAAAAATTGGCTTGTAAGGTGAAATTGTCTTAGCTTTATAATCTCTATTTAGGATGTACCTCTGGTCAATGTAGGACTTGAAGTTTTCCCAATATACCACTTCGTGCCCAGGGCTCTATTAGGCTTGGTACAAGAATATTACAGGTGGCCCATCATTCCATCAATAACGAACCTAAAATAGGCTCTCAATCCATCTTAAGTTTTAGGTTTAATAAACCCCACAAAACCGTCTTGTAAGGTGAAGAAAGATTGCCTGAGCTTTATAAGCTCTATTTAGCTCATGCATCAAGTCAATGTGGGGATTGGGTTTTTTCGATAATGACGCTACCAAGCTTTTTAAAAAGTTGCTAAAAAACTCAAACTCTGTTTGACCAAAAGACCGATTACTTACTCTTTAGGTACTTGTCATAATGATCAGTTTCATGAACTTCATTATTGAAGTATTTGACTGTCTGTAAAACAAGAAAAAGAATGGAAAAATAAAATAAAATCAATCCCATAGTGAAAATCAAATTGAAGATAAAAATAAGCAGCATAAATAAATAAAAATATTGGTATTGGTGAATGAAATGCTGACCTCATAATTAATGAGTGAATCAATAGCCCTGGTAGTAGCGTCATTATCAGCCTTATTCATGGCTTTCCTGAATTTAGTTCTCCACTGAAAAGACAGGAAACATAAAATTAAAGAACTTTTCAAAAATCTATTTGTCCTACCATGTTTAGATTGGTTCAAAGCATGATACCTGTGTGATAGAAAGTGTAAAAGCAACATAAGCAGCAACTGACAAGGATGTAATCCACGCAAAAGGTGCTCCAAATTTGTAGGCCAGTATACCTGATACCATAGATATCTGGACGGATATGAGTTAAATCTGTTGAAATTGTTCAAAAAGAAAGAAGCAAGAGTTGGGATGATAAAGTAATTTAGTAAAATTGTTAAATGAAACATAGACACCAAGAAGTCAAAGGTGAAGATACAATTCCCACTAAATATTTTCCTTGATCCTAAATGATGTACACTAGGGGAAAACATGACTCCCTAAGCAACAAGAAAAAAACTGAGTCGTACCTCTATTATGGTGGGTAATACATTGAACACCATAGCGGAGAGAATGAAATTTATTGCACGGCTACCACGATCAATTATTCGACTTAATGCACCAGTTTCTCGACTGGAAATAAAATAACTAGATGAGCAGCATACACAGTGAAACAATAGACAAAACACCCACAAGGAGAAGAAAAGCATAAATAGAGGTGAATATTAGCCACTGGGCAGAGAAGTCTTTCTTCTCTGATATGTTATCCTTCTTTTTAGTATTTCACTATTTGCTCTTAGCATGTTAGCTGTTACTTTATAGTATTTCACTACTTGTGTATTCAAACTTTGCTTTTCTGAGTTTTCTCAATCATTCACCCACACACGCACATATGTAAAGATCGAGACAAATTAGCCACATGCAGAAGCCATACCTTAGATGATATTGGAGGTCGAGGTCATGCAAATGTGAAAAGACCTGCAATAGTCGGATACTAACATTAATTGAATACCCTGACATCCTACAACCAACTATTCTGTGATTTTGAAAAATAGGTGGAAGATACACCAGAACAGTTTCTGTTTTTACGGAATACACCAGAACTGTTTAATAAAATAAAAAACTGCAATGTATTGATTCAAACAAGTTTACAGAAAATACTTTTGTGTATTGATTCAAACAAGTTTACAGAAAATACTTTTACTTATCAGATGAACCAAATTCATGGAAGTAGCATACCTTTCTTGAAACTAAACGAATTGTTCGCAGTGCTACCTTAGAAAACAAAGCAGTCCGCAGTTCTGCCACAATTAGTAGTATCAATTAAATAGAAGTCAACAGAATGAATCTTGAAAACCAAGGCTCTTTACAAAGAAACATGGATCAAAGTAACTACATCAATGCCAATATCCAATGGAGGAGAATCGCAGCTACCACGTTAGCTCATGAGTTATTTGAGGCCTTGCTTGCTACAGCTCTATAAGTTAAACTCATTAACTCATGAGTTTGGTTTCAGCAATAAATTTTGGCTCATTTAGTTTTCATATGATTGACTGTGTGTGTGTGTGTGTGAGCACGTGCGCAAGTGTGTAGTGATAATAGGACAATATTTGTGTGAGTGAGCAAAGTGAATTTTGACCATTAGATTTAACCATGAATTGTCAAGATTGAGTCGCCATGTAATCATTAAATATAGTTATTTGTAACATATATGGATGGTCAAAATTAACATTATCTCCTATAATATCTACCTATATATTGATTTCACTTGAAATCTTTCACTATAGTAGCATATTATGTGCCAATTTGGATAAAAAATTTCACAAGCACTTGTGGAAAAGAAATATTAAAAGAATCTTACAAAAACTATGAGCTGCAATAACTTCTCGTATAAATTGAAATTAGTTTCTTCATCTTAACTTTGTGCATAAGCTCTCATTTAATGTCTCCATAACCACCTATATATTTATAAGGGCTTTTACGTAAAAACTTGTAAATTTATTTTAATTGAGAAGTTCTCGTAGTCATAAGCAAGAAGCTATCCCAAACTAGGTCGTAATATTTTTGTATAGTAATACTAACTAATAATAGGATGCTACAGTTGGCAAATCAAACTTTGTTCAGAAGAAATAAGCTATTGATTTTTATGCTTTAAGATGAAATGTTATTGAGCTCATTTTCCATTCCGCTTGAGCCAAGCAAATTATTGCTGAGCCACCTGAGCCAGGCCAGGAACAACCCATCGCAGTGGCAACCATACAAACAGCGGCACTGAAGGCTAAATAAGCGTGAAAAGGCCAATTCAGCTCTCAAGCCATGGTTTGGACAGGTGCCAAAAAATGGGAAACCTGTCTGCACATTTATTAGTAGTATTTGAGCCAAGGTAGTTAAAATTCAGATTTTATGCAAAATCGAGAAGGGGAAGTAAAATTGTAAATCATGGAATGATAACACTAATCGTAAGATTATACAAAACTCATATATGCATATAAAATAACATTAGTAAGACAAAAGAAAACTTAAACTACTTGAAATACTTGTGTAAATTTAAATTCATAAGCATAGCTCACAAGTAAGATAATTAAAACCTTAAATCACACTTCAAATACTAATATAAATGTAAATTCATTTATAACCATAATCGCAGAAACATTTCAAAGATCATAGGTATATGATTCTATGATTAACAAGGGCGATTCCACCAAAATAGGATTCTGTATACTATTAATCGCTGAGGGCAAGCATAATCGCAAAATCGTGGGATTTTACGATTCAAAATGGGATTTTAACTACCATGATTTGAGCAATTTTTGTAATACTTTATTCTCTTTTGGGAAGATCAAACCATGGGTAATTATTGGGCTTGACAATGCTCTCAAAGTGTTTGAACTTGAAGTCATACTTCCAGGTTTCCGTGATTCTTAATAAGTTGGGAAGCTTGGGTTTCTATGAGATGAAAACTTCACTATTTAAGCTCGTGGGGTCAGTCATTGAAGGTTTATCTGACCAATTATACTCATTTATAAAATATTTAATGTTTAGTTTTCTGAGAATTCGGCATCTTAGATGTTTCTTTGCCTGCAACTTGTGTCACTGATATTATGAGCATGTCTAATTCAAGGGTGTTGCAGTTGTCACGGTACTACTGCAGTCCTATTTCCGCCGCTTCCTTTGCTTTGTTTTCATAATTCATTTCAGCTCTTAAATATATGCTTTACCCTTGCCCGCACTACTAGTTGACCAACTTTGTCTCAATATTTCTTACAAAAATCTTCTTTTTCCAAAACAAAATGCAAAATTTAAATCTTTAACATGAACATAGGTCAGGAAATCTTTATTATGAACATAGATCAGGTGTCGAAAAAAAATATGAATATAGGTCCAAATCCTTATGAACATAGGTCAGGTGTCAAAAAAAAATATGAATATAGGTCCAAATCCAAGGAGTGTAAAATGTAACTTTAACTAGTATTTTCAAAAGCTTAGGCTTGAAAATTTAGAATTAGAATGACTTCCAAGTTCATCCCAATACGTAAATCCAGCGTCAATAAGTAGATAAAACAAAAGAAGTTTATCAATCATTTCAGTTATAAATACCATTGAAAGCAGAAGCTCCAGAGCGTGCAATCCCATATCCAATTAAGACTGCCGCGGGGGTAGCAAAAAGCGCCATCATAGTAGGACTTGAAGCAACAGCAACAGCACCAGCATTGCCAGTGGCAGTATTCAACCAATCAACTGCAAGCTTGAATAAGAAAGGGACCTGAACATTCACAACCTGAAAATGAAAATAGAGCATGAACCATCAGAAGTGTAAGTGACTTAGCAGCAAAGATCAATTACCAACAACAAGGGTCACTAATCAACATAGTGTTGTCAATCATGGGTAGCAGAAAACAGCGGATTGTAAGCATTCTGCTACACGGTAGGGCTATAGCACCACCATAGCCGTTATTTGCCATTTTGTACTAAATAGCGTATTAAGGAACAAATAGCGGTTTCTCTAAATTCCGCTAAGCTATAGCGGTATAGCACCGCTATTTAACAACACTGAATCAACATCAGCAAGTTACAACATTTCAAAATAAATAAAAAAAACATCGGCAAATTAAATGGTTAACCACAACACAATAAATAAGAGGGCGTTTGGAAGAGCTAATTTTTTTGGGCTTAACTTATTATGGCATTAGTACTTGTCTAACTGTTCAAAACAACTTATGAAAATAGCTTATGATATTGTCATAAGATGTTCTCAATTTATTTAGAGTAAAATACCCAATTTGGTCCCCGAAATTGATTGTACTACCATATCAATTTAGTCCTCCCATTATCAATTTTTCAAATTGATCCCTAAAATTTTAAAATGTTATTCAGGTTTGTCCCTTTGTTTGGATATGTTATCAAATACTACATCCATAACATTACTCACTTAGTTTGAAATGCATCTCTAACATTACCAACATAATGTCATTATAGATTAGTCCCTATAAATACCAATAGAAGAACAAATTTGACTAACATTTTGCGATTTCATGGATCATTTTGGAATATAGTTAGTATACAAAACTAGGTTGGTACATTCTTACAAATCTGGAGACCAAATTGGGCATTTACTGATTTATTTATCTTCATAATCTCTCATAACAATTTATAAAATATGTAAACAGAGCATATGCATAGTTTCCCCAATCTCTCAACAATCGTAAAAACAACTTCCACATAAGCACTTATACAATGAGTGTTGCTCTCAGTCTCTCTACAATTGCAAAAACAACATGTACATAAACACTTATCCAATGATTGTTTCATTGAATAAACACTTACTTAAGCTACCAAATTTCATAAGTAACTATATAACTAACCTTAGCTCCAACAAGTAAAAACAATGCAGCAACAACCCGAAACCGAAATTCAGGATTATCTTTCATCCAAAGGTAACCAGCAAGCGACTTTAGGATCCTTATATCAGCAATTTGTCCACCAGCTGGAGGCGATTTAGCCACATTGGAATCAGTTTTTTTATTCCTCTGACTTCCTTCATCAGTTTTAGCTGAAGTTGAAAACAACGCTCTTCCATCTACCTTCAAACTCTGTTCCACACAATTTCCAAATCACAATCAAAATCAAAACCTATGAAGCACCGACAAAGACATGACACTGACACATCGACACCTGTACTAAATTAAGAAAATAACACAATAAATGAAAGTAATCACAGGTGTCAGTGTCGTATCTAATTTATAACCTATGAAGTATATTGACACAAACACAAACACTACACATGGACACCAGTAATTAAATAAGAAAATGTCATAATAATTGAATAGTGTTGAGTTTTGATCTAATAAACAAAAAATCAAAAGATTGAGTTAGGCATTTGAACAAACAGGAAGTGTTACTCTGTTAAGTGGTGATGATGATGGATCGGAGAGAAAGCCTTTGATAGAGAAGAGTAAGCTTGGGGAAGTTCTGGTGTTGAGGTAACTGTAACTGTAACTGGAACTGATTCCGTTAGTGTAACCGTAACGGAAAGCGTTTGAAGTGGGAATTGAGTAACCGGTGGTGATGCCGGAGGCGGTTAAGAGTGACCGGACACGGTTGCCGGGTGTGGACCTGGCGTGCCTCGAAGCTGCGGCGAGCATTGTTTACGGTTGCAATTGTTTCTCTCTATTTTGTATTTTGATTGAGAAAGAGAGTTGTTGAGCGGGTAATAAAATGAATCAGTGTTATTGGCCCCTTTCCCCTTTCCCTGGGTCAAGTTCATTCATCATGGAGTTTTATGTTTTGCTTATGCTTATTTCATTATTTTTTTTTTATTTGCAATCAAAGTAAGTCAATGTTCTATTCATTCCTCAATTCGACAAGACACGACACGTTATTAGTTTTCACACTTCAATGAAATCTCTCATTCTCAAAAGTGTTAAATATATATTTTTTTTTATCTGATTCCGTTTGGATAACTTAAAACTAAGAGAGTGGAACGGAATGAGACGGAATAGAATGGAATTTCATTTCATTGTTTGGACATTTCAAGACGGAATGGAACTAATTTCCCACTCCATGGTTTGGAAAGTGAACGGAACAAAACGTGTTATACTTTTTTTATTCCATTTTTACCCTTTGGTTTAAAAATATCAATGTGTAATCAATATATGTTTATTTTGCCATCAACACCATAATATTCCTTAAAAAAAAAATTAACACCATAATAAACATGGGTAATTGAAAAAAATGTTTAGTACTGATTAGTTAGAATAAAGAAGTCAATACATGTTCATAATAAGCATAAAAGTCAAAAAAAACATATAACACTAATTAGTTAGAATTGAAGATAATTGTGCGGTGCATAACAATGGTTCCTACATAATTTACAATTGTTGCATAATAATTTGCCAATCAATTTCTCTGCGGTAGTAAGTAAGCATGTGGGAAACAAAATGGGAAAGTAGTATGAAGTATGGGAAAGGCAAGAGGAAAGAAGACACAATGAACATAAGAAGGAGAAAAAAACGAAGAAAGGGGGAACAACAATTGATGAAATAGAAAAGGCAGGGGCATAGTTGTCATTGTAATATTTATGTATTCACTTCCATTGGATACACCCCAAATTGAGGGGAATGAAAATTTGGTTTAATGGATGGTATTGGATGGAATGAGTTCCATCACACTCCATTCCATTCCATTCCTTTTTTGCAAAACCAAACAATGGAACATGGTTTTATCCCACTCCATTCCATTCCATTCCACCACTATCCATCAATCCAAACATAGCCTAAATATGTCAATTTTTCGTTTTAGAGGGTATATTGAATTGAGATTTCATGGGATTTTAAAAGGCTTTTTAAAAATAAAATAAAAAGTCTTTTGATATTCAATCAAGACTTTTATAGAATATAAATAAATCTTGTGGTATTCAATCAAAACAATCAAGACTTTTGGTTCAAGGCAACGAAATATGGTGGTATTCAAATGAGACTTTGGCAAACTTATAAAATGTTTGTTGATATTCAAAAGTATACAGATTTCAATAGATTCTTTTATAGAGTGGATTTTGTAAAACTTTTTAGCTAAAATTACACATAACATGCTCATTCAACAATCTCACAAATATCCTTGAGACTTTTAGATACTCCCATAATTTTTGTTTTGTTCTTGTCTCATATCACACTCGCACCTTTTTCTTGTTATTATTCATAAGCCCTCACTGCTATTATTCTACTGTTATTCCATGTTCACCATGCTTGTTCATAAACCCTTTTCTTGTACAGGTAGTGATTGTAAATTTTACAGATTTTTAAGTTTTTCGTTTTTTTAAGTCAATTTTTTTTCTTATAATTTATCATTATTTGTTTTTTTACCGGTTTGTTTTGTTGTTTGCATACCTTACGTTACTTTGCAACCTTTTGTTATTATTATTAGTAATATTAATTTTTTATTTTTTTATTTTTATTTTAAGTAACTTGTTATTATTATAATTATTATTAGTAAATTCCATATTTTAAGTTCATAATTTTTTTCATCCAGTCTTGCCATTTTGAATTTTTCTTAAGAATCCATGTGATTCTCTCAAATCTTAAAATTTCATAAAGTCTAAATCTTTATAAATCTGTCTTATAAATCCATTAAAATCTTGTGTTCAAAATCCTAATTATAAAAAGTCATTTTAAAAAAGTTTTTTAAAATCTCATAAAACCAATAGAATCACACAAAGTCTTTTAAAATCTGCAGAATTTTGTTTGCCAAAAAAATCTTTCAAAATTTCAATTCAATACATCCACCTTTTTTTTTTGATAAGGCAAGAGCAAAATGACATGTAAGGATTAGAGGACGTTCCAACGAAGTTGGTACCCCACTCTAAGTCTACATTTGTCAAGTGCTCATATATATTATTAAAAAAAGGAAAAAGAATACATAAAAACTGGGGGGACATAAAACCTGACCCAGTGAATCGAAGTGAATAAACCCCAACGGAAAATGCAACTAATAACAACAGTACACTCGATTCTACCCTAGTCAAGTCTAACAAACAATGTTTGTGAGCATCAACCGGTCTATAAGTTGGCGAATGAACTGACTATCAACACAGAACAAATCACGTACCATCAACTCCCTGCCCATCAGCAGCAAGCGTTAACGACTCTTTCAAGTCTCAAACAGTCTGTACCCCAACAGTTCATTAAGAAAAACGAATGCAAATGATCAAAGCGGATTTGTGTGAGTCTTCACTCAATACGGCGAATGAATCAACCGCCAACACGGTCAAATTCACGTTCCAACAACCCCCTGTTAACAGCAGACATCAACGCTCTTTCAAGCCAAATCAACATTAAGCAACCTAGAACCATCAATAGCTAGATCGTGGGATGGTCAATCAACGGGAAAAGGCGCAAGCATAGTAAACTAGAGATGAGGCTGAATGTGATCAAACCCATCTTTTGAAACAGGCGAATGAAATGACCACCGACACGGTCGAATTCACGTACCAACAACCCCCTATATAACATTATATCAAGCGTAACCGCTCTTTCGAGCCATAGAAACTCAGATCACATCGATAAACGAGCAGCAAAACCACCCATGACAACGAATCTGATCCAGGTCATTACCCACCACTAAAAGCGTTAGAACAGACCACCGCGGCAGCACCGAATGTGGCTTTTAAAACCGAACCGATGTCGACGGAGGGATCCACCACCACCATAGACGGCAACAATTCCAACCGAAGATGCGGCAGTTTCAACCAAAACAGACCCTAATGGGTTTTTCCAGCAACCACCACCATAGATGGCGACGGTTCCAACCGAAGCAGACCCTAATGGGTTTTTCCAACCCCAATTGGCCAGTGACGAAGACACACCGATGACAACTGAAGCAGAAACGTAACTGGAGAACAAGGTGATACGGATGGCCAGACGGCGATCGTCGCATCACCACCACCACATCTACATCGTAACCACAAGATTTGGATTTTGTAAGGAGCTGAGATGGGGGAGAGAGAAAAGGTAGGGAGGTTGTGGGTGAAAAGGGTACACGCCTATTGTATGATCAGAAAATCAATGGTGCCTCCATGCATCCACTTAGTTTCTTAAAAAAAATTCTTTCGCTTTTAATTCTCAAAAGTTTTTCATCTTCACTATTGGTCTCTCCAAGTAGACTCACATTTAAAATTCATATTTTTGAATAAAAATTTTACTGAAAAAATTAGAATATTAGAATAATCTCTCCCCAAAAAAACTTAGAATTTGTTAACAAAACATGAATTAAATATGAATTTTTATATTTTTGGAGGTTAAAAATTCATATTTAATTTATGTTTTGTATAAAATTCTAATTTTTTTCGGGTGAAGTTTTATAATATTCTACACATTTCTGCACAATTTCATTAAAAAAAATACAAAAGTTGACTTAAAAATATGGATTAAAAGTTGTGATTGAAAATTTTATAAAGACTAAAACAAAAAATTGATATATTTATAGGGACCACAAACTTATTTAACCCTTCTGAAAATGACCCAGTGATTTGCTTAAGATAAATGATGATGATACTTTAGGATTTATGATAATTTTTGGACAACTTTATTTTTTTGGACAACTTTATGTCATACTCATATTATACTCTTTATATTGTTTTTTACCTATAAAAAAATAAGAAAAGAAGGTTGTCATAAAAGTTCTCATCAAATAATTGTACAAATATCATTAAACTTTGCTTAATAACCTCTAAAAAATGGTAATATCAACGACGATTTTGGTAATAATCCCCTTAAAAATGATTGGTAATAATACCAAACAACAATTTGATTTAAGTGGTAAAATATTTTGGTCATTTAAGCAAGTGATTGTGGATTTAATCTATGATTACATATAAAAAAAATTGAATAAAAAAAAGAATTCATCTTGTATGCTCAACAAATTTTCTATGAAGATTAATCATCATTAAACAATACATATTTCATTGATATAACGTGATTATCTAGAAGAAGTTAAAACATTTTACAATTTTTCAAATGATAAAAAAATTAAAACCAACGTACGCATGATACAATTTTTTTTTTCTTTTTTTTTGAAAGATTTTTTTTTCTTTTGAAAATTGTAAAATGTGTTGAACGAACCAATGTACCATGTATGCAACCAATAATACAGGAGAGAGAAACTTAACAGAATCAAAATCAGTATACAATTTATTAGTTCTAGGAAACAAAAAATATTTTTTGATTTACGAAACTAAAAAGAATTAGTAAAAGTTAAATATACAAATAAGAAATGATTTAAACTAGTAATAATTATAGATTAATTACTGTTCCATCCGGTTCTATTTACAAGAAATAATTGATTTTTCAGATACATTGAATAATTTATGTATTTGGTCTAGAATTTAAACCATATACTTCCTCCGTCCTAAATTATAAGCAAAAAAACCCATTTTTTCCCCAAATTATAAGCAAAAAAACCAACTTTTATCACACTTAATTATGTTTTTTCAAAAAATTATCTTTTCCAAAGGAAAATTAAATGCAAAGTGCATTCAATTTACTCTCTTTTATTTTCTCTATAATCAACTACCAATGAAAATTGTTTTTACACCTTCCTATGAAACTTATTTCAAAGATAACACAAAAAACTATGTTACAAACTACTATGTTTTAGTTTTCTTAATAAGTGTGATTTTTTTTGTTGCTTATAATATAGGACGGAGGGAGTACATAATTTATTCAATGTATAAAAATCAATTGTTTCTTGTAAAAACGACTGGAGTGAGTATTAATAAAAAATTTAGAAGCGCTAACCATTCATTGAGTGAAAATTGTCAAAAAAAAACTATCCTTATTTTTTTTTCTTATCAAAATACTATCCTTATATTGTATGGATGCTCATTTGGGTTCTTAAATTTTCTAATTTCTACTATTACAATTTAACCTTTTAATCACTCTTTCCTTCAATTGTTAATTGAAGTACGTGACATGTTGCATGTGGGATGCATTAGCTAGGGTGGCATCTTACGTGTGCTGTCGTTTGACCTGGCTTAAAATCATATATCCACTTTGATACATTATCTAATACTCATACCTATATTTCTACTTCTAAGGGTAGGAGCGATACAATGAGAGGAATTCAACATGGTGAAGTGAGATGATATACACTTCAGGATAGCTTAAAATTTTGATTAGTGTTGGGCATACCAACAAAATGCATTTTCTTTTTTAAGTCCCAGACATAATAACATTCAGAGTAAGCATGTTGAACTTTAAATACTTTTAGGATAAGTGGGGTTTGTATCCTCCTCTATCACATGCATCTCTCCCCAACAACAAAGATGTGAGTGAAAGAATGGAGAAAACGGCGAAAAATAATGAGGTGATTAGGAGAGATAAAATAACTAAGTGAGAGAAAGATAGAAATGAAATCTTGTAGAGGGGTCAGGGAATGTAGAGAAGTTTCGTCAAAGAGAAGGACCGCATCAAAAACCAACACATTGTATCAAGAAAAGTGTCTCGCGAGATCACATGGAATCTAATATCTAACGAGAATCTTCATTGTTGGTATAAGCCTAAGGTTTAAAGAGAGACATAAAAGTTTTGACGGATACATAAGCTAAAGAATAAACATTATAAACTCGAAAGAGAAGTACTATTATCAAACAACTCCACTGTAGTCAAACAAACTTATACACAATAATTTCGATAGCAGTTTAATCTTACCAACCAGAACTTAAACTCAGTTCTATCATCTATGATCTCTCTACGATTACTGCAACAAAGTCTTACAAAAAGGATTCATTCACTTTGTCATCGTTGAGTTCAATATGAAGTAGCTGAAACTTTCCAAACCAAGGTTGTATTATCCATGAGGTTTTCTTTGGTGTATATCGGTATCTCCACAGACAATTACAAAGATTAATTATAATTACTCAAGTTGAATTCAAATTCGAGATCATTGATTAAACTAGAGGATATTTGGACCATTTTATTCAAGCTCTTCAATTCCCCAGCACCAATGGATTTAGAGAATCAGATTGGAAACACTGTCACCAAATACCAAAGGTTGCTAGCGCGGATAATTGAAGCCAAGGCGTTGAAGCATGATTAATGCTAATACAACTTATCATTCCTATTTTTCAGTCTTTGAACAATAAAATACAAATATCTCAGCTCCAGAAACTCTATATTTGCATTGCAGTAATCTAGGACAGGAAAAGGATATAGTGCAAATGAAATTCTGTGTCATAAATATTTAATTTTGTCACGTGTCATAAAATTCTGCTTCTTTAACACTCTTGCAATTGATTTCCAATATAACATCACTAAAGGATAAAGCAAATTGACATCTGTGAACTAAAAAAGTGCTATAAATAGCTGAATCGAACACAAGAAATTCTAACTTAACAACCTTAGAAAACCTACTCCACTATTTTCTCTTTTGATAGAACAAAAACCCTATTATAATGTTAACATGTCAACCAGTGAGTTCTACCATCTATCCTGCTCATGTAACTTAATGTGTACATACTAAACTAACTGTACAGGATCTCAAACAATGAGTCATACTTGACAGACAGCCTTTGAGGTAAGATGGAAACCTTTCTGGTGAAACTCTTCAACCTGCTTGCACCTTAGAGCAATTACCTATAATAATTAATTCACAATGATATACTGGATTCACTTCCATGAGGAAAACACTAAATTCTCTGTTTTCCACGTCTTCTACCACTACCATCGATATCAACTAGCATTGATGATGGAACGGGTGCGGGTGCTGGCAGGCCAATAGATTCTGGAATATCAAGATTATTAACTCCCATGCTTGGTCCTGCCATTGCACGCCTGATTTCCAACTCATGTAATTGTGGAACTTCAAATCTTACTCTCTCAATCTGTTAATCAAAACGGTGAACCAAAATATAATTAACAAAAAATCTAAATACAGAGAATCAGAGATAGTGCTGCTTTGTCAAGATGAGCTTACTATTTCAATATGATAAATGGACGCTTGTGCATCAGCCAGCCTCTTATGCAGGTCTTCAGATTTTTTTGTCTGATAATCAGCATTGTCCATTTCGTTTCCTCTTTCTCCTAATTCTTTATATAAAGCTGCAAGAACCAATAAGTATATTCAGACAATTTTTTATTTTTTTTTACAATAAAGAAATGAAGAAAACACATCCATCCATCCCTGCTCATCGCCACTATCTGACAGCTAATGCGTCAGCCAATTACCGAGTTAGTCCTGTATAAATACTTGCCCAATGGTTTGAATCGAAGTTTTCAAACATGATTCTATGAAAACTCATTAAATCTCCATAGACTCAACTCGTAGAAGATTGTAAGATCGAGCGGGCTTATGAATTGAATCGGGATTTTAACTACCATGGCAACACTGAAATTAATGTTTTCTGCACCACTTAACCTTATCATTCAACTGTTGCATTTTAGGTTTCCAAACAAAAAAAACTTGGCCATTGTCATTTTAGGCATGCATGGGAGAAAATAACCATTATGTAATTGACTAGTTCAAACACCCTCAAACTTGTGTGTTTCTATGCGAATCTATAAAAAAACTGCCCAAGTTTAACAATTTCATAAGCAAGCTGACTCACCTTTGATAACTAGAGTCATAAATCCATACGACTTTATGAGTTAAGTGAGGAGTTTGACAACCATGGATAAAATCAACACACATTCAGCAATACTTGCAGTTCACAAAACATTTCCTCTATGGTTTTTCCTTATTATAAAGAATCTATCTGCTACACTTTCCCCTATTATCTTGAATTTCTCACTCTGGTTAAGCAATGATAACTTCAAATTCTTTTCTTTTTTTTGAGGGAAACTTTAAATTCTTGTCAGGAGAACAATGTTTTTTTTACAAGCACCAGGAGAACAGAGTAAAAATAAATGAATGTGGCCTTTGATCTGCTAAAACACTGACACATATATCAGGAAATGATTCCCTACAGAATCTACAGACCTATATCAGATCACCAATACCAATTAAGTTAATCCATTTCACATGATGAAATCCTGACTTTGAAGGGAACCTACTTCCTTGGTAAGATTAGCAAGGTTAGAAATGAGCACAAGGAGAGAAAGGAACTGGGGGGAAATTTTTGCAAGTAGTTATACGAAATCAGAGATTAATGAGGTATTGAGGATATGAAAAAATAACAACTCACTAAGAATATAATCAACTTATAAAATAGTTTAAAACAGGGGGAGGGGTTACCAAAAAGGATTATCCTACGAGTGGGGAAAACTATGTGTTTTAGGAAGATGTGTATTAAGTATTGTAATTAAGCTTACTTTTTCATTGCAATTCGTGTAGATTTCCTTAATCAAGGGATTAGGGGAATTTATGTTATCACTTATTACCAGAACTAACATTAGGAATCATATATATGTATGTTCATTTGATGAATGAACGAGTGTCATCCTCAAATTTTCCTTATGTTATCACTTTCTCACTTTGCTTTCACAACAAACTGTAAAGCTAGAATGGTTTTTATACCATACGGAATGTGGATCTAAGGTAAAATGCCATAGCCCATAACCATTTATGGATTTACCTTCCATGGCAGAATTCTGAGACAGTGATAGAATGCTGAATTCTGAGGCTTCGTTTGGCCACACCTTTTTTTACCTTCTCTTCTCCTTGAAAGAAAGTGGGCCAAACAGAATTTTTAAAAGGGTCTTTATTAAAAAAAAGGAGCTTATCTTAACACATAAAAACTAGAAATAAGACACTTTCCGAAAAGATGGGAGGAACTTTTCAAACAAATTACGAAACTTTTTATCCGTATCTCAGTCTTCGAATCCTACTGACACACTTCAATGATTTATTTTATCCTTCTGCCTATTCACCTATACGCCTAAGGTACGTTATTTTGTGGCGCCTTCCCTTGCATATTAGGCTTTAGCCTTGTTCACATTCTTTTTATTAGGCTTCAACTTGCCTAATTTTTTTTATTACAACATTATTAGTGTTGCTTGATTGCTCTCGCTTGGCTCCTACTTCCATCCATTAAAATTCTCGCTGCAGGTTCTTGTCAGCCTATAAATCTTTATCACATTCTTTTTCTGTTTTTTATGCTTATAGCTACAACGTTTTCCAATTATATCACTTATTGGGTATTCTATCTTTATCTCAAATTCTATCTCTCCACAGCCAGATCCATTTGTAGGCCCCTCATTTATATATTCAGTGTCAATTAGTGAGACTGGTTGTTTCTTTGATTTCCATTTTTTTCATTAAAAACTAATTGTTGATTTGAAATAATAAAGAACACCGACAAAACTTGGTATTTTTAAATATTTCTTTCATAAAGGGTTTTTGTAGTAAGATTTTAGCTTTTGCCGAACATGTGGTAGCTTAAAACTAAATTTTAAGTTAAAAAAATAACAATAATTATCAAACAACGTTTTAAAAAATAACAATAACTATCAAACAACTTCAGCTTTATATTCAAAGCTCTTTTTTATTTTAAATTTTAGTTTTAAAGTAGCTTATATGACCAGAAAAAGCTGGTCCAAATAGTCTTTGAGCCTAAGTAACGAGGCTGAACTGCATGGCTGGGATCAATTGTTCCAAACAATGATACCCTTAGATTGATGGTTTGAAATGAATATGGCAGGTCCGACCAATTGATAAAACACTACAAATAAAAGAGTGATAAATGCATTCCAGCAAATGAGTCTTTACAAAGAGAAGACTCGGCATATCTACAGGATCCTTGAGAAAATATTTTCTTCTCACAGATCAACACATAAAAATTTGCCTCGACACTTTCTCTCTCCACTATTACCCATGACAAAATTTCACATATCAACAACAGAATGGATTACTTTGTGAACAAGATTGAATCAGGGTTGACCTAACCACAGAAAAGAAAGTTCCTTCACATCTGTAAACCTCTTGCAGATCGTTTGGACAAATAAAACCGATAAAGAATCAGATAATCGAAAGATTTAAAATAATGTCTGTATTTAGAATACCATGCATGGTAATACTCAAACAATTAAAAGATTTCTGTAGAATTAGACAATCAGCACTCTTAAACAACATTTATCAACAAACCAGAACAGAGAAAACTGCAAGAAATGAAAGATACTGTGGGAGCTATCTAAATACAGACAAAAAATAAAATAGTGTGATCTATTTCCCAAACTATACTTGGGCACATTTAAAAGTAATAAAAATTATGCTACGAAAAAAAAAAACTATTAAGAGAAGTACCTGTCAAAACAGTCAGCACCCAGACTTGAGAAGGAACATCACAAAGCTTCTTTGCCAAGGTCAAAGACGATCTCAAAATCTCCCTGGCTTGTACGGTGTCACGCAATACAATGGCCAAACTGCCAAGGGTTGTTAAATATTGGGAAATAAGTTGAAGGTTCCCCAAATAAGTATGTGTCAGCTGCAATCCCTTCGCCAAGCGAATTCTACAAAAAAATTGCAATTTAGAGGAAAGAGGAAGAAATAGAAACATCAAACTAAGGCACAAAAACTATTCTTATTGTTTTTGCCCATGTTATGTTTAATTAATTGAACCATTAAAATAAAAGAATCAAGGGTCAATAGTTAGACTGGGGATCTTATATATATATGAAGTTTATCAATCAATAAATGTAGGTAAAATATATTTATCAATAATAAACATAAGAATTAAGAACATTGTTTTTGTTAAAAAATAAATAAATAATAAGAACATTGTGATTACATTCACCGTATAGCACGTTAGGGGCAAACAAATTGGTGCACTTGTTATTTGGTGAAATGGAAAGGAGAAATAAATTCAGCCGGTTTAAATGATTTGACTGGTTCCGAGCCAGATTTAGTATTTGATATGAGTATTCACTGGACCGGATATAATGCCAGTTCAATAGTTTTCTGGTGGAACTAGACAGTCTGGTCTGATTTCTAAACTGTTTTGTAGCTCTCTTCAAGCTCATGAATTTAGTGATTCCAGTCTTCTTAACTCAGACACGTACAAATTCAAATAATCATGAGATACTGAGGACTGTGGTAAATATTTTATAAAAAAAACAGATGTTCTCTGATCTTTAATTGCATTTGCAGACATAAACTAATCATTAATTTTTGCTTATTAATTCCAGGAAAAAAACATGCTTATATTTTTAAAAATTAAAATAACTACATCTGTCAGAGAAAGCTTTAGATGATAAGCTATTTTTAACACAAAATAATCTAATCCAGAATAAGTTATTTTGAACAAATTGAAGAATGGTAGTTGTGGTGCAGACAAAGCAGAAACATGTGAATGTTATAGTTTGTATTTGCAGAAAAATTCAACCAAAGTCTTGGAGAAATCTTCTGCATGGATTTAAAGCATTTAGATCAAATAGTTATAGAAAGTAGAAACATTTGCCATAAACAAGACTATAAATTGGAGACTCGGATCCAGACAGAAAAACCTGATCGAATTTGAACAAAAATTACACGAAAAACTACCTTGCTTCTTGTAGATCTTGTTGCTTCATTAATAAAAGCCCGTAAGCAAAGAGAACACCAGTTTTCTCTCTAACCCCTACAAAAGAATCCATTACTTCATAAACTGGCCCAATCAAATCAAGTGCCTGCAGGCAAAGTGGCAAACTATGTTTTGGTTAAAAAAATAAAAAATAATGCCCATGGGATCCACCTGCGTTAGAAAAAGTAAGTAGCGCCAATTAAATTAGAGGTACAACTAAACCTGTGAATTAGATTCAGCATCACCAATGCAGATATAAGAAACAGCTGCATAAACTTGGCACATAGCTTGCATTGATTTGCTGTCCGTGAGCTACACAAAAATATTAAGTTATTTTTTGATGACCATCAAGTTATCCCCATCAACAGTTCATATCATTATCTAAACAAAAAATCTTAGTGTGATCTTAAGTAAGCTAGAGGCTAAAGCAGCATATGAATGTATCACAATTGAAAAAAACTGAAAAGACTACATCTTGATCACTACAAAATATCACATATATGTTATAGATATATCCTATATATACCTTTACTGCTTCAATATAATGAAAGACGGCTTCGTTATAACAGCCAACTGAGTGAGCATATTGGCCTCTAAGCATCTCAATGATGCATTCACATGGCTGTAATATAGTCGGAAACCGCATGAACCAATTTTTCATCTGTACCAAAGCCTGAATTTTGCGCAGAATACAATTAATAAATTTCAGATCTGAAATATAACAGGATGCAAATTCACAATCGATTTTTCAAATCCACTATGCTAAACAATTTTATATCTATAACAAAGCCTGAAAATTTGCACAGAATGCCATTAATTATTTCAAATTTGAAGTATAACAGGATGCAAATTCACTGCCAACTTTTCAAATCCACTAAAATAGTACAACAAAAATATCACCAGAAGCAAGCCACCTAATAAGGTTGATATTAAATGAGATTTGAAGTTTAACAGAATAAAATGCAAGCCAAGCTATCACATCTTCTCAATCCCACCCTCATTCTTAAATGACGGTCATGAGAGAATGGCGTAGCAATTTTGAGCCAAAATGCCACTTTGAGGCCATGTTGGGGTGGCTTTTACATGTAAGTCACTATTTCTATGACGGCAAAAAAAGCACCAAATCAACATAAATAAGAAAATAAAGATGGGCAAAACAAATCCATACTGTTTTAAATGCTAAAAACCTATTTTACACTCAACTCACTGAATGTTTTGGCCATCTATCACTTGCACTTCTCTGTTGCCTCTCACCCACACATCTCTATCATCTCTCAATTGCCCATCTTGAATGAACAGCACATCTCCGGTACGTAACCCATCGCCAATGACTTCAGTTTTCTCAAGTATATCATTGTTAAAAGCAAACCATGTTTTATTTTCCTCCTTTTGTATTATGTATTTTTCCATATTTTCTAAGTTCCTCCATTCCTTTCTTGTCCTCTTATTCTGCTATGCATATCTCTCTCTTTTACTGTCTATCTCTCTCTATTTCTTTCTCACTGTTTCTCTGTTTGTAAATTGTGAGTTTCTCAGTCTATGTTCTGCAAAAAGAATATTATCCTTGTCCTACTTCTTTTATTTGCTGTTGAGTTTCTATTATATGATTTTTTTGTCTTATTTGTTTAAAGGGCTTCTATTTTTTCTACTTGTGTTTTTAAATGTGGGCTTCTATTTTTTCTACTTGTGTTTTTAAATGTGTTCTACAACATTTTTAGTATACTTTGTGAGTTTTTTTCCTGTCATCATGAACCACAATAAGCCGTTAATAGCATTGCTCGTCCTTAGGGCTCACACAATATACAACAGGAACCCAAATATATAAACACAACAGGGACAATACCAACCTGCTGCGCTTCAGAGTATTCTGCTCGTGTGAGCTCTATGGCCACTTTGTTTTCGAGAAACTGAATTAGTAGCATTAAGTATACTCCAGCCATATAGATAGAAGAGTGTTGCAAGTCCACTTCTGCTAAATAAGAAAGTTCTACAAGGTTTCATATGAATCGTTGTTTGCATGAAAGCATAAAAATCTTGTAGGTAAAATAAGAATAATGAATATCACCTCTGACACCATCAGTAATTCCAAGCTTCAATAACTCATCTGCAAGAAAGAAAAATTATTTCCATAAGGAAAATGAGTCAAAAGCGGCAAGAATTAGTCGGTCTCCACAGCAATGAATAATAAGGAAATCCATTTGCGCAAATAACAGAAACAAATCAACTCATTGATGACGCTTTCAGAAAGAATAATCCAAAGGAGTTATGCTTCTGATCAAATGATGTTTCAAAAATGCTTTTAACATTAAATCCTAGAAACCAACAGAAAAGACATTCCACGGCTGTGGTTGGACATAAAGAATATCTGGCAAGTAGTAACGATGATAGGCAGTGAAAGTGCAACTTAAAAGGTATAACTCGGACAACACAAAAAATCATCAACGACTAATTTGGACAGCATATTAATACATATTTGATTCATATATCATAGCCATTTTTTATTTTCAATTCAACATTTGCCCTTGTCTTTGCAGTCTAATGATATATGCCACAAGTAATAAATCAATCCAAAGCCAAAAGAAGTAAAATTTATGCAAACACAAATAGCAAAAACAGTTGCTGAACAACCTTGAATTATACGCATCCCCGACTGTATGCGCTTTCCACACTCCTTAAAAAGTCCTTTTGGGCGCCCAAATACAACAGTTATCAGATCAACTAGTGCATAGATAGCACTTTTAGGAAGCCATTCCCCATCAATAGGAGGTGGTGCTAACTGAAGCTTATCTCCTAGTGTCCTTCTGCCATTCCCAAAATATACTGGTTCAAGAGAGTCCCTCCCAATTGAACTGAACCCATTCATGTTTCTCAGCTGTTCTTGAATCATTGCTTGCTTTTCAGACAACGCTGCCCTTTCCCTGTAGTGAAGATCAGACCTGGAAACACTTTGATCTAAGACACTGAGCTCCTTCACTAGCTCTTGCATTTGTTGTGTTTGTCTCTTTTCAGCCCTCACAGCAGCATCCAGATTGTCAACATGGGGTGCAGCATTCTTGTAATCACATATCCGCGTACGATAGAATATGTGCAGTAATTCATTATAAAAGAGCAAGCCAGGGCATTGTTGTCTCTGAGGATTGCGTGGAAGCAAAGAGGGAAAGCGTTAGATTAAGTTAAAAAAGGACTCATGGAAGAGTTCAGTTGCAAACATGCACATGTCTGTGGGTGTATAGTGTCTTCACACAGAAAAGCAAGAAGCTAAAGAACATTTGCACTCACTTTATCTGGCTGAATTGACTCCCAAATCTCATTGCATTTATTAACAGCTTGCTCAACCAAATTATCATCATCCCATTGCATGAGGTGGGCATGCAATAATGAAGTGGCAAAGAACATCTGGTCCATTATGATAAAACAAGGAATTACAGTCAGTCAGATGGCATTATTATAGCAAACTAAAAGCACAATTGGAGTACCCTTTATTTTAGCAAACTAGAGTGTTGCACACATGCAATGCAACATGTGTGAAAAGAAGTAAAATTGTCATAATAGAAGCTGGTATAAAAGATGAAAATGATGACTTAAGAATAAGGGAAGAAAAAAAGGAGTTTATTCATTTAAAATTTTCAATTTAGTTTTAATTGTATTTAAGTTATAACTTCATTAAAAAAATTATTAAAAAGGTTGTTTTAGGGCTTTTGGTATTTTAAAGACAAAGCTTCCAGAAGGTTCTACCTATTAGTTGTAAGAATTAAGTAAACTAATGAATCGGATGCAAAGAGCAAAGAAGGGAGCAAAGGAGATGTCTTTTCTTGTAACCTTTCACTACTAACCTGCAACTCTGGATAGCGTACTTCAGTAGCACAGGCATATCCAAATTCTAAGGCGGAGATTGAACCCCGGTAGTCTCCTTCAATTGACAAAGCATTTGCAAGCTGTGAGTTGAAGTTGCAAGACCACAACTTTGTTGAAATCCTTCAATAAAATAAACAAAAAACTATGAACATGCAATACAATGCAGTCAAATTGCCAATAATTTATAAACATTTGTGATAAAAAAAGTAAGCTTTCCAGTTGTTCATCAATATTCAATATCATATATTGAGCACCTTTGACATATATATTATCAGACACGAATACTCATATGGAAAAAGTAAAAGGTGATTTTCAAGCTGAAAATGTATATATAGCTGTATAGGTATTCAATTACTATTGAGTTTAGATATTTAGTATGAAACAAATGATATGAATGTGTGAAAAGAGGGACAAGCATAAATAATAGGGGATATGGAAAGAAAAAACATCAGACATTTCCTTTATAATTTACACTCTAGTGTAAAAAGGGCAAAAGGGCAACCCGGTGCACTAAAGCTCCCACATAGGCAGGGTTCGGGAAGGGGTCCCACCATTTGGTGTATTGTACGCGGCCTTACCCTATTTTTTACACAAGAAGCTGTTCCCAGGACCTGAACCCGTGAGCTTTCAGTCACATGACAACAACTTTACTCTGGTGTAAAAGTTATAATTTGTGAATTTCCATTTATACTAACCAGCATTTTCCATAACTATTTGGTATTTACCATATACATGCTACAGCTACTGTCTTAACACACAAACACTCTCAAGTTAAATTAAAAACATATAAATATACGCACCAAGCTTGTCATAATTTATAGAAGGAGCATACAACTATTATTAACTATCTATAGCTCTACTGTGATAGCAGACCTCAGTTAAAAGTATGGCAGTAACAGTTAGTTAACTAGAGAGAGAGAGAAGAGAGAGTGAATGTTAGGAAGGAACTGTTTTATTTGAAATAGCCAATGTTGGTATTTTTCTCCTTCACCAGAGTTTGAACTCAGTTCCTCCAATTCTTTAAACCCTTAGCTCAAACCAGTTGGGCTACCCATATCTCACAGAGTAACTAATTATAACAAGTTCTTTTAGACTTGGAGGAGGATCTTCTGTATCCCTAGTTCGGTACTGTTTTTTAACATCTGTTTCAGATATTGCTTCTGATCATTGACGCTACAGTTTTAACCCCAATTCTTATTTGTTGTAATAACTAGACTGTTTGATTTAGATTCCAATGGAACCAAACAGAAATAAATAAATAAACTTCCCAATGCACTTTTTATAAAAGCAACAGTATGTTAGCTTTGTTCAAAAGCCCGTTTGACGGACCCCTTTCCAAAAGCTAAACCAGACATGCTAATATGTTCTAACATTGTCCAAAATAGCAAGCAAATCATAATTATATATATTCATTCAAATAAGGGTAAGAAGCCCTTTTGTACACAACCTACAAAGCTATTGTCCGCAAATGAGGATTGATCAATCCAATAACTAAGAAAGCAAGATATAACAAAAACCAAAAAACAAAACTCATTGGTAATCAAGATTTTAGCTTGTGCTTGCAACCGCAATACTTGTTATTAATTGTGATTGTAGAGACATAAAAAATTTGATGCAACAACCCAAATTGTGGTTGCCAAGTTTTTCATAAAACCCTCTTATTGTTGAAAAGGGATGGTATTCCATTCAAGGTTTTAATAAAAATGTTTGCGACCCTTGTCACGACATCATGATTTTTGGTCTCTGCGACCGCAATTTGACTGCCACTAAAACTGTATCAACCACATTTGATTGCAATTCTGCGCAATATCTAAGATCACATCAAGATGGAGGGAGACCTATCAGGGTTTTAGAAAATGACCAAAACCGCTATCTGGGCCGCGGCATAACATTTTTTTGCTAGGTAACTAATTATAAAAAAGGCATCTTTGAGCAAGGTTTTAAATCAAGATGTCATCACATTTCTTCGTATTATTTACAACCGCAAAAATATCAAAAACCTTCATATCGCAGTCAAAATTGCAGTTACGAATCGTTTCTTAAAAACCCTACTGTTGAACAAAGCACAAATTCCATTCCTTAGTCTTAAAAAATGGTTCACAGCTGCAATTTCACCACAACTGAAACTGTATTAACCACTATTGGACAATGACTTTCCACTTCACAATATCTAGAATTGCATACAACAACAATATGTATTTTTCAAACAGCAAATGTTAATATTTGGTCCCTGACAACTTTCTCGCGGTCCAATTTACTCCCTGATACTTAATAATACCAAACTAGCCCTTGACATTTTCAAATTGGGGACAAATTAGTCCCTCTGTTATAATGATCCGGGGACTAATTTGCCTTCAGTGTAAAAATGTTAGCGACTAATGTGGCTATTATTTTTTGTAACAGACTAAATCGATCGCTTTACTAATTGTTAACATTATGCTCGGAGTGTTGATCCAGATCAAACCCTCGACCTCCTTATCACTTCACTCGTTAACTACTCATTCCAACCAACTTTATATCGGCTACACACAACGAAAATATAAAACCTTGATTCCTAAATACTAAAAGATGAAAAGCAGCGAAAACATACTCATTATTTCCATTATTTCCAGCAGAAGCAGCAAGATCAAGACCCTTAAACAAAACCTGTTTCTGAGGTTGAATAGCTCCAACAAGATGATAACACTGACTCAACAAACTATAAGCTCTACACTTCAACTCAAAACAAGACGGTATACCCTTCAACAACAATTGCTACAACAAAAACATCATTAAATTAAACAAACAAATTGGAACAAGGGGGGTTAAGGAAGATGATTGATACTAACACAACGTTCGAGGTGAGATTTAGCGTGATTAGCGTTATGGGAATGATGAAGAAGGATTGTGGCGATACGAAGACGAGTTTTGACTTCAACGATTGGAAAGAAGGAAACTTCGCTTTGACAGATTGCTTCAAGACATTTTACTGCCTTTGCTATTTCTCCTCGGTTTTCGTGATGGTCTGCTAACCCCCATAGTCCCTCTGCTATTGCTTCCATTATTGTTTCTTAGATTCTTTGTTTTTGTTTTTGTTTTCTTTTTTTTGTTTCATTGGTTTTCTTTGTTTTTTATGGTTGTAAATAATGATTTGCGATGAGACGGTTCATATTTTCAAATTGATTGAATATAATAAAATGATTTCAATGGTTGATCGATGATCAATCGGCTTAGATTTGTTACACTATTTTGTTGAAAGGTAATAAATCAAATCGATATTTAATGAGTAAATTACACTGTTCTCCTCTCAAAGATGTTTGAATCACATTATTTTTCCTTCTTATGTTAAAATATACATTCTTCTCCCTTGAAAAATAAAATTTATGCTCATCTCCCCTATAAGATACTTGAATTACAACCCCCTCCATCAATAATTAAATATGCACTACATTTTAATATATTTTAACATAAATAGATATTTTTATGATATATATTAATTTTGAACCATCGTTTAAGAAAAATTAATTCATTTCTTTATAATTTAAATGTCAATGATAATTAAATTTAAATATTTTGCTATTGATTTGATAATTTAGAGTATAAAATTAACTTTTAAATAATCATGTTTTATTGTCTTTAGTAATTTTTCACATATTTTAATTTTATTTTAAGTTGTTTCATATTTTATAATAGGGTTTAAAACTACATGTTTATGAAATTGCGAATAAAAAAGTAGCGAAAAATATGTATTTAATTTTTAATTATATTAAAATAGAACTACAATACTATTTTTTTCGATGTGTGTTGGATTATTATTATTTTTCTAACTTATTAAAAATAAAAAATAAATATTGAGGGAGTAAAGTGTAGATTTTAACATAAGGGAGATGGAAATGTAATTCAAGCTTCTCTTGGGGGAAGGGAGTGAAAAATTTTCTAATATGTTTCTAATAACAAGGGAAGAGAGTATATATTTTAACATAGGAGGGGAGAGAAATGTAATTTAAGTATCTTTGAACGGAGGAGAGTGTAATTTACTCATATTTAATTATGTTGGTTTTGGGAAATATATTATTCATGTCCAATCTTTTTTTAATACTTTAATTGCACTTTTGATATCTTGGTTTTTCAATATGAGATTTTGAATCCCTTAATTAATTAAAGTCATTTTGGCCTCTCTTAATTTACTCATGCCTCTACGCACGAGTCAGATTAGTCGTTTACCTTTGGTGAGTCGGAAACCGGTGCGAAAGTCAAAAAAAAAAAAATACCCTTGATTTGATTTCATAACCCCGCATAGATTCTACTAAATTATTTAGTTTAAATGCAGTTTTACCCCATTATTTTGGTTTAATTTAGATTTTATCCCCTCAATTTTAAAACTCGATATTTTACCCCCATGTTTTATATTTTTTCAGGATTTTTGTCCTTTTTACCACATTTGAATTCATTTTCGCTGAAGTGACAGTGCTGGAATATATTATAATATTTTATTATGAAAAAAATGAGTGAAACCATAAAACAATATAATATATTCCACATCAGCGAAAATAAACTCAAATGTGGAGAAGGGGGCAAAAAATTTGAAAAAATTAAAATAAATGAGGTAAAATTATGAGTTTTAAAATAGAGGATGTAAAATCTAAATTAAGCCAAAATAGAGGAGATAAAATTGCATTTAAGCCAAATTATTTTGAAGTGAATTTTTATTTGACAAAAACTGATATATATATATATATATATGTGTGTGTGTGTGTGTGAGGTTTTGTTATATCTAATGGTTATAAACATAATTTTGTCATCTTCTACCATTCTTTTCTAATTCTTCGACACTCATCTTCTTCATCACCATGATTTTTTTTCTATTTCGGGTGGCCCATACAAAAGGTACTCACGTTTTTAAAAATTGCCCAATTTTTGGTAAAACTTCTTCCTCCTCAAAAATTGATCTATATCATCAATTATAACTTTCTTTAGATCACGTTCCAAAGCAAGTGAGTCAAACAATGCATGGTGTGTTAAATCGGATTATTTCTATACCAACAATGTTACAACGGTAGATTTACAAAGAAAATTAAGTATTAACGTGGAAATCAAAGCAATACAAAGATAAATAAGGTAAGTACATAATATGAATATGAGAAAAAAAATTATCGCAAGAATTATTGTATAATGGTTGTATAAATATTATTTTTCAATAATTATTGCATGTTTTGCATCAAAAGCTATAATTATATTGTTATGCTTGGATAATTTCTTAACTTTAGGAGATTTTTCATCACAAAAACATGACGAGCATTTTTTTTTTTGAATTAGCAAAATATTATTAACCAACAAGCCCGTGCGAGGTGCACTAATAAGCTTGGGTGGGAAAAAAATAATACAAGGGGAAAACGGTTGCCACAAAATACAGGCTCAAACAAAAACCCCTTAAAAACCACCCAAAAAAGAACAAACCAACACATCAAATAATGATGCAGAACTATACATGCTACAAAGCCACATGCATACCACAGCCTCACCACCTAGGAAACAAAAACAGTAGGGAAAACCACTCCCATCAAACCGAAATACCCGCCTGAACCCCCAAAAACCACACCAGCTCCGCACCCAACCAAGCAGCCGAAAAAGCATTCCCAACAGCCGAACAGCAACAACCTGCCAAACCACCAGTCACTAGAGAAATGAGCTGATTGTACAACAAGACTGCAAGGCCCAACAACACAAGACTGCAGACCGCACCCCTGCCAATAGAAATGCCAAGAACAGCACCAACCATAGCAAGGTAGCAAATACACAAACCAACCTGCAAACCACCTCACAACCGCCACTACCAAAGCCACTCCCAATGCACAAAAAGGTTATGTGGTATGATGAATAAAATGTCCAACCACCGCATCAATTTGCACCAAACTATACTAGCAACCTCACAATGGAGAAAAAGATGAAGAGAAGATTCATCCAAATTGTTACACAACACGCAAACCTTAGAATCCTCTGGACCGATAACATTTCTAAAAGCAAGATTAACCTTGGTAGGAACACGGTTAAGTGTTCTCCACGTGAATGCCACCACATGCGGAGGTGCCGGACTTCTCCACGCCATATCAAACACACGCTTTTCACCATCCGTCCACGGAACATCACTGAAAGAAAGCCCCGTCAGTCTCTTATAAGATGAGCAAACCGAAAAACTCCCTTCTCTTCTAACTTCCACCTCCAAACGTTGGCTTCATTAGGCAACCTCACACCCTCCAAGTCCTCCACGAGACTTAAAAGAAGCTCCTATTCCCATATGAAGAGATGTCTCCTCCAATTAAGGCGCCACTCCAAACCATGGTCCAACACCACACCCACCTCCCCCACCAAAGCCTCCCTATTTGCCGAAATCAAGAAAAGGCGAGGATATTTCACCCGGAAACACACCTCCCCTCTCCAAACATCATTCCAAAATGAAGAGGTGAGGCCGTTTCCCACTTCCCGCACAACTTCCGAATTAAACCAATTACTCCCTCCGAAACTCCCTAGCTTTACAATATCCTTCCACCATGAGGACGCCAATCTAGGTCGCCCACTAGCATTCTCCTCCAACAACACACTCGTACAACCACCATACCTAGCCCCCAAAACATCTTTCCAAAGGGCAAAGTTCCCATCTAAAAGCCTCCACCTCCATTTCGCCAAGAGACTAATATTCATCACTCGGATGTCCTTTATCCCCAATCCTCCATTACTTTTATGATGACAAACGGACTCCCACTTCACCCAACTAATTTTCCTACCTCCTCCAACACCACCCCAAAGGAATTCGCTTTGAATACACACCAACCTCTTCCAAACTTGCACCAGAAGTTTCAAAAAAGACAAGTAAAAAATGGGAATCACATTAATGACCGAGTTTAAAAGCACAACTCTACCACCAAAGCTAATATACTTATGCCCCCAAGTATTCAATTTCTCGCTTAATTTCTCCACCAATGGCTCCCAAGTAGACATACTCTTCACATTAGCACCTACCGGAAGACCCAAGTACTTGAAAGGAACACACCCTTGCGTGCAATTTAGAAAACTACAAGCCATCTCCATAAACTCACTATCCACATTCACCTCAATCAACGAGCTTTTGAAAAAATTAATCTTCAAACCCGACACCATTTCAAAGCCTCTAAGAAGAGATTTCAAGGCCCAAAGATTATCTACCGTTGGCTTACCAATACAAAGAGTGTCATCAGCATATTGCAAGTGGGAGACCACCAAACTGGTATTATCAAAAGTGAATCCCTCAAACAAATTACAATTCACCGCATTCCTCATCAAGCCACTAAAACCTTCCGCAACCAACAAAAATAAAAAAGGAGCAAGCGGATCACCTTGTTTAAGCCCTTTTTAATACAAATCTCCTCCGTTGGGCTACCATTGACAAGCACGAACATACTTCCTCCAAAGAAACAAGCTTTCATCCAAGCTACCCGCTTATCACACATACCCACTCTCCCCATCACATACTCCAAAAAACCCCAATCCACTGAATCGTACGCTTTCTCAAAATCCACCTTAAAAATAAGCCACTCCTTTTTCCATTTCTTCGCATAATCCACCAACTCATTCACCACCAAGACCCCATCCACCAAGTTCCTCCCTTTTAGAAACGCCGATTCAGAATGAGAGATGATTTCATTCATAACGAACGCAAGCCTCCTTGCCAATACCTTAGCTAGAAGTTTATAAAGACACCCTAGTAAAGATATTGGCCTAGAATCCTTTAACTCCAATGGCGATGACACTTTTGGGATCAAGGTCACAAAGAAGGCCATACTTTTAGGTAACACCTCATTAGCATGTAATTGGTCAAACATAATATATACCTTCCCTTTCAACAAGTACCAAACATCCTTTATGAAAGCAAAATTAAAATCATCCGGCCCCGGACTTTTACTACCATCACTATCCCTCACAACCGCTTCTATTTCCACCAAAGAGAAAGGAGCCACCAAAAGACCGTTATCGCAATCGGTTAGCCGCCTAAAGTCAACCCTTTCCAATTTCGGCCTATCCCACCTATCTTCCGCAAAGTGCTCCGTAAAATAATTCACCACCTTCCTACGCACCTCAAAAGGGGACACCACCCAACCATCATTCTCCCTAAGGGCCTTGATAGAATTCCTACTCTTCCTAGCTTTGATACATTTGTGGAAGAATTTAGAGTTGACATCTCCCTCCTTAAGCCATCTTAATCTAGACCTTTGGGCAATCAAAGCAACCTTAGCCCTAAGAATTCTCCAAAGATCTTCAAACTTCGACTTACGCAATCTGACCTCCAACTCAGCTTCTGGTGATCTTGCTTCTGATGAGGTGCTTTTGACGAACTTGCTTATGATGACGTCATCACTTCAGAAGCACTTATACTTCAGATGCACTTTTATTCAGATGCTTCAAGCTTCCTTTGTGTTGATTCCTTTGCTCTATTTTGTTCTTCCAGAACCTTATAAAGATATCAAATTTTGTCTATGATCTTGTACACTTGAACAAATATTAGCATATCCAATTGACAATTTTTAATACCTTGTTATCATCAAAACTTTAAGGGTAACGTATAAACATTTTTCGTTCCAACAATCTCCCCCACTCTAAGGGTAATGTTTGTTAAACGTATTTTGTTCCAACACCCCTCCTCCCCTTTCTCATCAAGCCCTTTAATTTCCTCAACAAGTAACTTAACCCTTTCCTCTATACCACCATATTCCTTCCTACTCCATTCCTTGAGAATAGGTTTAAGGCCCTTCAATTTTTCTTTAAGCACAAAACTCATCCACCCGGAAACATTTTTAATTCTCCAAGCCTCCTCCACCAATTGTTCCAACACCCCTACTATGACTTTCACCAATAAGATTCTCCTATAACCTTCTTTTAGCCGACAAATCACATATAAAATAAACATTAATGATAATGCAATTAATTTTCTCCACCCCCCACTCCAACACCACCCCCACATAGCCTTCCCCTTGGAACAAGGAAACCAAAGTAGCACTCGATTTCCTCCAAATAGAAAGAATGTCGCCACTACTACCTTCGGAAGGCCTAAACACCCAATCACAATCCTCACTACCCATAATTAATAACATAAAGAAGGAGAGAAAGCCTCAAGTTTAGTCTCTTGCAAAGCCAAAAAATCAATGTTGTTAAGCCTCGCAAGTTCCCAGATTTTATTCTTCTTAACTCTTCCACCCAACCCTCTAACATTAAAAGAGAAAATAATCAGTAAATCAACATATCCTCCTCCCTACGAACCTTAAACTTTACTTACTTATCTTCAAGTTCAACAAGTTTATCAATAATTCCTCCTTCATTTTTAGAGAAAGTTACCCCCGCTTTCTTTTGAGTATGCAAGACTTTCTTGGCTGCCAGAATCTTAAGTTTCTTGCGTCCGCCATCTTCATTACGCTCTTGAGTCTCCTCCACCAAATCCACATTGTCCATAAACATCAACCCGATACCCGACCCTTGAGAATGAGCACCCCTCCAACCTCCTCTACTATTCCCACACGCCACTTCTTCCTCCTCACTCCACACCTCTTCTCTCCCTAAAGGTTGCGACGTTATCCTCCTATGAGTTGAGCACACTTGATATTTAAACTTATCATCCTTCCACAATTTAGGACTCCCCTCAAAGCGATCTTGCAAAACCGGCCCCATATGTTTTTTAGCTAAATAAATAACTTTTTTCTTCTTTCTATTTTTCTGCCTCATCTTTAAAATCTTATATTCATCCCCTACAAATTCCTTAATTGAATCACTAAACTCCAACCTTTCTGATTCGTCTGAAAGAAAACGAATATGATGATTGGAAGGCAACAAATTTTGGTGTTGCACCCCTCTTGGTAAACTAACAGACGCCAAAGCAATCTCCTCAAAAAGTTGATTTGAACCTCCAAGCCCATTAGATAGTTGAGGCCCATTAATCTCAAGTGGATGGCCCCCACAAGCATCAGACACCCCCACTCCAGCCAGTGCGTGAGAAGGAGGAAGGAGCACAGAATGTTGTGCTGGCGCGTGGGGAGCAACAACCTCCAAAGCTCTCATGCTTCCTAAGGACAACTCCACCCCGTCCCCTTCAAAACTGATGCATCTATCGATTTCTTCTCTCCTTCTATCAGGCTCCTTACCTCTAGCTGCCAGCTGTCCCATGAGGATAGGATCATTCAAAATCTCATTCTCTTTACAGCAAAAAAATTGAGTACCCAGACCAGTCCCCTCCTGCAACACCCTATATCCTATTATCCTAGTAAAGCCTGCCCTTTAGGTTGACTTATAGACCCTCCAGCTTGTACGGAAGTCAGGCCCCTAGGGCTACCATCTTCATCAGATAAACATCCATCTATCCCTCTACCCAGCTCACGTGAACAGACGGAGGAAACCTCCTCACGAACCACCCTTTCCTCCGGTGACCACCGCCGGCCGCCGCCCTCCTCCACCACCCATAGACCAAAAACCGCCCCCATGACCTTCAAGTTAATCACATCATCTATCAACCCTCTCTTCGTCGTGACCACTTGAATCCTCGCCACATCCAGCCGATGCCTACTGATTGTGCCTTCGTCAAAATCAATGAACCTTCCAAATAATGAGCCAATCTGCTTAAACAGAGGTTCATCCCATACATGGAGTGGGATCCCATGTATATTCAGCCACACCAATCTGCTCCCTGCTACCAGTTTAGGACTCCACTTAGACACACACTTAAACAAAGAGTTCCACCATTCTTTAGGACTATTAATGATCACCTCAAAATCCCCTGAACCTTCCAAGTAAAGAAGCATCAGGTTTGCACCTATTCCCGTAACCTTAACTCTTTTGAGACCTTCCATCACAAAAGCTTGCTGCACCTCCACTGTCGCCATCGGATAGTGGAGCTCCCCTACAGAACACCACCCCAAATATTGAAGCATCTCCTCTGCTGGTGAAATTTCCAGACAAGGTATATCATCTTTCAACGTCGGAAAATCCTCTTTCTCTAACACAAACATATTTTTAAAAGATTTTCCAGGGATGATATGAGCACCACCTTTAGCCTCCACTTGCTTAACCTTCCTAACATCCACTACCTTCTACACCTCCCTCCCAAAACGTGCAATGTTAACCTTCAAACGGGTATCCCAAAGCCAAACCACCTCTAAGCGCCGCTCCAGATCCACCACATCCTTGACCTCCTTGAACTTGACAAAACCAAATTTCCTTCCCCATTTGTCCAGCTTGTTAGGAATGAATACTTCTCCCACAAAACCAAAACACGCAAAGAGCCTCCAAAGATCAGAATACTTTGCTTCCTTCGGAAAATTAGTGAAGAAGAAGGACGTTGTAGTGCTGTCAAGGTATTTAAAACTGATATGCCTCCCTGGAACCACCTTGCTCGGCCCTGCCTGATCTGCCGGAGCTTTCCCATTGGCCACCACTCTCACATTTGTCCCTATGGACCCACTCCCCCCCAGAGCTTCTCTCTAGTTTCTCACTCATAACTTCCTTTTTCCATGACGAGCATGTGAAAGCTTTAACCACCAATTGTTTGACTCTTTGACCTTGGGGGATGGTTTTAGCTATTAATAGCCAATTGCAATGTGCCATCTCATGTCGTGAAACTATCATGAAGGGAATTCTCTCGAAAACTTTGGAAATTTATACCTCTGTTCCTAATTAGAAAATCCTTTTGTGTTTTTTCTGTCATTTTTTATAACACCCTTTTTAAATTTCTACATTAATTATTTCTTTGCCGTTATATCCCTATTTATGTTACTTATTTTTCTGCAATATATAATAAATACTCTATGAAAACATCAATTAATTCTCTTTCATAAAGGATAAACATGTAATACAATAATTGTCAACAAAATTAATTCAACAATCAATTTTCTTAATTCCCGTGTTTTTTTAAAGGACCAATAATTATGGACGAATGTAGTGTGTGTATATATTGAAAAAATATGTGGTTTTTATCACGTTAAATCTTTAATGATGAATAACTACTCCCTCCGTTAGGGATGGCAATTGGACCCAGACCCTATGGGCACCCGCAAAAAATACCCACTATGGGTAGGGTAAAACCCCGCTTTATGGGTCTGGGCTTGGGTATGGGTAATTACCCGCAAATTTGGATGGGTATGGGCACTATACTACCCAGCCCCGCAACCCTCATATATGTATTTATATAATATGATAAATAATTTATTTATTTTTGGTGTACAATTAATTAATTAAACTATTTAAGCCTAAACATAAACCTAAAATAACTTAATAAAGTAACCCTACCCCTCCTGATGTGTTAAATCTCTGCCACTGTCGGTCTTTCTTTGCTTTTTGGCTAAATACTACGATTTGTACTATTTTATGAGTTGATTTGAAATTTTATAGATCATAGTTTTATTTCAATTCTAATATTTTTTATTGTCTTTTCATACTTAAAGTGCGAGTAATGGGTACGGGTATGGGCACTTAGGTGCCCATAGGGTATGGGGAAGGGCACTAAAGTTGTTGCCCACGAGGGTACGGACTTGGGTACGGGCATTTTTTAAAAACGCCGGTATGGGGATGGGTACTATAGTACCCTACCCATTGGGTACCCATTGCCATCCCTACCCTTAGTCCCATATTATAAGCAAAAAAGAAAAATCACACTTATTAAGAAAATTAAAACATAGTAGTTTGTAACATAGTTACTTGTGTTATCTTTGAAATAAATTTTATAGGAAGATGTAAAAACAATTTTCATTGATAGTTGATTATAGAGAAAATAAAAAAGAGAGCATATTGAATGCACTTTGCATTTAATTTTACTTTGGAAAAGATAATTTTTTGAAAAAACATAATTAAATATGATAAAAGTTGGTCTTTTTGCTTATAATTTGAGACAAAGAAAATGAGTTTTTTTTATTTATAATCTGGGACAGAGGGAGTAACTCTTTAATTTACAACAAATGAGTTCGAAATAACTTATACTATATTTAAATAAGTTTTTATAAAAATTGTTTTTAGAAATATAAAGTAAAACTTATTTTTTTTAATTTATACTATATAACATCAATCAATTATTTGAGATTTTTGTAAGAGAATCAATTATTAAAAATTAAAAACCAAACTTTGTAGAGGGTGCTCAGTTATTAAAACAGACGTGTTTTTCAAGCTTCGATTGAAAAATGAAAAGAAAAACCAAAAAAATCTAATATGCGGTGAGCGTGGATCGAACACGCGACCTTCAGATCTTCAGTCTGACGCTCTCCCAACTGAGCTATCCCCGCAATTTGAATAGTTTTGTATGCTAATAAATTAATTACTCTACACAGACTAACCAACACAATTACAGTGAATTCAATCCGTAATAAGAGCTTCTATACTTTCGAAAATTAAAAATAAAAGTTACTCTGAATATTACTTTTTTTTTGTCATAGTCCTTACACTGTATAAAATCCGTCAAATTAATATGTATCGATATAAATTTATGAGATATTACAGAAGGGACATATTTCCTATAACTTATAGACTAACTTGACGGATTTTTCACGGTTAGGAATTATATATTATGTTTATATAGTTTAAGAAAATAGGAGAAAGAGTAACGGTTAAGAGACTAAAATGATAATTTGCTCTTATGAATATAATGTTTAAGGCGGAAATGGCTATTTTCATTTTGAAAAATGGCCGTTGAAGAAGAAAAAATTGTAATAAATGAATTATCTGATAAAATTAAATTAAATCGTACAATTTATTATTAATTTATTTTAAAAACTCGTGTCAAACTTATGGGACGATTAATGTCGGAAACCAATCTCACTTTATACCGTTGGGGTTCAATTGAAGTGAAAACAAAATTTTGTATCCCAACTCAAACATAGTTAGCAATACTTAGCATCAAGATTATATCACTAATTCTGATCTTTAGATTTTACAATGTGCCTTTCTAGCAAACTAAACCTACAACATCATAAATTCTGAACTTTTCTTTCTTCCTTGAGTAATATTGTTTTTTTAAGTAAAAAGAGGTGCAAATGGTAAACCAATTGCAACACCCTTAAAATATATAGATAGAAAGAAAAAAAAACAAAAAAAGAAGGGGGACATAGACCAAAACCCTCTCAGATAAGGAAAAAACAAAACAAGAAAAAACAAAGCATATAAGAAATAAAAAGCAACAAAAAACCAAGAGACAGGAAGGAAAAAACAAAACCCATTGATAGAACTCAAATCAATTCGGAGGTCTTCCCTTAGAATGAGCGTTATGAACTTGAAAAACCTTTATGCACATTCTTCTTCTTTCTCTTAGACACCTCAATAAAAGGTTCTTGATAACAAGAGAGCGGTTCTTCAAATAGTTGAGAGTTGCCTCTCTTTCTTTCTCATCAGTATACACCTGAGGCTCGCTTGCACCAGCATCTCTGTCTTTCAAATATGGCTGTAAAATCTCCAAATCATGAGCGATGTTGGGGTTTAAAACATCTTGGGTAACCATGACATTGGAAGAACTCAAACCACACCAAACACACCCTTAACCTTTGTTTGGTTGAAAAGAAATAGCTGAGAGTGAACTTGAGAAGAGAGAAATACAAGAGAGATGGTCTATTTCTCTTGGTTGGATAGGAGAAAAGTTGGGAAGGGAGACACAAAATTAGTGGGACCCACCACTTTTTTCAATCTCCTCTACCCAACGAAGAAATTGAGAAGAAAGGGTCTTTTTCATTCAATTCCATTAGTGCCCCTTTCTCTTTTTCCATCTTTCATATTTGTACCATTTCTATGATTTTTATATTATACATTCTTCTTTGCTTGTTGAATAAATTTCTTCCCTTTCTTTTATATAATTTTTTTTTAAGTTTTATATAACTTGTTGGTTAGTAAGAATAATTTTATTTTTATGTATTTTCTTGTCAAGTTGGTGAAAGTTGAATAAGTTTCATAAGAAATCAAATTCAAAATAAAAAATATATTGAGCTTTTCATTTAAGGGTATTTTTGTCATTATAAAAAATAAACACACTTTTCTCTCTTCTATTTCTCTTAAACCAAACCATACATCAAATCTACTATATTTCTCTCTTTTCACACTCTCTCTTATCTATTTCTCTCTTTACAACATCTCTTATAAACCAAACGTACCCTTAAAGTATTTTTATTACTCTTGGTGGTGCTTGTAAATATATATAGAAAAATGTTGTGTCATTCTTATGATTAGCACATTTTTCAAGATACTTAATAAGTATGTTAAAGGGACAAACACAAAACAAAGATATACTTAAGATACATTTGATAACTATTTTAATTTTATGAAAGGTTTTTACAACTCTATAAGTTCTAGAAACTACTAAATTATTTTTAGAAGAGCAAGGACTTTAGGCACTATAAAGAGATAAAATTATTTTGAATTTTTTATATGCCAAAGAGGTAAAACATGACCGAAATTTTTAAGTTTGTTTATATTTCAGTTAAGGTATTTTAAGAATTAATTTTTTTGAATTGTTTGTACGAAAGTGCAAAGGGAAATTCAGTTTGTCACTAAACCACTAATTTCATTTATGGGTGTTTTCAAGTGTTGGCATTTGATGTATTTTCTATTACTCATATCGACACTTAAAAAATAAACGTCAACTGAGTTTTTAATCAAAGTAACATGTGTAAATTTTTCGGTAAATTCAATTGAAAATCATCTCTTCTTAAAACATGGTTTGATAGTATATATTAATCATTTCAAAAGAGATAGAAAATTAATTTTGGTTTACATTCAATACAACGTCATTTTATAAATAAATATGAATCATATATTTAATGTGAATGAGAATGTAGAAAAAAATCATGCAATTACAAAATTAAATACACATTCATTTTTATCGAACAATTTCATCATAAAAATAAATAAAGTGAAAATTACAATAAGTTCTATTTGTGCATAAATAGGTTCCTTAAACACTGGTGCATTATTCCTATAGATAAATTTACCATGGTCCAACAATATAATCTTTCTCTTTACTAACATGAGAGGTTAAAAAAGTGATGAAAAGGTTAGTTAAAAAAGAATATTTATGATTAGACAGTTGGTTATGTTACTTACTAAGTGTGTTAATGGGACAAACACAACACACAAATATATACTTAAGATACATTTAATATTATTTTTTTTTAGCAAACATTTAATATTTATTATAATTTTATAAAGGGTTTTTACAACTTCATAAATGCTAAAATCTACTTAATTATTTATAGTAGAGAGTGGACTTTATAGATTATAAAGAGATCAAATCATATTCAGTTTTTTTGCATGCAAAGAGGGAAAAAAAATATGGCTGAAATTATCAAATTTGTTTGTGTTATGATTTTATTTCTTTCCTTATTTCTTGTCGTAGCGGAAGACATTGAAGGTAAGCCATCTGTTTATCCTTCTCAAATTTTCTTCTTTACTTCATAGTTCGTACACACTCTTTTATCATGTTTTTAGTAACATTATTTTATTCTCTTTTATGATTATAGGAAGTTGTGAATGTATAAGAGATGAAGATTGTCGGCAAACATATTGTCTGATTTTTTTTGTTCATAAGTGCGAAAATCACAAATGTGAATGTGATGGAATGTTTCATTGATTATATGTGCACTAGACTTAAGAGAGTACACAAATGATCAGTAGAGAAGAACGAGTTCTTGCGCTAGCAAAAGTACCGTTCAATATGCTTTAGATTTAAACATTTCAAGAGATGTCGTTTAGTTATTGTGCTAGCATCCAAAAATTGTATTTTTTTTTCCGTCCTAATATCATATTCCTTGCAATTATAGTTTCTTACTCTAAGATGATGGTGAAGAAATGAAATAAGTCAACAAAGAGTATCGTTTATTACTTTCTTCTCTCTCTACACTTTAGAGGTATCACCATGACCTCCAATTCAAACATATGACACATTCTTTCTAACCCCATCACCATATAATAGTTAAGTTGAAAAATAATTTTTATCCTACTTGTAAGTCCATAATTTTATGCAAATTCTTGTCCTATAGAAAATTTTGATTTGTAAATGCTATTGTTATGTTGGAAAAAAAGTTGTAAATTCAATGGAGATTAAGTTTATGTTTGTTTAAAAAACACAAATTTGTAGAAAAAAACATTATGATGAAAATTTGTCTAAAGAGGCACAACTGAACCTCGAGTCCGCTGAGGAGTATTTTAAGATTTATTATATTTTCAAAAAAAAAAAAGACAGTTAGTTCATTTTCCCTAAAAAAAAAAGACAGTTAATTCATTTATTAGAAGATTTGGGCGGTATAACACATATAAAAATGCTTTTGGGTTCTTAGTTAGCATTGAAAGGCTTAAATATTTTGTAACTTGTCTAAAACATGATAGTTCTCTTGATCTTGATGTTGAAATTTTATTTAAAGATTGTATAGTCTTGTATTGATTCCAATTGAAAATAATATTTGAAAGAACCTCAATTATGAACGGATTATTAATGATTTTACAACAAAAAAATCCAAAGAGACTGATATTTAAATAGTTTTAAAAATATTTAAACAATTTTAAAAATTGTCACTTTCTTAAGGGCACACCATTTTCTTGATTCATCCAGAACATCGAAATTCAAACGACGAACCCTGACCACATTTGAGTATAAGATATATAAAAATGGGAGAATAAAATGAACAATTTCAAGTTAGCTCAAGCAATATTGCTAACCTAGGAAAAAGAATGCTCTAAGATCTCCAACACAAGACTATAAAACCAAGAAAATCTTAGAGATCAAAACACCAAACAATACAACGTTGAAAACTTTTGTGGATTATATTTCTCAAACACCTACTTTAATTAAACCCCAAAGTTGCCTCCGCTGAATAATGCTTAATCTCTTTGGCTGTACACCAACACCAGATGACTTCACACGAAATTTACTTTTTGCAACACATATTAACTTTTTGCACTAAAACAACACCAATCCAACCACAACAAAACTAGTATGAGTTAAAGAATCTTAATAAAGACTAAAGAGAAAAATCTCAATGACCAGACACAAATTTTGGATAATGTTGCTGTAAAAAAAAATTCCGACTATAGTATCCAAGTCTTACCTATTAATATTTAAAGGGTCTTGTTGGCGAGTGTCCCCATCACACTTTTTAAGCATACTAAATTAAGTAATGATTCTTTAAAAATGTTAAAGTTTTCAATTTTCAATGCACTTATTACACAAACTTTCATAAAAAGTTATCATTTAAGGTCCTTAACTAGTGTTTCGGAGACACTAGTTAACATTTTCTATATTTAAATAACTTATGAAAAATATATCATGTAATCTCTAAACTATTGCTTTTCTTATGATTGAATAAATTATAAAAAAAAAAAACTCTAACCCGTGCGATGCTAAATTAGCCACCAATGGCGACCCTGAGGGTGGGCGAGATGGGTAACTGCCCAAGGTCCCGTTTTTTTTTTTTGTCTTAGATGAAGTGGTAATCCATTGAAATTAAACTTACACACAACTGTGAGGTCTTGAGTTCGAACCTGGGTCACGACGTCCGACCTTACAATTTCGGCATTTGCTAGTTAAGCTAGGACTTCTAGACCCACTTAGGGTCCCTGTTTGAAGAACAAATTAATACCATTAAAATTATATTTACATACAAATACCTATAAACAACTCTCTCTATTAGATTTGTTGCATTCTACACACCAAAGAGTTATATTAGGTTGTCGAGAACTCTTTCTCTCTTCTCCCTTCAGCTTGTGTTAACGAGCTATTCTTCTCCTCATCTCCTTTTTATGTCACTTTGGAATTAAGAGTGTTCTTAAGACCATATAGTCAGTGGCGGAGCCAAAAAAAAAAAGTTCGGGTGGGCCACTAAAATTAACCGTTGAAAAATTGTTTAAAGTCTCGCAAAATAGACCAAGAACAAAATTTCTACTTGTGAAGTTTTGACAAAAAGACAACTCAACTTGTCTTATTTTTTAACTTGGGATTGTCTGACATAAGTTCGGATTTCAAACCCCAAAAAAGTTAAACTCACTAGTAGATCCTATTAATGTGTATTCATTGGGTATGTTATAAATAGAGAAACATATAAGTTTTATGACCAAAATGCTAAAGTGATCATAGAATTAAAAGATGTCGATTTCTATGTAAATATTTACCCCTTTAAATAAAGAACAGTGGGGGCATTAGTGAGGCACTAGTAGGAGTACGACATTAGTGGGGGCAAACTAAATACCCTTTTAAAAATTAAAAACTAATGGGGGCCTTATATTTGATCACATTCCAGTAATCAGAAATAGTTATGAAAACATTGTACGAGATGTTATAGAACCTCGAAGAGATAAGAAAGCAAAAATAACTAAAGAGTATGAACCTTATGGTTTATACATTGAAAGAAGATCCATTAAGCCTTAAAGAAGCTATATCCTCATTGGATGCTGAATTATTACAAGAAGCAATGAATGATGAAGTGGAGTCCAACAAAACATGACACTTAGTTGACTTGATTCATGGTTGCAAACCAATCGGATTGTATTTGGATTTTGAAAAAAAATACTAAAACTTGATGGTTCAGTTGATGAATACAAGACTCTCTTTGTAGTAAAAGGTTTTGGACAAAAAGAAAAATATAGACTTCTTCGACACTCATTCATCAGTCACTAGAATCATATCCATAAGAGTACTGGTCGATTTAGTCGTTGTTCATAACTCGATAGTACTCCAAATGGATGTGAAAGTTGCCTTTTTTATGGTGAACTAGATGAAGAAATCTATATGAAACAACCTGAAAGTTTTGTGATTCATGAACAAGAAAACAAGGTCTGTAAGTTAGATAATTCTTTGTATGGTCTAAAATAAACTCTTAAGGAATGACATGGAAAATTTGACATTCTAATGTCATCAAATGAGTTTAAAGTGAATGAAAGTTACAAATATATTTACAACAAATATGGAAATAATATTTGCACGATCATATGTCTGTATGAAGACGACTTACTCATATTTGGTTTAAAGAATCATGTTATGAATTATGTGAAATCATTGTTTATCATTAACATTGATAAGAAAGACCTAGACAAAGTTGAAGTAATTCTTGGTTTCAAGATTACTAGATTAGAAAAGAGAACCTTTTTGATGAATCTCAAGGAAATGTAATTATTTGACTGTAAACTTGCAAGCACACCTTATGATTCAAGTGAAACTCTTCAAGAACACTTGAGATGGAGTTAGACAAACAAAATATGCGAGCATCATTGGCAGTCTTTAGGTATGCCACTAAATGTATTAGACCCGACATTAGCGATGTCGTGAAATTCTTGTGCATGTTTACTAGTAGACGGATGAGAAACATTGTCATGCTATTGAAAGAGTCATGATAAGACCGGCTCTAGGATTACATTATGAGGAGTAACATATTGTACTTAAATGGTACAAGATATAAAATATTACATCCTTCAGATGAATATTTAGTGACCAGTGGCTACACATTGAACATCACTAGAGGAGTTGTTTGTTGAAACAAATGATATTGACTCAGTCCACTATGAAATGTATCTGAGATGAGAACACTAGAGAAAATTAGCAAAGAATCAAGTTGATAAGATGCTTGCTAGTTGAGAACCCTTAGTGGGTGACACCGTTGCCAGAAGTGTTAATTCATTGTGACAGTACTGCAACTATTACAAAAATTGAGAATCTTTACTACAATGGAAAGAGACGATAATTAAGGCACGAACACATAAAGGATTAGAGAGCTAGCTACTCTCGAAAGGAACGGTTAAAGTAGATCATGTACGTACTGATAAAGAATTAGTCAATCCTTTGACGAAAGGAATTACTAGAAAGAACGTCCTAAACACATCCAATAGGATGTGACTAATGCCCAAAGATCACAAGTGATGGTAACCCGACCTACACGACTGGAGATCCGAAAAAATAGATTCAATGGGTAATAATAAGTCACAAGTGATAGAACTTGCTATTATAAAAGTAAGAAAGCATGATTTCTGCAGCGATAAAAGGATGAGATAATAGAAACTCTTAGTGAGATCTATACTCTATGTGGAGTGGAGTACATTGCTACAAGAGTACTCTGAATAGACTCACCTATACGAATGTGGAACTAAGGTCGGTTCCTATGAAATTCAGGGCAGAATAACTAGAGCGTTCATTAAAACTGGGATAGACGTGCATGGCTATAAACACACATGCTTTGAGAATACACTTTAGAAAAGGTTTGTGTGCGGACTCTATGTCTAAGATAGAGTTTAATGTTGTAGGAAACTCTTGTTAAATCGGAATACTATCTGCTATGCAAATGTTCATGTTATAGGCGACAACTTTGTTTACTAGTAAACCTTATGGAGACGTCTTTGACGGTATTTCTGAAACCATTTTTTAAATTCAAGTGGGGGATTGTTGGAACATGTGTGGAAATTGAGTTAAAAGATTAAACACAAATTTCCATGATGGGTAGAACTAGTGTTGTGTGAATTGAAAAAGTGGAAGTTCCACGTCGGATGGAACACACACATTAGTAGTGCTTATATAGTGGGGGTGTACCTTTAAGTGGGTACATAATTATGTGAACAAAGTAAGCACTAGAGAAAAATATATATTGATATATGTATATATTTTATTATTTGGAAATGATAAGTTAAATAATTAATTTAATCATTATTAGAAAGTGCTTTCTTAATCCCCAAGTTTTACTAAAATATTTTGGAACGCAATTTATAATATTTCGGAACACAATCTGAAATATTTTGGTATGCAATCTAATATATTTTAGTGCATGATCTGAAATATATTTTGATACTCGATAATATATTTCTGTACTGACTAATATATTTTTGTGTTCAACATGATATATTTTGATACTCAATTTGAGATATTTTTGTACTATATCTAATATTACTTGTTCCCAAAATTTCTCACTTTTTAGTTGTGAATTTTCTCTATAAATTGAGAGCTCACATAGTGCATTCTACACACCAGAGAGTTATATTGAGATGTCGAGAACTCTTTCTCTCTTCTCCCTCTAGCTTGTGTAACGAGCTATTCTTCTCCTCATCTCATTTTTCTGTCCCGTCGGAATTAAGAGTGTTCTTAAGACCATATAACCCTTTTTCAGTATATTGTCCCTTCGAAATCGAGAATGGTCTTAAGAGCATAGTCCCTTCGATAATTCATTTCCCTTCAGAATAAATAATATTTTAAGATCATAATCCCTTTTTTGATATAATAAGAATGATCTTAAACATATATATTGAAGGTGTAATTCTCACGGTTTTCTACAATGCAGTAGTTAACCGCACAGTTATAGCTGAGCTTGTTTTATCCTGGAGACGACGTGGTTGATAGTCTGACTTGCACAATTTTGGGCAGTGCCACGAAACGTCTTAAAGAGAGCAACCTGGTCGTGACTCAATCTAGTAACAACTTCGGTAGACATTCTCTTTCAAAATAGATTTTGGAAAACCAAAATATAATAGTTTGGAAATCCAAAAACAACAATTTTAAGACGTTTCGATTGCTATGTCTACCGAAGAAATTACATATGGAGGTTTTGTTGTCTCTAAATGCAAGAAGGATAAATCAAGCTATAGAAATAGAAATACATCTTTCGACTGAAACGATGAAGTGCTTGCTGTTATAACAACAACACTAAGAAATTCACATATGCAACTTTCAATCTGTTTGAAATTTATTTTCAAAAATCAGAACTGCACTGTGAATAAGTAACTGTAACTGCCAACAGAATAGGAACCCCAAAATAGTCCTAAATGAAAATCAGCAGCCACCATCATGAAATGGCACTAGTTCACAATTTATTTTAATTCATGGAGAAGTTAGATGCTAAAATGGTTGTAGCACCATATTTGAGTGGTTGAAATACCATATTGATATTTGGAGATGAATAAATTAGAATGGTGGTAACACTATATTTGAGTGGTCTCAACACCATAATAGAGTGGTTATAGTACCATATTGATTTTAGTATTAAAAGAGTGGTCTTAGTACCATATTGAATGTGTAATTCTCGAACGGTTTTCTACAGCGTAGTAGTTAACCGCACAATTGTAGTTGGACTTGTTTTATCCTGAAGGCGGCGTGGTTGATAGTCTGTCTTGCACAATTTTGGACAGTGCTACGAAACGTCTTAAAGAGAGCGACCTGATCGTGACTCAACCTAGTAACAACTTCGGTAGATATTCACTTCAAAATAGAATTTAGAAAACCAAAATTCAACAATTTAGAAATCCAAAAACAACAATGATGGTGTCATCATGAAGGATACACCTCCACCAAGTAAGCTTTGCGAGTTTTTTAAACATAGGTAATATTATTTAAGGCTATTCATCTTAATTAAAAGTTAGATTTAAAACATATGTAAGCCAACTATTAAAAGTTAAAGAAGTAATCTAAAACTTGTACATTTGAAATCAATTTTCCTATAATATATTTAAAATGAAAAATGTTTTCAAGTTTATTGAAAAAACACCACCACATATACGTTTTAAAATCATTTTCCTTTAATCAATTTCAAAGAGGAGTATTTTAGTTGGAATCTAGCACTAGTGTTGTTTTCCTTGTAGAGTCAAACTAAACAGACATCATTATTAATTCTGAACTTTTCTTTCTTCTTTGATGTAACATTCCTGAACATGGCATCCTGCACATACAATAGCTAATTAGCTATACTGCTATAGACTTTCTATAACCTATGGGTCATAGAGTCATGGAAAACAATCATTTCTAATGTAGAATGTAATGTAGTTAACTTACTAATGACAGAGTATCATATGATTTTTTGCTATATTTTTAATACTTTTTCTTGTATTTAAAGGCAAATAAGATGAGAAATAGATGAGTTGTCAATGGTTTGAGGAACATATTGTATTGTTTTCACTCAAGTAGTTGTAATTCAGTCTTATCCTAAACCATACAACTCCATAGGTGTTTTGAGTGTTTGTAGTGAAAAATCATGTAAATCGACAAATGAAGACATCACTTGAAGGATCAATGATTTGAAGAATGAAGTCAATGGTTCTTAGAAGGTTTTTGAAGACAATACATAGTGAAGAAAATTCATTTCAAATTCTTAAGAGTTTCCAGATGAAAGAACGACTGAAAACGGAAGAACAACGCGAAAATTCACACACCGGGGGCTGCCTCAGGTGCCATTAGCACTTGGTTAGGCGTGGCTAGTGCCTGAGGCAGTATTGCTATCACCCAGGGTGTGGCTAGCGCCTAGTTGCAGGCAGATTTTGCCTGCAACTTATTTTTCAAGTTGGATCGGTGCCTAAAGACAAAACAATGATATACTTAAGATACATTTGATAACTATTCTAATTTTATAGAAGGCTTTTACAACTCTATAAGTGCTAAAACTACTAAATTATTTTTAGGAGAGCAAGGACTTTAGGCACTATAAAGAGATAAAATTCTTTTCAATTTTTTATATGCCAAGAGGTAAAACATGACCAAAATTTCTAGGTTTGTTTTTATTTCGGTTAGGGTATTTTAAGAATTAAATTTTTTGAATTGTTTGTACGAATGTGCTAAGGAAAATTCAGTTTGTCACTAGACCACTAATATCATATATGGGTGTTTTCAAGTGTTGGCATTTGATTTTGTCAATAAATATGAATCATATATTTGATGAGAATGTAGGAAAAAAAAATCATGCAATTACAAAATTAAATGCACATTCTTTTTTTATCGAACAATTTCATCATAAAAATAAATAAAGTGAAAATTACAATAGGTTTTATTTGTACATAAATAGGGTCCTTAAACACGGGTGCATTATTCTTATAGATAAATTTACCATGGTCCAACAATATAATCTTTCTCTTTGCTAACATGAGAGGTTAAAAAAATGATGAAAAGTTAGTTAAAAAGAATATTTATGATTAGACAGTTGGTTATGTTTACACCAAAAAAGGTAGTTGGTTATGTTCCTTATTAAGTGTGTCGATGGGACAAACACAACACACAAATATACTTGAGATACATTTAATAGTTATTATAGTATTATGAAGGGTTTTTACAATTTCATAAATG
>Ga0315915_1000076_pt1 | contig 67564 bp, 49 predicted proteins | sample MpolbnodulesMG_FD_207738 | JGI IMG/M metagenome (GOLD analysis project Ga0315915, IMG submission 207738) | Medicago polymorpha root nodule microbial communities from Los Angeles, California, United States - branched nodules | ecosystem: Host-associated > Plants > Roots > Nodule | place: USA... | reverse complement strand
CGCTTGCAACCCTATTTTCACAAGTTTGTCGCTTGCGAACTTGTTCTTTTCTATCTAGGTTTAGCGCTTGCTAACCCTACGCTTCCGTACTGCGTCAAGCAACATCAAGGCCAAAGTGGACGATGCAATGGGGCATCCTGATGTGTTTCGTAATCCAGAGGAGGTTATGCGCTTGATGCAGGGCATACAGTCTGAGTGGAGCATGCTGGAGCAGATGCCGGCTCCGCGGAGGAGGAGTAGGAGTCCACGGGATGGGCCAGTATGACTTAAGTAGTTTTTTTTTTTATAACATTTTGTTGGATTTGGTTGTAAACCTATTACACTTGCGCTTTTTAGCGTTTTTATGACATTATTCGTTATTTTATTCCGTTGTTTTATTCTGTTTTTTTTCGTAATATACTTATGAGTTAATGCTTGATTGAATGAATGTTCGAATAAATGATGAAAAATGTATGCTTGAATGAATGTATGAAATAAGGATTGAAAAATTAGGGAAAATAGAGGTTTCTGCCTTATCTGGTCTTATGCATAGACTGTGCGTCAGTTAACTCACACATGTGCTAATGGATGCGTGAGTTAACTTACGCAGTGTTTTACACATGCGTGACTTAAGTCACACGGCGTTTGTTAACTAACGCATAGTTTTACACTTGCGTTAGTTAACTAACGCAGGGGTATTCCGGGCAAGGCTGCAGGGTGTGAGTGATTTGTGCTGGGTGGAGAGCAGTAATCATATCTTTAAATTACACTTCGTCCATTATTCGGCTAAGCAGCTAAGATCTTTCCGAAAACATGGGCGACAGATGATAAACAATAAACATCCTGATAAATCCATGAAGGTATGATTTTGCAACCTGCCACTGCACGAGCAATGCAATTATTGCTATTGAAGGAATCCGTTTAATATCCTATAATTATAATGTATGTGTTCCATTCTCTCAGTGGAGGGCATCCTGATAATCTGTCTTCCCCCGTGTATCAACTGGATGGATGCTTCAATTCAAATCCTTCCCAGTAAAACATCAGAGAAATTTTCTACAGAAAAAAGTTCCAAGATAAAAATTAATGTAGGCGGAGGAGGGAATAAGCAGTAAGAATAGTTCAAGTGTTTAACTATTATTGAAAGAGTTCACTTTGAAACGTCAAATTTACATTTAAATAAAAAAGTACTACTCTTTTATTATGTCCAAGTACTACTCTTCATAAACCACAAGGCAGCAAGATTATGTCCAAGCCTGTTATTATCCAGGGACGGATTTAGGCTTGGCAAATGGCAAATACATCATTATCAAGAACTAGTTTTAGGTGGAAAGTGTTTTATTTGGACTTCAAATTTAAAGGCTGAAGAGGTTACCACAATGATGACCTTGGCAGAGAATGAAATTCTTCATGCTCGAGATCACATGCTTCTTTGCTGCCACCTCCACTGGCTGCAACCACTTTGCTTTCAGCATCTGCAATTCCTTTGCTAATATTTTCTATGACTGTGCCAGTATCATGATCTTCACCTGCATCGGAAGTATTTGACACACAGTATTTATGCAGCCATCTACCTGTTTCCCAAAGGACATGCATGATGCTTTCCCTGGCAGAATAGCCATGGCTTTCATAAGGCAGAATCACCAGCCGACTTAAAGCACCATGACCCTTCAGAGCATTGAAAAACCTGTCTGACTGCAAAGCAGCACAAAGAATAGAAGCAGCAAGCAATTGGCTAAAGTAAGACTCCAAGGGGATTATCTCTTTCAAATACTGTAATAGTCAATTAATGACAATTTACAAGAACAGTAGACGTGGAAATTCCTTTCTTACCTGCATGGTTAATGTTCCTGGATTATTATCCTCTTCCCCATGGATAAGCAAGATAGGCTTCTTAATTTTATTAGCTGACATGAAAGGACTCATCTCTACATAAGTATTAGTGGCCTCCCAAAGAGTTCTGTCTTCATTCTACAGAAGAAAATGGTGCATAAGATGTAAGATCTTCATTTCTAAAAGACATTTATAAGGTATGCCAGTCAATCCGAAAATAAGGTGTGAAAGGAGATTAAAAGGAACTGTGGAGCAAAAGAAAATTTATGGAAGCCATTGGAATAATAGAAATCGAACTATCATAGGTAGTACCTGAAAACCGAAAGGAGTAAGGGTTCTGTTGTAAGCACCAGAACGAGCAATTCCACAACAAAAAAGATGAGGGGCATGTGCCAGAAGGTTGGCAGTCATGAACGCACCATAGGAATGTCCACCAACAGCTATTTTCTTTGGATGAGCTACCTAGATGGGACAGCCAAAAAATGTTCGATTCAAATTATATTTCTATCTGATTGATAACTTTATCTATTACGCAAGTAAAAACAAAAGCTTACCCCACGCCGGATAACTTCTTCCACGGCAGCCTCTGCACTTGCAACTAATTGCTCTACATAGCTGGTTTTGTAGATATTTAATCAGATAAACTTTTTTTAAAAAACATAATCAGATAATAGCTGATTATTAATTATGGTTACTTAAATAAAATTTGAATACACCGAAGAAGAAACCCATAAAAGAAACTTAAGTCTCACAAAAGTGAAGAGACCAAATATTTGAAACTCAAATTTGAAGAGAAATGGGACTGAAGATAAGGAGATTTCTCTAGGTGATTAAAAACAATTATTTAGTAGTATACATCAAAGATTGCAAAGCTACAACAGTACTGCTATCAGTTTACCTATCATTAGCCTCTACTTCACCCTCGCCGATAATAGGAATGGTTGGGCCAGATAGGATTGCAAACCTGCAGTACTTAAGTCATCAAAGTACAGTCCAGCTAATTTAATACAAAATATATTGAACCGGAACAGAGGAACTAAGTAAAATAATGCCTAATCATCTAGAGCCAAACAGCGCAGATAATTGTCAAAGATATTCACACCTTTTAGCCAGCCAAAGAAGGGCTGACGTGGAACCGATCCCTGCAAATTCATTTGGAGAGCCTCGAACTTGGCTAGCAGCATCTTTGCTCTTAAATTCTCCAGGGTAAGACCAAACCAAACATGGCAAAGGACCGTCTGTTGATGGATTGTAACCTGGTGGCAAGTATAATGTAGCAGTGAGCTGAACCCCATCTTTTCTTTGATACCTGATCATCTCTTTCTGCAATGATGCAAGCTGAGGGTATGGATGAGGGAAATTTGTAACCTGAACTATTTTTTTATCTGGCCAACTAATAAAATTATATTGGGTGTTTTCAGTTTTTGACTCTTTTGAAGTCAGTATTTTCAGCCTATCTAACTGTAAATCTCCTTCTTCTTGATCCGACATTAGAGCAACAACAGTCTCAAAGTACTTTTCCTTATCACTCTCCCAGATTCGTTCCTTACTACCTGTATTTCTGCAACATTTTGGTCCAAACCACCAGAGTATAAATGAGACTGTGAGGGTATACACCGAAAAAAAGTGATTTAAGACACTTACATGTCAAACAGATCAAGGAATGGAACGTTCCCTTCTGGTGTTGCACCACTTCCATTCAGTATGATATATCTTCCTTCATCGCCCCCTTTCTTTATCTTCGCAATAATATATGTCCCAGCTTGAGTTCTCCGCAGCATGGGAGAGCCAGGATCAGAGTATACATCTTCTGAAGATCGATCGAATAGGATGCGTGGAGTCACATCTTCAGATCCAGGAGAGACTACCCATGTTCTTATTCGCCTTGTTTTATACCAAGATTCGTATACAAAAGCCAGTGAATCATCACACCAAGAAATTCCCCTGTAGATACAGAAAACGAGAGCATCAACCATGAACCTGCTCAGGCCCTTTCCTAACAGGAGCTATATAGATGCTCATGGCATATGATGAACATAAATATCAGACTATGAGCATGCAAACCAATTGTTGGTCATGATGATCAAGCATGTAAATATGGATATGAAAAGCAAGCACAGCACTAGCATAGAATGTTTGAAAATGGTCAAGACTTGGTATTGACGTTACAATGTCAACTGCAAACCTCGGCTTTGAGCAGCACACTTAAATACTAAAAAAGAATAAGCCATGTTAGAAAAGGATCCAAGAATTTGCATCCATACCCATAGCGAAGATCAAGCTTGTGTAATATCACCGGCTGTTCACCTTCTAGTGCTTCAGCAGGTTGTGAGTAGATTATATCACGAGGAGAAACTTCCACTTTTGCATCACCTCCGTCTTGAGTTTCTACCCTAGAGACCTCAAATGAAGCAATTTTAAAAGAAAGACATAAAAAAAATAAACACATAACAAATGAAACTACAAAAAAATATAAAAATGCAAGGACAAACATATCTTACATAAAATAAAGTAAATGTTAAGTTTGATTGTGAAAAACAATATGACAGTGAGAAGTGCATATGATGAAAAAACCAAAAACTGACCATAAAAGAGGGAAGAAAATGAGAAGCCAATCGAAGAAAAGAATGGTAAGTGATCCAGCATTGGCTTGCAAATTTCACTATGAGTACTTTAGTAAAAGAAAATACCATAAAACAAGATTTGAAATGCCTAACCATAATAATCCATGAAAACAGCCCCCAAATCTTGCGTATGGATACATGCTAACATGCAAGCTTACCTGTGTACCCAAATGATTGCTCATAAAAACTGCATGATTAGTATTAATTACATGCCAGTCAACTTCATTATTAAAACACTCTTGGGAAGTTTAAGTTTTCAAACACTTAAAAACGTTTTGAGAAAAAATGATTAAAACAATTTCAACTGTAGATCTGAAACAGTCTAAATTTAATTAAAAACAGAAAAGAAAAGACAAAAAATGCATGCTTTATAAAGTTTACTTAAATTATAGTAATATGTAATGTTGACAAAGTACATGCCCAAGAAGAAATATAAATTAAAAACTTGGATCTATACCAGTAAAGCGTTGATGGCTTATCAGCTCTCCAATTAATAGAACGCATCCCTTTCCGCACACTATTGGATGTAATTGGAATGTCTTCGGCAAGGGGCAAGTCACAAATCTCCCTGACAAATTTTCCATTGGCACTCCATAACTCTACCTTCTTTGGAAATCTTCCACAAGGTACAATAAAAGAGTATGGCCTATGCATTGAATCAATCATAATGTACTTCTCATCTGGGGAAGGGTCCAGAGAGGTATAAACAGCTGGAGGTCCAAAATCTTTTGTAGTACCATCTAAAGATGCTAAAACAAGCTGAGAGGTCGCATAGTAGTCAAACAAATCTTCATCGTATTCATCCTTCAGCAAATCCTGGAATGTTCTTACTTGAATGATGTTTTTCTGCTCGTTAGATTGAATTTTTGGCCCACCAGGAACCAATGGTTTCTTTGGTGGAGCTCCACGAGTTGATGGAATGGTGCAAACTAACAATGTAGAGTTGTCTACCCAAACATAGTTTTCAAAAACTGCATTCAAATATACATCAGGCGACTGAAACAAAGGAATGGCTTTCCCTGTTTCCACATCTGCAACCCATACTCTGAGTTTACTAGTATTATTGTCCTCCTCATTCACACGAATGCTGAAGGATAAATGTCGAGCATCAGGAGACCAAGTAACAAAATTTATCTTCGCGCCTTCAGGGAAACCGTGTATCTCAACCTCAGGTCCTAATGTACCATCAGGAAGAATTTCATGGATCCCTAAACCGGTGTAGAATGACATGCGACTCCTTGAATTGCAGTATCCATCAATACGTAAACCAGCCAACTTTTCCTCCGGCCTTGCTAATTCAGTCAGTGGAGGTAAAGCTCTTCGCTTGAGAAAAATAATTTTGTCTCTAAATGGTGAAAATGACAATGCAGGAACTGGCGGAGCATCAACGATGTCCCTGATCTCAGGTGGAGGAACACGATACCCTACTCCTAAAGCTGAATCATCTAACATCAATCAAATTAAAACAAGCATCAGCAATTAGAAATAGTAATATAATCCAAACATTAAAGTAGCTGTTAGCTTAGTTCTACTTAAACCAGAAGCTCAAAAATACTAAATCTAAAAACTGCAAGGTTTGCCTTAAGCACGTAAAGACTAAGGGCCTGTTTGGATAAGCTTATTTGAACTTATTTATTAGCGTAAGCACTTGTCACACTGTTTGATAGAGCTTATGAAAATAACTTATGACATGTCCATAACCTGTTTTCAGCTTATTTTCATAAGCTCTTCACTTCAGATACAAATTTTTCAGGAACTTAAAATTTAAACGTTGCTAATGCAAAACTCTACACTGTAAGTAAAAACGAAGGTGAAAAATCATCCAATTAATCAAATACTCCATCAGCAGTAATTGATTTATTTTTTTTTACTATTTCAAAATAAGTTCATCAATCATCAATAAACTTAACAGTGTACTATTTGTTGACTTTTTAGTTACATGAATAACGATTAACGAAGTAAGAATATTATTTGCAATCGCGATGAAAGATGATAGAGTGAACTAGTGCATAAATCAAAAGCGAAATGGAAAATGCTATATAAAGAAAATCGAATCAACACGTCATGCATAGCAATGTCATGTCTCCTAGGTCCATGAATGTTGTGTTCACGAGGATTGGTTTTGCCATCCAAAAAGGTCTAACGGCGCAACTTGTTGCCCGCTGCCTTCTATTCAAGTGTAAATAATGGTTTATATATATAATAAAACTCTAAATCAACACGTTAATTTTGCAGTAAACAGTTAACTGACGGTAAAGAAATTCATAATGAACTAACCTTCGTAACCGTAGGAAGTATCGGCGGTGGAGGAGGAAGAAACGGAGCCGTTGACGGCTCCACCGGTGCCGTCTTCAGCGGAAACAGCAGCGAGAGGTGCTAAATGGCGAAAGCGGGAGGTGGACATGGAGGCGAAGTTGGCAGCGGTTCTGCGACGGAGAGTGAGGAAACGAGGAGGAGCAAGAGGAAGAAGATAAGGATTGGAAGGGAACGATAATGGTGAAGAAAAAGAGGGAGTGAAGCGATGCCGATGGTATAGTTTGTGTATCCGCATCATTGATTGATAAAATTATTCTATTCTATTCTGTTTGATATTTTCTCTACCTATGCCACTGTGCTAAGTACTAGTTTTTTTTCTTCTAATCTACTTTTTTATTTTCAAAGATAAATAAATTAAGAATTCAACTTTTGGAACATCAATAATTCAATGTTTATTGTCTTTATCAACTGAGCTTCGTTGATAGGGAAAATAGTCATATGTAATTTATACACGAAGAGACAATATCTGATCATTCAAAATGATAGAGAACATTTAAAAAATTCAATATATGTTTTTGTCTTATTTTAAATAGTTAAAAGGATAAAAAAAAAAAAAAAAACAATACAAATCAAAACTGTGTCCTAATCTTTACCGCGCCCAATCACATACTCCCTCCGTCCCAAATTGTATGACGTTTTGGGCATTTCACACATATTAAGAAAATGCAATTAATATTGTATGGAAAAGAGATATTATGAGTTATTTTACAAAATTGTCCTTAATAAATAATATGTGAAAGATAAATGAAAGAATTGAAAGAAGATAGAGTAATAAATAGTTAAGGTTATAATAGGAAAGTAACATAAATGTTGCATTTGTATTGTAAAGCGGCATATAATTTGAGACAATTTTTTTTCTCTAAAGCGACATACAATTTAGAACGGAGGAAGTAATACCCGAAGAAAAGGATAAAAACGATTATTTTTGTAAATTATTTAAAAAACGTTAACCATTTCTTTTAGTTTTTTTTTTTTTGTTAATTATGTAAGTGAGAAATATTTATGACTTTATGGATAACTAATCTCCGTTAAAATTATGGCAGCTGACCCTATTTAATTAAGTGTTTGTTTCATAGCAAGACGAGATTTGTTTGAGAAAATTAAGGTGACTCGCTATAATTTCGACAAACTTATGGTTATATCAAACAAGCATCAAACGTTGCCATAATTTTATATTACGCATCATATTTTTATCAAATTCCCTGATCTTTAGATCATACTTAATCATTTCTATATAAATTTCTAAGTCTTTGAGTATGATCAGGTGATTTGACTACTCTCTTTTTTATTTACTATCATTTACTACATAATTCATATATATTCTTTATGCATGCTCAAACTTAGTTCATATCCTCTCATTTTCTTGCAATAAATTACAATCTCCATTACTATAATTTTGTAGTAAATACATGATATAGATGCACATATTTCTACAATATGTGAGATTAATTAGACATTTATACTACATAATTAGGTAATGCACATTGTCATTTGTTTGAGGAAATGAAGAGGATCTATACTCACTCCAATCATTCAAGTTTAGTTTCTATCATCTCTTCTACGATTATAGATCTCTACTCTTTCTTGAGTACTGTGTCATTTCTAATTCTAGTATGTCTAACTTTACCGCACATTCAACCCAACATTCTCATCTCCACAACATTTAGCTTACCCTCTTGGTTATTCTTATTCGTCAAACACTTTGTCGCCTACAACATTGGGGTCTTGTAATTGTAAGGTATTTTACCTTTAACGTAAACTATATTTTTGCATCACATAAAACACCTTATGTTCTCGAGCATTTCAACCCTTTTATTTGAATTTGATGATTTAACATATCTTTTTGACATCTCCCGAGAAATATAAATCATGTTTGCAGTATGATTAATAATATTTGTACAATCATTTTATCACAAATTTTAAGACAATTATATCTCACATATTTCTATTGTCTTTTTACTCTCTTTAACTTTGTTGTTATTGTTGTCTTCTATTAAGTTGGTATAGGACAATAGTTCAAAGTAACATGCATCTTCCGTTACGTGCAAGTTAGATGTGTCTAATTTCCATCTAACTTGAAACATACTAATTTCTTTCAACACTCTTTATCTTGAAACAAATAATTTTGTTTCTTACAAAAAAAAAAAATATCTAGTTGGAACACACGTGGAAGATCATAATTGGTTGCCACCCGATAAGAAATATGTGTACATAAATCCGCAGCAAGTATAGTATATATAGTAGAAAAATCTCTTCACGTTATCTCCCTGATCCTTATCTCTCTATTATCATAAAACCAAGAGCAAAAGCAAAGCATCAACATAACATAGAGAAGAAGAAAAAATGGCAACAATAGGTGGTCTAAGCCTTTCAAACCCCAAGGTTCTCTTCAACTCATCAGGATTTCCACAAACCATCAAGATCTCACCAGCAACACCACTGCAGACACGGTGGGGCGTAGCAGGATCGGGTCGAATGATGGTGGTTCGACCAGTTCGTGCTGCACCAGAACAGATATCAAAGAAGGTAGAAGAGAGCATAAAGAGTGCGCAAGAGACGTGTGCTGATGACCCAGTTAGTGGAGAATGCGTAGCGGCATGGGATGAAGTGGAGGAACTCAGTGCTGCTGCGAGTCATGCAAGGGATAGGAAGAAGGACTCTGACCCCTTGGAGGATTACTGTAAGGATAACCCTGAGACTGATGAGTGCAAAACTTATGATAACTGATTTATGAAGAGATGTAAAAGTGAAACTGTTGTTTTATATGATGATTATTATGAGCATTGATTAGTAGTGCTGCACTTTAATTGTGTGTATCTTTATATGCATGTTTATCTTAGCATCATACATGAATAGTATCTTATGAATTGAATTGAAATGAAATTGAACTCGTTGTCTTTATTATATATATGCATGTTTCTCTAATAAATACTTAAATAGGACCGGAGAGATTATGAGTTGTCCAATCCAAATTCTAGCTAAGATGTTATCAAAGATGTGTTAGGCCACCCACTATTAAGTCCCTCGAATCACATTTTAGTCGTCTAATTCTATGCGTGAGAGGCGTGTGTTAAGAGTCTAAGTTGATGAAAATATGATCTGAAATCTCAACCAAAAATTCTAAGATAAGTTTTGATTTAATCAACTCTTTTTTTTTTTTTTTATGGACTTTGGTACATGACATGATGTTGTCAAATAAAATTAAAGCAGATATCAGTATCAGAATGAAGATCTACTACATAGTCCTGTAACTTATGCTTAATTTGTTTATCATGTTAGGTCATGAAAAAAACCTAAAATACGATAGAGATTTTTGTATCAAGTTGAAGAGCAATTACTCAAGACATTGAGTATTCGAGTGCTCTCACTTCTAACGTATAATTTCTCAGTGTTTATTTTCATTAATGTGGCGAACTTTAGCATTTCCAGTCGACAAGTTACTAGAATGGGATCATAAATTATCTTACAAAGTTAACAGCAATTGATACTTGGTTGCAAATATCACGAAGACCAAAGTGTCCAGCCTTATCCTGAATTTCATTCGGACGCTTCGGCAAGCTCTTTCATCCTTGTAGGCTTTCTCCAAGTTTCTCTTATAAAACACCAAAATTTTAGTCTTCTACCTCCATTTGATATGCAAATCACTTCACTTATAATTGATCAACACCTGCATCTTCATTTAAAACTTATTACTCAAATTCATACCCCAACAAATCACTTTCAAATATGTGTTAATCGATTCATCTAACATGTTGAAATTCAAATTAACTCCACTAAATAATGTATATCTCGCATAAAATGAACGAGACTCGTATAAAATTCAATAAAAAAATAGTATATGTTGAAACAAAGATTGTCGGTATCAGGCTCTCAGCTTAACAAAATCAAAATCATTAACCGCATATGAGGCGCAATCACGACTCGTGTAGGTTTTAGGAAGAAAGAAAATCTAGTGTCATGGAAATGTCTACGGCTATAAGTTGATTAGATGAACTAATGAACCCTACAAACTAAACCAACCTAGTATGTAAAATACAATTAGTTGGTTTTGGTCCAAACCGTACCGAACTGGCTGACATTGGTTCCGATGACAGGTTTCAATTTTAAAAACAAAGTATCTGATCACCCTACTCAAGCCCTATGCAATTAGTTTTTTTTAATTAAATTGTAAAATTTATGTCTTGTGAAGGTAATCATCTCACTCTCAAACACTTAGAATCCCTAACATTCATCAGTGTTGTCCCTCCGGTTCCTTCTTCTGTATACATAGATTATTTGTGGCTTAATTGATCGGTTAGTCCTTTAACTTAATTTTTTATTTTAAATTGATCTCATAACTAAAAAACGTCTTAATTTGGTCCCTTGTATTTGCTTCCGTAAGTCAATCTAGTACAACTCCGTTAATTCTATCTCCTAACGTGTAAGATAGTCCAACATCAAAGGTGGTCTACCATAGACCTTATTAGTCTTTTTAATTTTAACCCTTTGATTTTTATCTATAAATGAGAATACTTGGATCATGCATGTCTATGGTATTTTATAGTGAACCACCAACAATTGATTTCTTTTCTCTTTCTTCATCTTCTTCCTTCCCTTTCTTCATCATCTTCAACAATATGTTCATATATCTTCATCAATCTTCAAATACAATACAATTAAATTTTGGCCAAATACCACTTTTGGTCCTTTTAGTTTGCAAGAATTCCCAAGTTTCGATAGACAATCGATAACTCCTAAATTTGGGATTTTGTTTTTCAAAACAACACAACAAAATTAAATCCAATTGAATGTCCCAATTCTTATGATTGTCGTCACCTTCTTTTTCTTTGTCCGACACACATCTTATTTCTCCCTCACAGTATAGCATATTAGGAGTTATCATCTCACTCCCAAAATTATCACATGTCATTGTTCAGTGGACAAAGTGTCCACCTGATCATATTTGTTGCCCCTCCTTAGTCCACTTCTAGGTTGAAGCCAAGAGGTACAACCCCTCATTTAATACTTTGGTGATAGTCGAACTTGGATTTAAAGATTCATCGAAATAACACCAAGAAAGGTATCGACACACTGCTTAGCAATTAGATGAAAATTAATGTCCCAAATGAAAAACCTCTGCTACAATCTCACGAGTCCCGAATTAGAAACTCAATTACAATATTTGTTGCATTGTTTTGTCTTCCTCTTGCAAATATGAACATGTAATTCTCAAAACCTTAATCTCAAGCAACTGGTTGTGCATAAAACTCAAATCTCACTACTACTTTTGCCTGCAAATATTATAGTACTCTACTTTTGTGAGTAGTATACTATTGACAACTAAGATAAATAAAACAAGAAAGACGGTAGACCATAGGCCCGTTACGCGACACTAATGTACAACTTGCATATATAATAGTTGAACTTGAAGTTGTAATTGAAGTTAACGTTTTTTTTTGGGTAGTTTATGAATTTGGTCTTGTAATTTATTTGCTTTTGATCTCTACAATTATGTTAAAAAATAATCTCAAACATGTGGAAGTCACTCATTGACTGACGAAATGACATTAATGACGTGATAACTTTGAGAAATAGCACGTACTCCCTAACAAAATACGACGTACTATATCAGCATACCATACCACAGTAATCTAAATTAGATCAAAAAATAAATAGGGACTAAGACAATAACAATCTTAAACTATAGTGAAGAATTGAAAACATACTATATTTCAAAAGACAAAGTCAAAAAGTAATACTCGCCCAAATGTTGAGGTTGAAAGGTATAAAGAATTATAAATTATATATACCAAAGATTATTTACACATGAATAGAAAGAAAGCGGACAATAAGTTGTGCCGTTAGGCCTTTTTGGATATCAAAATCAATCTTCGTAAACACAACATTCATAAACCTAGGATACATAACATTGTTATGCATGACCCATTGTAATCTATGTAGAAGGTCAACAACCTCTAGTGCTAGGAAGCCGAAAGTGTAAAAAATAAATGGCATAAAAGCATGTTTATTGTCATAACACATTTTCGATGTAGCTTTTATGGCTACAAGTCCTACCGTAAAAGCCCTTACCTCTAATCCCATAAGTGGTGAAACCCCAATCAAATTCACACATGCATGTTTTCCTCCCACCCATTCGTACACCATAACACCTGCATGTTAAGTGTTCACAGACGTCTCCCTCTTCACAAATACTTCTGTCTGCCTGAATATATTAAAAAGAGCATCCCTATCAAAGTCAAATTTATACTTTAAGTCGGAAAGCTCCGTAGAATGAACAACATTCTCCCAAAAAATATCTAGACAGGCCTTACGACAAACATAACACACCTCATGAATAGAAAATAGTAGAATCATAAGGCGATATCTAAGGATAGTACGGTACTCCATCAGTGACATGTGCTGACCTAACCCATCAATCAAGATAGCTAGAAGAAAATCTTGAGCACGTGTTGCTTGCTAACATCTTAAGTACGTCTTCTCTCAAATAGTCATTTCAAACTTAACTTCCATATCTTAAATACTTTTACTAAAAAGAGTATTCGTCAATTAAATATTTCTAAATATTAATTCATTTTATATTAAGGTGGGCGAGGGGTTAGATATGCATCAAGAAATTATGTCAAACACCATTTGTTTAGCTGTCATAGAGATTTGGAAAATTATCGTGATTTAAAAAGTATAATAGAAATATTTGGAAACCGATCATTTTACGAATATAATTTTACTTGATTATTTTGGAAATTTAGAAAATGGCTATTTTGTTTTTTTTTTTTAAATTCCAGCTACAAGCCACTAATAAAGTAAACTATTTTTGTTAAAAAATAAAGTAAATTATCCAAATACACATTCGATCCTATCCATGCTATATTTATTTTTATTTTAAATTTTGACAAAATTCTTTCAATTTTATCGGATGTACCTAAAGGGACAAATTTTGATAGAATTCTTAATATATTTAAATAAATATGTATGGTATATGACGTGATGTTCCTAAAAAAGGTATGGTATATGATGATATAATTGCTTTGTTTCCTCTCAAGTGTGTTATATATAAGCTTTTTTAGAGAATATATAATTGGTTTTTTTTTTATGGTGTATAATTGGTTAATTCATAATTTATCCTCTGGAAAAAATATTGATTTATTTATGGTCTCTTCTTTCTCAACAAAAATAACCAACTCGTGATCTATACCTTTTCGCGGCTGAAGCTTATCCTTTTGGCCAGCCAATTTTTATAAAAAGAATCATGACACTATTCATACTAGCGAAAAGACGGTACTCACGTGCCCGTCTTTCCACTTTTTCTATTGCGATAATATTTAAAAATTATAAACGGTATTTTTTTATGAAATTTTAATTTTGATTAAAAGTAAAAATATAAATGTTTTTTGCTTTCAAGTTATAACAAATCAAATTAATCATGATTATCTATTTCAATTTTAATGAAACCAACAATATAAAAAAAATATATAATCTAAATTCTTATTTTTTTAATGACACCAACAACAATCTTTATTATAGAAAAAGTTGTTGTTTAAGAGTATAATTGAGATAATGAAAAAGTAAGTATAGATACAATTATTTAGTTTGTTATATTTTTTAAATGATAAAGAAAAAATCGGACATTTATGTTTGTTACACTTTTATTTTAATATTTAAATTTATTCTTATCTATTTGTTATATGTGTTATTTGTATTGAAAACTGAGGATAATTTGGGAATGAAAAATTCAACCCAAAAGTGCTGAAAGATGTAGTTTTCTTTATATATAGTATAGATATTTGGACTTTTCAAAATAAGTACAGTGAAAAATAATAATTTATATCTGCAAAAGTCAAACAACAAAACTCTCCACATTAAGTGGAAAAACTCTAGAGCATGACCGCAAAATTTGGTCGACACGGATACATGATATATAAGGGTTGAAGTTCGAACTTCAAATTCTCTACTTATTAATTTAAAAAGTGAGTTTTGATAAATTAAACTACTTAACTTGAAATGGAAAAAAATATCACAAAATTGTAAATTTGATAAATTCTTGGGTTAACAGTGTTTTTCACCCCTGTAATATACGTTATTTCCGGTTTTCGCCCCTATAAAATTTTCGGTTTGATTTGCATCCTCATAAAAAAAAAATCCAGAAAACACCCCTAATAGGCCATTTTCAGAAGAAAAAAAAAATCAAGAAATTTTGGTTTTTGAATGGCCTATTAAGGGTGTTTTCTAGAGAGAAAAATTACGAGAATGCAAATCAAACTGAAAATTTTATAGGGGCGAAAACTGAAAATGACATATATTACAGGGGTGAAAAGCACTATTAACCCTAAATTCTACTATCTATTTTCATGTTGAAGTAAATTAGTATTACATGTTTGACTGTATTTAAATTTATTACATGTTTGACTAATATTTATTGAAAATTTATTATTTTTCCATATCATTTAAAAAAAATAACTTCTTTTTTTTCGTTTTTCAGAACTTGAATTAATTTTCTTTAACGGATCCTTGAACACAATGTCAATTTCTTTTATTTTTTTGAAAAAGACACAACATGAATTTCCAATTGTGTTTTAAAAATTCTATTTGACTTGAAAACTAATAAGAGCTTCATCGATGCTAGAGTATTGGTCAAAAAAATAATGCTTGAGTAAAACTATTGCACTAGTATATGCCTATTTATATTTAAATTTTTGCCTAAAAAGGTTGTTTGACAAATTATACAATGGCAATGGTGGATATTAGTCATGCATTCATTGCCGTGGAATGGGCACAGTCCAATGAACCGTTGTCGTATGTGTGTTATTGTGTGTGTGACATTATCGCGGACATTGTATATTAAAGATGGTGACAATGGCCTTCACAGAGAGTGTCAATATGACAATATTAGAAGTGTCACATGGAGTTGAAAATAAAGCTTAATGCCACACTTGGATCGAAAAAAACTTAATGCCATACTTAAGTCGTGAGATGTTTATGTTTTTTTATTAGTCTTTTAGATTGATTTCTCCTCCATCACTTAAGTCGCAATACTTTTAACTAATAGTAGTTTACTACAAAGTTACTATGAAATATGAAAAATAATATGATACGGGCAGTGTTGTTACTTTTTGAGGAGGTGTCGGAGTTGAAGGTTAATTTCCACAAAAGTATGTTAACGGGAGTTAATATTCCTTCATCTTGGTTGTCAGAGGCGGCTTCTGTTTTGAATTGTAGAACTGGAATGATCCCTTTTGTTTACTTGGAGTTGCCTATTGGAGGTGATGATCGGAAAATCAATTTTTGAAAACCTGTGGTTGATAAAATAACAGCTAAATTGTCGTCTTGAAATAATAAGTTATTACCGTTTGGTGGTCGTTTGGTTCTCCTGAAATCTGTCCTATCTTCTCTACCGGTTTACTTTCTTTCCTTCTTCAAGGCACCTACATGTATAATTTCCTCTATCGAATCTATTTTTAAAAAAAGATAAAAATTGGGGCGCGGGGGGGTGAGGTCTCTAAAAAAATTGCTTGGATTAAATGGGATTCTGTGTGTTTACCTGTGAATAATGGTGGTTTGGGGGTTCGGAGGTTAGGAGAATTTAACCTTTCTTTATTAGGGAAGTGATGTTGGAGGTTGAAGGTGGATAAGGAAGGGTTGTGGTATCGTGTTTTAAAGGCACGGTATGAAGAGGAGCATGGTTGTATTATGGAAGGAGGTAGAAATGCTTCTAGGTGGTGGAGAATGATATGCAACGTGAGGGAAAGGAGGGGGCGGTTGTAGCTAGATGGTTTGATAACAATATTAGGCGGGTGGTTGAAGACGGGAGGAAAACATTTTTTTGGACTGATAATTGGCTGGGTGGAGTTCCTTTAAATCTTCAATTCAGTCGTCTTTATGAGTTATCATTTAATAAGGATTGTTTGGTGGAGGAGATGGCGTGTTTGGGGTGGGAGGTAGGCGGTTCTGGGTGAGTGTGGAGGCGTCGTTTGATGGCGTGGGAGGAGGATAGTGTGAGGGAGTGTGCTTCTTTGTTAAATAACGTTGTTTTGGAGGAAAACACTCAGGACCAGTGGCGGTGGCTGCTTGACCCGATTCATGGTTATACAGTCAGTGGGACTTATCGTTTCCTAACCACTATAGATGATCAAGTGGCGGCTGGTGTTCTTAATGACGTTTGACACAAACTAGTTCCTTCGAAAGTATCTTTGTTTGTTTGGCGTCTTCTTCAAGATAGAATCCCAACTCGATCAAATTTAGTTCGTCGACGTGTTCTTCAACCAACATACAATGTTTGCGTTGGTGGATGTGGGTCCTCTGAAACGGCGGAACATCTCTTCATTGGTTGTGATGTGTTTGGGAGTGTCTGGTATTCTGTTTGTCATTGGATTGGTATCCTTTGTGTTTTTTCTGGCTCGGTAACGGATCATTACTTTCAGTTTACTCACATGGCAGGTTTACCGCATCCTTCTCATTATTATCTTAAGGTTATTTGGCTTGCTAGTATTTGGGCAATTTGGAAGGAGAGAAACAGCTGTATATTCAAAAATGCGGTTATAGATCCTTTCAGTATTGTTGAACGAGTGAAGTTGAACTCTTTTTTATGGTTTTCTTCGAATGTGATTCCTTTATCGTTTGGTTTTCACAATTGGTGGAGATACCCACTTCTCTGTATGGGTGTCATGTAATTATTTATTTTTTTGTTGTTGGTAGCATCTTCTTTAGGTGCTTGTGTCTTGTACCTGACATTGAGTGTTTCATCACTTTTAGCACACCTTGTGTGGGGTGAATCATTCCGCTCTTGAGCATATATTACATTTTGATTTGTTAAAAAAAAATGAAAAATAAATATTGAACACATATATACATAATAAAAGGCAATTTAATAATTATCACAAAATGTACATGTTAAGGCGGTGCAAACTCTTTCTTTCTTTTTTTTTACACAGAGAAGCTTAATTGACTTCATTATCCGTAAAAATTTGAATACTTGATGGCAAAACATCAAAAGTATGGTGATTATTCCAAGAAATGGTATCCCTTACAAGTGAATGAGCAACCATATTCAATCGTCGTCAAACAAATTTAACTAAAAGGTTGGAATCAAACAATAACAAACTTCTAATATTAGAGACAATAAACTCATACTTGGATTCAAAAAGGTTGGAACTAAACAATAACAAACTCCCAATATTAGAGAAATAGATCCAAACTTGGATTCATCCCTTCTGTTGTCAAGAATAGCGTTCGCAAGCAATTTAGAATCACTCTAAAAAATAACATGGTACGATCTCATACTCCGAACTCATTGCATATAGTTGTTAGGAGCGTTGCAGTCTCTCCTTCATAAACTTGCACAATTGGGTTTGTCCAACACGCACGAGTTGACACTAAGGTGCCATCCTCATTACATAAGACACGACCAACGCTTGTTAATATACAACTAGTGTGAAAACTCGCGTTAACATTACACTTGAGCCTCCCTTTGGGGCTCGAATCCACACACATCGCAAACTCCTCCAATATACATGAAAATGTGCCAAAGTAATCGTCCAACATTTTATACAACGTTTCACCTCACAAATAAGACTGATTACTTCTTTCAATTTGGTGTGTCTTAGCTCGATAATCAAGCTATCTACTCGGGACTCTTTCTCTGCCCATTACTTTCTTAATTAACCACAAGTCTTTTTAATTTGTACATTAGTTGCTTTACCATTCAAAAACTATGGTCCTAAAAAGATAAAGTGTTCTAAGACCAACCCTGGCTGTATTTGTCCCAACAAAACAAGTTGTCTACGTTAAAAGTGTTTCATGTCTGATGGCTCTACTAGTTCGCAACTTGCAGACAGTGACAAGAAATTTATGCCACACACATTTCTCCAACGAGGCCTACATTGGCCTCCACAGATTTCAGGAACAAATCATTAGTCAACTTCATATTACATCACACAATAGATTACATGCTCCTGTTGAAATTACTACTAAAAATTGGAAATTTTAGTTTCGAAGATATTTATGAATACCCAATTTCAATTTCCATTATCTACTGGAAATTCTTATCGCATGGTCCATTTGTTCATAGACGATGATAAGAGATGTGCTTACCTCTTTATAATATGAACCTTTTATCATTTTTTTTCCCTCACCTCGAATTGAAAACAAACTAAATCATCGAACCAGGATTACATGTGCAGACAGTTTTCATATTGTTGTACTAGATCGAATGGTCCTCATCTATTACATCGTCCCCATGTAACAACAGACATCCAAATTCCTAGATCAGCAGTGAATTTTGTACATTGTCATGTTGTCACGTTTTTTATGTCCAAATAACACTCAGATAATAATTAACCAAAACATCATAATAAACTAAACACAAACATTCAACATTAAAAATATGTATGAAACCCCAAATCTTACATGAACCACCAAATAAAGACCAGCCATTACAAGTCCACCATTATTATTTAGATACAAATGGTAACAAAATCTAACTGCAAATATTAAAAGAGACTCAATAGCAAAATAATAAACAAAGTTTCATTCCTTCAATGCCCATCAATGGAAGAACCAATTTGAAGACGCCGCCGCCCTAATCCCTTGATTCGGATGAAGTATCTGCCACGGATTCAGTTGCGGATCTGGAATCTCGACAGAAAATCCATTATTTTCCCTCTCAGCTTTTTCTCTCTCAGCTTTATCAACGATCGAGTTCAGAAACTTCAATTGATCTGTCAATTCCTGTGTCCGAGCTCTGAGGACACCATTAGCGGCTTCATTTGCATTGAAACCTTCTTCATTCACCCTAATGTTCTCCGACAATCGTCGATTCTCGATTCGCAACCTGTTTGCTTCATCTTGAAGATCCTCCACCAGTTTCTGCTTCCTCTCCCGTGATCGCCGTGCGGATTCACGGTTCGAAATCATTCTCTTCCTTTTTCTCTCGTCCATCGCTCCATTCACACCGTCGGAACCCGAACTCGTCACACGTTGAACCGAAGCCATTCAATTGATTGAATTTGACAATAGAATTAAGAAATAATGATAAGAATAAGAAAGAAGAATAAGCGATTAAGAGAAAGTTGCTTATGAAAAGACGTAAAACCAGTAGAGAAAAGCAACGGAGAAAGAATGAAGGAGACGAATACGATACATTAGTGTCGTAAAAACATTGGAGAGGTTTTCAAAAACCCTAACCCTAGATCTGAGAGAAGAGAAAAAACGAATGGTTGGTTGAACCAAAATTGTGATAAGAGAAAGAATAAGAATGAGGAGTTTGTGGGAAAGGGCTGTGATTTATAGATTATTGCAATCTAAAGAAGGAAATAAAATTGGGCTGGGTTGGGTTGGGTTGGGTTTTATAGGAAAAGAGGAAGAAAGCGAGATGTGAGGATGGGGGAGGTTTGTTTGTAAAATAAACTTTTTATTCAAACTAACTAATTTTGAGAAACTGATAAGGACGCTGACAATGACGTGTTTAGTGACGAAAATTACGCTCATCCACTAATTTTTTATTATAGTTATTTTTTTATCAAAATATTGGGGAAAATATATAATTTATGAATATTATAAAATAAACAATGAAGACTTATCTTAATCCTTCACGACTATTTTGACTAAATTTAATTCAATATGAAAATGTTATAGATTAATTAAATTTTATTTTTGTCAAATACCAGCAAAAATTGTGAGGGGGCTTTCACTTTACAGTAAATTAGTAAACTTTTGTAAAAAATATTACTAAAAGAAATCTTATTAAGAATATCTTAGGATTAAGTTGTTAGCATTTGCTTTAAAAAGATAATTTAATTTCATTCTTATCCATTAATTAATAATTAAAATACTTTTTTTTATTAATGGATAAGAATGAAAGTAAAATAGTTTTTGTATAGAAAAAAATAATTAAAATATTTTTTGAGTCAACACAATAAGATTAAAATAGTTTTAACAAATGTTTTTTTGAGTCAACAGAATATGATTAAAAAAGTTTTAACAAATGTTGAATCATAAACTATTTTATTTTTTTATTAGATAAATCTTTTTTATTGACACACATATATTAATAAAATTTAATTACATGTTAGTGCAAAACTTTTTTTTAATGAGTGTCAAACTTCTTGAAAAAATGAAATGTGCACCATAAATGTAAAATTGTTTTACATCGACGATTAATAACAATTTTGTTAAGGTGTGATCAATAACATTTTTTAACACAAATATGATTATTTTTTACGTAGAAATTATCAATCACAAAACACGTGTGAAAATTGACTTAAAAGACTAAACGCAAAATTTTATATTGGGTTAAAACTTTTGTGTTGTCCGAATTAAAATAAAAAAGTGGAAGTCCTACGTTAGATTGATGGCACGCATTAGTACGCTTTATTTTGGTCCCCAAATTTGCTAAAATATTTTGGAACGCAGTCTAAAATATTTTGGTGCACAATCTTGAATATTTTAACATGCAATATAATTTATTTTGTTACTTTATCTTAAACATATTTTGGTATGTAATATAATATTTTGGTGCACATCTGAAATATTTTAGCATGTAATCTAATATATTTCGTTACTTGATTTGAGATGTATTTTGGTATTCAATTTGAAATATTTTTGTACTATATCTAATATGTAAATTACTTGTTCTCAAAGTTTGTTACATATTAGTTGTGAATTTTTTCTATAAATAGTGAACTCAATTAGTTCATTCCACACGCCGAAAAATATTTTGAAACTTTGAATCTTTTTATTCCTTTCCCCGTTTCGACCTGTGTTGACGAGTCTTTCTTCTATCCATCTTCATTTTTCTGTCCCTTCAAAATTAAAAATGATTTTAAGAGCATAATCCTTTTAGTAATTTATGTCCCTTCGAAACAAAGAGTATGTTTAAGATCATGGTCTTTTTTAACGTATAATGTCCCTTCGAAATTCAGAATGATATCAAAAGTATACTCCTTTAATTTTTGGAGAAGTTGAAGGCTATAACGGTTGTATCACCCCATTGGAGTGGTTAATAATTTGAAATACCATATTAATATATAGAGATGTTAAATATTAGAATGGTGGTAATAACATATTTGAGTGGTCCATAATACAAGTGTAAAGTGGCATGGTACCACAATTGATCGGTTTCAGTATTAAAATATGAGCGGTCTTAATACCATGTTTGAGGCGTAATTCTCGAATGATTATCTACGGTACAGTAGTTAGTCGCACAATTATAGTCGGACTTGTTTTATCTCAGAGGCGACAACTAGAACTGAGTGGTCTTAATACTATATTCGAAATGTAATTCTTGAACAATTAGTAGAAACATTGTGTTGGAAATACAAGTTTTTACTTTTGTCTTGACAATAATTACACAACTTTTTGTTGCAAAGTTACTTATTTTGGTATTTTAGCCAATACCCCAAGGGCACTCGTCACTATTCTCCACACAACAAGGATAAATTAGGCTATAAAAGCACATCATTCGACTGAAACAATGAAGACCTTGTTGTTTGAGACAATAACACTAAGGAATTCACATACGCCACTCTGAATTTGTTTCACAAAAATCAGAACCGTGATGTGAATAAGAACTTCAAGTGCCACATAAATGGAATAGAAACCCCAAAAAGATCCTATAACGAAAATGAGCAGTCCCCATCAAAAAATGTCACAGGTTCACAATTTATTTACTACAATTATGAGCAATCATATCATATGTCCCACAAATACAGGAACATGTCAACTGTTGCTCTGCCACGTAACTTGACTGAAGAGAAATTAACTGTCATGACTATAAAAATGCGTCTAGTTGGTAGATCAAGTGAATGATTGAACAACATTACAAAAATATATGTGTTGAAAATAAGAAGTGTTGTTAGAACATTTGTACACCACTAAAACTGTTGCATTAGAGATGTAGAGTTGCAGTTCACGTCCAGAAAAGAAAATATGTTCTCGAGGACGTGATGCATGCTCCATAGATAAGAAAGAATTTTATTTACAAATTTCCACTGAACGAAAATGAGCTCACTCAAACTTGAAGAGAGACTTGTACACCATTACTAAAACGGTATTCTTCTTGAGAAATATGACACCACTGAAGGTATGTTCAAAATTAAAAATATTTTTTAATTCGTATGATTTTAATATTTGACATGCCTTTTTTTTTTATGGCGATAGATGCACATAACATTATCCCCGTATTTTCAATGACTTTTATAAAGAGTACAAAATTTTTCATGAAACAACTACATCTTACTATTCTGAAATGAACCGTAAAGTTGAAAAGAAAACAGTTAGAACCTTTACCAAGTCAATTATTTAAATCATTAATTCGCTATTGTATCTTACCGGTGAGTGAACTTTTATTAATTGTTTGTTGCGTGCCAAATGATATTCCCTTTTTTGAGGTTACGTTTTTATTGATATTGTTACTAAATAAATCCCTTTTAACTACTCTTGCAGTTGCTACACACATTTTGATAGTTTTTTTTTCAATCTTAATGTAATAAATTTAGGTATTTAATTGTTTTTTCCCTCTCTATTAGGCATATGGAGATTCATTATTCCAATATTAAGCAAGTATCCGATGAAGCAATATCTATCAATATCACGTCTTGTTTGGGTATCAAATTTAAGAAGAAATAAGCTATTTTAGCTTAACTATTTAGCTTAACTGACAATTGATGTTTACTTTGTTTTTTGGAAGTTTGCTTCCTTAGTTTGACATTTTCTCCCTATGCTCGTACTGCAATTCCTCGCAAGCGGTCGAAATTTCCGGTTTATAATTTTCTCTTCTAAAATGAAACTTTTTAATGATTGTTGAAACATGTTTGGCATTAATAGACTATTAGGGTGCGTTTGATGGTCACTATAGAGAGTTAGGATGTGATAAGCATATCATATCATATTGCAATATTTTGTTTGATGAACCGACAAGATATGATAATTTATTCCATCTATTTATCCTATCCTATCACTTCTTTGTAATTTGTATCCTAAGTTTAGGCTCGGTTAGAATTATCCCATCAAAGGTAACAACTAAAATCTTTATTTTGCCCTCACCCCCCACTCCCCTCTCTCTCCATCGTCTCTTCTCTATGTTGCTCTACCTCTTTCCTCATAACTCTTCAACACCATTTTTTCTATGTGTTACATATCTAATCCCAGTTCATTGGTACAATTCCTTTTTCCTCAACCTGCTTAATTCTCAATTTTACCTCTTCTTTGGTTATCTATATTGCAGTGAAGTCAAATTGAAAATAATTGTTCTTTTGTTAACGTCAAGATTTTTTTTAAAAATATTTTGTTTTAAGATGTCCATTGGTGTTCGATTAAGAAGAAAATTTTGAGTTTATTTTTATCAATTGTATAACATATGAAGGTGGAGGTTTTATTTACTTGTTGGTTGTAGCTATAAGGTGTGCAATGTTGCTTTCCCATTTACTCTTGTAAGGGACAAAGTATTGTAACTAACGGAGGAAGAAGATGATTAATAAAGGAAATTATAATTTTATATAATTAATATCAATTTAATTATATTTAAGGGGAATTGATTATAATGGTATTTTTGTCATTTAATTATAATATATATGTTATCATGTTTATTATCATGTGTGTATCATGGAATGATAAGTATTTATCATGTCTATATCATATCCAGTCTTTATCCAATTTCATATCACATCCTATCTTTATCATATTCTAACCATCAAACGGACCCTTAATTCTTTCAGCAGGAGATACATGAAGCGGGGAATAAGATTTTTTTCTTCATGTAAAACCTTCTATTCTTGTAGTTTGTGGGACTTGTATGGATCATTCACATCTCAATTTGTTTATCTTTTCCCTTTAGATGGAGAGAAATGACATCGGTAACTTTCATATAATTAGTTAAAGTCACTTCCATATTTTTGTTTATTTGAGTTATTGTTTAACTATTGGATTGCATGAGATTTTTTTTGTCAAATAGTCTAATGGCTGACATGGTTTAATGATATGTAACTTGCTTTTAGATTGTGTATCATTTTATATTAAAAAGCATATTGAATGAATACTCTCTATGGAGCTACTTTTCTTGATAACCACATAAAAAAAAAAACCAGTGCCTTTTATCAACATATTTAACATTATGTACATTCCTTGGTGAAGTAGATACCAATTAATATAAATTTGAGATAACTACATGGGAGAATATATTTTTTACAAACATAATGTGTTAGACTACTTGAAAACTTTTTTTAAAGTATAGTAGGACTTAATTTATATAAGACTTGTCATTCATGTGATAAAAAGAGACATCAATGGTTAAAAATTATTAAGTTGATAGTTGGCATAACATTTATGATCGTTGGTGTCAAAACAGCTCAACAAGAAATTGTTGCAGAGATTGGTGAAATATAAGATAAATGTTTCAATTCATGGATATGTGTCTCCATTTAGTAATATAAAGCCTAATCATTATATCATTATAGTTCAATCCCCTCTTCTTCTTTTTTTTGTTATCTATATGCCTCACATTCTAATTTTAGTTGTACATTTATTATCTTGTTTAATCGTGGGCCTAACCATTATATCATTATAGTTCAATTTCCTCTTTTTTTTTTTTTGGGTTTTATCTATATGCTATTTCACATTCTAATTTTAGGTGTACATTTATTACATATCTTGTTTAGCCGTTTTAACTGGGAAACTAATAAATTGAATACACGTTTCTACTTTTATATCTCAACATAGGTAATCTTTCTTGAGTTTGTTGAGACGATTCATTCATTTCAAGTTACATTTCCTACTCTGATTCAGAAACACACTTAATTACATTTCAAGTTAGTGTTTATATTCTCTCAAAAAAGTTGGTATTTGTTTATTTTTTTTAGGGAAAAAAAAGTTGATATTTATATTCATGTGCATTTCAATCATATTACATTACACTAAAAGTAATTAAACCATTTTGTCCTGCTTAATGCATAAAATATCATTGTGTTCTTCGTTATTACCTCTTTTTTTCTTCGCAGTGCAATTTTAATGAAAAATCACATTTAAAAAGTAGATTTGATTTATCAGAACTATATATTTTCAGGCTACTAAAGTTTTTGTCAGGTTGTATGTCAACAATGCATGTTCTTATGCAAGTTATCTTCATTTACAAATTAGTTGCTCTTTTTTTTAAAGGGCGGGGGATTTTGAGTTGCATTGAATTGTGTTTGAGGATAATGCACTTCATTTTGTCTGTATTTTAAAGTGCTACAACAATATATATTGGATTTGGAAAATTTATCCAAACCCACCAAAACTCTCTTTCGATACAATTTTTTATTTTTCAAATTATTGAGATTTTATATTACGAAGAAAATTAAACCCCCTCCCCTCCCAAAACTTTTCATTTTTTCCATATTTTTTTCTTGAAGGCCTCCATTCCCCTCCCTTTTAAACCCTCAATGTAGTCTAAGAATTTACAAGAATTCAATAGACCGCTGATGTGGTATCAAAAGTAAGTATTTATGTTATCGTCTCCACAGGGACTGGTGCGATATTTTAAGCCGTTCAACAATCGATATCGTTCTGAGCTAGGATTGTCAGGTATTTTGTTGTTTCATAAACTATCAAACTAAGAATTTATAAATGGGACGAGAGTTAACAGGGAAATAAGTATGTTGGGATTAAACTTCATCAACCTACTTGTACGTATTCTCGGATTTGGGTTGCAGATTCTAATTATCAATCGATATTATCACATATTGCTCAACAACATCACTCGTGTCCAAATGATATCGTGATTTCTATTAGATCGTTTAATTGTCGATGTCTCGCACTATTAAACGGTCCAATAGTCGGTTGCATCGTTGTATCATCGATGTCTCGCATTGTACAACGATACAAAAGCTTTAAGTTCCAATATTCAAAGTGATTACCAACCTAAGTTCCATGTCTAGAACAAAAGTATTGGTAGAAGGTTATTCTAAACTAGACTCAAAAGGTATTTTTCAATCACCATTCAAATCCATAGGATCAAACATGGAAAGCAAGAATAACATCAATATCATAAGATAAATTGGAATCACACAACATCTCAATCAAAGGGAATACATACTAATAGAGTTAACTACATTTAATCCCAACAAAGATAGTTTAGTTACTCGTTGTCATGGTAACCTTACAAGGAGAGAAGAAGAGATGGAATGGAACCAAATCATGATGTCTCAATGATCTTGTGTCTTCCTTCAATCCTTGTGCTCCTTGCTCTCTAGGTTCTCTCAGTGTTTTCCCCTTTTTTCTCTCTTCCTAAAAAGGCATCAGATAATATGGTATGAGATGATATGATGTCCTCCTAGGAAAGAACAAATGGGCTTTTATATGGCCTGTTCTGTCTGAACTCGCCTCCCGAGTAGAAACGCTCGCCATGGCGAGTAGTGGTTTCTTCACCAGTGGGTTTGTGCCACGTCGGCTTTGAGGGGTTAAGCCGCCTTAACTCGCCTCCCGAGTAGATATGCTCGCCATGGCGCATGGGAGGCGAGTAACTATGCCTCCCTGCCTTTGCTTGCTTTTGCTACTCGCCATTGCGAGTTGGAGGCGAGTAACTTCACTTTTCTGCCTCAGCTCGCCTTTGAGCTCGCCGTGGCGAGTTGACCTTTGCATTTCTTCATGTTTTCTTGCTTCTAAAGTGTTCAAGCGTGCATTTTCTCATAAAGAGTTAGCATTAGATGTGAAAAGCATAATTGAATGATTCTTCAGTATTTGTGAGCTTTTCGCATGATAACTTGCAAACTAAGTAATCAAAGTGCCTAAAATATAGTCTATTTAACTCCTTTTTGACACTTATCAACCGCAGACAGGTATAATCCGTTTAATTGTAGAAATTCTAAAAATGAAAAAATTAGCAAGAATCACTCTAAGTATATGAAAAAAACATAACCCTTTTTTTGCAATTCCTATTATGCAATTGAAGCTTATCGACAAAAAAGAATAAATTTTGATAATCCTTTTTGGCTCCGGTGACGAATAGATCAATGCATTATGTCTTCAATTTGAGCGGAATTCAACAAATTCATTTCTTAAGGACTCCTTTATTAAAAAAGGCAGTCGAAAATGAAACTACAATGGACTTCTTGCTCGACGAGGTTGTAAAGTAATCACACCCTTGATTCTTACCTTTTCAAATCAGTGTCTTACTGCATTTAAAAAATTATACTTTACCTTGTAACTTTGGTTCACTTATCTTTACCTTCTCCATTATCTCGTATATCGGTTTTATCCATCTTTGATCATTTATTTATACTTTATATATGTGATTGTTGCAGTTGTAGAACGAAGCCTAGATCCAATTCCATCTGAGCCCCAACATTAGTTAAAAAGCTTGAGAAACTGCATAGTCTCTTTACAACATGTTACGGAAGTGTGGGCTGTGATCATACATGAATTTTTGTTTGAGTTAATTTCTTTTAAGTCAAATATGTTTTTGGTCCCTGTAAATACATAAACTTTTCGTTTTAATCTTTCTAAAATTTTCCTACGACTTTTAGTTCTTATAAAATTTTCAATCATCACCTTTGGTCTCTACTTTTAAGTCAACAACTTAGTTTTTAATGAAATTGTACAAAGATATGAAGAATTTTATAAAAATACCTCCCAAAAAATTGGGAATTTTTAACAAAATATAAATTAAATGAGAATTTTTAACGGCCAACACATAAAAACTCGTATTTAATTAATGTTTTATTGAAAAATTCTTGTAATATCATAAACTTTTTTCTACAAAAAATCATTCAAAAATATGAAGTCTATATATGAGTTTACTTAAAAGAAGGGATAACAAATGACGATGAAAAACTTTTTGGACAATAAAAACCGAAAAAAATAAAGGGGCTAAAACAAAAAATTGATATATTTAACATTTTTTTTTTGTTTTATTTCTACAAAGACATGAGAAACGCCTCCTTCAAGATTTTCCTCACGTGAATATTTGACTTATATGCATATCAATCCATCAAAATAATCAGCCACCCACAGACATAAAAAAAATAAAAAATAAATTTGCAATCCAATATTAAATAAAGAGATCACAGGGAAAAAAAAATACAAATAAAGAGATCACGAGAGAAAAAAAACATACAAAAGAATATAAAAAAAACATAACGATAGTTTACGATTTTTACATAGATATATGAGAAATAATGTATTGGAAATTGCAATTTTACTAAGTTAACCATATTTATTAATAAATGCATGATCAAAACCATTTTGTTCAACAAATGTTTCTTGAATGATAACATTAATATGAACCAAACCGCTTTATCAAGGTGAGATTTCGTTGCATTTCATAAATGTTAGTTATTTCAAGAATCACTTTAGACCTAGCCAATGAGAAGTGTGCATTCACGGACCAAGCTAAGTGTATTTTAGCTTGTTAAAAAATATTGAACTACGTGTAGCATTGTGGGGGCAGGTGCCCCCGGTGTGTGTTTCAACATGTTCATCTTTATACTACACATGGTTAATTAAGTAAATAATCACTGTAAATAAGTAGATTTTTATTTTTAGACCCTGCAAAAAATATCACATTTTTTAGTCCTGTAACATTTTTCTTTAACATCTTTTGGATATGTTTAGATTTATGAAATAGAATAAACTTATGTTTCATTGTTTGGATTGAGTGGAACACATTCTATCATATTCCACCGGTTACTCTCACTTTTGTCCCTCTCCAACTTTAGAGAAATTTGATATAATCCCTTTCATTTTATTTTTTAACTATCATAAACACCGTTATATTTTTGTATTTCATTCTTTCGTATTCGACATCACACAAATGACACTAATAATTTTGCAATTTTATTTTTGCTTTCAACGATCATTGAAAAAATTTCTTTGCATCATCCATGCTTTAAAAAATTATTGACTATTTTTTTTACAAGAACTGATCACGATGATGGAAATTTTTACAGGGACTATATTTTTTTTTGTAGAGATTAAAAACAAAATTCTGAATATTTGTAGAGACTATTTACTTAATTAAGCATGCGTATATTGATATTCATGTTATATTCTATTTTTTCTGGTCAGATACAACAACAACCAACCAACCAAGTCTTATCCCATTAAACGGGGTTGGTTACCTAACTTACATTAGGCCATATTATTCTATCAAAACCATATTCAGATCAAACTCATTGACCTTTAAATCTCCCATAGTAGTTTCACTTATAGATTTTTTTCTTTACCTCTTTTGGTCTAACTCTGTTCTATCTGATCCATTTTTCGCACTACACCGTCTATATGTCTTATCTATTCATGCTGACACCATCTAAGCATATTGTATACCATATTTTATACTATGGGCGCTATCCAAACTCTCTTTAACGATGTCCTAATTATATCTTGTTTAGCCTTGCCACTCGTATAACACACCATCTTCGTCTCTATTACACTTACTTGATTCCTATATTGGTTTTTAACTGTTAAACACTCTGTACCATATGACCATCGTTTATCCGACTATTAGCCGATATAATTTTCCTTTCAACTTAAACAATATTTTCTCATCACATCATGGAGCATAGATATTTAAACTATTTTTTAGGGTCAAATACATTAAAACACTTCAATTTGGTGTATAGTATATTAATAACATGGAATAAATTGACAACTTTTATATATTTTAAAGATGACTTACCATATTTATATAATTTAGGGATTGATGGTTTATTGTCATGCTATTTTATATTTTTTAAAGACGACTTTCTATGTCTCCGTGAGCATAGCTCAGTTGACAGAGATGCATTATTACATGCAGGGGCCGATGTTCGAACTCCGAACACCTCTCTTATTCACCTTAAAAAAAGTGAATTCCAGCCACTAGACTACTTGACAAAAAAAAAGACGACTTTATATATACACACACACATATATATATATATATATATTATTTATCAATTATCGATTATATTTTGAAAAATGTCAAACTAACACATCATAAACATAAACACAATATAAATTTCACATACACAATACTAATTCATCGTAGGCACATACAACATAAAATTCACACACACAACTGTGATGTCACAATTTGTTCCCGAGCGAAATCGTGAAAAATGTCTAATTTAACTAGATCGACATTGTGAGTTGAACTAGATTTGACACCAGGAATTTTTCCCCTATATTAGCAATGTTACTATAATCAAACGGGTTTTCTTAGCTGAACACCCCGCAACTACAGTCCATACAACATACTAGATCATAGCATATTTTATCCTTTTCCCGCCAAAAAGCACCCTCTTCGCTTATAGGTTTGGCGCCCAATTCTCACATTTACACACTATACTCATCACTACCACCGTTCAGCCTCAACCATTCTCTCTCTCTCTCCCCCCGATTTCAACCATGAACACCAAAGGCGTCGATTTCAACACCGACAAAGGTAAACCCTAACCTTCATCCTTTCAATTATTTTTATTTCATTTTTTGTTAAAATCAAACTAAATCCTCTTATTCTCTTTCAGGTATAGCCAGACAATTTCTTACAAATTACGCCGACGTTAATGGCGAAGCCAAATACCTCCTCATCCTGGTTAGTTACTTTTTCATTCCCATTCAAACCTTAACCCTAATTCGTTTTTTTTTTAAAACTTTTTTTCTTCATTTTTGTTTCAGCAAGATGTTGCAAATCACAAAACCAGATCTGTCGAAATTGACCTCGAAGACTTGATTAACGTAAGATTTATCGATTTTTCACTACATTGTAATTATACGTTTCTTAATTTTAGTCACATTTGATGATTTTAATTTTAATTTCTGTGTTTGTTTTTTCAGTACAAAGATCTAGATGAGGAATTTCTGAGCCGTGTTACTGAGAATACTCGAAGGTATATTGGGATTTTTGCTGATGCAATCGACGAACTCATGCCGGAGCCGACTGAGACATTTGTTGATGATGATCATGATATCTTGATGACTCAGAGATCTGATGAAGGAACTGAAGGTGCTGATGGTTCTGACCCGCACCAGAAGATGCCTCCTGAAATCAGACGCTTCTTGTAAGATTCCATTTTCTGCTTGGCTTTCATTCGCTAGGGTTTTTGTAATAATCTATGATTTTGCCCTAATTTCTTTCATAATAGCAACTTGTAGTGCTGTATGATTTTAGGATTTAGGGTTTATGATTTTGCCTTAATTTCTTTCATAATAGCAATTCGTGGTGTTGTATGTTTTTAGGACCCTGTCTAGATAAACAGTTTATTTGCCTGGAACTTATAGCATAAGTGTTTATCATGATAAGCACTTGTGTATAAACTATTTCTATTGCAAAAGATAAATTAAAATAAAATTGTTTCCGTACAAGCTATAAGTTGTTTTTATAAGCAACCCTGGAGAACTTATGTAAGTGGGCCAAAATCAGCTTATGAAGAACTATGTCATATGCTGTTTAATAAGTTCTCCCAAACAGTCTCACAAAACCTATGGTAGTAGATAAGCTGTAGTAAACCAATCCAAACAAACCCTAGGTGTTTTTATTTTTTTATTTAGGTTGTATATGACAGTCCTAATGTTACATCGTGGGTTATTTACTTATTTTGCAGTGAAGTTTACATCAAAGCATCTTCGAAAGGACGACCATTTACAATTAGGGAGGTGAAGGCTTCAAACATTGGTCAACTAGTAAGGATAGCTGGTATCGTGACACGTTGCTCAGATGTCAAACCATTGATGCAGGTGGCTGTGTACACCTGTGAGGATTGCGGCTTTGAAATCTATCAGGTAATTCATATAAGTACTGCATTGCTTTATTTAGATGCACAATAAGGTTTAAAATGGAAATGGAGGGTTTTTCTGCTATTTTTATTTGGTTGCCAGGATGTTTATCAACAATGTTAAACATTACTATAATTTATTTATAACTATGTATCAAACCCTGTTAGATTTTTTTTGGACTATTTTTCTCTCTCTTTGTTTTGGATTTTACTTCCCCAAAGATTTTTTAACTTTGTTGTTTTCGTCCCTCCCAAAACAGGAAGTAACAGCTAGAGTATTCATGCCTTTGTTTGAGTGTCCATCAAAGCGCTGTGTTATGAACAAGAGTAAGGGTAATGTCATCCTTCAACTGAGAGCGTCAAAGTTTTTGAGATTTCAAGAGGTTTGTACTCTACCCTGGATCCTGCTTCATTGGTCAATTTCCGATACATGCTTTATTACTCTATTTTCTGCACAATTGCTTATTAACTATGGAATAATGAATATTTATACGGTTAAATTGCAGGCAAAAATTCAAGAGTTAGCTGAACATGTTCCAAAGGGTCACATTCCACGAACAATGACTGTCCATCTTAGGGGAGAACTCACGAGAAAGGTCGACTATTCCCTGCCAATTGCATTTAACTAACAATAACTATATCAATTGTTATTTAGTACTTGAAATTATGTTAATTTATAGCTGTATTCCTTTATTATTCATATGTCTTCACAAACATATGAATAAAGTTATCTCATGAAATACAAGGGATGATTGATAATTACAATGATTCTGTGTACCTATTGAAGTTTAACTGGCTAATTTTCTGCTACTGTTTATTAACTTGTTTATTGTGAATTTATCAGGTATCTCCAGGTGACGTCGTCGAACTCTCTGGGATTTTTCTTCCTATACCTTACGTTGGTTTTAGAGCAATGCGTGCTGGCCTAGTTGCTGACACATACTTAGAGGCCATGTCTGTGACTCATTTTAAGAAAAAATATGAAGAGTAAGTAACTTCTGCAGATATTTTATTTGAAAATGACTGTCCCCTTTATTTTTTTACCCCACTTCAAGTACAGTAGTGTCTCTTGGACCTTTTATTTGATTTTCTCCTTGGATTTGTTTGTGTCCACTGGGATATTGTCATCATGAATTGTTTGCACACGATGAAATTCATACCTACTAGACACTAATTATTCTTATTAAATTAGTTTGGGGGAACATAGCAACTTTCTAATCAATTAATTCTGTCATAGATATGAACTTATAGGAGATGAGGAAGAGCAGATCAAACGTTTAGCAGAAGACGGTGATATCTATGATAAATTAGCACGCTCATTAGCTCCTGAAATTTTTGGACATGAAGATATAAAAAAAGCACTGCTGCTGCTTCTTGTTGGTGCTCCCCATCGGACATTGAAAGATGGGATGAAGGTAAGAAATTACATATTAGTTAAGGCACACATATTTCATGGAGCTTAAACTTTACATAAAAATAGTGATTTTGAATTATTAGGGATAGAGGCATGATATCATTTATTAAATTATAACGATATTAATGATTTGTATGAAATTTTGTTTTATCTTCTCCCTCACACTTTCTGTTGAGTCGGTACTGTGTTTGGTTTGATTTGATTTATGTTGCTTGTGTATTATACTCAATTAAAGAATTAAATGTTATATTTTCTTTTAATTGCAGATTAGAGGAGATCTACATATATGTTTGATGGGTGATCCTGGTGTTGCCAAGAGTCAGCTTCTAAAACACATAATTAATGTAGCACCCAGGGGTGTGTACACCACTGGCAAAGGTAGTAGTGGAGTTGGTCTAACTGCTGCTGTTCAGAAAGATCCGGTGACAAATGAGATGGTTTTAGAGGGCGGAGCACTGGTAATGCATTTATTTTTTTCAGCGTAGCAATTCCTTCCATCCATTTTGCGCTTATGTCATACTTTAAGTTGAAAAATGAAGAAAAATTAGGCAAAACTTATGATACAAGTCATGCATCAGATTGCTAATTTAGCTTCTAAATCAATTCAGTATGTCCTTTTAACTAGTAGTTTCTTTGTTATAATAGAGATTTTGACAAAACATTCTGAATTTCAGGTGCTATCAGATATGGGTATATGTGCCATTGATGAGTTTGACAAGATGGATGAATCAGATCGTACATCTATACATGAAGTTATGGAGCAACAGACTGTTAGCATTGCCAAGGCTGGGATCACTACATCGCTGAATGCAAGGACTGCTGTCCTTGCTGCAGCTAATCCAGCATGGTATTACTTTTCACCTTATTGATGGATACAAGATCTCATTGCCATGCATTCTGTGCTTCCAAATCTAATTTCAATCATTTTAACTGTGAAGGGGAAGATATGATCTTAGAAGAACTCCTGCTGAAAATATTAATCTTCCACCTGCCCTGCTATCAAGGTTTGACCTGCTGTGGTTAATCCTTGATCGAGCTGATATGGATAATGATCTTGAAATGGCAAGGCATGTTGTCTACGTCCACCAAAATAAAGAGTCTCCCGCACTAGGATTCACTCCTCTTGAACCATCTCTTCTCCGGTAAGAAAATAATTTGTATTGTGTTAACTGCTTTTCATTTTCCATAACATGATTGGAGTTTACTGCAAATGTGTCGCTGATTAGATTGCATGCTTATTCTGATTGCTCATATAGTTTCACATAGGGTCTGTGTTAAATGTTTTGTCATTTGCCAGAAAGAAGTTACTACAAACTAAACCGTGTTGCTTTCCTGTAGTGCATACATATCAACTGCTCGAAGATTGTCTCCTACTGTCCCAAGGGAACTGGAAGAGTATATTGCTAGTGCTTACTCCAGCATTCGTCAAGAAGAAGCAAAGTCCACCACTCCACATTCCTATACAACTATCAGAACATTGCTCAGTATTCTCCGCATATCAGCTGTAAGTGTTTATTTTTCTTCTCCTTTATTTACCTGTTACAATGAGGGGAGGGAGGGTAGTTATTACGTATATCAGGTTATATTGACTTTTATTTTTGGGGATAATGATTTATCTGCTTACTTCTTCAGTCTGTTATTACATCATTTAAAGTTGACTGTTTAAATTAAAACCAAGTAGGCCCTGGTTAATATTGTTTGACTTTAAAGAACTGTTGTTAATAGTTATGTGGCTATGTTTTAAGTTCACAATATAAAGCTGTAAGCATCTTAGTATTATATCTTAAGTTGTCCAAGTAAACAGATTTCCATTTGTAATTTCTAAACAGGCCCTAGCAAGACTCCGTTTTTCTGAAACTGTTGCTCAGAGTGATGTGGACGAGGCATTGAGGTTAATGCAGATGTCGAAATTCTCATTGTACTCTGATGACCGTCAAAGATCTGGACTGGATGCTATATCTGATATTTATTCCATACTTCGTGATGAAGCTGCTAGAAGTAGCCGAATGGATGTCAACTATCGCGATGCATTGAATTGGATATCTCGGAAGGTGAGTTCATATTTCGTTCTAATGCTGAAGTTAAATCGTGTACTCTAGTACTGTAGTAAAAGATTTCCATGTCAAAATTTAAGGACTGATCTTATGTTTAACTGCTAAATACCGGAGATTCAACAGTAAAAACAATCAAAATAATATACTTGTTTTCATTGAGGGATGAGCTATAAGCTCATTAGTATTGGCCAATTATGGCTTGACTAGATTAAATTTAAAGCTGTTTGTGAATTTTTTAAGGCCGTTTTTTGTTGAGGGATCACAACTCTTAATTTTACACTGATGGTTTCTTATCTGGAATTAATTACCGTCAATGCAATACCTACCTATCAACTTGAGTAATGTATCAGTATTTGGTATTTTTTTCGAGTCTTCAATTGTCTGAGAAGTTTATGTCAAATTTTTTTAATCGCCAAACAAAGCCTTTTTACATTGCTTTCAAAATAACTAAAATCTTGCTGTTTTGAAGTTTTACAACCTAACTGATCAAATTATTTTAATAAGATTCTTGTTTCATTTTTGCTCAAATAAAATCTGACCACATTAATGCTTTTGGAAAAGTTGTTTTGACAACTAAAAAGTTGTCCACACCACTCTATGAAAATTCTGTTGTCATACTATTATGTGTTTTTTATTGATTTCTCTTTCTGTCACATTGGCACTTTCTTTGAATGTATTTCTATATGGTGTTGGATTTGTGATGTTCAAATAACACTGCTCTTTTGCTTTTGGAACAGGGGTACAGTGAAGCCCAGTTGAAAGAGTGTTTAGAGGAGTATGCAGCTTTGAATGTATGGCAGATACATCCTCAAACCTTCGATATAAAATTTATTGATGCTTGATGAACCCTCAACAAAATTATAAAAGCTTTATATCAATCTGGTTTCCAGAAACTGCGATAGGTCCCAAGAGTGTTGGATTTCTGGTCAGACTGTTGGGGAATCATATCAGTAATTTCTTTTTCTTGTGTTTTGGTAGTACTTTTTACCAAGGTCATGTGGATTCTTTGTATCAACTAGAAATCAGAAATGCTTATTTAATTATTTATGTGGATTCATTGCATGTTTAATTTCTTTAAGCTACAAGACAACTAAAATTTGAAGCCCATTGAGTTGCTTGACTGATTCTTAACGGTAAATTACAAACTAAAGCAGGAACAAGTTCTTTTGACAGAATAAAAAGGCCACAAGTTGTGAGCGCATTATCTTGAACCATTATACCATCACCATTTAATAGTAAATAGTGATACCAAGACCCATACTAGCAATATCTTCAATGATGGTATGCACCGCATGTTACGAAGTGTACTCGGAAAAAAGACTTTCACACAGTACATGTTGCTATGCTTTTACAAATTTTGGACGTACAGGCAGTAAGAAGGCAGATGAAACACACGTGCATATCAGGTATTGTCATATCCATTAGGCATGAGTAGGAGATCAATCATCAAGTCACACCTGCTTTTAGATCATGGAGGTATGCTCGTAGAAGTTGTTGGTGACTGATAAATTGCAAGACTCCAAGAGTCCGTCGTGCTGTAGCTGCATTCGAGTTGGGAGCCCAAATTAGTGTCGACAACGTATATATGGTCCTCCAACCAAAAAAGTAATGAAAATAAAATTAACTTTTATTATTTGTTCGAGCAATAGGAGGGTTGTCACATGTTCAAAATACGAGAGAAGGACTTAGGTGAGTGTACATCCTCTTCAACGGTTGAAACCATAGGTGCATATGGAGACATGTCCTTTGGTTGCACAAGTATTGCAGGCACCGTCATCAAGAGGTTATTGTACATCACGTGTCCATATTCAAATTCAATTGGGTCATTGGCGTCCTATTGCTCAAACACCTCTAGCACATGACATGCTGTATATGCACATTAAAAAACCATAAAATATTTCAACATACTTACAAGAAGTTAAAAATATTTCATACTTGTGGTTGTTCCTAGAACTATACATTTAAACTCTAAATTTATGATTCCAAACATCAACAAAAATGGTTTTAGAAATGTCTTTAGGCTTCAGCAATATCAACTTTAGATACAAACTTAAGGATACCTTTGGAAGTATAACCCTAGAAATGCTAAAAATACAGGAAAAAAACATAAAAAATGCAAAACATAGCTAACCTTGGTTTGGTGACTATTATAAAGGGTAACGATGACTCTGCGGGACTTTCACAGTGTCTTTGAAACTCCTTTTGCGTTTAGGGAAAGTGGGGTGCTAGGTTTATCTTTCGTTTTTTGACTTGAGGATTACGTTTCAGTTTTTTTTGATCAAGCTGCTTCTAGTTATAGGGTAAAATAAATTTGAAAGGTTTTTGTTTTTAATAAAAAAACGATGTGTATATGAGAATAGTGGTGGATGTCAAAATTAAGGTCCTTGTTATCTTGTGAGTTGTGACCATCATTGTTATCTTGCGGTCATCACCTCTGATACGTACTTTCAAAAATTTACATTTTGATCAACATTCCAATTTTTTTTTAAAAAAAACCTTTTGGGACAAATACTTTTACAATCCATCAAATCTCTAAAAACAAATACACAATCAATGAATCTTGCTAGCAACTCTTGGAGCATGATTGGTATAGAACAATTATAAATTAAGCACATTCTGAGGTGTAGAACTATGTCTGGGATGAAAATGAAAGAATGGGTTGGGCAGGAAGAAGAAGGCTCCACAAAAAAGAGATGAAACACATCAAAAGTAGGCAGTGATTTTGTTCATTCTTCGTATTTTATTTTATAATTAAAAATGTAAAAAAAAAAAAACAGCAATGGACATAATGGTCAACACTCATAAGGTTTAAAAATCTGCTAAAAACTTCAAACCCAACTTGAGAAATTATTCACCTTTTTTTTTTGTATTCTAATCAATGACATGTAAATAATTTATTCATTTGGATGATTTTATCATTAGGTCATATGCTACACTATGTGTAACATGGAAAATCATTGCTTTTAGTCTAGAAATTCAGGAGAAGGACCAAAACTAATGGATTTTGAATTGGATGGATCAATTTCGTGAGTGAGCAAAATAAAGGATCAAAACTTTAATCATGTGTAAAAAACATGACGGCATTTATTAAAAAAGAACATATTATTTTTTTAGAGGAAAAGAAGGTGTTATTTTTTTTAAGGAAAAAAAAGTTTATTATTATTGACATTGAATAGGTAAATTTAATAGAATGTAATTTTGGATCAATGATATTAAATTAAATAAAGTTGTATGTTAAATTTTTTCTTATTTATTGTATATGTTTGCTTATAGTATATGTTTTTATTTTATTGGATTGTGAAAACTTTTTTTTGAGGTTTAGTATTTTCTTATAGGGAAATGCTAACTTGTGCCTTAATCTTTAATTTTTAAATGAATAGAATGCACAAAATTTTAAAGTATATTTCTTATTGAGTTTCTTAAATTAGTACTACCCTTAGACGAACATTTTAACAATTATAAGTGAACAGCGCTAGCCCATGCAATAATACAACACATAGGCGACACTCAAGAAGCTTAATAACAAGCTAATGAAGTGTCTCCCCTATAATAATTTTAACTATTATTGGTAGGGTGCGTTAACCCATGCAATAGTGCAACGCATACACAACACTCGAGAAGTCCAATAGCAGGCTACTAAGGTGGCTACTCTCCCTCAAAAAAATAATTTAATATCGTGGGACCTGTTGGGTCACACATCAGATATTAAAGTGATAAAAACAGATACTACACTTGATCTTAGCCAAAAGGTCGAGAAATGTATGAATTGGAAAGTGAATGGTATGTGGTGCTATAGCATTCTGTAGGTATTAGTATCACGTTGAATTTGACAAATATACCGCGGACGATTGTGATTTTGTAAAAGCCCCTATCATCAACCAGGTCATGACGGTAAATAAATACAAGCTTTCGTAATCTAATTTGGCGAGTGAATGGCTCAATCTATATATGCTTCTAGTTCTTGAACTGTCGTACTTGATTGCAAGTGAAACCAGTGTCCAGTAGTTAACTAATAACCATTTTTTCTTCTTCTTTCTTTTTTCACAGAAGTTTAATTAATAACACTTGAATATATGTGTATGCCGGAGGTTCAGAGTTTCTGATTGCATAGCCAAAAAACTGAAGCACACTGATTGCATAGACCAAAAGTACATGTTTAACATTAAGATTTGATTAAAAACAAACAAAGCAACTAATTAATTTCTAGTTCTTGAATCATAGCACAGTTGAGGCAAGAAAACCTTGGTCCTTAAGACAAATACTTTCTACTGCACCTAGTTGAATTAATATCCTCTTTCTTGAATATCATTATCATTAGTAGTTGTTCTATCTATAATTCTCTAGATCTATGTACTTGAAACCACAGGATCATAGAGATTTTGATGAATCTCATAAGTAAAATAAGTTTGAGAGCTTGATAGGGAAGAAAATTCCTTAAAACATTTCACATCGATAGAAGATATGTATTGTGTACATAGTCTTCTTGTTTATAGAAATTTATACTAACTAATTGAGAAACTAACTTCTAAGTAATTTTCAATTACTAACTAACTTTGAAACTCACTTAAGTTGACTTGCGATTTTGGAGTGTACTTATCTTAAAGTTTTAAGTTCAAATAATCTGTGGTATCCATTTTGGTGGACTGGTTTTGCTTCTTAAAAAAAAACGTTTAATTTGATCCATATACTATTAAAATTGGCTAAAAAAAACCTGTGAACTATAAAAGAATACGTTGATTTAGTATTTAGGCTATCACAAAGAATACTTCAAAAAAAATACTATCATGAAGAACAAACCATTTTTTTTAACTAAAGGACTAAATAGTTATATGAGAGATTAATTTAAGGATACTTTAGTTAATTTTATTAGCTTAACGACTAATTTAGCGAGACAATGATAGTTTAAAGATGTAATTAGCTCTTAATAGTCCCCCACAAACTCATGGTACGATGAGTCTTACATTAGTTAACAAACTCTAAACAGCGTGTTGTTGGAATACCATCCTTCTACCTCTTCTTATAAAGATTTTTCACCTTATTAGTTCTCCAAAAGGAAAATGTCTTTATTTTGCACATCTTTAGGAAAGCCAATAACTATAGTGTCTTTCATGCAAATTTGAGTCATTGTAGTTTCTTTATCTCAGACTATCTTTGATACGTCAATGACTCCTCAAATCTTAGCATTCATTTTAATATTTTAGGTCATAGTACATCGATCTTGTTTTTAATTATTGTATTTACTACCTTTAAATGTAACCAAAAACAAATTATTTCCTCCAAACATAAAATTAAAAATTCCAAATCGTGTAAAAAAAAAAGAAAGAAGCTGCTAAATGCCGAGCGCTGGAAGCTGAAAAAGCAAAGCTAGTGAATTCCCGCCATGGAGATTAATTTCCCGCGAATTCCTTCCACATTTTAATATTACCGTTCGTTTTGTTTCATCTTCATTCTTTTCTGCAACACACACACAACAATGTCGCGTCGTAATAGCAACGGTAGATCACCCCTCGTCAATCCACAGCGTCAAATCACTTCCTTCTTCACCAAATCCCCTTCTCCCCTTTCACCTTCCCCTTCTCCCTCTCACTCCAAAACCCTAAAACCAAACCCTAATAACCCCATTCCTAAATCTAACCCTAACCCTAACCCTAACCCTAACCCTAGCCCTAACCCTAGTCCTACCATAACCACACCTTCACCTCTCAATCCCAAAAAACCACACAAACCCCGTCTCGTCATCGACGCTCCTCCTACAATATCACCTCCCCCTTCGGATTCTCCATTCATTGGTAAACGAATCAAGGTTTATTGGCCTTTAGACGATGCTTGGTACGAAGGTGTTGTCAAATCGTTCGATACCGTTACTTCGAAACATCGAATTCGTTACGATGATGATGAAGAGGAAAGTATTGATCTTTCTAAGGAGAAGATTGAGTGGATTCAGGATTCTTCCTCTAAGAAGCTTAAACGGTTGCGGCGTGGTTCTTCTCCTATTAGGAAGATGGTGATTGAGGAGAATGAGGGAGAAGAAATTCCCAAAGAGGAAAAACAAGAAGAAGATGATGATGATGATAATGATGATTCGGAAGATGAAGATTGGGGGAAGAATGCTGTATTGGAGAATATTGTGGATGAAGAAGAAGAAGAAGAAGATATGGAATTGGAGGAAGAAAATGAAGTTGCAGAGAGTGCTAAAGGAAAGAGTAGTAATAAGGTTGAGCCGAAAAAGCGGAAACTAGGTGGAGGAACGAAAACGGAGCCGATGAAAAAGAGCAAGAGTGGAAATGAAGTTAACAGGGTTGCTGTTAAGCTCTCACCATTGGCGCCTTTGAATAATTTGGAGGGTGAGTGACCAAGTTAATCCACCCTCAATCCTTGTTTTAATGTATTGAGAATTGAGATTAATTTTGTTTCTGTCATTTACACCTTTTATAGAATATTGAGAATTATGCATCCTAACACATGGTGATTTTCAAATTTAGTTGTAAATAGTGTATTTTTCTCAAATCAGAGATAGTTATGTTGGATAAATGAGATGCTAGAAGCCATTCTTCAATGATAAACAATATTAAATACAAAATTATTCGCTATTTATAAGATTACATACAAAATTATTCACTATTTATAAGTTTATGCAATTTGTTTCCCTTACTGGCGCCATTTTCATGATGCACCATTCATTTATTGGATGCTGGAGATGTTACTTGCCAAATGAAATGCAGATATCAAGTTTTTATTCTTTTTTAAATTAATAATTTACATCACACCTTGCATTATGCAGTTAGAAAGACATCTGATGGCGCAGACAATGTTGCAACTGGTGATTCCTCTGAAAGATTTGCGCTCCGCGAAGCTCAGAAATTTCACTTTCTAGGAAAGTGAGTACTAACTGTAGCAATGTAGCATTTTGTTTAAGTTGCCACCTATTTATTAAAGGGATTCATATGGCATGCCATTTTGTGTGTATGCAGTTATTTGCTGTTATTGCCATTCTCTCAAGTATTTAATTTGCTGGTTTATATTATAATTTTATTTATGGTTCCTGTATGTATGTTGTCTTGGTACAGAGATCGCAGGGATGCCAAACGAAGGCGCCCAGGAGATGAAAATTATGACTCAAGAACTCTCTACTTGCCTCCAGATTTTGTGAGGAATTTGTCAGGTGGCCAGGTAATTACTGCAAAAGTAGTAGGATGAACCCTCAATTTTAATGTTGCATGAAATTAATACGATCATTTGGTGAATGCAGAAACAATGGTGGGAGTTCAAGTCAAAACACATGGACAAAGTTTTGTTTTTCAAGGTTTTTAACTGGCTAAGTTTTGTTGGTGTCATTAGTCCATTCCTTACAAGTTACAGTCAAATAAAATATTTCTTTCCCCCTTTTATTGGAGCAGATGGGTAAATTTTATGAGCTTTTTGAAATGGATGCACATGTAGGAGCAAAAGAGCTTGAATTGCAGTATATGAGGGTTAGTATGAGTACTTGAGTTATAGATTTTCTTTAGAATACTAAGGTGCTGCTTTTGATTATGCTGAACTGTACATGTTTATTTGTTAAAATGTGACTCTTTTAGGGAGAGCAACCTCATTGTGGTTTTCCAGAGAAGAATTTCTCAGTGAATGTAGAGAGACTAGCTAGAAAGGTTTGTCACATAGTTGGCTTATTTTTCTTATTTAACTGCTGCTACCAAACTAATTAATATGTCCTACAAGCCACCTTCCAACTGCGGAGGAACTTACTGAATCGCCTTCGATGGGCAGGGTTATCGAGTTCTTGTTGTAGAGCAGACTGAAACACCTGAACAGATGGAGCTTCGGCGCAAGGAGAGTGGCTCTAAAGATAAGGTCTGATTACACCTCACCTAAACCAGAAAAGTCATTGTTTTATTTCTACCTTCTTTTGGATACTGTGCTTGCTATATATTTTGAATGTAGTTTTGCATCTTTTTTATTTTGCCAAGTTATTTTTCTTTCTAACCCCAGTGTTAGTAGAGGAATAATGGTTTCTAATCTTGACCTCGTTCGATGTCTTCTAGGTTGTGAGACGGGAAATATGTGCAGTGGTTTCAAAAGGCACATTAATAGATGGGGAGTTTATGTCAACCAATCCTGAAGCTGCGTATTTAATGGCACTGACTGAGTACCGTGAGAACAATCCAAATGAAATGTCAGAGCGCACCTACGGTGTTTGTGTAGTTGATGTCGCTACAAGCAGAGTCATTCTTGGGCAGGTATGATTATGTATTCTAATTCTCATGCAAAATTTCTTTACATATAAACTCGTCCCAAGTTTTTTGGCGAGATCTGTTAATGTAATCAAGCTTTTAATTTTTGGCGAGATCTGTAAATTTTTTCGGGATTTATTTTCTAGAATTTCTGTTGGTAAATTAATATCTGTTATATGTTTGCTCAAATTCAGTATTTGTTTGGTTGCTTCAATCCTTCCTCCAATTGTTTTAGAGAACACTCACATTTTGTTAATTCATTCTACTAAATATGGACTTAATTAATCTTTTAATTGCATATGGCATCATTTTTATATGGCAGTTCAACGATGACTCAGAGTGCAGTGCCTTGTGCTCTATCTTGTCTGAGATCAGGCCAGTTGAAATTGTGAAACCTGCTAAACTACTCAGTGCTGAAACAGAAAGGGCACTGCTGAAACACACGAGAAACCCTTTAGTGAATGAGTTAATTCCAAATGTGGAATTCTGGGATGCTGATAAAACTTTGGATCATCTGAAGAGAATTTATGGCCACAATAACAATGTTAGTGCTCAAGATGGCGGGTTAGATTGTCTGCCAGATGTTTTACTGGAGCTGGTGAAAACAGATCATGACAGTAGAAGTGCACTCTCAGCACTTGGTGGTGCTCTCTATTATTTGAAACAGGCTTTCCTAGATGAGCAGTTGCTTAGATTTGCGCAGTTTGAGTTGCTTCCATGTTCTGTTTTCAGTGGTCTTGCTTCAAAACCATACATGGTTCTTGATGCTGTAGCCCTAGAGAATCTTGAGATATTTGAGAATAGCAGAAACGGAGAGTCTTCAGGGTATACTTTTCTTTGGATTTATCTACACGCTTTGTAAACGGGTAATATATGTTTATATTTCACTGAAATGATGATTCTTGTGTAGCACACTCTATGCTCAATTAAACCAATGTGTTACGGCGTTTGGGAAGAGACTGCTGAAGTCATGGCTTGCAAGACCGTTATATCACGTGGAGTCAATAAAGGAACGCCAGGAAGCTGTTGCAGGTTTAAAGGTACATTCCCTGACCATGCATTTTGTTTTTGATTCTGATGTTCCTTTAAGATACAGTGATTCCTTTCCACCAAGACTGTTGGATTTCTTTTTTCATGCTATACTTGTTTGTTCTCGTCTGCTTTTTCTTTCCTTTTATTTTGTCCCGCTACTACATGCTCTGGTTTAAAAGTTTTGCATCTCTTTTTGAACTTATATAACTAGCAGTGGTCATGGGAAATTGTGCTTTTTAAAAATAGATCTGTAAAACAAATTCATCTTGTCATATTTATGTTTGCGGCATAATTAACTATAATTTTTTTTTTTGGGAAACCTTGCCTCCTCATTCTATGTAGATCCCAGACAGTTTGTTTGGTTTGTTGTGTCCAGTATGTAGATCCCAGACAGTTTGTTTGGTTTGTTGTGTCCAGCAATACAATATGGAGCATTTTTTTATAGGAAATCTTCTGCTTTTCTGTTTGTTTTGCTTTCGAACTAATATGGATAGAAGAATTGCCTGTCATGTACAGTTTCAACATCTACCAACATACTTGGCTAGATTGAACCCATCATTTTCATCAGATACATAATCAGTATATTTTGTCAATCGTTTTGATATATGATTTACTTTGAAGGGAGTAAATCTACCTCACACATTAGAATTTCGAAAAGCATTATCAAAGTTACCTGACATGGAGCGGTTGCTGGCACGGGTGCTCTCTTCTAGGTAAAATATATATTTACAACAACTATGCGTGATATTTTTCTACACAGACCATAGGGATTATCATTGTCGTCTATAGTATTTATGCATTTTGATTTTCATGAAAGCAGGGATGCTAGTGGAAGGAATGCTAATAAAGTGGTTCTGTATGAGGATTCATCAAAGAAACAACTGCAAGAGTTTATTTCAGCCATGCGTGGTCTTGAACTTATGGCACAAGCTTGCTTGTCACTCGGTGTCATTTTGAATAATGTCAAATCCAGACAGCTTAGTCATCTTTTAACACCTGGTACAGTTATCTCAATAAATAAATGTTATGAAACGACTCTACAGCTATTGCCTGATGCATTGACTGTTGTGAACTGTAGGTAAAGGTCTTCCTGATGTAAGCATGGATCTGAATCATTTCAAGGATGCCTTTGATTGGGTGGAAGCCAATAACTCTGGCCGTATAATACCTCATGAAGGAGTTGACAAAGAATATGATTCAGCTTGTAAGGCAGTTAATGAGATTGAGTCCAGTTTGTTAGATCATCTCAAGGAACAAAGGAAATTACTTGGAAGCACATCAGTAAGACATAGACCTATAATGGAAACAATTGGAGTTTGGTCTTATTATAGCACATAAAATCAAATTTTGAATGTTCTTATTTGTCTATGACAGATCTCTTATGTTGGTATTGGAAAGGACACATACCTATTGGAAGTGCCTGAAAATTTGTCTCAGAATATTCCTCGGGATTATGAGAGGCGTTCATCCAAAAAAGTAAGAAGACCATGCTCTGAAAACTGTGTGAATTGGATGCAAGTATATACTAATATGTTATCTCACTAGTAATTAAAAATATAACCCACGTGAATATGTTGGTTTGCTCTTGATGAATTATAGTCAACAATTATGACTGTCAACATAAGGGAATTTGCCTCATTTTCTCCATCTGGCATTTACAGGGCTTCGTTAGGTATTGGACTCCAGATATTAAAATATTTTTGAAAGAGCTCTCTCATGCTGAATCTGAAAGGGATACCTTATTGAAAAGTACATTTCAGAGAATGATAGAGCGTTTTTGTGAACATCACACTCAGTGGAAGCAGTTGGTGTCTGCAACTGCTGGTACGTATGAACCAGTTTTGAAGTACATGCTCTCCCCTATTCACCTTTGCATGATGCCTGTTATTAAAACCTATATTTCTTAAGCTGAAATTAAGTTATCTTTTTCCCCTTTTACCTTGATTCAACTCTTGCATTTCCTTAGGAATTTAATAAGATGGGTTTTTATGCTTTTTAAATATAAAATTGAAGTTTTATCTTTTTACATATCTTAAACTGAATGTTGCATTTACGTATTGCAGAGTTGGATGTTTTGATCAATTTAGCTATTGCCAGTGATTACTATGAAGGACCAACCTGCAGACCAAGTTTTGTTGCGACCTTATGTACAAATGAAGCTCCCTACATCTATGCTAAAAGTCTGGGACACCCCGTTCTTAGGAGTGATACCTTAGGAAAGAGTGCCTTTGTACCTAATGACATAACCATAGGTGGTCCAGACCAGGCCTCCTTTATTCTTCTTACAGGTCCTAACATGGGTGGGAAGTCAACTCTTCTTCGCCAAGTTTGCTTGGCTGTGATTTTGGCCCAGGTGAACTTTTTAAACCATGTTACTTTTCTCATTTGATATTTAATTTTTGGCCTTGTGGAGAGGGAAATTACGTGGGAAAAAGGAACCTCATCCCTTTGAGGCTTGTCTTGAGTAAGCTTGTCTTTTTCCTTTGCTGTTATTCACTTTAGTTTCTTACACAGGTAGGGGCTGATGTCCCTTCAGAAAGTTTTGAATTGTCTCCTGTGGACCGAATTTTTGTTCGGATGGGTGCCAGAGATAATATCATGGCTGGCCAAAGTACATTTTTAACCGAGCTTTCAGAAACTGCAACAATGCTGGTAAGATGGTCCTTTGAGTATCACTTCACCTTATATCATGTGTAAGTTCGTATTGGAAAAAAAAAAAAAGTTCCCCATTGGATAGATATGACTCTTAATAAGAGTTTATAAAGAGGAGGCACTCCTCACCTTTCAAGCCAGTTTTGTAAGGATGAGTTAGGTCCAAATTTCAACAGTTGGGTTACGCAGGAATTTAACAATAGATGTGTGTATATGATAGACATTTTTCTATACAACATTTCAAAGCAATGACGGCATAGAACAAAGTTTTGCTATAATTTTTTTCTTTATAGTTTAGTTGTGTGTGGTTCTGTCGTACTTGGATAGTTGGGTGGGCTTCATGTTTTTGTATCATGAAGCTTTATATGCCCTTACATTTGTATTACCTGACCTGATTAAAGTATTTTTTTTTAATTCTGATTATGTACTTTTTGATGGTGGATACAGTCATCAGCCACTCGTAATTCATTGGTGGCTCTGGATGAGCTTGGGCGTGGGACCTCAACGTCTGATGGACAAGCCATTGCGTAAGTGTTTGTTTTGGGATTGCAGTTGTTCCCCAGTAGTTTCTGTATTCATGATTAATTTTCTAATTACTGGTGAGTCCGTCTCAGATTCTGCTTTGTGCTTTTAAATTTTTGGCAGGGAATCAGTATTAGAACATCTTGTACGTAGCGTGCAGTGTCGTGGATTGTTTTCTACACACTATCATCGTTTAGCTATAGATTATCTCAAAGATCCCAAGGTATACCCAGTTTCTTGTAGTGTATAATCATTGCTGGTATATTTAATTGTCCTTCAATGCTTGTAAGAATATTTGAATGCTGAAATTTATTTCATTGATGATGTACATGTACTTGACTGCCTGCCTATAAAATCACCAGTCACCTATGTGGATATCATTGATATATTTGAATGCTAGTGTAGTAATTTGTTCTACCTTCCATTTGGATATCGTTGCTATATAATTAGAAAGTTTAAATTCTAGTGTAGTAATTTGTTCTACCTTCCATTTTGCAAGTGTTTTGAGAACATAATTATATTTGAGTTGGCTTTTCCTGCATTTGTTGTAAAGGTCTGTCTCGCTCACATGGCATGCCAAGTTGGTAGTGGAAATGAAGGTTTGGACGAAGTCACCTTTCTTTACAGGCTGTCCGCTGGTGCTTGCCCCAAGAGCTACGGTGTTAATGTTGCTCGGTTAGCTGGTATGTTACCTTGTTTTGAACTACTATAAATATTTTCACTTAACATCCAAACATCTGCGTGTTGTATTAAATTTTGGTTCATTGAAGCCTTGCTTATGTGTAAGGCTTGTTATTTTATAGCTCAAGCTTGGACTGCCAATCTCACAAAATACTGTTTGTTATGAATTTATAAAATCTCGCTATTTTATTTCAGGACTACCCACTTCTGTGCTTCAGAAGGCTGATGCCAAGTCCAGAGAATTTGAGGCCACGTATGGTAAATACAGAACTGAACCAAACTCTTCCAATCAAAGTTGGGTTGATGAGATAATAGTCTTGGTACAAAAATTGAACAATGCTGCTAATAATTTGAGTTGCGAGGAGATGGTTTCCGATCACTCTATAGTAAAGCTTCAGCGTGAAGCAAGAGAACTGCTAGAACGATGTTAAACTATTTCAAGACATCATTATCACAATCACAGAATTGGTTAAAAAATGATATATATTTTGTCGTAGTTAAGTTGATATCAATCTTGACAGGGTGCCAGGTGGTGATTTGTATATGTTGGTTGTCTAACAGATCTGTTTTGTTGGTGGCGGGGGCTTGTAAATAGTTGTAGTAAAAGTGGTGATAGAGATTGAATACTGCATTAGGTAGGGGAAGATTCAAAATGTATTTTGATCAGAAGTCAATTGTCTATATTATGCCAGAAAATTTTGGAATTGAGCGAGCATCATCATTCATGATACTGTCTGATACACATTGAAGTAAATAACCTATGAAATGAGCATCGTTCATGATACTCTCTAACATTGAAAGTAAATAACCTATGAATGTATTAGATTTTCTTCATCCTGCTCTTCATTTCTGCCATCTTCAGAGAGCGATGTGTCGTAGTCAGAACCTTGATAGCGCCTGATGCTATTCAGAATGGCTCCGATTGTCTTAGTAACTATGTACATGGGTATAATAATTCCACAAGCCTTTAGAACAATGACCTACAACAAAATTAGTTCATAAAATGCCATTAGTACGGCTGTATGTAGGCATTATTTATTAAAATACGGAAATCAAGTACTTACGGTAAGAAGTGTAAATGGATAATCTTCGGTTCCACTTGTGGGCACTACCAAACAATGTCTTACTAGTAACACAAGTGTAAACTGCAGAAGGATAACTGTAAGTTATTTTTCGGCATTCCAATAGACTAAATGATAGCATGTAAATTTAAACCAGTCTTAATTTGACCAGCTTCAGTATCTGTTGGGAAATCCCCTAACTGCTAACTGCAGGTTAAATTAAAGAAGTACTCTTTTTAGACATAAAAGTATGAGTGTTTGTTGGATGATTATCTACGTTATTGAACTATCCCAAATTGTGACAGGATTAATTTTCTGATTTTAACTAGTACATAGCTGGTTCAACCGGTAAAGTTGAACCAGTTGTCATGTGACTGAAAGGTAAAGTTGTTGTCATGTGACTGAAAGGTCACGGGTTCAAGTCCTGAAAACAGTCTCTTGTGTAAAAACAGGGTAAGACTGCGTACAATACACCAAATGGTATGACCTCTTCCCGGACCTTGCGTATGCGGGAGCTTTAAGTGCACCGGGTTGCCCTTTTATAGCTGGTTCAACTAAGATAGTATCAAGTTGATCCAAAATGTGAGCCAAAAGTTTGCAAGTAACCGTATATTATTGAAATGATTCATGTACGTATTTTAAAATAATTTATGTATATGATGATGTATTTCAAATAATTCAATGTATATTTATTTCATTTTTAGAAAACAATACACGTTTTTGGGAGTCATGTACCAGGAAAATGCTTTCACAAGGTCAACAAATGTATTTCACAGAAGAGAAAAATTGTTATATAAACTCTTCTAAAAGCCCTTTGTGTTGGGGCAATTGGCAATCCTCCAGTTGGCAATGACAATTCAACCCGAGTACATTGACTCGTTATTTTCCTTTAAGTTCATGCAACGTTATTTTGTTTTAAATTAATAATCATACAATAATAAGCATGTTGTAACGCTATGCTGCTATTTGATTAGGAATTACGTATAATTATTATAAGAAAATACACATAGTGCTTACAGCTATTGCCAATGATCGACAGTGAAACGCGGTTCTGTTAGTGGTAGAGCTGCATTCCGAGTAATCACTTTCTATTACAATTCCTTCCACCTCACTTTCTCTTATCGCGTTTGAAGCTTCTTGCTCCCCCCTTAAAATGTGTTATCAAATTTAATATCGTTAGAGACAAAAACAAAATTCTACAAATTAAATGTGTTATTTTTTAATTCGAAGAACATGCAAGAAAAAGACAAGTAATAAGCAACACCAACGTATAAAATATTTTTTTTGGGCACGTATATAAAATAGTTGCACCTCCATGCCATTTGTAGCTAAGACTTAATAATGTGAAATGAATGATTAAATAAATTAAATAATTATTTGAATGTTCTTCTTGATTGAATTAAACGCGGTAAAATACCTTATGGACATTGCTTCATCATTTATCTCTGATTTCTTTGGAGGAGGAGCTGTATATCCAGGTTCATATTGCTGCAAAAACAATTATCAATATTGTATGAGCTTAGCAAATTACACACCCATCTTTTATTTATATTTATCATGCAGTGTAATATTAATTAAATTAAATTCCGAATACATATGAAAAAAAATCCGTAAACCCAATTTCCTAATTCCTACAAATCATAATAGCTGAGAGATTTTAGTATTTAACTGAGCTAAGCAAAAGACAAAAACTAAGTGAATAAACAAAAGAAGAAAGAAAATTATGATCGTTTTATATAAGTCAAAATTAGATTGGGAAGCCCATCCAATTTACGTCACAACATAATTCCTAACGACAGCAAAATACGTGTCCTCACAAATAACTCTTTCTCCCTCTTTATTTTTTCTTTTTATTTCTAATTTTTAAAAATTACTAGCAATAAATATAATTTTAATTCTTCTTATTGATCACAACTTACTAAAACAGAAAATGAAAATGAAAACAACGTTATTAATCATCATACATAACATACCTGGAGACATATTTCACAGGTTGTATTTCCTTTCTCGTTACACCATCTTTGTATACAATCTCTATGAGCAAACTGAATAACAAAAAATACAAAATCACTTATTGATGAAAATTAAGAAAATTCTGAAATGATATATTGAAAATAAAAGCATAAGCTTGTAACAGTTGTTTAATAAGTTAATTAAAAGATCATGTTTTTTTCTTTTCTTACCTTAACAGTTCCAGAACAAGAACAAGGTGCTTCTAAGGCTTTGGAGCTTTCAAACTCTTCTTCATGGCAAATTCTACAGCGAGAAATTCCAGAAAGTAACCTTAAATCATCGATTAGTAACACAACCTCTTCCATATTTTTCAAACGGTAACACGCAATGATCACTTTGTTTTCAAATTCTGTATATCGCTCTGTTTTTCTCTGCTTTTTTTGTTTTCTATCTTTCTCACGAACCAAAGGCTTTATATATGAAAGAAAGAACCAACTTTAGAGAGTTCCAATATTGCCCTTGTATGATATTTTAGGACAATAAATAAATGAATTTTAATGTTACCGAATTTCAGATGAACCTAACCGTGCCACCTGCATGTTTATAATTCTATAATGGTAAAATTGTTTTGGTAAAATTAACTTTGGTTAAAAGAATTGAAAATAAAATAATTTAATTCCTCGACAAAAATAAAATAAATAATTCTATAATGGTACAAATACTATATTTAATTGACATGGACTAGCAATGTAAATATTTGAGTGAATATTACCCAATTTGATCCGAAAGATTTTCTCGCGGTCTAATTTAGTGACAAAAAATAAACCCAATTTAGTTATGATGTTTTGATATTGGGGATAAATCAGTCCTTTAATGTGTCAGTTAACTTAACTCAGTTAGTAAATACATTGTATAATACAAGTAAGGGTTGTGCTTTGAATCTGGAAATCTCATTTATTCATCTTAAAAAGATGAATTTTTAGTCACTAAACCACTCGACCAAAAATTAAAATAGTCCCTTACTCATTATATTAGAGGGATCGAATTGAACCACCGAAAAATTATGAACGATCAAATTAGGTCTTCATTTTAAATAGTGCATTAACAATCAATTATAATCGTCTTGTCATTATAAATAATGGTATCGGTAAAAAAAAAATACTAATATTGCAATAAATATAAATGGTTATATTGAAGCGTGTTGAAGAACAAAATTGAAGCTAAAAATTATGTTTAGAAGCAAAAATTTAATCTCAACTTAAGGTTAAATTTTATTTATGAACGATGATTCCACTTGATAAAACTGAAAATGTCAAAATTAATTTGATATTTTTAAAATCACTTGTCTTTGGTAAAAAAAAAATCACTTTTATCTCTTACAAAAATAAATACAAACATTGGAGAAGAGGGACTTGTTTGCAATGCAAGGTCAAATAACAACTTTGTTTATACTTGCTTTAGCTAGGGTTGAAGTAGTAAGGTTGTTATTTTAAAATAAGAAGTAATTTTAATCAGATTCCTTGCTTATATAAAAAATAACAGTCATAAGCAATGACAAATTGAAGGAGGGAATAGGGAAAAGATATGTATCTTCCTCTATTCTTTGGCAAGGAAAGCATATCAAAGAATTATAAAATCCTATCATATCACAACACAAGATACCTTTTTTTTAGGGGACAACACAAGATACTTGTGTTGTTGTTTTTTTCGAATTGAAATTATTTAGACAATACTCCATCTATTATGTACACTGACATTTTAAACATTTTAGAGTATGTTTCATTTATGAGGCTATCTTTTCAAATTTTCCTTTGTTTGGTCAGATGTACTTGGGTTGACAATCAACCTAAATTCCACTGTGCACCAACTAACCATTGCATGATCATAATTGCTTCTTTTCATCATTTGTTTCCCTATTTCTCTTGCAACATAAAGGAGGAAAAAAGTACAAATAAGAAATTGTTATAGATATATAGTGCGTGCCATTGCTAAAGTGTTTAATTTGTATATACAAGTATAACGATTAAAAAATACAAATATTCTTTACATCCTCTAAACAAAAAAACCCTTTGCATATGTACTCTTATCTAACTCATCTCACGACATAGATATCTAGATATTTGTTTTGAAATAGTATATTCTAGTAATGTAAATTTAATTACATATACATGGAAAAAAGTTACACCGTCAATTTTAAGTTAATTAATCTAATTGCTAAACTAGATGTTTTGGGAAGACACTTAGCCAAACATTCTTCATCAAATGTATTTTTGTGATTAGAATCTTCATTGAATATTTAACTTTATCTCTTTAGATTATAAATTAAACAATCACAGCTAGTAATCCACAAACTAAGGCCCCGTTTGGTTTGAGCTTATTTTGAGCTTATGAAAAATAGCTTATGTAAATAAATAAGCTTTTATTTTAATTTATAAACTCTCACTAACGAAAATTGTATCTTCATAAACGGGTTTTTCATAAACTACCTTAAAAACTTATAAATAATACATAAAAACTTATTTATTTGCATAAATTGTTTTATATAAGCTCTAAAATAAGTTAATCCAAACGGGCCCTAAATATGTTACTCAATTTTACTTAATTTGGCAATAACCAAAAGTATTTAGGCGGACGTTCAAAAATTATGTTAAATTGTATCCTATCAAGTATTCTAACCTAACAGCATAATTACAAATTGTTGTTAAAAAACATAATTAGAAAAGAAAAATAAGTTATATAAATTACTAGAATTTATACACGCCCAAAATGAAAAAGAATGAAATGATAAGAGGAAACATCATGTGTACCTTTTTACTATATATATTCATATTATTATTTTATTGGTTAGGAAGGAAGGGGGCACAATTGCAAATTATTGCACATATCTATCGAAAATTTATGATACTGCATACCTTTTTCAACAAGTGCCCATCTCCGCACGGTTCAAAATTTGCCCTTAAAAGCTTTAAGCCTGGGACCTATGATTCTTCACCAACGGTAACAAACGTTTAAAAAAAAAACTGAAATTTGAAACAATGGGCCCCACTTTGGTAAAATGGGCCCTCTTTTTTATTACATCAATCAATCTAGAAAAATTGCTTTTCTGACATTGATAACTTCACGATGACACAAGAAAATTACCCAAAAGCCTCCAGCGGTAGTTAACTACCATTGGGCTGACCGGCATCAGTTAACTGCCGTTGGTGTCAGCGGTAGTTAACTGCCGTTGCGTTCTGTTATAAGAACAGATAGACATAGGAGTTTCCAAAACTCAATTGTTGCGTTTTTTGCTTCCATAGGTGCGAATTTCACAAAGCATGAGCCATTGCAAAGCCAATTTCAAGCACAACATCAAGTAAATTTTTTGAATCCTATTGCATTGCTATTCTGTGATTGATTTGTTAGTTTTTTTTTTGTTAAATTGCGATTATAGAGGTTTTATTGATTTTATGATGTTGTGATAGTTTAGGTTGTTAGAATTGATAGGTTTAGGTTTTGATTTTATGATAATTTAGGTTTAGGTTAGAATTGTTGTATAATCGTTACAATTATTTTTGGTTTGTTATGAACTTTTGTTGTTATGAATTTGTGATAGACTTGTTACGATTAGTTATTGTATAACTTTTAGGATTAGTTTAATTATTGATGAATTATTGTAGAATCGTTACAATTAGTTTAGGTTTTGATCGTTAATTTATTTATGTAGATATGTCTCAGAATCACGGAAACGTTGAGTTGAACAAAAAGGAGGGTGATGACAAGAAGAAAGAGAAGTCACCTATGACTTGGCACGGAATCACATGTGATGGTTCCGTAAAAAAGAAGGATTTGAAGGTGCCTGGTGTACAATCAGTCGAGGTTGAGAAGGAGCGGGAGGACATGCTATTTTGGTCCTCAACCAAAAGCAGGTGCCCCAGGGACTGTAGCGGGCAACCAGATTGACTTGTGTTACGTGGAAGATGAATGAATGTAATGGCTTCTAATGCTTAATTGTGTTTGGATCTTTTTTTATGTTTTTTTTTATATGTCGCGCACATTTTGCTACATTTTGCTTGACATTATGGTATTTTGAATAAAAATCGCGTTTTGAATAATTTCGATTAAAAATTGCGTATTCGAATAAAAAATGATTAAATCTAACGTGAATTTGAATAAAAATTACGCATTCTAATAAAGACTGATTAAATCTTATACGAAGGAATTCGATATCATAACTTATATAGCTGATTCTCAATAATACATGTTCCTAACTTATATAGACGAGTCATTACATTTCATTCGGGAATGTAGCTTCCAACTACAACAATTGTCTTACCCCTGAATGGGGTAAATTCAAACTTGCTAAGCAGTAGGACTCCGGCATTCGTCCGACATTTCTACTGTTCCATTCAAAAGATTAAATTCTTGTTAAGCTTGGTTTAAATGACGGTATTCAAGTGTCAAAAGAATGAGGTCCATTCCATGACACTTCAATATCTTCATTTAAACCAGTCTAACAAGAATTTAATCTTTTGAACGGAACAGTAGAAATGCTGGTCGAATGTTGGAGTTCTGCCGTTTAACAAGTTTGAATTACCCCATTCAAAGGAAGACAATTGTTGTAGTTGGAAGGTGCATTTCCCTACCTAATCACGATCTTCTGGCGGAATCAGACTCTTGATAATATCTTCAGTTGATCTCAGCAACGTTACCCGCATATTCATCCACTGGAACATGCTGTGCTCCCAAAACATGTTCTTCACGTTTTCGTCGTTTGTTAATTCCACCCAAGTGAATGATATTCTTCCCTCGTCGAGCATTGGACGTTTATACCGAACGTATTCCACCCTTCTTGTGTCTTTGGGGTTGACTCCTTGGTTGAATTCATTCAGTTGATCTTTGAGACCTCTTAACGTTACACCAAGACACCGAACCTTCAACCTCTGAGGTTCTCCGCCGTTGAATTGAGCATGAACTTCAATCCACCCGGCCATTGTTTCAAATCTACACAGTTAAAAATTAAAAATAATCAATGAAAAACTCATTCAAACACTTGTAGTGAAGATTTTACATAAACCCTAAAAATCTTAAATAAACCCTAATTTTTTTATAAAATTCGAAAAAAATATAAATTTAAGCAATATAACTTCATTATAACAAGTATTCATAATATTTGTTAATAACATTTCAGATCTACAACATAACTATATTAAAAATAAAAAAATCAAACCCTAAAAAATTTATAAAATTCAAAAAAAATATAAATTTAAGCAATATAACTCCATTATAACAAGTATTCATAATATTTGTTAATAGTATTTTAGATCTACAACATAACAATATTAAAAATAAAAATTCAAAATTTAAAAATTATACTACAACTAAAATTATAAGCATATAAACATATATACTAACTAAATTTATCACAATAGCATAAGTGATAACTTGTGATTTAGTGAAAAAAAATGTGGATGATTTGGTAGAGTTTTTTTTGAGAAGGAGTGAAAATTTTGAATTTTTAGAGAGAGATGGTGTTGATAGAGTGATTAGAAGCTGGGTTCTGTCTTGAATATGTTACGAACGCAACGGCAGTTAACTACCGCTGACACCAGCGACAGTTATCTGCTGCTGGTTAGTCCAACGATAGCTACCTACCACCGGGGCTTTTGGGCAATTTTCTCAATCTAGGACGCTCTCACCTAATTCATGAACTGTACAAATCCTTGGACAATCAAATTTCTTCAATCATTCAATTCAATTTTTTTATTCAACTACTTATATGATAAATATGTAGATAAAACCTATATAGTGTATATGACAAATCATATCTTGCTATTGATGTTATTTTGCATGTATTAATTATGCAAATACCTCACTAACATCAATTTCAAATTTGTCTGCCGTGTGAAGGAAAGCAATCAACTAGACTTACTTCATTTTGTAATATTATTATTATTATTATTATTATTATTATTATTGTCTATTATTCCTATTATATATATGTGAGGAAGCTGACACATATGTGCTTATCCTCTTTTGTCGTCCTTATCGTTTACCTCAGAATTTTCTGGAATTATCCAACAATTATGAGCAATCCTTGTCATTTAGAAGATTCACAATTCACACAAATGACTAGTAATGGGGATTGAATATGCACTTTCTTAAGGGAACTTTCCATAAGCAAAGAGGTCGGCACTAACATTTGTGGGGACAATAGCTTAGCCTTTACATTGAGAAAAGTGGGCCTAATCCATCCATCCTATAATTCTACTAATTTGGCACCTAACTATACCGTTATTAGCCGCAGACTAATGTACATGCACCGCTACGCGTAACAAAACCAATATCATTAAAATAAGTGATGGGTATTTACCCATAAATCAATCATTTAGTGTGAATTCAGATTAACTGATATGATATGATATGTTAGAGCATGAGTTCAAATCTACAATATTTATATGGTCCACATTAATACGTGTGAATTTACCGTTATATTATTTGACAAAATAAAAATGCCATTAAAGCAATCAACTTTAATATTAATTATCACTCTATCGTTCTTTCACAAAAAAAATTACGTTAGTTTCTTTTAAGCCATCGGTGTTAATAATTAGTTGTCTCGAATTTATATTCGGGATCACTAATACCATTAACTCTTAACTCAAATTATTTGAGCTACACAACCCTTTTTTACTCTAGTTGATTTCTTAATATCAATGTAATAGTTGATAGAGTAAAGATATAAATGAAAAATAGTTCCTCTAAAATTTTTTAATAGTTTTTTATTAATAGAAATTAAACTTAGTATTTCAAGATCCACGACATTCACACACTTCGCACCAACCACCTGCCCTAATTTGTGGTGGCAAAAAAAAGTAGTAGTTAATGTAATTAACTTGAAATTTGAATATGACAGAAATAAAATATATATTTTTTTTAGGAAAAAACTCACAATTAGAAAGGAACGATAGTGCAATTTATAAAGATAGTATAAGCAAATAGGTAATATGTATTGCAATGTACAATGCCCAAAAAATCGTTGGTGGTGGTTTTTTGATAGTGATGTTTGGTCCGTTAAATGGTGTCATTGTTGAGTTTGGTTTAAGCTAAGTATGTTGTTGCACAACTTAAAAATACCCGCCAATAATTAAATTGGATAAAAGAGGGTGCAAAGCAATTATCCATTCATAATTTGTAAGTTTATTTCTTATAAGAAGGAGTGCTAGCTAGAAAGGTGTCGTTAGTTGTTGCAAGTTGATGTAGTGATGTCTTAGCTTCAAAGTTTCATGCGTTTTATATGGATATTGTTTCTATCCGATTGAGGTCATGTAACACACATACATCGTTTTCGATATTGCTTTTCTGATAAGATCACCTATAAAGGCAATAGTAAATTTCTCAAACACTTAATTAGCACCATATGTAGGAAGTTATGAAATGAAATATCTAGAGTGAGAATATAAATAAGCAAATGAAATTGAGTGAGAAGATGAAGAAAAAAGTGTGACAAACTTAAAGATTGATGAGCCAATTAAGAATCACTACACTGGTAAAAAAAACATTGAGAAGATTCAAATAATTCTAAGACAAAAATTAAAGAGGAGATCTAATTCACTCAACGTTCTCATCAAGAGAAATTTTTTATGTCATTTTAAACTTACACGAATATTTTGATAATATTTAAAAAATGATAATCTTAAAAGTTATAAGAATATTTTAAAAATGGGATAGAGCTAGTTCTCTAGGTTCATATTTGACTTACAGTGGCACCACTTAATTAAAATGACTATGACTGCTAAAGCTCAAATTACTCTAAAATCTTCTCTTAAATTTTTTCTTACTCGTTCTAATTATCTCATTCTAGGTTCTCATAAATCTACTTGGGATAGTGGTGCAGCATCACCACCATGCAGTAAAAACTCATAACTATAGATTCATTTTGAACGCACCGTTAATGCACACCATACATTTTTCACCGCTATAATATAAACTCATGCTTAATAATCTACTCTTATAGGAGGCCAAATGGGGCATGAGACAAGAAAAGAGTGAATCATCAACTTCATCTTTGAATTTGCAAACATCAGCCAAAATCGTCTTTAAATTTGGTGAAATATCAATTTCATCCTTGAATTTCTCTCACGTCCATCAAAATGGTCCCTCCGTCCAAAAGGTCCGTTAGTGATGCTGAGCTGGCTCCCTGCATGTTGTGTTGTCCTGTACACGTGTCAAAAAGGAAGCCACGTGTACAAGGACTAAATTGATGGAAACGCAAAAAATTCATTTTTCACTTTTCAAATGCAATTTTTTATGCTTTTTCATTTTTACCCCTGTTTTATCCTTACCTTCCACCCTCATATTTCAGTCATACCCATCAAAACAGTCCCTGACCTTTCTCCTTCCCACTAAAACCTTCATCACCTTCTCCTCTCCAAAATCATCATCATCGCCGACGATCAACAATGGGTTTTTGAAGAACGAAACGGTCTTTGGTTAAGGTAAGTCTCACGTCCATCTCACCTTCTCCTCCTATTCATTTTCACCATTTTTTTGGCTGTTTTTTTATTTTAGTTTTTAGTTTTCAAAGATCAAGTTGTGTTTTCTACGTTTTGTATTTTGTTCTGCCAAGCTTGCCTTTCAAGGACCAAACTGATAGTTAGTTATATAATTCAAGGACTGATTTGATGTTTTTTTTAACATAACCTAGGGATCGATTTGATGGACAACCATAAAATTTAAGGACTAATTTGATGTAAATATTTTGACAGAAAGGTTACATGAAGATTCATCTTCAACCTCTTTTCATTACAACATTACACACGTCTAGTACAATTCTGAAGCATGTTCACAAACTCAAACAAGCAAACCATGACTATCAAAATCAACCTCAATTCCTAAAGTACCAACTTTGTCCATCAACCTCACCCTCCAAACAATTTCATTCCCACTTTCCTTTGACTTGAACACGAAGATCAATTTTCTAAACAATTTTTTCCCATACACCTACCCCCATAATTTCGTATTCAATTACAACAGTTTTGTTTGAAGGAATTTTGGGGATTTTTTGATTTCGAATTCAATCAAAAAATTAGGGTTTGAGGTTATTTCAATTGGGGAAGAACGTTACCACTAATTATTGGAAGAATTTTTTGGGAATTTTGGAGTGTGAATTAAAGATTGTAAAATTAGGGTTCCAATTTTATACATTTGGGGAAGAAATAGTCGTTGGGGAAGATGACATTCTTACATTTTCTGCAAATCAGCCAAACTAGTCATTGAAAATGTTGGTTACAATCGGCCATATTAGTCCCTACTTGTGTGACGTCTGACATGGCAGTCCATGTGAGAGGTTAACGGCCACGCCAGCTCCGTTAACACCCCAGTTAATTGAAAGGACGAAATTGATTGACATTTCACAAATTTAGGGACAAAATTGATATTTCGCAAAATTTGGGGACGATTTTGGCTGATGCTTACAAATTCAGGAATGAAATCGATAATTCACTCGACAAGAAAATTGCTCTTAGGTTTTACTATTTCCTTTCGGATCCCGAAGTGACCATTTATTGTCGTTTCGGATCCAAAGTCCAAACCTGAGTATACAGGGGAAAGAAAAAAAATCTACAGAAGTTAAGTGTTGTAGGAGCTTCAACTATTTTTTTGTCATGCTTAGTGCTTACGTAGATGTGGCATGGAATGTGTAACTCTTTTCATGCTACAAGTATTATATATAGAAGGGCTAGTTTGTTCTTTTGTTTTATGCTCCTAAGATGACCACAACAATCTTATCTTAATATCAGTGGTATTTGTTGAAATTATTAACGAGAATAATGGTTAATTTTGCTTGAATGCAACGTAGACGGTGCAAGTTCAAATCCCCACAAGGACTTACTTTTTTTCCATAAATTATCAAAAATACAATAGAAATATAAAAAAATAAGAAGGAGGCAGTGTCGAACCTACGACCTCTAGAACATCTGCTAAACGCCTTTTCACTGAAATAGACAAAAATTATTCATTTAACATGGCTAATAGGGTATATATAGAAATCTTAGGGGGTGTCACGGCTCCCATGGGTTCCAAGAAAGATCTGCCACTACTGGATATATTGAATCTTGTTACTAAAAGTAATAACGTGTGATCAATAGAGTGAATATAGTGGAAGATGATAGACTCTTAAAATGTTGAATCAAAGCGACAAAAAAAGTTGAGACTCTGAAGGTACTTAAATGTCGTATGATTGTTTTTTTGTTTCTGTATACACATTTTTGGATCTGGAACGGTAGTTAACTACCACAGACCACCGAACAACAATTAAATGCTACTTGGGGTAAGGTATCATTTTGGGATGCATGAGAGTAAATAGTGAAGTCTAAAGAACAATTTTCGTTAATATTCAAGTTCAATAGGCCCATTTCTATATGGGCTTTTGCGTGCAACTTCAATTCTTCAATCTAATTACAAAGAGAAGAAATTTATTAGGTGTACCCCACCCCACATATAACACACATATACCACATGTTTTTAGAAATTCTCAAACTATTTTTTCTTACCGTAAATAAGTGTTTTTTTTGTTTTGTCAGCCAATGGTTAGACTCAAACATTATAAGTGCGGAGAAATAAAAAAATGAAACATTGGAATCTCGACCCCTCAACTTGTTCTGACCTCAAGTTCACCATATTTTATTTGTTGAGGTATTGTCTATTTTAGATTTGGTGTGACTTGTGAGTGTCACAATTTTGTCATTTGTAAAAAACATTGTCTTGTTGGAGAGTGGATTGGATGAATTCTTATGTGTTCCTCTATGGAATGCAAAATTCACGATACCTAACTCCTGGCCTAATCATTGACTATTGAGATTGGAGTGATTTCTCCAATAGAGCAAAAAGCCATTGCCACACTACTACCGTAAAGCACATGGAACAAATCAAAACGAGCCATCTAAATTGTAGTAGCCACAATTCGGTATTCGTTATTACTGCCAATTCTCAGTGGAAACAACGAGAAGTCTCAATCACATTCTCTCTCACCCCACCACCACACACTCATTCATTTAATTATAATTTCAGGTGTAGAATTAAGAAGCTAGAAAAACAAGATCGTGGCCAAATTCCACTTCAATATTCCCTTCTTTACGTTTGACTCTTAACAATTCATTTATTTATTATTTCCCGTAAAATCATATAAATACGCACACAACACTCTCATAGTCCATAACAACCGCAACACATAAACATAAACATAAACAAGCATCTTCTTCATCACCTCAATGGGTAACACAAGTTCTTGCATCCCTACTAATTGTGCTAGTTTTGATATTTTTAATGAGAAAGTAATAAAGAGTAAGAAGAAAACGGCAACGTTGTTGGACACTAATCGGACATGTCATAATTCCGGTGGAGGAGCTTCTTAAAACGCGACGGATCACGGCCTTGCGTGCCGATGAGGAGCTTGTAGCTGGGAAATTTTATTTGCTGGTGCCGGTGAGCAGGATCAATTGTAAGGCTTCGGAGTTTGAGATTGCGATTGCTGAGAGAGGAAGCAGAAAAAGGAAGGGAAATAAAACCGCGAAAGTTTCACCGTCGTTGGATTCCAATTAGGGATAAGAGCTACAAATTTTGGTACTTCAAATGAGCATATACATACACACATACTTTGTTTGAAAGAGAAATTGAGAATTTAACAAAACAAAAAAAATGAACATTGTTAAAAGTTTAGAGTATAGATAGGATAGGATGAGGAATTCAGTGTAACACCAAGCTTGAAACTATTAATTTGTTGTGCTTTAACTTCAATAAAATAATCCTAAACTCTTGCATCTAACCAAGCAGTACAATTTAAGCCACATGGCTCATAAGTAAGTCATCTCTACCTCAAAATCAACTCAAGTTCGCAACAGAAAACTAGCAAGCAATACATCCAATTTGATTAACCAATGGCTCCATCCACATCATAATCAGCTGCCAGTCTGCCACAGCTAGTCCAACATAAACAAAAATGTATCTTTCTGTCATGTCATTATGAGACAAACATGCAGGAAACTTTCTCCGATTACCATCTAAGGCATTTCTGGATTACTTATTTGTTCTTTTATTATGTGCAAGTGCTGACAACAACAGGTTAGTGCAGATCAAAATGGAGAGAGTAATTGGGAGTGGATATGCTAAGGATGTGATATGTTATGCAGTTCAGAAATTTGAGGTTGATACTTTAGTTATGCATAAAAAAGTAACAATCGTGTAATCAAATGAAAAGGTGCCAAATATCCCTCCAGAGTCCAAACAGACAGTTAGAAACTAGGTCGGTATAGAAAGACAAGAGAGAAAAACAACAAACAAAAAAGGAGAGAAAATGAGGCCTATAGGCTTGCCCACCCATTTCATTTATTGCATATATTTTTAAGGCTTAAATATGTGTCTAGTCCCTGCAAATAGGGCTCGTTTGAATTTTCGTCCCTATACTTACTAATCCTTCCAAAACCTCCCTGCAATTCCTAATCATTTGACTTATGGGAACTCATAATTATGGATTCTTTAAGAGGTACCTCAACAAATACTTTAGACTTCACCTTCAATTTCTTAAAATAAGGATATAATAACTAATGTGATAAAGAAATGACCTCCATTTTGGTAAATTGCAGGGCTCTTGTTGGAAGTGTAAGTGATTATTGTTCTAAGTATGCAAAGTGTCCTGTTGTTATTGTGAAGCATCCATAAGAGAAATTGTTATCCTTTCTGTTTTTTTTAGTACTTTCTTTGTAGCTGGCAGTGGCTTCTCAGGAAGCACAGTTTTTTCATCTGCTTGGGAAGTATTGAATCTTATAAGGGAAATTGTTTTGTTTTATGTTATATATGAAATATGAAGTCGCTGCTCTTAATTAATTTATGCAGTAACCACCACAAACTGGAAAGTAGAAACTACTAAGCTGCATCTACAACCATCTTGTAATAAAATGAAAACGTGTCAAGCATCCCCCCAAACAGTTATGAACTTAGTACTTAGTAGGATGTTATAGAGAGGCAAGGGAGAAAATTGATCAAACAAAAAAAGGAGAGAAAAAGAGGCTTATAGAACCTTTACATTTATTGCATATATTTTTAAGTGATACTAGTAATAATCCCAAATCTGTTATTTACCATTCAGCATGCTACATTTTTTTAAGACTAAAAACAACTAACTACTAATACGTTACTGCCACCTACCGAGACCATCTTTTTTTATACAACAGACCATATTTGTTTTATTTTGCTATTTCTAATTCTAAGGGATCATCAAATTATTATGCCTCATGGCACCAGCTTCTCCACACGGCTTTATGATTACCTCAACTCAATATATACTACAGTATTTAAGAAATTTGTAATGCAAACAATGATAGGTGTCACAAGTCACTATTTGGCATTGTAAACACGTAAATAAACCAAGAGGAAGATATTTCATCAACTTTGATAAGTAGCTGCTAAACCTATGATAAAGGAGGGTTTCTATAGTATTTTTATTTTAGCTTAATTTTAATAATTTTCTGCTTTTGTTTTGGTTTGTTATTTTCGGCACGTTAGAGTTTTGTTATTTTCCTATTTAAACTTAACAGTTGTAGCTTAAAAGAAACTTTTATTCATTCAATAATATTTTAGAGAGTTTTCTCAATTTCTAGAGGATTCTGGAACCTGTTTTCACAAGTTTGTCGCTTGCAAACTTGTTTCTTCTCAATCTAGGTTTAGTGCTTACTAGCCTACGCTTCTGATTCCGTCAATTGATATCAGAGCAGATTTCTCATGATCTTTACCTAACGTGATCAGCCAGGGGAGATCAATCGATGACGAAAATCGCGGCTTTAACTGTGGCCATCAAAGCCCTGTCATATCAGATGGCGGCGTTGGCAGCTAAGGTTGACAACAACAACAACAATCCGAACAGGGGAGGGTGACCAATTCTGGTTACTAGGGTTCGTAATAACAACCATACTACTGATGCATACAGAAAATCAGAAAATACTCGTGAATCTGATTTGGAATACTATGAGCGTAGATGTTACAAAAAACTGAAGGATGATTACTACAAGTTTAAAATCTCTGATTCTATATATCATTGTCTGTTTTGTTACAACAAAATTATTCCTTGACCGACCTTTTGAGACATGCTTCCAGAATGGCAGGTAACTCGCGTAAGACGATTAAAGATATTGCTAAACCTTATATTTTGATAATGTATATTCAAAGGTATCTTAATGTTAAAGTCGATAAAAATAAGCCACATGATGTTAATATTGCCAGGGATAAGCCACCTGGTGTCAGTATTGCTAGCGGTAAGTCAGTTAATTTGAGTGTCGATAATCAGAAGTCGCTTGGTATGCATGTAACTAAGGGTCAGTTACCTAACGTGAATGTTGTAGAAAGTTTCGTTGGCACAATGGAAGAATACATTAAAGAACCAGTCAAAGGACATGTTGTCACCGATGAATATGTACATGTGAAGGATTTAATTGTGACAACAGTTCCTTCTTCAATGAATTTCAATGGCAAAACCACAGATAGATGATGCAGATACAAAGAATAGTATTAACGCATCAAAACCATTCAATAATCCAAAATTTTCTTTTGAATGCAATGCTTACATTAATCTGAAACGTGCAGAACGAGCAAGAACTATAACTAAAATTCTAACAATGGTTGACAATCTTATAAGCAAAACACTAGCATGGGAAGATGAAAAGAAGACTTGTTTTGTATATGATGGGGTACGTTTGGTGGAATTATTGGATAATTATAAACTGACCAAACCAACAGAGGTGAGAATGATATTACCATGGGACTGCCATTTACATCTCAACATGGTGGTTAGATACTTTTTGGACCTAATGATGAGAATTTATACTTCATGATGGAAGATGGAGGAGGTTTAGGTGATCAATACAATTTTTCCCAAAACAAGAAGTCATTATTTGGAAAGGTTATGAGGCTTGATGCAAGCCATTTGACTTATATGAAGAAGCATTTGGAGAAAGAATGCATTATTGCAACGGGTAGAGGCAATTGCTATATTATTCAAACCAAACTTTCTTTGTATTTCACTCCACGGGATCCAAGTGGGTGTTCTCTTGTTCATTGGAAGAGTCAACATGCATGAAAGCTCTTTTATCATAATAAGAACTCGGGGTCAAGTTCTTCGGAGGTGGAGGAGACTGATATAGGAGAGTTTCCATGGTATTTTCTAGGCTTAATTGCAGTTTTAGCCCCCTAACTTTCCTAAAGTTGCGATTTTGGCCCTCTAAGAAAAAAAAACTACAAAACAGCCCCTTAAGTTTTGCAACTGTAGCAGTTTTGGCCCCCCAAGGCAAAAAATAAAAAAAAAATAACACGTGGCAACTCACTTAGGGTGCCACGTCAGCATCGACCGAGTCAATATCAGTCTTGGGGGCCAAAACTGCTACAATTACAAAACTTAAGGGGCTGTTTTGTAGTTTTTTTTCTTAGGGGGCCAAAATTGCAACTTTGGGAAAGTTAGGGGGCTAAAACTGCAA
>Ga0315915_1000075_pt1 | contig 67792 bp, 36 predicted proteins | sample MpolbnodulesMG_FD_207738 | JGI IMG/M metagenome (GOLD analysis project Ga0315915, IMG submission 207738) | Medicago polymorpha root nodule microbial communities from Los Angeles, California, United States - branched nodules | ecosystem: Host-associated > Plants > Roots > Nodule | place: USA... | reverse complement strand
AACGAGCACGACGATGTTAAACTGATTCATTTCAACAATCTTTCTCTCTTTCTCTCTGAAACACAAAAAAAAAAACTATTGCTCTGTTTTGGCTTCGCTATGAGCTCAAGCGATGCGAATAGGCAACGAGGTTCATCATCCTCAACGGTACGTTTTTCTTTTTCTCACACAATTCAAACCCTAACATAACCATATAGATTCTTTTTTTCCTTTCTAGATTTCGATTTTCACTGCTTTGATTCAAAACCATATCAATGTTAAACACATCAACTATCGATTAAGTATCATTTTCTTTATAAAAAATTCCACAATTAGTGAAACGGAATTAAGATCCGTTGTTTGTTTCAAACTTGATCCTCATGGATCACATGAATGAAAATATCATAGAGTTTTGCAATGCGAAGATCATATGCTTTGTAAGTTGAAACAAACTTGAACAAATATAAATGAAAAATGAGCTACTTATTGAAGTTCAAAAAAGGAAGCATTTGAATACCACTATAGTCTATCTTTGTGGTATTCTTGTGTGTTTAGTTTTGCGGTGACAAATGATTTGATTATGTAAAATTGATTCTGATTGAAAGTGAGCCGAATGAAAAATTATCTATGTTTTCGTACATTCATCTGAACTTGAGTTGAACAAGGTTAATACAATGTTATCAATTGCTGATCACGGAAAATAGAGGTTTGTTCAAGTTTCACAATGCAACACTGTAGACTTGATTTCACAATTTTATTTTTTTTACTAAATAGTGTATTGCAGAACAATAGGTTTTGTTAAAAATCTGCTATGCAATAGTGCTATAGCATCTAGTTAACAAAATTGCACTAAAAATCATTTGTAGAGTCCACAGTTCAAAATTCTACCTTCAAGCAAGACTCTGCAGACAAAATCAATTCTTCTTGAAACCATCCAAACTAGTCAAAATCAATTTTGGCTCCTCCAAAAATGGAACCAAACATACCCTTCGTGCTTTACTTTAGTCATTTATATGCCTTTCCTCTTTCCCCTGAAGTCGGTTTTTATTAAAGTTAAGTCTGTTTCATTTATATAAGTGTACTATAATGTATGATTTCTTTCTATTGACAGGTGGAGCGTAAATCTCAATGTAAAACACTTTTCTTTTTGACATACCAGAGTTTGGGCTTTCTGTTTGGTGACATCAGCCTCTCCCCTCTTTATGTCTATCAAACTATATTTTCTGGAAGACTGAAACATGTTCAAAATGAGGATGCAATATTTGGCGCATTTTCTTTGATTTTTTGGACTCTCTCTCTTATTTCTCTGTTGAAATATGCTGTTTTCATGTTGAGTGCAGATGATAACGGCGAAGGTAAGGATTATTATTCTGTGAGTTTCGATCCCCCGTCACCTCCCCTTTCAAAGATCTTTCCCCTTATTAGACGTATTAAGTGTAGTAGTGCTAAGCATTCAACTTGTGCAGGGGGAACTGTTGCTTTGTATTCACACCTTTGCAGAAATGCAAAATTTTGCTTGCTTCCTAATCATCAAGCATCTGATGAGGAGTTATCTACATATCGCAAACCTGGTTACTCAAATAGAAATATACCACCATCATCTTTGAAAAGATTCATTGAAAAACATAAGAACACAAAAATTGTTTTGCTTATTTTTGTTTTACTTGGTGCTTGCATGGTAATTTGTGTTGGTGCACTCATGCCTGCTATTTCAGGTAAGGCAACATCTTTTTCTCTTCACAAACTTGTCAGTTTTGTCTGGTAGAAACTTATATGGTTGATGTTCTACTTTGTAATTTTGTTTACCACGTATTAGCTCTATCAGTATCTCTATTGATCAGAATTTTGTTTTGCAGTTCTTTCATCTGTTGAAGGGTTGAAAATTGAAGCGAAGATTAAAAATAATAGTAAGTAGAAAAAATGCTATTCTGCCATCGAACAGTTTCCAATGTTCAAAGCTTAAATAAGCAAAACAGAATAAATCAATGAGTTAATATATCAACGAAGACTAAAGAAAAGGAGATACCTTAGGTTTTAAGATAATATAATGGAAGGTAATTCCAGAAAATTCAACGTCGTATGACTTTTGTTACAATCTATAACCTATAATATTTCTCCTCTTATACCCCAAGCTCACTGTCTGGTACATGGATTGATTCAAAGAAAATATCAATAGTTTATTGGGTAGGTTCTGCTTTGTGACTTGAACCTGAAGAGTTGTTTCCAAAAAGTTCAGTAAAGCTTTCTTTTCAGTATTCTTCAGTATAAACAAAATCATAGGATGTTGATTCTGAAATTCGATACACTATATATATGTAAAATGCACTATAGGTAGTTTCCCATTAAAACTTACACTTGTATTACTATGCAGGTATGGTTCCTCTTATTTCTTGTGTTCTACTGGTTGGACTCTTTGTTCTGCAACACCGTGGCTCCCACACGGTTGCCTTCATGTTTCCTCCTATAATCATCCTATGGTTACTGTCCATTTTCATGATTGGCATTTACAATGTCATCAAGTGGAATCCAAGAATATACCAGGCCTTCTCTCCATATTATATATACAAATTCTTTTGCGTTACAGGAAAAGATGGTTGGACTAATCTTGGAGGGGTATTTTTGTGTGTTACAGGTCTGTGTCTCTTAAATTTCATCTTCTGCTTGAGTGTTATTCTTACCATATACATTATGTTTTTCTTGCATAACTACAGGGACTGAAGCTATGTTTACCGACCTTGGTTACTACAAACAAGCGCCTGTAAGGGTAGGTGCAGTTAATAAGAATTAAGTAGGATTTCAATTTTGTTTTAATGGTGATGTTCAGTTCATGAATGTGTAGCCTACAAATTGATACCCAAGATTGATTAGCATTATTTGACTGTGGGGTTTCTTTTAGGGTGATGAAAATTTCCTTTTGTTGGTGACTTGGTGTTTATACCTAGTTATGATATACTTTTCAGACCTTGACATATTAGATCTGTCTGTTATATGTGAAAGAATTAAATTTTGGGTTGAAACTATGAAGGAAATGGGACTTAAGATGGGAAGTTACAACAAATAATTAAACTAATATTAGCAGAATAGCAGTTGATTCAGTGATACATACTAATTTGTATTACACACTATATATTAGTAATTAAGTACCATAGAAGTAAAACCTTTATTTTAGAGTACATGTCTATACAAATCACAAGCACTACAAGAAAAGCAACAGTGAGACCGTCGGCAGTTGATTTAGAAAGCAATTATTGATTTGTTGTCATCAACTCTCAGGCTAAAGTGGAATACATGAAATCAAATGTTGAGTTGACTTACCAGTTTAAGAAAGTGCCACATATAATTCACCTTCATCCATGATCTTCGCATATAATCGTGATTCCTCATTTTAATTAGAATGCCTTATCTTTTACATTAATTTGAAAAATGATTGTCTTAACTCCTAGTATTGTATCCTTGTTACCTTGCAGGTTGCATTTTCTTGTGTCATTTACCCATGTCTAATTCTTCAGTACATGGGGCAGGCTGCTTTTCTATCAAAGAATTTATCGGCGGTACCTATAAGCTTTTATGCTTCTATTCCAGGTCAGCTAATGTAAATACTATGAATAAAAATGATCTGATAGGTCATGTTGTTGATTTCTTAAAGACATGGAACAACGTTGTCTGCATTTGGAAAAATCAACATTGAATCCTCTTGTGTGGATCTTCTTTGTTGTAACGTGGCAAATATGAATGCTTCAGATGTCTCTGGAATTTTTGAGTGGGAGAGTATTGAACCTAGTGATAATTTTAGATTTTTCTAAGCATCCTATATTCTGTATCCTATTAATACCGTGAATTTGAAGGATTAACTTTCGACTCACCGAATCCCAATTTTATAGTTATGAACTGATGCCGGCATTGAATGCTATTGCGTTCAAGTTTTGGCAATGCTCAGCCAATTTATACGGGAGAGATTTGAATGATAATTTTAACCAGTAATATTTTCTTATCTAATAGGATTGTTTCAATGGCGAATTATATTTGGGATTGATGTATTACTATTACTGCTTTTTTCTTTTCTTCATAGCATGTTATTTTTACCGAGACATAACCTTTTTACATTTTTATACCCTTATACATTAAGTCAGTTTCTAGTACATATTCTAACAATTCTATCAATTATTATAATTATATTATGAAGTCCTGTTTTGAACAGTTGATATCTATCATTTATTGGTTAAGGTTTTATATTGTTGTAATGATCACTATTCTTTTATAACTGATACCGAAACTTTCAGTTGAATGTAATTGATCTTAGGAATGGGTTCCATGTAGTAGCAACATTCTGAGTGATGTTACTTAAACTTTTATTGTTTTGTACATGTTCCTGATGGAATACATTTTGTGATAAAATTAGTGGGGGAAATATCATATATTTTGAGCATAAGTTATGAAATTATTGTAGATTATTACATTTGCAATATTTTGGCAAAAAAATTGAAGTCCTGATTATTGATACAAATTTTCAATGTATCAAAGACTCGGTAGGTTATGCTTGATTCCTTGGTCCATCGTTAGTTGGTGGGTATAAGTATTGAGTAACGTCTAGCCAGTTGTTGTTTTATACCTTCCATCTATCCTCGTGCTCTTTCTAGCAGTTGTTTTCATTAAAGGAACCACCCAAATAATCCCTATATTTGCCTTTCCTTAGCCTTTGATATGAACTGAATCAGAAAGAAAGTTTTTTTTTCTTTTCTAGAACCCTAATCCAACTGCTGCACCAATGTTGTTGCAGCATTGGTGCAACACTTAGAGTATGAATGATGTAAATTTCTTGGACAGATGATATGAGAGATCCGAACTTCTCCTATCGTTTCCCACTCAATACAAATTGAGCCCCCTCTAATCCCCCCATTTTATAGCTTATGCTCCCTCTCTGTAACTAACGTCCAAGTAACTAGTTTAACTCGCTCTTCAACTAACTAACCTATCAACTTTTTGTGTGCTAGATGCTATATGCCATGAGTGGAATAACATAACCTGTTAGCATTTTAGTCACTACTATGCAAGAAATATAATTCTAGTAATAAATAAAGCTAAATAGTTGAGCTGACAACAGCGTCCTGCAATATGTTTTCAATGTGAATGCAGTGATGTTTTTGTCATTTTGTAGATGTCCTCTTTTGGCCGGTATTTGTGGTGGCCTCTTTGGCAGCAATAGTTGCAAGTCAGGCTGTCATCTCTTCAACATTCTCAATTGTCCAACAATGCCATGCATTTGAATGTTTCCCTCGTATTAAAGCAGTACATTCCAGAAGGTGGCTCAATGGTCAGACATTTATACCAGAGATAAACTGGGTTCTTATGATAATCAGCCTGGCTGTGACAGTTGGGTTTGGAGACACGGGCCATATAGGATATGCATATGGTAAGCTGTTGTTACAATGGTATTTAAAATGCCTATTAAGAGTTCATGGGTCTTCATTCTTTTGTTTTATGTTTTTGGCTATTTAGTTTTATATTATTTTTTTACGACAACTGCATTCTTTTATATATTATGTGATTTTGAAATATGATCGAGTCTTCATCCACTGATGAGATTGTAACTCACTCACTGAAGCATAACATGCCATCTATTTTGAAATAGTACTAAAATTATTAGAAATCAGAATTAGCATAATGCCATAATTTTGATTAACTATCCGGTTAAGGCTTTCTTGCAGTATCATCTATGACATGATATCACATCATTGAAAGAGTTTACTGATAAAAGGTGCCTAAAGAGTTTCAAACTCTTTGAACGATGTGGCAAAACATTTTGGATGTTACTCGTGCTAGCGTAAAAGAGATACACCAACAGTGGATGAAAATTAAATTCTTTTAAAATGGCTGATTATGTATGTAGATTGTAGATGATCCAATGATCGTGATAGATTTTTTTCTTCTAATTTCTGTATCACTTTATCACGTCACTGTCATATTTCAGCTAATGATTGCTAATGTCATCATCTAATTGCAGGGATTTCATGTCTAATTGTGGCGTTTGTGACCACATGGTTGACTTCACTCGTCATCAACCTTGTATGGCATCAAAGTCTTATAGTTTCTATGGCATTTCTCTTATTCTTTGGTTCGATAGAGGCCCTCTTTCTTTCATCTTATTGCATGAAAATCCCAAAAGGTGGATGGGTTCCAATTGTGCTCTCCGTTGCCTTCATGGTTGTTATGTATGTGTGGCATTATGGTTCTAAAAAAAAGTATTTCTTTGATATGCATAACAAAGCTTCAATGAGGGAGATCCTTACATTGGGTCCTAGTCTTGGGATTGTTAGGGTTCCAGGAATGGGCCTTATCTATACTGAATTGGCTTCTGGAGTCCCTGCCAGTTTTACTCATTTCTTGACAAATCTGCCAGCTTTCTACCAGGTGGTTGTTTTTGTTTGTGTCAAGACTGTGCCTGTGCCTTCTGTGCCCCATGCAGAACGCTATCTCATAGGCCGAATTGGTCCGAAATCATATCGGTTGTATCGATGCATTGTTCGAAATGGTTACAAAGATGCTTATAGCCATGAAATTGATTTTGAAAATGAACTGGTGATGAGCATAGCAGAGTTCATTCAATTGGAAGCTGAAGGTTGTTCTGGAAACCTAGATGGTTCTGCAGATGGGCGTATGGCGGTCGTTAGGACGTCTGGGAAATTTGGAACAAGACTGCGAATGTCAGAATCTCATGGTGTTGAAGAAGGCGACAGTAGTAATAATCCTGGTGCTTTGACTGTTGCTAGCAGTAAATCTCCGACATTGAAGAAGCTGCAGGCCACGTATGAGCAGGAATTACCTGAACTCAACACTAGACGGCGGATTAGATTTGAGGTTCTAAATACAATATATAGAGATCCCCGTGTTAAAGAAGAGCTCATGGAACTTGTGGAAGCCAAACGTGCTGGAGCAGCATATGTAATAGGTCATTCTCATGTAAAGGCCAAGTGGAACTCTTCGTTTGTGAAGAAGTTTGCTGTAAACCTTTACTCTTTTCTTCGAAAAAATTGTCGCTCCCCTGCTGTTGGACTAAATATTCCCCAGACTTGTCTGATTAAGGTAGGAATGAATTACCATGTGTAGCATTTAGATGCTGAAAATATCGTGACTGGGGATGTGATGTATGCCAGCGAGGAAAAATGCTACCTGGGCTTACACAATCAGATGGATTATGCTACTTTGGTATATTCAACTGATATGGATCTCATTCAAGAATGTCCTCTTGGCATGTTGGAAGAAAAAGAGCTGCATCTAAACTGCCAAGATTTTTTTTGACTTTATGATGGCGCTGACAAGTTATGTGAATTACTAATTTGTTGGATTAGAAGTTATGTTGGGGGTCCTTTACCTGTTATTGTGTTTGAGCTTCCCAAATTACACTTAGAGTCACGCCTGTCTTAAGTCTAGTTTTGTTAAAATATTGTGCATCTAATGCTGCCTTTGTACTTGTACGGAAATTTCTTTGCTCATTTTTGTAATCGTCCTCAGCGTCAGCAAAACAAGGAAATGATCTATACTCGGAAAGAATGGAAATTATACATGAATATAGACCTGTCATTTGTCCCAGCAGCATCTAGATGGTGGATTTGAAATTTTGTTCTATTGATTTATTTATTTATGTTGCCAACTTTAAAATTTATCTTTTATTTATTCTGTACTCTCAAACATTCTATCCTATTGTTTAGCTGGACTTTATGGGATCAGTTCCACAAAAATATAGACATTATACTAAGCTGGTTTCCTTTAGTTAGTAAGTGTCAATATTACGTGCAACATTTGGTTCCTTAGATGGACGAATGATTAGGTTTAAAACTAAAGGAAACAAAGCAGCTATGTAGTTTGGAGATTGATGTGTGAGGACTTCTACTGCAGCACTTTTATGGAGTGCATTCTAATATCGAGTCTCTCATATGAGAAATGATATTTGTACAACCATTTTGTGACAACTTTCTCTCTTATACTAACATTATATTCTTACTTTCTTTCATCATTTTTCTCTCTCTATTGTTTTTGACCAACAAGAAGAGAGAAAAAGAAGGTTGTCATAAAAGTTGTACCAAATGGTTGTTCAAATATCATTGCTCCTCTCATATATATGGATAGAGCCTAGTCATGATTGCATGGAGTTATATATGAAAGTTGTATACTATAACTTCCAAAGAGAAAAGTTGAAGATCTGAAAGTAAATTAGAGCATGTGAGATATACTTAAAATTTTAAAAGTAGATAATAGATATTTATATTTTTTGACAAATCACAGTTAACTATTCCAAACTTGTTAAATATTTATAATTTTTTTTTTCTTTCCAAGCAGCGTAGTCATTACTCTACATCTTAAATATAGAGAAATAAGGAATATGAGGTTCGAATCATAACTCTGACATGTCTTTATGGCTATTAACTTTTTTTTTTTTTTGAATCGGCAAAATTTATTCATCGATGAGAGGGTGAAAGAAACACCAACTACTCGCGGCAAGGAAACAACCAACAATTACAAGAAAAAGCTAGAAAAACAAGCAACAAAGAAACAATCCAATCCAGGCCAAAATGATGATGTCGAGGTATACACCAACAAAACCAAAAGATACAAACCCACAGGACGAAAACTTTGAGGTAACACCCCATGAATACCCCTGCCTCACCACCTAGGCATGCATACAACAATCAGCACACACCACAACACCCCATGGCCTCACCAAACCGCACCTGCTATCAAAACTTGCAGCAACCAACCTGCACCAGCACTGCTACAGCCGAAACCCCAGCAGGAAGGAAACAACAGCCGAAAAGAATGAGGAATAACAGTAAGGAGCAAAAAAAACCAGCAGCCCAAAAACCTGCTAACCAACAACCCAACACCAATTATCTCAACAAGCAATCTCGGGGGCTCCATTCTCACTCATAAAACAAACAAGCTGGACCATTAAATCTCCCCAACAACCACCTCCAAGATAGCACCTTAATCTCGTCCACCACCTCTTCCCACCGAATCACAACCGCGTTGAAAATACAATCATTCTATGCTCTCCAAATTGCTGCTTGCCAAATCATTCTCAATCCCTTCCGAACCTTTTTATGCATAGATCCTCCGCTCCAACACTCCCAATGAATAAACAAATTTGGAGGCATTAGAAAATTCAAGTCTAGCCAATCCATTAATTTCATCCAAATTTTCCTCGCCATGTCACAATGAAGGAAAATATGAGATGTACTTTCGGGCTTCAATCCACACCACACACAATTTGAACCAATATCCGGAGGCAAACAACGTCTAATCTCCAAATTTACTCTAGTTGGAATTCGGTCTAAAAGAGCCTTCCAAACCAAAGCGGTCATCTTAGAAGGTACACCGGCCTTCCAAATATTTCGGAAAACATACTTCTCGTCCTCCGATACAGCTATTTCATCCCTCCCTTCCTCTTCCAACTTCCCATACAAAGAATTCACCGTAAATACCTCCTCCCCCAACCTCCATCTCCACTTATCTTCCTCAAAAGCCCGCACGAAAACCTCCAAATCTCCCAACAAATTATTAAGAATATTTTCTTCCCACACAAACAAACGACGTCTCCACCTAAAGACCCACCACCCTCCGTCATCATTGTCCTCCCACATCTCATTCACCATTGCCTCTTGTTGGATAGAGATGAGAAGAGTCTATTGTATTTAGCCATAAAAGGTGCCTCCCCTCTCCACGCCACCTTCCAAAATTTTGTGTTAGCCTCATTCCTCACTCGTCTTTCTAACTATTTGTTAAACCACTCTTCCTCCCCTCTCCTATCTAAGTTCACCAAATCCTTCCACCACTTAGAAGCATGACTTGGGCAAACCTCCCCTCGTCCCCCTAAACAACTATTAACTGATTTGTACTTAAATGATACATACTATCATTATGTAAATAGAAGTTAGTATATGTCAGATTTTTGTAAAAAAAAAAGTTACGTCTTTAAATCTAAATTTTTTAGTTTGTCAGTAACTCTTCAAAATCTTGTACAGTAGTAGTAGTTTTATTTTTTGTATAGAAAATCTTACAAAATACTTACCTTGAAATGCTATAATTCTTTTTTTTTCTTCATATAAAGAGAAATTATTTTTAATTTATTATTATAGAAAAAAATGAAATTATTGAATTGATACGCATTCTCGGTATATTTCTTATTATATTTTAATCAAACCATATGTAATCTCTAATATTAACTTTTTTAGTAGAATAAATATTATTTTTTTTTCTAATTTTTGAATTAAATATAGTGTATAAAATAATTGAGGTGATAAATTGGTTTGCGGTGATGGAATGGAATGGAATCATTTACCTACCCCCAAGTTAGATGCTTTTACCCAATTCAACAGCACCCTACCCCTAACCCTTGGGATTTGGCCAATTGTCTTGTTCAGGATATCAATCAAATCAACCAAATAGAGTGAATGTCCTAGTTTTCCCTTTCCTTTTCCAAAACCTATCCTCTTTTTTCTGGGTTAGAAAATCGAAACACATCCCAATAACAGAACAAAACTAGGTATTTTATTTGATTTATAAATATATATTGTAGTTAATAATTCCTAACTAGTTAGTATTTGCAAATATAGTGTTGAAGAAACCAGAAGCAGAAGTAGAAGAAGAGCATCATCTTCAAATTACATTCCATAAACTAAACCACCACCTACCATATCCTTTAAATCCTTGATGTAATCACCGATTATAGAGAGGGTTATAGTTAATCGGATTCATAAATGTTGTTTACTTCATCTTCTTCTCACTCTCTATTTGCTCGTCCAATTAAGCCTTTTCCTCGTCCCCCGACACTTCTTCGTCCTTTTCCTACCACCTCTTTTCGGATCCCAAATTCTTGTTTCAATCCTTCAAACAACGTAAGCATTCTGCAACTACTTCCAACAGCTTTTATTTTGAAATGTTTTATATTTGTGTTACGGGTTGCTTTTTAATTTGTATATTTTAACAAAATTGCTGAGTCAAAATAAAAGGGTTGGATAAAGTTCTTAAATTTATCAAGTTTAAGTTCTTTATTAATATAGGTGAAACTGTTGTGGCATGTTAGTATTTTTAGAGTACTTTTGGCTTTGTTTGGATAAACAACTTAATTTGCAGCTTATAACATAAGCGCTTATTATAAGCTATTTCGGTTAACAAAAGATAAAATAAAGTCAAACTGTCTTTGTATTATGGAATTAAGCTGAAAACAACTTATGAACAATATGTCATAAGCTGTTTTCATAGTTTCTCCCAAACTGTTTAAAAAATGCTTATCCCGGTAGATAAGCTCAAATAAGCCAATCCAAACAGTTTCATAAGTATGTGTTTAAGTGATTGTGTTCAACTTTTTTGTTTTGGTGTTTTGATTGCAGAAATTGAGTATTCTGTGCTTTAGGCATGAAGAGCATAATTCTTCAGAAACACCCAAACCAGAAATTATAGACCACTGTTTTCATGAGGAATTGGTGCAATCTGAATCAAGGGACCATAATGATGTCAAAAGAGACTGGAAGTCAATCGTTCCTAAGGTCGTACGTCTTTAGTTTACATAAAAACTAATAGTTTTCTGTTTTCTATGCGGATGGCAATTTAAATATTGGTATTCGTTATCAATGAATAGGTGCTCTTCTGAATAAAATTGAAATATGCATATTTCTGTCCCTGCCGTCAGTTTTGATGGTGATGAAATTCAAAGCAAGACTCACTTACAATAATTTACAATGGTTTTGCATTGCTTTTGGTTTCTTCATTACTGACAAATAAATTTAGGATGGTGTTCTAAAATATGAGCTATGACCTGATAATGTCAGCTGTATAGTCAAATAACATAATATCAAAAGAAACACTTCTCTATAATTAGGTATTTGCAGTATAGGAAGTCCGTGAACGTATTTTATCAATCAATGTGCGACTGCAGTCAATCATAGGAAGTACCGGATATTGGATTCTCTAGGGAACAATATATTGACTGAATATCCACGTGTATTTTGAACTTCTGAATCGATGGATCAGGAAAGAAACGAGAATGTGGTTTCCTTTGTCATGTCAGATGTTTGTTTGTATTTAGGCATTGAAGAATTATTGGAATAAAATGAGCGTCAGTGCATGTAGATTTTGCCATTCCCAATTGGCCATTTCTTTTATTATATTTATTTAGTTCAATATTCTTTTGATATAGGATTGAAGTGGGATTTGAGACATAGGATACTCCGATGGATTAATGATATAATATAGATGGATTGAATCCACAGATTATAGACTAATTGAAGGTTCAATGGATGTATGTGAGGGTTAGAGTGACTTGCAAATGATAATAGGGGGTCTTAGGGTCAGATTGATGACTGTTTGGGTGTTGAGAACGGTACCTGCATTATCAGAATTTTGATTTTGATTTTAGGACAAATCAAAGATGAGCAGAAAAGAAGCCTAGGCATTGCCACAGATTTTGGTTGCATCATCACACAACCAAGATGAATGCGATTTTCTGTATACATGCAAGTGATCATTCTATTTAAAAAAGCATTGCAGCTGTTAAAATTGACCTACTGTAATTTTTCCTTCAAGATATAGAACTAAACCGAAATCCCATAGTGTCTTGTATTACTAAACCCACAAGGTAGACATGGATATTAAGGTAGTGTTTGGATTTGTTAATGGTTAGTAGAATGAAGTGGAACTGGATGGATGTAATAGAATGGAGTGCAATGGATTGAAATGAAGTTACCTTTAGATTGTTTGGTTTTTTTACGATGGAGTGAATAAAAATTGTTTCCATTACATATCTCCAATTGAGAAGAAAAATAGGGGTATTGGGTGAAATGCGATCCATTGAGTTTCATTTGATATATTCCTATTTTCATAATCCTAACAATGACTTGGAGCATCATTGCTTTCCATTTCCTTCTATCAATTCAAACCTAGGCTAAAACAATTTCAGTAGCAGGTGTATCATTGCCACAAAGACTTGGGAATGTAAAAATTCTGATAGATAAAATCTTTAGTTTGCTGTTAGTTAGACAATTGGAGAGCTCTTGGACCATCCCTAAGAGTGTATGTGTCACCATTAATCGAGACCCATCAACAAAGGATCCCTATTTCTGTTTTAGGGTGAATTTCCCTTTCTTCCTTGTCAATTACCAGTTGGTCCTATCAAATTCGTATATTACCTCAAGGAATGAAACATAAGAAATAATTATCCCCAAATGACTACTCTTGTTATGTTATTACATGAAATAATTGACTTTGTAATAGATTTGAAACTGAAATAAAATATTTAGATGATTTGATCTTCGAATTACGCATTATTGAATTTACTGTACCTGCATCATCTTCCTTCTCAGTTAAAAATATATCAATTTTTAGAATTTATTTGCATCGCTTGTCAATGGTTGATGGAGCGGTATTATTAATGTCATGTCGTTAATGTCATATACTTTAATGTTTTTCTTGTACGAGAGGCGACCCCGCTTAGTGGGATAAGGCTTGGTTGTTGTTGCTGTTTTTCTTGTACGAGTCTGTTTACCCAAAGGCTCGTTCTTTGCAGGCTGCAAATGAAGTATTCAATGGGATTGGTTATCGATGGGTTGTACCATGGAGTGCAACGACCATATTAAAAGTAAGTGTTTCTCTAAAGTTTCATCAAAGTATAATTACGTAAATTTTCGCTTTTATTTATCAATTCCTCGCAGTTAAAATTTAGGGTACATGTGGTATGTGTGGAATGTATCCCAATTGAGCAGAGTTGAAATCCTGAACAATAAACGCTCAACCTGAGGCTGTAATTCGTGCAATCTTTGACGCAGGTTATGCTTCTTTGGACATCGGCCTTTTGGTTTATAGGATCTTGGATGATTCCTTTTGCAGCCCATATAACTGGCTTTAGCAAGGATTCTTTGACATTTAGAGGGCAGGCCCTATTTAGCCTCGTCACTGATGTAACTGAAGGACTAGCTGGAATTGCAATTCTTGTTCGTTGTCTTTCACGATTCCGTCCCCTTCCACCCGACTGGTTCAAGTTTAGCCCGGAAGGAAAATGGCATTTTGATGTTGTCATGGGTTGTCTCATGTTTCCTCTTGTCAATCGGCTCTCTCAGTTCAACCTTGACCTACTACCTATCCTGCCATCGACACAGGTCACCCTTTCAAGTGTTGAACAATCAATAAAAGCAAGGGATCCTGTGGCAATGTTGTTGTATGCTATTGTAGTATCGGTCTGCGCTCCTGTGTGGGAGGAAATAGTTTTCCGTGGTTTTCTACTCCCTTCACTCACCAAATACATGCCTGTGTGGTGTGCAATACTGGTAAGTTCAGTTGCGTTTGCGCTTGCACATTTTAACATACAGAGGATGCTGCCACTTATATTTCTTGGGATGGTGATGGGTGTGATATTTACACGGTCAAGGAATTTATTGCCATCAATGTTGTTGCATAGTCTTTGGAATGGGTTTGTCTTTTTAGATTTGATGAAATAGCTTCTTTAAACTTGTGATGATTCTTTAGTAAGCAGGTAGTAGCCTATTTTTGTAGATAGCAATGCTTTGGATCAGCATCTTCAGTAGCAAATTCATGCTAGAATAGTACCTAATTGTTAAGGTACAATGACCAAGTGTATTTGTAATGGATTCTTACAACTGTATATTATTATAAAAATCAGGGACCTACTTTGTCTATATCTGATGAATATGCGGTATTATTTGATAGGTATAATTGAAACTATCCATTTAGAGCCACTATTTTCTTTCCTATGATACAAGCGAATTCTCTGTATGGCCGTTTCAGAATGAATCTTCAGAGTATTTCTATAGCAGACAGTTACTATGTTAAATATTTTAGAATTTGAACTAGGAATTTTATCTTCATATCATAGATTTTGGCGTCAAAATAAAATCTTGGTATCATATATATATTTGGTGTTTATAACAGAAAAAGATACAAAATAATTAACAATGTACAGCTCCGATGAATGACAGAAATAATTAATTGATAAAGGGACAAAAAAGTTTATCAAAAATATAGTATATTTAAAGATGGAGATAATATATTTTAGTGAGAAACTTTATAACAATCGAAGTAACAATTTTAGCAGTTTTTTTTTTTTTTTTTTGTGAAATTACGATTGGGATTAGAGAATCAGGAAATTCTGGTTTAAAATATCATACACTGACATTTGTTTTCTGGTCAAGATCATAAGCTGACATATGTATCACAAGAATCTGTTTTGTGCAGTATTAATATATTGTTATCGTATCTTTAAGATCCATTTTTTTTTTAATATAAATAGTTAAGGTCTCTCAAAAAAAAATAAAAAATAGTAAGGTAATATTATCATCATTTACCGTCTATCTAGGTGGTGTTTTTACCCACGTTTTTTCCAATAAATCAAGACGCATAACTGCGGAGACTAAATTTTCAAAACATCTTAAATTTATTTAAGATATTGACCTTTTCAATAGTCGAACCTTAAACAAATGAATAAAAAACCTAAATATCTACCAATTGTATTTTACATGTTTTTACTTTTTGAAAGAGAGGATTCTTGCATGTGGAGATAAACTCAATGTATACCTTGAACAGTTCATTTATTTTTGAAGAAAAAAAGAGTGAGGTAATCAATCAGAATGGCAATTACAACCATGTGGTGATAAAACTTCATTCAAGTTCTACAACAATGTATTCACTTTGAAACCACTTGATCGACTTGCATGCCTATGATTTCCAAATTCTAATAGATTATAATATGAAAAGCTTTGAAATGGGAAAGAGATGTGAAGTTGCAAACAGAAGATGTCAGATAGTAATCTTCAAAGCAAAAAATTGTGACCTTTCAGCTTTGGTATGGGATCAAACCAAAGTGCTACTACAAGGAATCTGTTGTCTAGTAATTGGCGTGACCATCCCGTGCAGTTGCAGAGTTGCAGCCAATAATTTTGCTGCAGCATTCCATGTCACGTGCTATGCAAGTATGATTCTGACGTAAGTTGTATTTGTGTTTGTGCCACTTGCATGTATTTTAGACTTTAGTATAGGAAACTGTGCCAGTATAGCTGCTGCTAACTTTACAAGTTACAATGCTTTATTTTCTTTCCAATGGGTATGGTTTGATACATTTTCTTCCAACTTGCCAATTGGGCCACGGAAGGCACATTTTGATTTCCACTGCTCTAGTTTTTCCATCCCTCTCTGTTGACAATCCAGGATTTTATTGTCCCATGAATCAATCTACTGAATAAGAAAAGATTCTTTTTTTAAGTACATTGAATAATTAATGTGTCTCATTTATAATGAAAAACGGATGCATTAATTATTAAATGTATCTAAAAAAAGAATTTTTTTCTTATATATAGGACCGGAGGGAGTACCATTATAAAAGAGGGTTGGATCAAGAAATTTCGACTAATGGGAGTAAGATTGTATACAATAAGCACATGCATAAAAAAAATACATTAATGGGTTAGTGGTATAGCATAAAATAGAGTGAAATGAAATGAGATAAAATCCAACTTTTAAAATTGACTATCTTATTACATCTTATTTTATTTCATTCCACTGTATACCACCAATTCATATGAAATGTATATCATATGAGACAACCGTACAATTAGAATTTTAAGTCGCAGAACTCTTATTGTCCAAGTACACTATTTCTAATCGTAAAAAGCTCACACGGTTGTTACCTACTTTATGGTCAGAGTCTTTACAGGTACATCACCATCTTCTATGGAACAGTCAATCAATTGTTGTTACCTTTAACAATCCAACCAACTCTCAGACCGCCAATCTTAGGTCTGATCAGAATTATTGGTGTTGTCTATTGGGAACATACTTAACGATCTCACCACTCTTTTGTTATAAGGTTCATGTCCCACATTAGACAACGTGTGGTAAGTGTCGTAATTAGTATTCCATAACTCTAACAAGTTGAAGACATTGTAGTGTGGTCGTCATCTCCAAAGGCTGCAACATATCAGCTTTAGAACCAAGAGACACCTCATCTAAACGAAGAGATAACACTTATTATACCCTTCGATGATGGATAAGAGACTAACAACCTCCTCTGGGACCTGTTGAAGATCGTCGAGCAGTAGTCCCAACACCCAAGTCATGATAGAGCAAGGCAAGCACCTATCACATGTTGAGAATGTACGATATGAACTCTCGTTGGTCCTAGATGACAATCTCGGTTGTCAACATGCAATCATTTTTCCATAAGAGATATCATTCTCCATTATGTTGAGGTTCATCGTTCTAGATCCACATTATTGCCACCTGTCTAGGCCTTTTAGGCCCAAATCTCAAAGACGTGGAGAAATGTTCACCCACGATCACCAATAAGGATTTGAAGATCCTCTATCAGATCCGTGGTAAAAAGTGACCATAATGGTGGGATCATAGAGGCTCCCATCCATCCCTGAGGAGGATGTAGTATGAGGTCATGTAAGCAATTCCTAGTCATCCTGACATTAATGCTACCATCGATCTTCCTAGTTAGAGAGGTCCTAGTTTGAGTACAAACCTCCACCCCTCGGTCGCCATCTCAATGCCTTCACTAGCAGGATAAATGATTGTCCCGTCTTGAATTCTCTTCAGAAACGATTACTATTGGATTCATATGACGAGACCTCTGATTTGGACGACCACATCAAGACAATGGATATGATCATTTCCTTTTGAGAGGTCACGAGACAGGTAAAGCGCAAAATGCCTATTTTGACCTTGAAAAAAGTGGCATAGCTTGGTTTAAGGGTTTGATACGGTATCCATCAACTCATGGACCAAGACTTGTCACTGTTTTACGAGCCACTTTATCACTTCCCAGAGACAACTGATGTCCGTGGAAAACAGGATGGCTATACGCCAAAAGATAGATGAACCTTTTTGGGAATACATAGAGATGTTCAACAAAGAAACAATCCTAATAAAGGATGTCAATGACAAGATGAAAAGGTGCATACAAAAACAAGGGTTACTTCGAGGCACGAAGTTTGTCGAGAGTATTGGATTTTAGGCACTAAGGAACTTAAACCACTTGCAGGAAAATGCAGGAAAAGGCTAAGAAGTACATTCAGTATGAAAAAATGGTGGATATAAGAAGGGCTATAAACGATAACCACGATAAGTCAGAGCCTGAGTAGTGCCACTATTGAAAACACAAGAAAGATAGGGACAATCGAGTACCACCCGCACGGTACCAAGAATACACACCCATAAACACTTCTAGAAGGTGTATTATTTGAGAATGCGCCAACGCAAAGTTTAGAGATGAAAGGTTCGAATTACCTAAGAAGGTCCGAGATCGACCTGAGTTGGACAAGTTGAAGTTATGTAAGTTCAACCGAAGCTACGATCATAACACTGAGGATTACGTTCATCTGACATACATAGTAGAGGACTTGATCGAAAATAGGAAGCTTATAAAGTATGCGATCGTAAAAAGGAAGAATTAGGAGTCGTAAACCTAAACAGAGATTTTCACCTCTTAAAAGGAGGACTGCAACCACCAACATAGCCAATTTTTGTGATACTATTTAAAAAAAGCTTATGAAAACAATTTACGACAATTTTCATAAGCTTTTTTCAACTTATTTTCATAAATTTTTTCAATATGGAAACAAGTTATATAGCATATACAAAAATAACTTATGCAAATTTATACATAAACAATCATTTCATAAGTTTTTCAATATGAAAACAAGTTATATAGCATATACAAAAATAGCGTATGCAAATTTATACATAAACAATCATCATAATTAGCGCTTATATTATAAACTGTAAGTTGCTTATCCAAGCCCTTTATCCCTTTCTTTTCCTCCTTAATTAATTGATGAAAAAAATTAAACAATGTTAGAACTTAAAGTCCATTTTTATTAGAACATTGTTTGAGTATGTACGTTTACACATATTTTTGCATTTTCATAAATACTTTTTGTATGATTCATAACTTGAATTTCACTTTGTATGATAATAACAAATTTTCTTATTTGAGAAGCAGTTATAACAAATTTTAGAAAAGTTATGAATTTGAGAATAGTATGAGGATAAAAATCAAACAAAAAGCACATAAAAAAAAACAAAAAAAAAAACAAAGGTATGGGACATGTAGCTATCTTATGACCTTACCTAACTAAGGATAATCCAAAGTAGAGTGGATAATAAAGGAAAAAAAAATTGAAAACTGTAAAACCGACAAAGTAGCCGTCAAAATAAGTGACACGTAGCACAAGGGATACATGAGTCACCTTGTTCCCTATTTAAAAACTTGTAATCCAAAGGAAAAATATCACACAAAAAGCGGGAACATACTAAACAAAAAAAAAGAAACAGAGCATATTGATTCATTCCCATTTCCTTCTCTATTCTCCTCCGCCGCCTTAACATAAAAAAAAAAAAATGGAACAGAAAAGTTTATTGATATCAGCGTTGAGTGTTGGTGTTGGAGTAGGAGTTGGAGTTGGAATTGGATTGGCTAATTCTGGACAAAATGTTTCTAAATGGGGTCCTAATTATTCTTTCTCTTCTAATGCTGTTACTGCTGATAAAATTGAACATGAAATGCTTAGACTTATTGTTGACGGCAGAGAAAGCAACGTTACTTTTGATAAATTCCCTTATTATCTAAGGCATGCTAATTAATCAACCCTTGACCTTGATCTTTCATTTCTTTTCATTTTCATAATATAATTTCGCTTATTAATTTTGTTTCTTTGATAATAGTGAGCAAACACGGGTTTTGTTGACAAGTGCTGCATATGTTCATTTAAAGCATGCTGAAGTTTCTAAATATACGCGTAATCTTGCTCCTGCTAGCAGAACTATTCTTCTCTCTGGACCTGCTGGTTAGTTTCACTTACCATCTTCTCTTTTCCCAGTCATAAGCGATTCAAATATGGTTATGCAAGTTCTATACCAAGTTAAAGCAAATCGATATGTGTATCTATTTTTGGACATAAGCAATTCTTCTACGGACAAAGAATAATTGATGGAAAAATATAATTTTTTTTTTTATTGATCTTGTTCGTATCAAACCGCATGCTTCCACCCGTGATAATCGGTCCTTGGACCGGATACCGTGTTTCAGAAAGCAAGAAAAACCCGGCAAGCTTATTCTCGGATTTATAACAGTAAGCGCCAAATTTTTAAGAGAAACTCAGAAAAGTATGTTGATCAAAATAAAGATAAAAATTAATAGAATTATGAAATAACTCGTCTCTCAACATTGTGTAGCCAGCTTTTTTTTCTTTTTACAAAATTATATATTTTAAGATCTATAATAAGATTCGATTCATGTTTTGAAAAATAGATTTTTTGATTCATAATTTGAATTGATATGTTTGAAATTTATGTTGTCTCCTGAAGCTAATTATATTTTTCTCTTCTTAAAGAACTTTACCAACAGGTGCTTGCCAAGGCTTTGGCTCATTACTTTGAGGCCAAGTTGCTTCTCTTGGATTTAACTGACTTTTCATTGAAGGCGAGTTTTACTGTTTTGAGTCATTCAAATCTTTTCTATTTTCTTATGTCACTTATGTATATTAATGGTTGATCTGCTATGATTGCTACAGATTCAGGGTAAATATGGTACTGGCAACAAAGAATTTGTAAGATACTCCTAGTTTATTTTCATGCATGCAAAAATTACTCTATTCAGAATTCTGCAGCATACCATCATGGATAAATATTATGTTCCTTCTCAACTTAATTTTGCTACCTTTGATTGTAGTCTTTCAAAAGATCCACTTCAGAATCAACTTTGGAGAAGCTATCTGACATATTTGGGTCATTTTCAATATTTTCACAAAGGGAGGAACCTAAAGGTACAACAAATTCCTTACATCTTCAAATCCATGGTGAATTAGAGCTAGATTCATAATCAACCAAAAGCTTTGTCAATCTTTAATACAGGGTTTTTCTGCCTTGTTCTGGTCTGAAGAATAATGTAACTTATATTTGGTCAAGACATCCTGAATGTTTTTAAAGTAGGGTAGCTTGTAACTGGTTAATCTCTTAAATTTCTCTCTTTATCTGGACATTACTAGCTTAAATGCTGTTCACAATTTTTGAAAGTCCCATTAAATCAATATTACTGACCACATGTAAAATTAGTTTCAGGAAAAATGAACAGGCAAAGCAGTGGAATGGATCTTCAGTCAATGTAAGTAGAGTAGATAAAACTATATTCTGACTATGAGAATGAATATAACCTACTTTCATGCTATTTTATTTTATATTATTACTTAGTATTTGTCTGTTGATTTGCAGGGGGGATGAAGCATCTTGTAATCCTCCAAAGCTTCGTAGGAATGCTTCTTCCACTTCAAATATCAGTGGCCTTACTTCGCAAAGCAATCCTACAAATCCAGGTTTCTTGAAAAATTTATCTAGAAAGATTGATGTTGACTATTGATCTTGTTTAGTTATAAGTTAGGATCTTCTAATCAAAGATTGCTACAAATTGCATAATAAGCATAAGTTTGAGAATAAGATGAAACAAAATGAAAGTTCATCGTCTTTTCCTGAATCAGCCACAGAATCAAACTCATATTGTTTAGTTAATGCATACATAAACCGAAGTGCTGATTTCTGATATGGTATTACAGCTCACATCATTTATAGAGTTGGTTTCTTTTGTATTTAATTCAATATCTTTTGGAGGGAGAACTAGACCAATGCATAGTAAAATCATTTTCACTTTAATTCTTAGACATATCTGTGAAATTTCATTGTTCTCTCTTTCTAATTATGTATCCGTTCAGCTCCTTTGAAGCGCACAGCCAGCTGGTCTTTTGATGAAAAACTACTTATACAGTCTCTTTATAAGGTACTGTTGCATTTAATCATATAAAGATTTCAGCATCAGAGTATTCCCATGTTTTTCGGAACTAGACAATTGGAAGTATTCCTCCACAAAGATATTGATTTGATAATTGGAAGTTTTACTTGCAGGTTCTACTTTCTGTGTCAAAAACCTATCCCATTGTGCTATATCTGAGGGATGTTGATAGGTTATTATCTAGATCACAAAAGATATATAACATGTTCCAAAAAATGTTGAAGAGACTCTCTGGACCGATTCTGATTCTTGGTTCGCGAGTTCTAGATTCTGGTAATGAATTTGAAGAGTTGGATGAGAAACTTACTTTGCTCTTCCCGTACGATATAGAAATCAGACCTCCAGAAGATGAATCACATCTTGTCAGCTGGAAGTCTCAATTGGAAGAGGACTTGAAGATGATTCAAGTTCAGGATAACAAGAATCATATCACGGAAGTGCTTGCAGCCAATGATCTTGATTGCGATGACTTGGACTCCATCTGTGTGGAAGACACAATGGTTCTTAGTAACTATATAGAAGAGATTATTGTGTCAGCAATCTCTCATCATTTGATGAAAAACAAAGACCTTGAATACAGAAATGGAAAGCTAATTATTTCTTGCAATAGGTGAGACTTGCAACGTTAATTGCATGAAAATGAACATGATCTGTCTGCGTATATTTGATGTCCTTGCTAATTCTTGTGGAACAGTTTGTCACATGCATTGGGTATATTCCGTAAAGGGAAATTCAGTGGAAGAGATACATCAAAGCTGGAGGATCAAGCTCTAAAATCTGAGGTTTGCACTACTAGTTATATTCATTAAGTTTAGAAAGAAAAAAAGCACTAACAGCCTTGTACTAATATGTATTTATTGTTCTCTCTCTATCATGAACATAAAGATTCCGAGCGTGGTAGAAACTGTTGTGAAACCAGCAGTGAAGGCGGAAAGTTCTCCTCCTGCTGAAAGTGCTGCTCCAGTAAAAAAGGCTGAAGCAGAAATATTAACTTCAGTGGCAAAGGCAGGTGTTGAAAAACCGGTTCCACCATCAAAAGCTTCTGTAAGCATTTGTTTTTAATCAAAATTTCTTTGTAATCAAAATTTCATCTATTCGTTTATCGTTTCATCTTTAAGCTTAATACTCGACAGATAGGTTTCATCTTTAAGCTTAATACTCGACAGATAGGTATTGGTGTTGACTTCATATCTTAAGATATAGGAAAATTGTGTTCTATTTTTGTGACTCCTCTCTTTCTTTTTTTCTGATCTTGTCTTATGTAATGTCAATTTCACTACAACATGTACTTTACATATTCACTTGCAGGAAGTTCCTCCTGATAATGAATTTGAAAAGCGAATAAGGCCTGAAGTCATACCAGCAAATGAGATTGATGTTACATTCTCTGATATTGGTGCCTTAGAAGAGACAAAAGAATCGCTTCAAGAACTAGTAATGCTTCCCCTACGAAGGCCAGACCTTTTCACTGGAGGACTTCTAAAACCATGCCGAGGAATATTGTTATTTGGGCCTCCAGGAACTGGAAAAACGATGCTGGCAAAGGCCATTGCAAAGGAAGCTGGAGCAAGTTTCATTAATGTGTCCATGTCTACCATCACTTCTAAATGGTTTGGTGAAGATGAGAAGAATGTTCGCGCTTTATTCACACTTGCATCCAAAGTCTCCCCAACTATTATATTTGTTGATGAGGTTGATAGCATGCTTGGGCAACGAACAAGAGTTGGGGAGCATGAAGCCATGCGGAAAATAAAGAATGAATTTATGTCCCATTGGGACGGGCTCACAACAAAACAAGGAGAGCGCATCCTTGTTCTTGCAGCAACCAATAGGCCATTTGACTTGGATGAAGCTATTATAAGGCGATTTGAAAGGAGGTGTGTCAATTAGCTTTTGGCTTATTCCATTCTTCATTTTATTATGCCACTTGATTTCTCTGTTTTTTTCAAGTATGTTTGTCACATTATTCCATCTTTGTCGCCCACTTTTAGGTTAAGTTATGGACCTAATCTTCAATTCAGTCTCTAAACTACGATTCTCTCTCCTATTTGGCCGAGAACTATAGAAATATAATAAATAGTCCCTCAACTATTGTCAATCCATCAGGTGTCCCTCTATAGAAATATAATACATAGTTCATGAATCAGCATGATGGATTGAGAATATTTTAAGGATGAATTATTACATTTCTATATTTTAGAGACTAAATTGGAGAGAGATTAATAGCTTAGAGATAAAATTGAAGGTTTAATCTTAATTTATGTTGAGGGAGAAGGAAAAATTATGGTGTACTTGCCATCTATATTTTGTGTGTGTATGTAGGTGAATTAATATGATCATCTGAGTCTATTGTAATGCAGAATTATGGTAGGACTACCATCTGTTGAGAACAGGGAAAAGATTTTAAGGACTCTTTTGTCAAAAGAAAAGGTGGACAAAGAAATTGATTTTAAGGAACTCGCAACCATGACAGACGGATATACCGGAAGTGATTTAAAGGTTTTTTGTTTAATATTTTCTTATGTTTTCAATGGACATAACTATGGGCCTGTCTAGATTGGTTTATTTGAGCTTATCTACTGACATAAGCTTTGTTAGACTGTTTTGGAAAACTTATGAAAACAGCTTATGACAATTTTCAAAAGCTTATTTGAACTTATAATAAGTGCTTATCATGATAAGCGCTTGTGCTATAAGCTGCAAATAAGTTGTTTATCCAAACAGGCCCTATATATAATATAGTACTACAAGTGCTTTTGATTATCCTTGATCTTTACTGTCAAACTTTTCAATGCAGAACTTGTGCACAACTGCTGCTTATCGGCCAGTTAGAGAGTTGATTCAGCAAGAGAGATTAAAGGACCTGGTAATCCCAGAAATTATGTATGAACATCTTGTATAATCTTCTGATAATGTGTTTTCATTATGGTGACCTTCTATATGCTGTTTATATTACTTAACAGGATAAGAAACAGAAAGCCACCAAGGAACAAAACAAAAATACTCAAGAAGCAAAAGAGGAAGAAGTTCCACAAGAAAGAGTTATTACCCTTAGGCCATTGAATATGCAGGATTTCAAAGAGGCCAAGAATCAGGTTGCTGCAAGCTTCTCTGCCGAGGGAGCTGGAATGGGTGAGCTGACACAGTGGAATGAGCTGTACGGAGAAGGTGGTTCTAGGAAGCAAAAACAGTTGTCATACTTCCTGTGAAAAATGCAGAAGACAAAGAATGTGCTCTTTTTCAATGACAGTGTGTGTGGAAATCATTTTCCTCTTGGGCAATGAAGAATTCACTAGTTATTTCTGTCTATATTTTCCAATGATAACTTTGCTGTTGCCACAGATATAATTAGTTACAAGTGTAGTATATTTTTTCTATAAATGTTTGTTGTCAATCACGGCATGATGTTTGTTTTAAATCTTGTAAAAGTGTGTGATTGTTGATCATTCTTGTAATTTACATCGTTATTGTTTTGGTTAAAAGTTTAATTTAGTGATTTATGAAGTCTAGAATCATTAGTTTTGATTGGATGTATGATTAGGAGAATGATTTGGATGGAATTCATAAAAGGAATGAATACACTCTCAAATATTGTATTGACCCACTGTGTTGTGTCAGTAATGTCTATAATTTTTCTTCAGAGACTTAATCACACTGAGCCATTGGAAATTAGAGAAAAGTTTACACAAAAAGGACTCTGAAATGACTTAATTTTCGTTAAAGTTTCTTAGATCAAATCAAATATTTGACAATGTAACTGTTAACTAAAATGGATACAGTGAATTGTGAAACTGTCGACTCTTTTACATACTCAAGCATCGTAAAATTTTACTATTAGATCAATAAATTTCACCATTACCATTAAATCTGAGATATGATCAAAATTCATAATAAAAGACACACTTATACATGGTAGAAACTATTTCGCTTGCGCAAAATTAGAAAAGGCATAGTTTTATTTCACTTGTCCAAATCAGACAAAGCATAATTTATGGTTCTTTAAAAATAAAAATAAAAAAATATGACGGTCTAAAATGCAATATCCAAAATAATCAATCTCCACTTTTAAATCAAACCATTTTTCTGACCAAAAGATAGATACCTAAGTCTTAGGTATTACAAGCACATCATCTAATGCCGCTTAAAAAAATGCTTAATATTAATTTTAACACACCTCAATGACATAAATTATCAAGTTGTTATACGATATAATTTTAATGCAAACCTTTGTAACTGTGAGGGTCGTCAAATTTAACAATTTTTGTTTTTTGATCGAGTAAAACTTAACAATTGTAGAGTACATAAAAGAATAAAAGTAAGCGTAGAGTATGTTTCATAAAAGTAAATAGAGTACACATCAAATAAACGCCCATGATAAAGAATACCCAGGTGCAAAACTTAGGGAAATTTACTTGCAAAAAGCAGAAGAAATAATCAATCCAAACCTTGAAGAGAAATAAAAATGATTCACCGGCTTCAACACAGTAATGTCATTGTTTTTCTCAGTCATGTATAAACCAGCCTTATGTCTTAAACTACCAACCCACTCCAAAAGAAATTGCAATCCAGAAGAATTGTCCTAGTTATTTTATTTATTAGGTAATAATCTTCTTCAATACGCAGTACCAGCAAATAAGCTTACTAAAAAGTACAAAGAGGAATGCCAAGTGCTCATGCTATTCCAGACAGGAACTAAGAGAAGTGAGAAGCAAAGCAGTTGCAGACTGCATTAGCTAGGAGATAATAGTAATAAGATGTATACTAAATGGGGGAACCTTTCTAAGAGCAATGAAGTTGAAAACGTTGGGAGAAATAAATACCACCCTACTCCTATGAATGCAGAAAGTAGTATATTCATGATGTAAATACAACCAAGCAGCAAGTCAACCATAAGCATATAAGATGGATCCAAGGTTTACATGTAAGCAGCACAAAAACATATAAAGCATTTCTTCGACAATGTCTACTAAGAAACCCTAAAAAATTAAAATTATAACATCACAGGGTTTAAACTGAGGTGAATCAGATTATAACAGCATCGATGAAACCCAGCTACAACATACATCTCAACACTTAATCTTTCTTTTTGTCTTTCAAAGGACCTTTGGGAATCTTGCTCAATACCTTTTCATCGAACACCGCATACTGCTTCTTGAACTCATGAAGTGCCTTCTCACCAAAAGAGTCCACACGGTCTTCATATTTCTCATAAAGCACAGGTACAGTGTGAAGCAAAACAAAAGCTGTTTTCACAATTATGGAAAGGCAACACAATACAAGACATTAATTAGTGTATATACACACATACATAGCAGATTAAATTTGAACTTTTCAGGGAAATGAATATTATTGATTAAAGAAGCATTTCAGTACCTATGTAGAACAATGTCAAGAAGTTGGTCCAGCTCCCAACAATAGACAAAACCCATAATCCAGCAATAACCTAACCAACACAACAAAACTCGCAATTAATACAAGCTAAACAGTTGAAATTAGAATAATACCACTCTACAACACTGCAGGACACATTTCAAAAAAAAAAAACTGCAGGACACATGACCTCCTGCGATTATTCATCAGTGGAAAATTGGCAGGTTATCAATAGGCCGTGATGCCATATAGAAATGCAAGTTGAAATTAGCATAATACTAATCTACAACATTGCAGGACACATGCCCTCCCTGCAATTACTTTTCAATAGAAAATTGCCAGGTTATCAATAGGCCATGATGCCACATATAAATGCAAGTTAAAATTAGCATAATACTACTCTACAACATTGCGGGACACAAAAAAAAAAAAAAAAAAAAAAAATGCAGGACACCTGCCATTATTCTTCAGTAGAAAATTGCCAGGTTATTAATAGGCATGGCCACATGCAAGTTGAAATTAGCATAATATTACTCTATAATATTGCAGGACACATGCCCTCCTGCCATTTATCCTCAGTAGAAAATTGCCAGGTAATCAATAGGCAATGATGCCACATAACAATGCAAGTGTACAACAAATTACAAAGATGTCAATTGCATCCTGGGATAGAAAATCCCACCTGCCTCCATTTAATCACCTACCAATTTCTATATTGATGAAGCAAATGCAACAAATGATGACAAAAGAATGAAAAGCAGAAATCAACATACCGACAAGAACTGTTTGAGATCCCTTCCAGATGCAATGTCTCTCAATATAGCAAAGGCCCTGTTGATCTCAATCCTAATAGCAGAGGCAATCTGTAAAACAGGTTCCTCGGGAATGTGGACTTGTGGGATCTTAGGTGGAGACCTAATCAAAATCAAAACATGAAAACTTAATCAACAAACAGAAAAGGAATTATATCAAAAAGCCAAATTCAATCCTAGTTAAAGCAATTAATTTACTTGTTGATGAAAGTGGATGCATTTGACCACAAGAACAACACAGCTAGAGCCAGTATCGCCAAGTGGGAAATCAAAGTCAAGAGGTGGTATTCAAGCAATTCAAAAAGAACCCATAAAGCTGTGGCAACTCCAAGTGTTGTTGCTGAAATCTTCTTATTTCTCCATAGGAAAACATCAGCAGCTGTTGCATAATATGCCATTCAATGTTAGCAAAACAATAATACAAGCTATTCAATGTATCTTACAAATATGCCATATGAGCAAAAAGGAATGTATGCCACAAAAAACTCAAAAGCCCGAGTCATAATTTGAGGTTAATATTTATCTTATGTTAGCAGTCGAAATTAAGAGACTGTATTATTGTCAAGGTAAATCCTTAATGATAAGGTAATTCCTTAACCATGAAAAATTAATTTCAGTAAAAATGTAATCTTTATTAAACACAAACAAATCCAGTAGAAAAACATAGCTACGAAATTTGATCTTGTAATTTGGGGGAAAACGACATAACAGGTGAACAGGGTATTGTAGATCTAAGCCTAAAACGGCATGCATATGATACAGAATCTTTTTAATTCATAGTTAAACAATAAAATAATTAACAAATAAACAAGAATACAATCAGATGGAACAAGATCTGACCTGAACCTCTAAAACCCTAGACCCAGTAAAAAAAAAAAACAACTACTAAACCACTGAGGAACAAAATATAAATTCCTCAATCCATAAAACAAAATCGTAAAATAAAAATAAAACCCTAGCATAAATTGGAATCGATTAACTAGTATAAAATAGAGAAAATAGAATGAAATCGAAAAGAAGAAAAAGGAGAATCGCATACGTTTTCCACCACCAAGAACATTGTGAAGGGGTTTTTCTCTGCCGAAAAGCCTGAAAACCTTGTTCTTGAGAGAAGTAGGAGATGAAACCTTTTTCTCTTTTTTATCGTTGTCTGAATCGGAAGAAGATGAAGAAGAATCATGGTGGTCATGGATTTTCCCAGAAATCTTGTCCAAAAGAGATTCACTCTTAACTTCTTCGTGCTCGTTATGATCTGCCATGTTTGATCAAAATCCTAAATCTCAATTTCTGAAAGAAAACCCTAAATCGGTAGAAGAATCTCGAAGGAATAAGAAATTCGCTTTTTCTCAATGTAGAAGAACTGGTATTATTATTCACTTCAATTTCTATCTCTAAATAGAGACCGTGATCGTGATCGATCAAATCTCGGTCGTTTATTTTTATCACCCGAATATTTTAACGGTTCGGATCTGGATTCTGAAAAGTAAACCTACCCGGAAAACGCATGTTAATCTCTCGTTTCACTAACGCCAAGGGCCCAACCAGTTATTAAAAAATAAATAAATTCGTTTATTACTTTTTATTATTAAATAAATTAAATTAATTTTTTTGATTAAAAATGGCATAGCATTTGGACGCGTGGCGGAAATTCCATAATCTATGCTTCAGAGTCACACACGCGGTTCATCAAACAAAAAATGATATTTGTGGCACACAGATCTTCACCACGTAGTGCTAGTAGTGTAGTCATCTGTGGGGACCTAGGATTTCCCGTCTGAAATAAATTTTGATTAAATAATTAATGAAAATTAAAATAAAATTGTTGATTTTTTTTATTTAGTTATAAAAATAGATACGAAATTAAACACTATGATTTGGATTGGATTGGATTGGATTGATTACACAAATTAAAATATAAACTTAGCACTTAAGAAAGCTGGAGTCAACTAGCGCGGTAGATAAATTCTAAGGAGAAAAAGACAGACATATTAAAGACCTAACCGGTAATTTAAATAAAAGATTCGAGCGTTTAACTTGCATATGTGAGGTGAAAATAGACAAATAGCAGAATCTTCGTCGTGGGGTATGCAAAGCAATAGTGGGCCCCATTGAGCGTGATGAGTGTCCCACTTGAATGGGCCTTTGGGCCGACAATGTCAATTCAATTAGCCCACTGATAATTGCTTTCGTCGCATTACTTTGCTATAGAGTTGATTTTTCAGAATGAATGAATGGCATTCATGATGATATTAACAAGAAACTAGCTACATTTTTCTTTACAAACAAGAAACTACATATATATCAAGACAAAGAAAATAATCAGATCAGATATGACCCCATGTGTCAAATTTACAGTTGAAGGAATGGTCGGTATAAAGATAACCTACCCTGCCACCCTGTTTATATTCAATGTCACTAGAGGAGCTACACAAACTTTACTCTTGTTTCACACCCATACATAATTGCAAGAAATTGAACAAGTCTTCCCCATAAACATGAACTAATTCTATATAACTTCATTTTGAATCTTGTGGTATTTGTTAGACCTTATTGTTAGTTTGTTTTTAACGAACTATAAAAACTTGTATTTGATATAATTCAATTTTCAACTGAACTATGTTTCATTCTTTTTACTGGAAATGATATGGATCAATCAAATTCCTTATAAAAGAACTCAACTAAATTGGCTCTATCAGTTTGTACCAAAAAAAAAAAATGGCTCTATCAGCCTTTTATCACAAATCAAAGTAATTTAATCTGTCGATATTCCTAATCATATGAATCAATATAAAATTAGAAGGACATACAATGAAAGCTGGAAAGGGTTAATCCCAATTACTTTTGTACTTCCTAAGATTTAGACACAGCCTTTACAGACTCTAACCCAAACATTAAAGGAATTTATGGACCCATGTTCAGCTTGTTCGAGAGACAACACAACCAACCGATAAAGATCAAACGCCTACTAGTTATTTCAAAGTTGAAACTAGCATTGTGAACAAAAAGCAACACATAAAACACCAAAAGCGGACTAGTTAGTTATATGGGCACAAATAATAAGATGGGTATTGTATTATCAACTAAAGTGAAATGATCGTGACAAAAAGGGGTTCAAATTTATTTCATAGCTATTTCGATTTGTTGAGATTGACCCGAGAGTTGTATGGTAACCTTATTGTGGGAGACATCTACGATATGATATTATCTTCAATATTTGAGTTATTTTTATTTTCACCTCACAAACTACTATTGAACTTGAATCCTCTACGGTTGTAGCATCACAAGTGCAAATGTGGATCCCACCATTTATATTCAATATTTGTATTCAAACTTTTTTTTAACCTCTATTTCCTAATCTCAAAAAAGATATTGTAAAAAATCATTATTGATATTGCTCCCAATCTTGCAATTTTCTTTTTGTTTGATATTATCAAGGCTAGTATGAAGTTTTTTATATGAATTCAACTTATCTTTACAAAATTCTAGAACGTAGCTTGAATATATAGAGTTGTAAAGTTCAAAAGAGACGGTGGATTACCTTATTGAAATCTCAGAGAGATAGATCCAAAAGGCAGAGAAAGCAGCACAAACATGAGAAGCAAAAGGGTGACATTGCTGAACCATGTTTTTTATTTGTATCAGTTGGGTGGTCTTTTTGCTTGCGAATTGGATTCATTTTGTCCTTTGCAAACAACAATTATGAATTTATGATACTTTTATGTATGTGTTAAGTGGCTTGACATAATTGCCATAGTGATTTGTCTTTGTTTGCAAATGATTGCTTGATTAAAAATGGGTATTATGGTAGTTTTAACAAAGGAGGCGAATGAACTGAGTAGGTGGAAGATTCGACCATCAAATTGAGAGGGAACATTTAACGAATATGCGGTTGCTATACCCTTTTGCTATTGCACGGTGGAAATGCGACAGGTAATTCACCATAATGCCAGGAAAATTGTTTTTCTCTCGTGTGTTTTTTTTTCCCTTCTAAAAACACATGAAAATATGTTTTTACCCTTGTAGTTAACTGCCGCTAACTCTCGCTGCAGTTATTTGCCGTTGGTTTCAGCTGCACTTAAGTGTAGTTTCTGGCATAGAATTAATTGTGATTTTACCTGTTTCAGTCGAAAAATTAAAATAAATCGAGACTTATTTGGAATGCTACAAAACTTTACAAATCCTTTATATGTATTTTTATAGAGATGTCTGCAAAAAACCAACTCAAAATTTGATTTATCGGTCGATGTTTTGGTTTCTTGAGTTTTTGACGCATTAAAAATTCATATTTAATCTGTTCATTGTCGGAAAATTCTAATTTTTTATGGGAAATGTTTTTAACATGGTGCAAAAAAATAATGAAAAAATTCAACTTCTATGTAACTTTTTCGAACGTGCACTAGGGAAAAAAATTACAATTTTGCACGTTTCGATAAAAAAGTCAAAATAAATTGAGGCTTCGTTGAAATACTATGGAAATTTGAAGATCCTCTATATGTATTTTTACAGAGGTGTCAGCAAAAAAACAACTCAAAATTTGATTTCTAGGTCGACGTTTTGGTGTCTTGAGTTTTAGGTGCGTTAAAAATTCATATTTTTTGCAGGAGATGTTGTTTTTTGTCCTAAACAATCTTGCAAAAAAATCGTGAAAAAATTCAACCTCTGGGTCACTTTTCCGGACACGTACTTGGAAAAAAATTACGATTTTGCGCGGTTCGGTCGAAAAATCATAATAAATCGAAACTTAGTTGAAATGCTACAAAATTTTACAAACACCTCTGTTGAAATACATATATAAGATTTGAAAAGTTCTGTAACATTCTGAATAAGTCCTAATTTTTTTCCCGACCGAAATGCGCAAAATCACAATTGATGCTCTGCCAGGAACCACACTTAAGTGCAGTTAAGCCAGCGGTAGTTAACTGCAGTCGAAAAGACTAAACGATTGTTAACTACCGCTGGCGGCAAAAGCATATTTTCCATGTGTTTTTAGGAGAGAAAAAAATACACGTGAGAATAGCAATTTTCTAATGCCAGAGATTTGGTTAGGAGGCCCATCCCACGTTCATAAGCCCAAATCATCAAACCAGCATGATCTGAGAAGTTATACCATATACCCCTACACTTATACCTTCATCCCTACAAATCATAAAAAATCTCAATTTTACCCTTTTTTTTATCATTGGATTTCACCCCCACAAATATCCAGTACCGAGAAATGTTTTGGAATTGACTCATTTCCAGACAACTTGAATGAGTTTTCCGGTAGACAAATTTGTAAATTGAGAAAGACATATCAGTGAATTTTAGTTGAGTTTTGTGGAATTGTAAACATGCCGATTTGGTGATTTTTGTCTGCCTTTATTTCTCTTAATCCCCCATAAATGATTGGTGATTCAGCGCTCCTCTCTCCATGTTCCAACTTCATTGCAACACAACGCCTAATTTCATATCTCTCTTCCTTCTCTTTCCCCATTTCAATTTTTCTTAACTCTCTTTTTTTTCTTCATTTCAACACCAAATCTTTTAATTTTCTTGTTAATCCTTAAAATTTGTATCTATGCATGTTTTTACATTACAAAATGAGGAAAGAATCATGGTTAACAAAATAAACATCTCCAAAATGAAATTGATCTATGGTTTCTCTTTTGGCTACAACGCAATTTTCAAATTCTTTTATTTCAATAAAATTTGTGCTTGGTTTCATCCAATTATTATTTTCATGTGCAAGCAATGAATTATAAATGTTGCAAATCTATGCTAACATAGTTACATGTATGGGAAATAATTAGGGAGCGGAACCGAGGTTGGGCGTTGCCGAATACAGAAAAATCTACAAGTTATATGATACGTAGGCAAAATTTTCGGACAACTTAACTACAGTTTTCCGGTATGGATTTAAGGAAATCTTGTTGTATTTGAATACCGGAAAACTCAATTCTAAGTTTTCCAGAGATTTATTCAATAGGGAAACTTTTGGTACGGAAATTATTTAGTAGGTGAGTAAAGTCAAATGACAAAACGGGTAAAATTGGTTTTTTATATGATTTATTGGGGTAAAGATATAAGTGTAGGGGTATATGGTAAAATTTCCCATGATCTATAAGTATATTTGGATTATTTTCTTCTTTAATTCATTAGTTTTTAGTTATTAGTTTTTCCACCCTATGCACTCACTCATCCTAATTTTTTTCCAAAATATTTTTTGCTCGGTTTATATAATTCGAATCATGTCTTGGATTATATAATTTGAACTGTTCTTAAATTGTTCATGTCTATCCAAAACTTATGAATATGCAATTCAGATTATATTTACCAAAACTTTGCAAAAGTGTTCGGCAAATAGAATCTGAAATGTATCAAACATCCCATAAGACCATGTTTAAAAGTAGATTGCCGTGCATAAAAAGACATTGTTCGAATTATAAAAATCAAACTTTTAACATATAACTCAGATTATATTTGCCGACTATTTGGAGTAACCAAATCTGATATAGGTGGGGGCTCCAATTTGATTCAAAATAGTTCCTTGTATGTATGAACATATCAATAATGCATATATGATTGTTTGTTATTTTTAGTATATGTTTTTAGTATTTTCACATTCAAAGGTCTAATCTAATGCAATTTTTAAGAAGTTACAAATTGTAGCTTTATTTTCAACGTGCGGCGGCGATGTGTGATTGGGAAAACAAATACACGCTTAAGGTAGTGAAGGGCTCACCCACTGTGCATTAGATAGGATCATCGGCTAGCTGCACCATGTTGTAATGTGAGGTTGTTACCTCATGTAGTCTTGGATATGGTCATTTTATTGGACCTGCACGCCATGCCCTTAATGGATTTTCTAATATGTACAATTGAAATCCAAAGGAAAGGCACCACCATTGCTAGTTAGGTATGGATACAACAGACACGCTAATGACAAAAGTAAAGCAATGAATGAGATTAGTCCTCCAACGTTGAAAATTGGAAAGTAAATTAGAATATTTTGCTTGGAACCGTATGATAAAGTAGTTTCACATTATCAACAAGCTGCTGCAAAGACCATGTTTTTGCCGGAAAATTAATAGTACATACTTTTCTTTCCCGTAAATGAAATTACTGAACTTTTATCTACCCCCCTCGAAAAAAGATCTACCATTGTCCTTTGTCATCAATGAAGCCCTCAATAGACATACCAAAATTACCATTGGAGTTGATAAATTACCGCATATCAGCAAAATTACACACTCCACATGCATGGTAGATCTTTGTCCTTTTGACCTTAGTTCCACACAATACTTCTGTTCCCAGCTAACCTAATTAGAAGTAGAAGCACTTTTGAAAATAATGCAATACTTTATCGGTTTAAAAAAGTACGCTATACTTATTCTTCATACGAGAGGCAGAGTTTATAACATCAGGACCCTTATGGAGTTTTTTAAGAATCTTCTTAACTCCAATCTTTTCTAGTAACTCTTGTTCAAAATAATGCTTTCATCCAAGGTGTTTGTGAGTAAAGCAATAATTTTTCTTGTGATTTTCGCAGTTGCATCCTATTGCTTGTAATCACATTCTTAGTTACTTGGGAGAATCTCTAAAATTGTTTGACCAGTTCGTCGTAGATCAGTTTCTCTTCAGTGTTGAAATAATTGCATCAGCCCATTTTAATCAAGTTCCCCATGAAATCAAATTTTTAAGAAGGATTGATATGCATGGTAGGAGCTTGTCTTAGAGACGATTGAGTAATGAGGAATTGGTCAAATTCGTCATATTTTCACCAAAAACAGTCTAAAATAATCACAACTGCTCCCACCAAATTTTAGGGGTGTATATAAGATCATGTTATAACCAGGGTTTTGCTAGAAGTCACCCTTAAAGATGTCTTTTAGCAACTCACACCTGTGTGATTTCCACTTTTTAGTTATAACTTTGCTAAAAGATACCTTCATAAAAATTAGTTGGTGTCTTTTAACAAATGTTCATTGAATAACTTGCTAAGAGACACTTTCATAAAATGTGTCTTCTAGCAAAGCTCATATAGGGAGCAATTGTGATTATATATTGGATTTTCCGTTAAAGAATACTTTTTTTCTTTCTTAAAAAACAAACACACTTCTCTCTTTTGTATTTATCTTCTTTTAACTATTTTTTTTATCAAATGGAAAACCTAAAGTAGAAGAAAATAAAAAATAAAAAAACCACAAACGGGGAATTGAGTTTCCATATCATCAGTTAGACAATATCCGATAAAGGAGGAGAACAAGTAGGGATGCTCTTAAGCCAATGAGTAAGTGAGGCGACAAGTTTAACTAGTCAATCTGCACAACAGTCCACTTCACACAAGGTACAGATAGAACAAACATTTCAATCTCGAAACATATAAGAACAAGTTTTATCAATCAAAGGAGCGGAGTGACTAGGCAGGACCTCGTCCTTGATAAAAGTCAAAGTTGTTAGATAGTTCGACTCACAAATGATATTCCTAAAACCAAGATCCAAGTGATTAATAACCTGTAAGAAATAGCACGAAGCTCCACGTTAATATCAGTAGCATGACCACAACTTTAAGCAAAACCAATGATCCAACTACCTAGATAATTCGTGAAGAGATTCTCAAATCCTGATCCATGAGGGTTATCAATCAAACTTTCTTTCAAATGAACGATAAACAAGTAGTCAAATTGGTCATATTTTCAGTAAAAAATAAGCTAAAAAAATCACAACTGCTTTCACACGATTTTTTAATGCAGTCTGCTTGAATGCATGCATGATAAATGTTGCTTCGATAGATTTTTTTTATGCCAGCTACTACCCATAACCCTTCCCATTGTAGCATTACTGCATTAGAGTATATGTTTGTGGTCTTTATTTAATTTTATTGAACACATAGGACCAAGTGTGAGACGACCCCACAAGAAAGGAAACAGACAAAAATAAAGGCATAACAAAACAAAAGTACCTTCTCCTCACTCACCTACCTACCTTTTCTGATACTCACGGTTACTGAAACCCTGCAATCTACTACATACAAATCCCTTCCTTCGTCTTGTTCTTTTTTTTTTCTAAACAAAGAATCATTTCATTATCTTCCAACCATGGAAGCTTTTACCTTGCCAACTGAAGGTCAAACACCTCAAGTTCAACCTCCCCCTCTTCCTGTTACGGAGGAAGAAGACATCGAAACCACTGACGAAGAAGATGAAGCCGAACCTTTCTTTGACATAGAGCTCACTGTACCTGAAGATGAAGAAGCCAACGAGTCTGATAGTGAATTCAGGTTTACGCTTTCTCCTTCCACCAATGACCCTAACCTCCTTCAATTAGAGCTTGATTCCTCTGAACCTAACTCCAAGCCTCAACTCACAGCCTCTTTGCTGAAATCTGCCGCTAAGTTCCGTGTTTTCATATCAGGTCTCAACAAATCCACAGCTCAAAATCCCAACCAACAACCAAAGTCAGAGACGCAGAAAAAGAAGCTCTTCAAGGTAGATGAAGTTCCATTTGTATCATATTTCACTAGAGATAACAGCTCCAAAGGGAAAGGAAAAACTGGTAATAATAAAGACTCTCAAAAGCAGAAGAAGCAACACAACACTGATGAATCAAAGTTACATTCACCTTCTTCTGATGAGAAAATACGTTTCTCAAAGGAAGCAATTGAAAAGTATTTGAAAAAGGTTAAGCCTCTGTACATAAAAGTTTCTAGAAAGTATGCCGAGAAGCTCAAGTTTTCTGGGCAACTAAACACATCGTCGGTGAAGAATGCTGCGGGGGAGAAGGTTCAGGTGCGAGCGGATGCTAGTGAAAATGAGGGAAAGAATGTAAAAAGTCAGAAACAGGGGACTCTGCCTCTGCCTCTGCCTGCAGGGTTGCGAGTTGTGTGCAAACGTTTGGGGAAGAGCCGTTCAGCGTCATCTTCAACACCATCGCCGGAGGCAGGGACGGTGTCGTCGCGGCGACGGAGAGATGATTCAATAACGCAGCAACAGGATGGGATTCAGAGTGCCATTTTGCATTGCAAGAGCTCTTTCAATTTCAATTCTTCCAAAGGTATATTAATTAATTTCCATTTTATTTATGTTTGTTATTTTATTCATCTATTGTTACTTTAATTGATACAGAAGAGTCTTCTCAACTTGAATCATCAAGAAAACTTGCGAATGAGTTGGATGATGAAGGAGTGTCCTTGAAATAGTTGTTTAAGACACGGCAAATGCGGTACGTTTGAAACATCTCCAGTTCATTAGTTAGTTCTGTACAAAGGAAAGAAATGTTAATACTAGGTAGCTAGGTGGCTACTTTTAGTTAGACATGGTATGAGGATGAATTTATTGTAACAGAAAAGAAGTTGTAAAATGTTGGGTTGTGTCTAGTGAAGGCGACAGTGAGTAACTGTAATCCATTTATTGTGCCTGGTTAACGTGACGTACCATACATGTTTAGAACTGGTGCAGGTGCATTAGTCGGTCAACAACAGTAATTTTGCGAAAATCACAGTGCATTACTTGTATTTTAGCCTCTGTTTATATGCATCGATATCCTAGAATCACCGTTGTAGTAAATTGTGATTTGACCACAAATTTGTTATGTTTAGCTTCTTGATTACGTAAAATTAATTCGAAAATTTATTAAAGAGTGACCGTCAGACAGACATACATAGTACATACATACACAAAAATAGTTTATTTGAACTATCAAAACATAAATTGATTAAAGAAAATAAGGGTCTTGTTAACGAGTACTTCGGGACACTCTTTAAGCATGCTAAATGAAATAATTATTCTTTCAAAATTTAAAAGTTTTTAATTTTCAATGCACTGATTACACAAATTTTTATAAAAAGTTACTATTCTAGATCCTTAACTAGTGCCCTAAGAGCATAGTAACATTTCTCAAAAAATAAACCTTATTATTTTACTTTACTTTTTATCAAAATGTTTTTAAAAAAACTTATGATTTTGGTAACAACATATGATCTCGAGCCTAATTCCCTTAAAAAAAAAAAAAAGATCTCAAAGACTAATAGTGTGTTTGTTTCCACGGTTTACCTAACTCCACAATTTAAAGCTTCACAATTATCATGGTAATAAAGCAATGGGTGGGACGAAAGAAAAATGACTTAAACATGTAACCAAATGATACCTAACTACAACTTTTTTGAATTCGTAGACCGAATCTAAACAAAAAAAACTTACTAGAGTTAAAACTAAAAAACATTATGATCACGAGTACTAAAATCATACTTGAATTTTTTTTTAATAAAAGCATCTAAATTATAAATATAAATCATTTTACATTCAATTTACTTTCAGAAAATCAATTCAGTCAGAATCAATTTTTGCAGACGTCGAACCATAGACACCTTTATTGTACGTTGGATTGACGTTGAGTTTGGGAAGATCATAGAGATAATGGTTTTTTTGAAGTGTTGAAGTTTAGCTTTAATCAAATTGCAAAAGCTCATCTTAGTTCTACCAATCTCAATGCAAACCTAAACATGTACTTGATCCTTACTTTCTTTCATGAAAAATGCTAACAAGTACTCCTATGACATTGTTTAAGGAATCAAATAAATAACTTTTATATAGAAAAAATATATATATCTATGACTTTGACAAGTATTTTACTTATATGTTTAAGACAAAATTTTCATTTTAAGGTTATTTAAACAATCCCAATAAAGCATTTGTTATCGCAACCCTTCTTTTGATTTACATTGATTGAGTTTTTTGTTACGTACCCAAATTGGTGGTTTCTCTATTTAGATTCCCAAATGGGTCCTAATGTTACAAATTTTTATAATTTTTTTAATATTTATACTTGATAAACACTTATTTCCTCCGATCTAACACTTCAAAAAAAAATTAATCAATATCGCACAAATAACTTTATGTAATTACTCTCAACAAAAAATATTTATTTTAATGTAATTTAATATGTTGACCCATTTTGAAAATAAAGAAAGAGAGAGTATTTGTATAACTACTACACTTTAATAGTCATCCGTTATTTTTATCTCCAATAGAGTACCTAAAAGGTGGTGAACCCTAATAGGCAAGCAACCTCCAAGATGCTCTTAGAATGGTGATTCGGGGGCACACCAACTACCCAAGAGAATGGGAACGTTGGGTGAGGTTTGAGTTACTCCCTCTGGTTATATTACAAATTTGTTCAACATTCTTCATAAGAATTTGTTCCATTTAAATAAAGTAGTAATTGCAAAATAAAATCTATTAGTATTGAGTTAGAGATATTGAGAAATCAATTTATTATTTTTAGAATAAACTCAAAACAAATAACTAAATATACTTACATGTTTCGTCTCTAATGAAAAAGTTGGTGTTACATAGGATGTGGAGATTCCCAAAATTCTTTGAGATTAACCATATTTTGTTTTTTTTATGATATGTTTCATAGTGCATCATCAAATGTACAGCAGAATCCACCAAAATCAGATCCTTTTTTGTAGAACTTGTTTTAGCTGTGGTCTAATGAACTTAGGTTTATTTGATTCCATCTTTTAATTTAGATTTAGATTTGGTTTTCTTCTTACCTATAGGCGCTAGCATGTTTTTAATTTTCACCAAACCAACATGAAAACAAAAATGAAACGAAAATAATTAATAATCACTCACTGATGTAGATTTGATAAAGTTTGAAACATTAAAGTATCATAGTAATTCGAGACGACGGAAAATGCGGTCAGAGAAGTGGGAAAGATGGGGACATGAGCAGTGAAAGTATGATTGTTTTTGGGTAAGGGAGGGAAAGTGTTCTTGACACAGACAACAAATCAGGACTTTGTATTTATTTACTTTTACTAAAGTGAGGACAAATATTTTTTAGCTTCACCGTTTTATTTAAGTTACTGTTCCGTATAAAAACAAAAAGTGATTAATAAGTTTCATCAGTTGATTTTAAGAAGAAATAATATTTGGTCAGATTTTACTTTTTTCAATCGAATTTCATATTATTAGAACTCATTTTTATTAAAATCGAAGGTTAACACCAAAAACCATATTATAGATAGCGACAACATATGGGGCAAATTTTTCACAAATGACTAATTGATATAAAATAGCTTTCACTAACAATACATCAACAATTAAAAATGAAATAAAAGAAATGACTTTCGATTGTGTAGATCACTCGAGATGGTTTGTGAAATCAATTGTCGTGATAAAAAGCATTTCAATAATACTCCCTTCATATATTGATTTGTATGAGTCGTTTGAATTTATATTCTTTTTCTATATAGTTATAGATTATAGGTATATGAAATGGAAGGAAGTAGTTCAATAGATAAAAGTTTGTTTAAGAATTTCAAAACTAGAAAGAAAAGAAAAAAAAATTTCAAATCTTTTTTCAATTTGTTTTTTAAAATGGCGCCCAAAAATAAACATGGTTTAGGAAATGATCATCAAGATAGATTCTAACTTGTTTCACAACCCGTCAAAAATCAAGAATATTATGTCAACTTATATTAAATTTGAAGAACTGATCGAAAGTCTTCTTACAATATAATTTTTTAGTTTTTCAAATTAAAAGAATTTTGTTTTGTAAAAAAAAATAAACTTGTTAAAACCCTTTTATCCTAAAACATTATATTTCTTTCACTTCATCTTTCTTTTTTATTTTCCTTTTCCGTGTCATGAAATAGCGTGGGGGGAGGTGGATTGAAACTTACCGTTTCCATCAGTTAAGCTGATATTCAATTTGTTTGTTCATTTATTCCGGTTTGAAAGGTAGAAGTAGAATGGTTGAATAAGACTCTAAAATGTTGATAGAAAAACAACAGATAGATAGGTATGCTAAGACTTAATCGCATAAAAAAATTTAAACCCAAAAGATTAATGCATTGTTTGGTCTACGTTTAAAGCTAATTTCTCGTGTCTCTAGGCAATTCTGTCGTGAAAATAATAAAGCCTCCAAACGTGCGCCTTTTCACTTTCCACTGTTTCAACAAAACAAACAGAGGCTAAGTTATTAGATGAGAAGTCTTTCAATTCGCACAATTGAATTTTCCGCAAGTCTTTGATTTCAAGAATAATATATAAGTTAATAAGTAAATTGTAAACTAACTGGTTGGGTGCAAGAAATTCAAATTCATGTTTTTTTCTTTCTAAAATCACTTTTAATAGGAGACAACGTGTGTTTGGCGAATTGAAAAATCATGGTAGTGTGGTATGGTATGTTCCACAATCTCTACAATTACTAGCTAAAAATGAAACAGAACAGACCAAATCAAAAAACTATAGAGAGTTGGTCTTTTTGGGTACAATATATATCTACAAAAATACCATAATACAAGGTCTCACAAATACTAATTACCAGAATTGAATCCTTAAAAATGAAATCTAAATATTAACGAATCCAATACAATTATCACCTCGTGTGATTGATTCTGTTGGGATATTGTATGTACTAGTACAATTCAACTCAACCTTAATTGACCTCTTGAACATATTCAATATTTTCACTTTTCCATTGATCCTCGTATAAGTGCTGAAATTCAAAGCTTGATCTCTAATATCAATATTCCATTCTTGATTGTCCACAAGCTTTTTCGCATTAATAACCAAAGTCACGTTGAACCTCGCTGTTCTTTGCGCCTTAGCTTTTCCCGATGGTTGTATTCCTCCTCCAATATCAATTCCATTATAAAAAACAGTGGTGTTTACTGCTCCATACCTGAAAGTGAATGAATTTGTATTCTTCACAGACATATCAGCATGAATTTTAACGTTATTTGAAGCGTTGCTACCGTTGAAATTTCCACTTATAAGGTAAACACCATTCATTCTAACTTCAGGTTCTTTTACATTGTAGACAGTAAAAGCTAGGATTATGACTATGACAATAAGTAGCAAAAGAATTGCAGTGATGCATCCACACCATATGACAAACTTTTTTATGCGTTTTGTTTTGCGTTCAGATAAGTGTTGTTGTTGATTATCTGCACTTGGGCTGCTAAAGTGAGTTGTTAATGATATGAAATTTGGTGCTATAGGTTTGAATTGCTCTCTTTGTGTATGAGCCATTTTTTTTATTGTTGTGACTTTGTTTTGGTTTATTTGCCACTTTCATATATATACTATTACTAGTAGTTTAAGTCATTTCGTGTTCTATTTAAATTGTGGATCCACGATTCATTCCTATGTCCCATGTGTGAACATTTTCAAATGTTTTGATCATATGATAATGATGGCCAAGAGTCTTGAATTTTAAGTTTAACTTAGAGCATTGAGAAATATTAATGAGTCAGTCAATGGTTGATATATTCCAATACGCGTTTACACCAATAGGTGCGGCTGGATAGAACCGTTGACTATATAATTAATGGGGTGTGACTTGAATTAATGGGAGGGTATGATTAGAAATGGGGTAATAGAAATTCGAAGGAATCAAGACATAGCGTGCTGGAAGGGATACATCGATCTGGACTTTCTAGAAGTCATGTGAAGTGTAGAATAAAAGACCAATTTAATACTAAAAGTTTAGATGAATTTAGAAAAACAAATAAATAAGTTGGTCATGAAAGCTCAGAAGGAGCTACTCCAATACTTTTGATCCAAGACATTAAAAATCTCCTCAAGGGTGACTGATATGTTTACAATGTTCACATCCTTTAAGAAGGAAATAGTTGTATTGATTTTTTAGTTAAGTTTGATGCTTCATTTACTATTGATTTCATGGTCCATATCTATCCCCTATTAGGCTTATTGGACCTCCAACTTGCGAACTCTATGAAAACTTGGTTTTCTAGATTGTAGTTTTCTTTCTTTTCACTTAACCTTGTAACCAAAAAAGATTTAAAAGTCTCTTAACCTTTTAACCAAAAAAGAAAACTTACCAAGGTCTATAAAATCTTTTGGAGAGTATTGATAGAGATACTTAAATATTATTCATCAACATAGTTTTTATATTAATAGCAGAATTCAAACTTAATCCTTATCAAATCGAATGTGAATATTTATCGATTAGACCAACCTATATTTGATCAACTCAATAGTATTCAGGTGTTATTTTTTTTAAGGCAGCACCTAGGTGTATTGTTCTAGTATCATTTTTTCTTCAATATAAATGCTTTAGAATTAATATAATTTTTCAGATCTAGAATATATAGAAAAAAACTATATTACACTCTTTAAAAAAAAATAGTTCAATATATATCATTTAATTTTCATGCACTTGGGTTGCGTGTGTATGAGCAGTGTCCAGTTAGGCTAAGTTCTCTCGTATTAGTTGATGTTATGGGGATAACAACTCCTAGGATAATCTCTGTTATTGTGAGTAAAAGGCAACAAAATTTTAAATTTTAAATCAATTACAGGATAATTTATGAATTATATGATTTTACAGTAAAGATTGTTAAAATTTACTTTGATATTTAGACCATCAAAATTGAATATTTTGTTGTTTATATTCAAAACCAAAAGGAGCGAAATGTAATTGTAAAAAAAAATATTAGAAATCCAAGATGTAATTACATCTTTTTTAACTGGTTTAATCAAGTTCCATCCAACTATTTTATTGAGTTTTGTCAATTGAGAACCAGTTAAAATTGACCTAGTCATGAAAGACAAAGCTTGGAATTTATAACATTTCTTTTTCATTTTTGATATATTCTATGACAGGGAAGATGGGAAGAGAAAGGAATTTTAAAACCCAAGTGACCATAAGAATAGAAAAATAAGTTTCTTATTTGTTTGTTTCCTTTTTTTTTCTTTTACATCTTTCTTTTTTTTTATTAGGAGGAAACAAAAGAAAAATATATGAAAGTAAAGAAAGTCTTTGATCTTAGATTAAAAGAACGAGCAGTTCAGATTCAAGTTCAACATTTTAGATTATAAAGTAGAATATAATTTTTATTTTTTAAGATCGGTTGATCTCGATAGGAGGGCCACAAAATTCTAAACCTTGAATGTGGCCTCCCCTGAAATAATCCAATTTCGACAAACAACACTAACAGCGTTCATCGACTATTGAGAAACCACAGAAGATGGATTTGCCCACACTAGTTTGATATGAAAGTGCCCCATGTTTTGTTAACCCGATTCATAAGTACCACCTTCTTGAAGGATATGAGAAAAAGTGAGAGGCCAAGAGTTCTTATTAGGAGTGCCATAATTGATTCTTGTATATAAATTAAATAAAATTAATAAATAAAAGAATGAATATAACAATTTTACCAAATTGGTCTTATTATGTATTGATTTATTCACTTTTTTATATTGTCTAAATTTATATTTGGGTAGGTCTACGGTTATTCAAAGTCGGGGAGAACCACCAACTTTATTGAGAATTTACAGTAGAATTTACGTATAACATATTGCTCATAGAATTTTAGACTAAAATTCTAATCACAACTTGACTGGTGTAGACAAAATGTTTATCCATTTGTGCCGACCCCAATTGGTATGTTAATGTATTCACTATCACCATTATCATAAGAAATAAAACAAAACATATTAACTTAGGAATGATAAATATAGTATTAGTCAGATTTTAGAATTAGAAAACGTAACATTACGTACATTAAAAAGAAAAGATTACAATCACTTTAAGTTGTTTCTTGGGTTTGAATCTAGTTTTGGACATGTAATAATGTTTAATCTCTTAAAAAGTGTTTTATCATCCATTTCGCTTTCTAGTGTAGTAATCAAAACAAAGAAAATAGAAGAATATGAGCACCAAAAGTTTGTGATTTAATTTTAAAAACCTACTTTGAGGAGAGAGCTACGAAGACTTACTAAAGCCCCTTTGATCAACACTCTATTTTCACTTTGCCATTGATCTCTCAATCTCTCTAATTTCCTTTTCACAAGTAGAGTTTACATGAATTGTCTCACATTACACATCAAATGTTTCCCATGGATCCCCTCACGAAATTACTCACGTAGAAATACTGTATGTTTCTTATATAGACTCGTGAAGACAAACATTAACTCATAATTGACATAAGTGAACTGTTATCATGTTATGGCCAGTACTGATTTGTAACGGCCTTATACCTAACTGTAACAGAATTAAAATGCTGCAGCATATGCTTATAACTAAAACCCGAGTGCTACAAGCCTACAATACTTCTGCCTGTACAAGATTTGTGAGACACTTCAACAGTTTTGGCGAGCATCCTAACGTATAAGAAGCAACAATATTAAATTTATATTGATAATTATAACCATGTATGTTTTGTATAACTTTTGTTTTTTTGGTATTATGTATAACTTTAGTTTTGTAAAAAGAAAAACTTCACATTAGTTGACAATTAGCAAAACCACACTCCATTATGCAGAAGGGATTATTCATTTGGACTAAATGTTTAAAACATATTTAAGTCTTGCCGACAAATATTTGAAGGAAAAGTTGATATCCAAATGAACCTCCAGTTTCATGACATGAGATTTGGAATCAGGGTGGCCCGTGAAAAAAGACTGTGAGACCAAATTCCCAATATACTTTGATGCTGTTTGTAAACTAAGTGCAGACAGTACTGAAGTTAACATTTGACCAGATGAGCACATTAATAGTCCATCAACTCACATGTTTAATTTTATCAACAAAAAAAAACACATTTGTCTAATTTGTATTCTTCTCTATCTATCCATAATGTGCTATGATACAAAAGGTAAAAGAATAGCTCTAGTGGTAACCTTGATAAAAGAAAAAAGAAAACACTATATTAGCCTCATTTACATATAGACCCTTCCTCTGAAGGAAATTCCTCAGTAGAAAAGCCAAACAAAAATCAGGGTTCGGTTGAGAGACGGAGAGAGGGTCGTAAAAGCAAGTACTCGCTCTCCTTTACATGACGATTCCAGCGTGAGTCACCATTTTCAGCCCTATTTTTCTAGAATCATCGAATTTACTCAGAAAAATGAGGAAGTTACTCTTAAAAAATAACCAATCCCTTGTCCCCTTACCTCCTTTTATCTTTCTTTATCCTCAAAACTGTCCCTTTCAATTCACTGCAGATCTATCTGCAATAATCAATGTAGCTTCCAATTAAGTCAATGTCTTCAATGTTTGTAACGTACTGTATGGTGCATAAGCTGCCGTTATATCTTCTTTGCAGCTACATGTATGATGAAGTGCCAAGCAAGTTTGCTGTCTGGTATGTACAATGATGTTCACATTCTATGCAAAAAAGGTTCGAGCTTATTGAACAAAGTCATATAATCAGGCCACATCAATTTGCTATAACTGGTTTCAGCTCAATCCAAATTAGTTAGAAATGCTCCTTGTGGAACTCAAATTTTGTTGGACCCTTTTCATTGAACTCGAAGCATAGTTTATTAAGTTCTTTGGCCAAAACCGGTGCACCACAATAAAATACACCTGATATGAATTAAGACAGCAATAATGTCAGTGCAAGGAAAACAGAAAAAAGTCTACCATACTACCATGTATGAAGTACCAACATATACTTGATGGAGACTAACCTATTCGTCCACTATAGTGCTTGGAACACATTTTTGAGAAAACCTTCTTCCAATTAGGCCTAGCAAAATGTGTCCGTACCTGATAATAATTAGAAATTCAAAAGAAGCTATTTTAATTTACTCACTTCGGACTTAGAAATTAAAAGAGCATCAAGGGTAGTGTACTCAAATGCATTGTATATAACAAAAATAGAATGCTTACCCTGGTTCCAGAAACAATATCAACTCCATTTTTGGCATGGTTAAGTGCTTGAACCATGGTGATAAGGGCGGATCTAGCATCTCCTTCCTCGTATACGCTAGTTAAGTAGTTGTGCATCTCAATGACACCCTGAAGTCCATAATTTGACGATCAATATTAGCCAATTGCAAGTAATCCTTATTCATCTTGCAGAAGGGAAAAGGAATACTTATAATTCTTTAGGAGCAAGTATCTATAACATAAATAAAATCTTCTGCAATAACCAATGTACCCTTTGATCAAGCTCAGCTACTTCATTCATGACTCCTTTGAACCAATCAAAAGAGCCTTGCTCTCTTGTAACCCAGTAGAAATAAGCATTGGTAGTCTTCAGTGTTTTCTTCCTTTTAGGAGTAGTTTTATTAAGAGATGGTGAATCAGTACTCCCAATGCTAAGGTCTGAACCTCTACTTGTATCAGAGACTGAGTCCTGGATGGAAGTAGTGCTGATGGTTAATTTACTTTATTTACAAACAAAAATTAAAATGAGAATCAGTATAATTGTACTATAACATATAATTATTACTTTTTATACATGGATTTTAACACGTTTTCTATTATCAGTAGCACTCACCGCCAGCTCCTCCATTTTGACAATGTTGTTGAGAAGATCTTTCAGAATGCTGATGAAAGGAGTTGCTCCTATACCGAGACCGACCAACAACAAAACATCGTATTTTCTGTAGTCTTGTGCTGGGGCACCATAAGGTCCATCTATCTTTAACTTAGGCAAACTTTATCAACAGTTAACAAGATGTAAGCAGAATTTTCAGTATAGGTTATAATTGATGACCAAAAATTTGGAGGCAAAAATATATTATAGGAGCTACATTTACCTTTTCTTTGTCGTTTCATCAGCCCTGAGAAGCCCACTCCTTCCGGACACAGGAGGCTCACAGACCTCAGAAAATACCCTTTTAAGCTCCTGAGTCCAGTCACCCAGTTGTCGAATGTGAACACTCAGATAGTCATCCCCAGGGGCTGAGGTAATAGAAAATGGATGCCTGTAATACATATATCAACTCGTGTTAGTGTGAGATACCGACACACGACACTAGTTAAATTGGGCAACAATGCCAAAAAATTTGCTCTGAAACAGAATCAAGACTCCTTATTGGTCATTAAAATGTGATATCACTTCACATTTCCCTTCTTTTCTAGTTCAATGTCCTTGAGGATATATGTATTACAGACGAAGCATGATTTCTCTCCCTTTATGGATACTAACATATGCAGATGGTAGTTAACTATCCACAATTTATATTGATTTCTCTCATTTTCCTTAAAAGAAGCCCTTAACTTAAAACCCAAATATTATATGAAGCATGATTTAAACTGTAACAATGCAACATGCAACCGAAAAATCACCATAGTTATTGCAAAATAACGCAAAAAAACTGAAATACAACTTACCACTCAAACGAAGAGACAGCAGCACATTGTACAAACATGTATTGTCCGCTTTTGTAGCGAAATTGAGGAGGCTTGGACATTTGCAATGTGAGAACATTTCCAGGATAAATAGCAACCTAAATGTTTTTTACATATAAATAAAAGGAAGAGGAAAGAAGTTAATGTTGGTTCATTTACAAAAAATGATATATACAATTTTTACTTTGTAGAACTCCACTCACTGGAGTTTAGATATATACAATTAGCCCAGAACAGCCAATTGTGTTGTATACAAAACTAATGAACCCGTATTCATAATGAAGTTGAAACTAATTTGAAGAGCCTACCACTAATTGTTTCACTTCCTATGCTCACCTTTATTAGATGGACTGTATATAAACCAGAGCGAAATAATCTGAGCGTTCTTTCGGAAGCATAGAGTAAAACAGGAACTGTAAGATACATCCATGTCTGAAAATCAAAACTCAAGGCGTCAAATAACCAATCACCTTAAGCAATGCATTTCATAAATATCCTAAACAAGTGAAATCCCATTCTCTAAATTACATACCGTTTGATAGTACCATTTGTGCACGAGGTAAAGTTTTACACCATGGATGACGAGCAGAACATAGACAATGACAAACAGATGGTGTGAATACCAGAAGGCATTGAAGCCAGTGAGCCTACTAAATGGTTCAGGCAGCTTAATGAGATTTCTCCTGAACCATTTTGTTGCAAGTGTAAATGATATTGCCATTAAAACCACCATCAAAATTCCAGTGACACCCTCAACCCCTTTTACTATGTCTCCATAACTGGGTCTATTACGACCAAATACACCTTTCAAATACTTCTGATAATCAGCTTCAGACGAACTTACAAGTCTTGGAAAATCACAAGCAAGGTGATCCCCGGCATGAAGTATAACACCAATCACGATTGCCCCAGCAATTGTCTGCAAGAATCTCAAAGTAAAAACTAAAATCATATACATCACCATAGAATTTACATAAACTTACTGTTGAAGTTTCTGCTATCTTTTTAATTTTTTGACAGAAAATATTTTCTTTTGTTTTTGATGAAATAAAATATCTTCTTTATGTCAAATTTAGAATATTGTATTGAATACTGTGATTATTTTTTGTATGATAATTTAATTCACAAACTAGTAAGAACTTTCTTATATTAAAAAAAAACTAGTAAGGATCTCATAGAGATATTTCTTAAAATTGAGGATTAAAGTTCATTATACAAGAATAAGGTAATATAAAATTAAAACAGTTATAGTAAAATCATGAAAATAGTTAAATGTATTTGCATTAGTAATATATGTAAAAACATATCTAATGTACCTATTAATTCTTTTTGCTAGACTTTTATTTTTAGTGAAATTTTCTAATTATTGAAAAAAAATTTGTGTGTGCACTTCATATTTTATATTTTAGTTTGCATTTTAACTTTATTCACCGGGGGATTCATCAATTTTACTAATTATTACTAGTTCTAAACTTGCAAGCGTGGAAGAATAAACAAGATATTATGACGGTCAAACACCATAATAAAATAGTTTCCAGATTATGCAGGTTTCCTTGTGGTATGAATGCGTACCTTATGGAAGTTGATGTTATCGTCAAAAGGTATAACATAGGACAGCTTGGTAGACCTGAGCCAAGTTATGGTGTTTCTGCAGACGGGAAAGAGTATAAGTGCCATGTTGAACTTCAGGGTCTCAGCCCCACCTTTGGCTGTGGGAAGACAGTAACCCATTATATGGAAAGCATCCTTTCGCTTATATTGAATAAACTTCCACGTGAAGAGCCCAATCATGATGCATACCCACAATGTTAAAATCCAAAGTCTCTTCCAATTCTCTTGCAAATAATAAATAAATCTGCGGCTCATCCTACGTATAGGACTTTTCTTTCTAAGCCCCTGTAAGTTCTGGCTCAAAGCTTGGCTTGTATAGCTTAGAGCTTGGCTGTAGTTGAGATACGTGTCCTTTTGTAAAAGAAGTGTCTCCAATTGCCATAGCTGCACAAGCGATAACATAATGACCATTCAAAACGCCGCAAAACAATTAGAGGTTGAGTTGTGTACAACAAATTTCAGTATTTATCAACTATATGCATTATTAGCATTACAAGGGAAACAGAATGCAGCAAACTTGAAGCTTAATGAAATACTAAAAATTAATTCCCTGCAGTTGAATTCCCCATGACATACATTATAACATTAACAACAGATTGTATCGATTCTTTTGCAGTTAAACCCCCGCCCCACCATGGACGTACCACCAAGATATTTTGCCATTGTATTTGTCACATTTATTTTAACCTTTGAAGTTGCAAGATGTCAAAAAAGACAGAAAAAACAGTTATGTTGGTGAAATAAAAAATGTGGTCCCTATTAATGCCTAGGATTTGGATCGGCTACGGTGATTAGTGTAAAATGAGAAAATTATTTTGACAATCTCATGGTTTGTTATAAGGTATCTATAATTTCTACTTCGATTTATTAATTAATATGCCCACTTTACACTTTAAAGTGAATTGTTTATTTAGAGGAGTCTGGTTAGCATTCTCCTTATATTAATCAGCAGTGCTACTTTCTTACTCAACGAACTGAATAGTTAGAAGTATCAGCTTAATCATATATACAAGGTACATTGTGACAAAGTCGTCCCTAGGGATAATTGGATTTATGTTAAATTTGTTTCTTTATTGGTAGAAGAATTTATGTTAAATTTGTTGACTGAGCAAAAGGATGAAGAACTAATATAGTATATGGAGTAGTTACAAATAATGTAGCTATGTTGATTGAACAACAATTTATTAGTTTTTTGAGGGACCATTTATTAGTTTTCTTATAACTGCTAGCTAGTTTGTAATAATTTATCAAATATGCCTATTTTTTCTTTCCCTTCTTTTTCTACACGGTTGAACAACATTGGAAATGCTGTGAGATTTGATCAATTACACAATTTGGCCCAACTGTGGACTAAAGAAAGGGTCGTACTTCAACACTGACTGAATTAAGGTACGTAACCAAATTAGGACGACCTAGCAACTATACCACTGGAACATTTTTTTAATTCTTTATTCTTATTTTTTTGTCTAATGGAAATTATATACAGTATCAATGTCAACTAACTACCAGAATATTTTATAATTAATAGGGTTAAATATGTTTTTGGTCCCTATAAATATACCAACTTTTCGTTTTAGTCCTTCTAAAATTTTCCTTCAACTTTTAGTCCCTCAGAAATTTTCCATTTTCACTTTTGGTCCCTCCTTTAAAGTAAACTCATATGTAGAATTCATATTTTTGAATAAAATTCTGAAGAAAAATTCATAATATTATAAGAATCTCTCCCAAAAAAATTTAGAATTTTTTAACAAAATATGAATTTATGTTAAAAATTCATATTAAATTTATGTTTTGTTAAAAAATTCTAATTTTTTTGGGAAAATTTTTTACAATATTCTACACATTTCTGGATAATTTCATTAAAAAAAAAATACTAAAATTAACTTAAAAATATGGACCAAAAGTAGTGATTGAAAATTTTATAGGGACTAAAAGTTGAAGAAATTTTTTAGAGGGATTAAAACGAAAAGTTGGTATATTTATAGAGATCAAAAACATATTTAACACTAATTTAATATATATGCTAGGTCTATTTAAAAACACTGCTCAGCAATTCTTCTTCAAATTGATGAACATAATCACCAACCTTATACACAAATATTATACTCATTATCGTTAGTTATTTGTTCGTTGTCTACTGGGATACGCTGAAAAATCAGATTTGATTCTTCTACAATGATGTTGACATTAAAAATAAATTGCAAAATTGTGACGTTCATTGAAATTCAAATATTGAAATTTTAATCACTCTGCATTACACCTCATCCACTATTTTTGTGTATAAAAATATGCATCATAGTGTAATGTTATTAGAGGTTTGCTCTTCTGACATTTGATATGTCTTAACAACATAAGTAAAAGACAAAAAAATCCAACGGCAGTTAACTGCCGCTAGTTTTATAGTTATTATCCAACGGTAGTTAACTGTCGATGAAAGTATTTTAGTAATTTACTTGTGTTGTGTTATTAGGAATGTCAAAAAAGCAATTGTTATGTTATTATTGTACTTTTTTTTTTGACAGCACGTTTTTATTGTACTGTATCCATTAGAGTGCCCATCATTATGAAAGAGTCATATTAAAATAATTAATATGAGCACCACTGTTTTTTGATTCACCACCCCCCATGTCTTAGTTAATCTCTCATCTTATAAAGTTATAAGTAAAATATTTTTGTCCAATTTTAATTGTTATTTTGCAATTTCAATAAAATTACCTATTAATTTATTTATACCCTTAACCATTACTCCCTCCTTCCAACAATAACTGTGACATTTTTCTTTTGTTTCACATATAGATTAAGGAGAAATTAAAATGAAGGAAAGAAATTTTCATTATCATAAAGTTTATATATGAAACCAAAAAAAATTGTATATGAAATTATATAGATCAAGGAGAAATTAAAATGAAGGAAAGAGAATGACCGTTGCTATATTTTCATTATCATAAATATAAAATGAAGAATAATAACGTGAAAGTATGTTTATTTTTATGAAAAAAATTTGAGTACAAAGGGATCACATAACACAACTTTGACACTTTAACTATGTCGACACCCCAAAAGTATCGAATATCATTTGCATTACCTTAATAAAAAATTTAAAATAAAAGAAAACGATTAGACAAATACTTGGGGACTAGACTTATACCCAAGAAGTAATAAAACAAAATGCAAGTAATAAAAAAAAAAAAAAAAAGACCTATACCCTTCCAAAATTAGCGTGTCTTTACTTATAAAACAGTTTTCCAATTTCTTTCCCATTCATATAAGACACTTTCAAAATTAGCATGTATTAACGATTTCTTTATAAAAATGTTACTATTTAATTTATCATTGGAAAAGGTAATTTGTTTTCCCTCTTTTGTAAGGATAAATGTATAAAAGTGACAATTTTTATAAACATCCTACTACAACTATTTTTCTTAAATGTCACAGTAAAAATTAGAGATACAATTGGAATAAAAAATTAAATTACATTGAAAATAAAATTGATAATTTTTTTAGTTTGAACGTTATTATGGAACAAATGAAGTTAATATGTTCAATAATCAACGTGCACTCTTTAACTAATGTGGTTACCTCCCCCAATTAGTATTCAAATATTGGTTTATTACGTTATCAGAGAGTAGATCATTCGACTAAACCCAAACCAGCCGGTTTTAAAGGCTAATATTAAAAAACTAATACCTCAATGTAGCCAAGTCTTTCAGGGTCTAACTCTTCCATGATGAGAGCTGCATATTCTTCGGCCTGCTCCTGCAGTCTAGATAACTTATTTGCAGAAGCACTTAACATGATAATCTGGAAGACAAGAAATACAGCAAGAATTGGATAATGAATTATTTAATTTAATTAATGTAAAAAAATACTAAATATTACATCCCCTACAAAAAGGAAATATTACGTGTTTGAGAAAATGTCTATCTAATTGTCAAAAAGAAGATGTCTATCTTGTGACAAAAGAAATGCTTTTAGTTTAGCATAAAATGACGAACACACCCCCACCAACTCCACTCTGAAAACGTCTTCACTATGAATTCCATGAATTTGGTAAAATCAGAAAATGAAAGCGAAATCTCTATTACCAAAACCGCAAAAAAGTAAGACATATATAGTTCACTAACTCTTGAATATCTACTACTACCAACTATTATTATGCTCTAGAACACGGAAAATTAATGTCTCGTTTGAAGTTTGAACTGAATTAATACTTACTGGATTTTGAAGTAATTATTTTTAACAACCATCATATTAAGTTTGCCCATGCAGCCATGTCAGCCTAATGTTTGATTAATTAAACACAGATGCAACGTTTTACGTACACCATATCATATGAAGAAAAGCTTACACTATTATTAAAACAATTAGTATTTAAATTACTACAATCAAGGTTGAATGTTCAAACATAAGTAAGTATACCAGTAAACAATAGATAGTTGAATATAAAACGAGGGAACAAAATTAAATTATAAAATAAAAAACCTCTACCTCTTTTACTTCTTCTTCGGTGATTCTTCCATCTTCATTTTTGTCCACCCTGTGAAGACATGAAGATTTATTATTTTAAAATTTGCACTTAATGATCACAATAATAATTGAATGAATTACAAGCTAAGAAAGCTTCAAAGTGACATTAAAATATTAAAGTAAAATACGGTGACATTTAATAATCTGGTGTTTAATTTGACATTCAATAGTGCCAGTGCAAGTTTTAAATTAAGGTAACCTTCGAAGATTATTAAATACAATAAACAATTAAACAATAATCATTGAAAGATTACATGTCAAAGAAGATCTGGAGCCTGGAATCAAAACTTTGATCAGTAATTTGCGACCAAAATTCGAAAAGTTCTTCCCTGTTTATCTTTTCAACCTTCAACCTTCGTTTTCGTCCAAGAGCATCAAAGAGTTCCAGTGCAAATTCCTTCGAATCTTTCATACCTTCAGAAAATAAAATTACTATTAAGACTTTTTCAAGTCAAAACGAAACATTAATTTCGAGATCTAACCAATTTTTAGGCTATAAATTCACCAAACTAAAATGCATTTAAAGAAACTCAAAAAAAATAAAATGCATTGAACAAATATTGCAAGATTATGATGAATTGAGATTTGAAGAAAGAAACTGACCTATGCATTGACCGAAATCAACGCGATGAAGAAAACCGTCTTTCGCAAGTTTATCAAAATTCTTCTGCACTTCGTTCCACGCATCAACGCCGTTGGATTTACTGCTGATGAATTTCAAACTACGGAGTGCTTTATGAGCACCGGTGCGAGTCCGATCAAGCTGCGCGCGTTGCTTCCTTAAAGCTCTTGCCGCCAACGCCGTTTCAAAACCACCGCCGGCGGTGGTACTAGTTCCGGCTCGAGCTGATGAAGATGAAAGAGTTCGCGAAGCATGACCGTGGCTCCACGAGAATCGCCGTAGCTCCTGCGAGAATTGCTTTGCCTTAGCAACCGCCTCTGCTTTCAGCTCCTGTGAGAAATGCCGGAATCCTCTCGATGAGCTTCTCCGCATCGACGGTGACCGTGGAACAGACACCGGAGTATCGTAACCGCTTCCGGCAACCGAGGAATCGTCGATATTAATAACAGCTGGCTCAACACTACGAAGAACGATTGTATCATCGTCTCGAAGATCAAGCGTAACCTCCACGAATTCATCACCGGTGGAGCTTGACTCCGTTCCCGGCGAAGTTCCGGCGCTGATAGTTGCTTTTCCGGGAACACTGTCTGACGCCCATCGGCGTTCGTGCTTCGGTATATCATTCATTGATCAGTCTTTATTGTTTTCTCTTTTTTAGCCTTGAGACATTAAATGAAAAAATGTGAAATATGGTATGCAATGTTATTATGCTTAATGTTTGACACGCGTTGATAAAGTGGACAAGTGTAGAGAGATTAATTGAAGAAAGTTAGGAGAATGACTTTATATAGAGAAACTGAAAAAATCTTAGCTAGATTATTTGATAGAACGCGTTCATTCAAAATCTGAAAGAGAAAGAGACATGAACGCATAGTAGAATAGGACAATATAGTTTTTGTTTTGCAGCAGAGATGAATTAAAGGAAAGTGTAATAGATAGTAATGAGGATATATATAAGAAATTAATAGGAAGAACATAATAAAGTGTTTATCGTTGAGTTTTGTTTTATTAGTGTGAAATGAAATGAGGAATTAGTAAAGGTGAGAGGAGAAATAGAAAAAAATGAAGGAAAGGTAAATGTGGCCAACAAAAGATGTTGGTGTGTTCGTTTGAAAAATAATGATTATGATTATGAAAATGATTAATTAGTTAATTGAAATTGTTTATAAGGTTATGCTGTGTGGCGTGACGCGGTTGGAATGACTTGGCTTTTGAAGTAGTGGATGAAGAAGGTGAGAGAGAGATAAAGTGTGGGAAGGGAAGGAATGGCGGGTCGGAAAATGAAAGGGAATATCTCTATTTTACGTTAGTGGGACCGCTGATTCCAGACTCGACGGCAGGGATGCATTGCAATGTCAACTCCACTCACACATAATTCTCTTTCGTTTTTTTTAGATTTACTAACATTTTCGCTAAAAGAAATTCTTTGGCTTATTTAATTCTAAAATTTTACACCTCCGTCTTTTATTATAAAACTTTTTTTTGAGAATTTTTTTATTATAATATCGTTTTGATATTTTTAACTAAATTAACTTTTTTTTAAATACATACTTATATTTATTATTCATTTTTTTTATGAAGGATTCCAAACTTAACCAGAATATCCTACGTAGAAATACAAATATGAAAAAGTTGTCAAACAAAAATAGAAATCTATAATTTCTTATGTTATTTTTAACTTGATTCATTAACATTAACTATAAAAAAATAAAATTGGATTATATATTTATGGGTCTTGTTAACGAGTGTCTCCGGGGCACTCTTTAAGCATTTAAAAAGTCAAATATTTTGATTTTTAATACATTGAATACACACATTTTCATAAATATTTACAACTTACGATCTTTAACTAGTGTCCCGGAGGCACTAGTTAATATTTCCCTATATTTATCTTTTTGTTCTAGACTCACCCAGACTCATAGTTTATGCATAGGGCTCGAATACTCAAAAATCCAAATATGACGAGGTTCGAGCAAACTTGGGTCCTATCCATCCAACAAAGCACGTTAACAACTAGCTTTGGATTCCATGAATCTGTAACACCACAATAACCTGTAACAAAAGTCGGAGCTCAACATTGATGGAGCGCCGTTAGTAACGACCTCATCAACTCTCCATGGCTACACAATCATGCCTATAAAAAGGTATCCTTCACCACCAACTAAAGGTACACAGTTTCTATCCTTACAACACCTCACACTCTTTACTCTCGTAGTCACTTGAACGTTGGAATACTCTCAAACATGGGTGGCCCTGAGGATGGGCGGGAGGGGCGACAGCTCATGGCACCATTATTGAAAATATATTTTTAGAGAACTTTGATTATAAATGAATCTTTTGAAACAAAAAAAATGTAAGAAGAAAAATATTGGAATATTTGAAAGGGCACAATTTTATTGTTTCCTCCAAGACATCAAAAATCTTAGGACCGATCCTGCTCTCAAATACCCACCCTCAACTTCAACCTTGACGAACTACAGCTCAACATTGACAATAATTTCTTATCACTTTGAATCACCTTTTATTTTTTGTTGTTTTAAAATTATCTTTTTTTGGTTAAGTAGTCTAGCGGCTAGAGAAATTCACTTTAAAGCTGAATAAGTGGGATGTCTGGGGTTTGAACTCTGGTCTCTATATATTATGCATTATCCACGGAAACTTTTAAATTATCTTATATTTTGCAAAAATTATACTGAGATAATTTTTATTTTATTTTGAAATGTTCTTTTAATTTGCAAAAAGTATAGCAATATTGTTTTTTTCCCGTTTGAGTTAACTTAGAAAACTTATTGTACGTACTTGAATTAGTATTTTGAAATCATCTCATTCTTCTTCATCGTTAGCTTCAGTATAGGATATATATCTTAGTTTGTCACTTATCTGCACAAGTTTCAACTTGCTTTGACTTTTTGTTGTCATGATATTTGTCATCGAACCTTATATGTTTTAATTCTTCAACACTCAATGTTTTTTTATTCTACACTATGTAAGTTATAGAGCATTCAGAGTATTCCAGAAAGATGTGTTTTTGAGATTTTGAATCAAACTTGTTAAGGTTGTCTTTCGTGTTTAACATACACATATATATCCAAATTGATGAAAGTAGGAGATATATGATTTTTTTCCTTTAGGTGTCTTATTCAAAATATATATTATATAGATTCTATTTTTAATATAGGACACAATATTTAGCATCTATGTTCAAAAGTAACCTGCAGCCTTTGTTTTGTGAATCGTGATTCTTGTCATCTCTTATAAAAAAAAAGAAAATCCTTTATACATCACAATTTGTTGATGTATTGTAGGAGATAGGAAATTATGTAAAATAATATTCTATTTTCAAATATGTTCAAAGAGTTTATTTTTAAATTCTTCACGTTGATCACTATGCATTGTTGTTACACAAAAATGTTTTCCATTTTACACTTTCTTTTTGGCAGAATACGGAGAACATGGTGCATGAATCATCCTTGTAGATAAGAAGCTTAACCTATATGTTCATCTACCAATGGTCATTTACAATGTGAAGTCCATATCAGTTTCTCTTTTTGACATGCTTCGCAAAGAGCATTTGATTTAAATTTCATATATTTAGTAATCCTCTAACTAGATTGAACTTGTTTAATTTTGATATCATTTTCACGTCTGCATGCTCCAATTATTTGTGTTATATCCATTGCTCATTGACACAAGAAATTTTCCTTCTTGTTTTTCTATATCAGATAGTTTGATTTTATGAATATTTTTTCCCCTTTAACCAGGGAAAAGTATAGAGCCATCAGACTAGCTAATAGCTTGACATTAACTTTGATCAAAGACAATATTATAATCATTGTCACTTAATTGTCTTATGCTCAATATGTTATATCTTACTCGTCCTCATGAGTTTAACTCAGTTGATAGAGATAATACATAATATATACAAAGGTTCGGAATTCAAACTCCGGCCACCACTTAGTTCTTTAATACATGGGAGTGAACCGTTACCTACATTTTCGTAACCAATGCTCTTACCTTTTTAGTTTCACACGAACTCAATGTATCTGCCATCTTTTAAGTGTTAAACCTTCGAGCATATCACTTTCTTCCGTAATGTGTCATGGGCATCCATTGTTCAAGCATCATGAATGATGTTTCAATATTATTGTAAAGCATATCTAGAACATGTATAATTATGTCTTTAGGTAGCCAAATCTTTTTGGGTTTTTACGTATTAATTTTGGAAGGTTTCTTAGCTTTTTCAGTATTCACTTAGGACACACTTTTTTACCATGAATCTTTTTAAAAATTAAGAGCATGATATGATATCCTATTTTCTACATAAACAATATTTGATTCTTTTTCTTCAAAACCAAGACCATATTTTCATCATTTATGCTAACTATTAAAAAAATACTATTTCAAAAAATTAAAAAAAATCTCAATTTTCCCATAAATTTCTCTCTCTCTAAAGTTCTTCTTTCCCCTCCAAATTTTTAAACATAGTCTAAACATGTCTCTAAAATCACTCAATAAACCAGAGTCTAAAATCGATCACTAAAATTCGATGGCTAAATCTATAATTACACATTGGCAATTAATAGTGGTTTACCATCTACATTAAAGGGTCTCTGAATCGATAGCTAATTGCTTTAGTGATTGGTTTTTTTTCACTTACTGGTCAAAATTTCAGTTTCTAAACTATTTCTCTAGTAGTGGTTGCAATGTCTAGCTTGTACCTTAAGGTATCCCTTGCTGTCTTGCATAAAACCAAACATGAGAACAGAAAACTGTCATTCACATAGACATGGAAAAAAATAAAACAAAATGACTAATGGAACATGAAAGAAGACAATGAAAAGTTCCTTTGACAAATATATCACCCACCAACCACTTCAAACAATAAAATATAATTAACAAATAATAATAAATAACAGAAATAAAAGTCCACCCATGGAGAACACGGATTTCTTTTATACAATATTCATTAGACCAAGGGCCGTTTCAATAAAATCGGAGGCTCCGCTCTAATATTAAAAATGGTTTCTAATAAAAAAATTAATGATAATTTAAACAATTACAAATTAACAATAAGCATTATTTCTTGTTAAAAAAAACAATAAGCATTATTTTGATTTAAATTGTTTTGTTGAATTTTTTTATAGATGTGTGGGTTTGACCTAACTTATCCATTTACTCTTTATTTTTGTCAAATAATAAATGTTTGATTTGGACCTACATAATAAAAGAAAATAATATCATACATTCCAACGATTATATTCATATATCCCTGCAAATAATTGAGGCTCCCATAAATTAGAGGCCCAGCTCCGTAGAGCTCTTTGTGCTCGCTAAAGAACCGCCATGAATTTAGACCTATACAGATATATTTGTTAAATTTCACCACAAAAGAATTCTTTGAATTGTGTGTCTCTGTTCATTCATCAAGACCACTATATATATACACATATAATCAACTGTTACATATCTACAAGCCTTAGAGATTCCAGCCATCTGTTACACATCTACAGGCCTTAGGGATTCCAGCCATTAATCACACATATAATCAAGCTACTCCTAAATATAAGGTAACTGCAACAATCAGTAGCAACACATTAATCTGAACATAAATAACAATAATATCCCAATAATCCCAATAATCTTGAAACAAAAAGAGTACATATATTGTTATTCTCCAAAATTATAACGATGTTTACATGTGTTCTACAAGTTTATTATGAATGAATTTGCTTAATTTTACTTCTTTTTTTTTTTAAATACAAAGGCACTACCAGTTCTGGAAGTTTACCGACCTGTTGAATTTCGATTCACACTTATTTCTTTAGAGACCAAAAAGGCAAATGATACAACTAAACCAGCCTCTTAAGTCTACCCACTTAATTAAGATATTTGTTTCCAAGTTTACGTAGATTGATGCAATCTTTCTTCACATTCACATAATAGCAATAAATATTAATAATCTTTTTTTTCGTTTTCTTTTTTCCATTCTCTTCGATTTCTCGATGCAATATCTTTTGACCATGCATCACTGTTATTTATAAAGTCTTCCCCGAATCCTATAAGACCTATACAGTGTGAAATATATGGGTTTGGTGGTTGTGAATCCGAAACACATTGATTTGGTCTTTCCCTAAAACTCAACTTAAGGGAAGCTGCTAATTTTTTATTTTTTTCTTTTAAGAAGTCGAATTAGTCTACAGAAATTAACAATAAAACTTTGAGATAGACACATTTAAAAGTTTTAAGACAGCAACTCAAATCAACCCAAATGAGTTAAAGGATGAGACTAATTAATATAGACATTTAAATATAGTCAGAATTAAGGTTTAGTCTTTCTTTAAGATTGTGGTTCATATTGATCAAGACTCTCTAAGGTGAGAATAGAGTAAGGTGAGAAAACGAAGTGATTGAATTTTAATATAGTCATTGTTAATTTGTTATATATGTAAAAATATTAATTTACATATTTAAACATAGATGATGTTATTACTATTCTACTCGTCAAGGTGGTTTTCCATATTCAAAGAAAATAATATAATATCAACACAGCATTGGAGTCTTTTTTTTACTCCCTCATTTTTTTTTTTTGACAAAACTGAAAAATAATATAAAACTGTAGTTTTTTAATTAACCATCATAGTTTATTTTGTTTACTCCTTAAAAAAATAGTTTATTTTGTTTACAAATGCTTCTCTGTGACGATATAATCATTAAAGATCTGCTTTCATTCTTAAATCATTTATCAATTTTTATATTCCAAAATTTCCATGTGTTCATTTTATGAGTACGTAACAAGGATATGAAAAACTTGTGTAGTAACCATTGTGATAGAGAATATGAAATACAAGTTAGTAAGAAAAATGTATTTTCATAAACAATACAAATAGTGTAGCGTTTTCAATATTAATGAAATTGTTACGTCTTTAGAAAATTATAATAGAAAATGATGATTGAAATATTATATCTATATTTTCATATATGATTATTAGTTAAATTGAAAATGAAAAATAAGAACCGTAACGGATTTTAGTGGGTGTCTTCGAGTTTGGTATTTTCGTCTAAATTTCTCTCATAAAAAAGCATTCGCTCTCATTAAAATAATTTATTTGAACGGATTATCTATCAATTCAATACACTAAAATGACCAAAGTCATCAAAACTAAAAATCACGTAATAAACATACCAAGCAAAGTGGTCCTGAAAAATTTGAAAAACCATATCAATTAAATCTTGAAAGATTTGGGATGTGTAAATTTACTAGAATTACCTTCTCAATCAAACTATTTGAAGAAACGATCATAGGAATTGTGGTTTGGGACTTTTGAGGCAGCACGTTCTCTACGGTAGTAAAAGAGACTCTCTACCTGGCACCTATCTAGTCAAACAGCATATGTATATGGTCAATAATATGTGGGAACGACGACATGACTTGAAAAAAATAAGGTGGGGAAAGCTTAATGCGAAAAATGCTAGTATAACTACTATTCACTTAAACAGTTTTACACGGTCAAAAATAACCAATCAAATGTGGTTTTAAAATATTTACTTGTTTCAACCATTATCATTAGACAAATTCTATGGTACACCCAATATATTTGAGTGTTCTTTAAATTAATAACTAAATGAGTTGTTTCTTTAAGAAAAATATACTTTTTTTATCACTTATAATTATAATAACTAAATCTTATTCATCAAAAGTGTCAACGAAATAAAATTATTTTTTTTTGAATTTTTATCATTCATAACTGAGAACGTTGATTATTTTTTACGATAATATGTAAAAAAAATTACAATAGTTTTTATAAACAATGAAATGATGTTTTTTTCTTATAAAATGATGTTCTATAAAATATAAATATTGACAAATATTTATTTATTACACAAAAAAAAAGACCATTTATTTATAAAATTATGAAGGAAGAGTACCGATACACCTTAATTTGTGAGTGTACCGTAAAAGTTCTCTTATTATTATAAGAAAAAAAATGTCTCAAATATTGGTGTATAATAGTGATTGAAAATATATTTTACACAAAATCCAAAAAAATAATTGCAGTTAACTAACTTTCTTAATTATTATGAAATTAGTTTTTTTTTCCTTATAATTGTGAATATAAATATTCCTTAAAAAAAAATAGTGAACGGACCCGAAAATGTGAATATTTTAGTTTTTTTCTTATAATTAGTTTTTTTCTTCTTATAATTGTGAATATAAATAATCTTAAAAATTTGATCTAGTTTTTTTTTATTTTTAATAAAATGTAAAATTTTGATCTAGTTATATCCTTTGAATGCCCTAAATTTGATATAAGTTAAATAAAATTTTATTCAAGAAAACCAACTATATTCTTTAGCAAATATTTTAGTTGCAAGTGATACCAAAAGAATGAAGCCGGATATGGACAAGGGAGAGGAGCAAAAGGAAAATGATAGAGAACCAATGAAAATGTCGGGTTTAAGTGGGTGCCAATGCAAACTATACATAAGCTTTACAGCACATTAATCTTTGAATTTAATTTATTGATAATTGATTATACGAGGAAGTTATATTTAGTTTGAGAGAAAGTGAAATGGGGTAGCACTTGGGTGACATTGTGGTTGGTGACATTGTGATATTGGACAACCACAATGCCACAACTGTCTTTCTTCTTTCTCTTTCATAATATTTTTTGTTTCTTTGTACACGTGTGACATTGTGGTTGGTCAATGTCACCAACCACAATGTCACCCAACTATTATCCAGTAAAATGACGATAAAATTGGATACTTCAATAACGATATAAGATCAACAGCATTAGAGAAAGTGCGACTATTTTATGTGAAACGTTAACAACAGGCCCTGTTTACCATGCACAACCTTAGTAGGTCTCGCATGATGCGAGACATGTATATTTTTTTTTGGCACACGCTGTGAGACATATTATATTATTACTTCTAATTGTAGGTTAATGTGCTATCAATTAGGTGCTCTAATGGATAAGAAGTACTATAGTTACAATTATATTCACATATTTAATGAAAAGATCAATTTAGGTAGTTTATATTTAGGATAATATCATCTTTTTCTTGGTTTTTTTTAATTTGCAATATTTTTTATCCTTACTTTTAAGTCAACTCATATTTAACTTTTTTATTTTTTTAATGAAATTGAGCATAAATGTGGAGAATATTATATACATCTCTCCCAAAACAGCTAGATTTTTTTTAACAAAACGTGAATTAAATATGAATTTTTAACGGCCATAAATGTAAAAATTCATATCTAATTTATGTTTTGTTAAAAAATTCTAATTTTTTTGGGAGAGATTCTTATAATATTATAAACCTTTTTGCAAGTCCTCGTGAGCTTAGCTCAGTTGTTAGGGACAACGCATAATTAATATATGCAAGGTCCGGGGTTCAAACCCCGGCCACCACAAAAAAATAAAAATAAACCTTTTTACAAAATTTTATCCAAAAATATAAAGTCTACATATGAGTTTGCTTTAAAAGAGCGACCAAAAGTAAAAATGGAAACTATTTGGGGACTAAAAGTCGAAGAAATATATTCACATATTTAATATGAAATCTACATTTGATTAGTCATTGAACATTAATACATCATAAATAAGATTAACATAGATAAGAATCTTAGTTCTTAAAAAGATTCTCATAGAACAGAAGTCAGTTTTACTAAGATTATCATAGATAAGAATCTTAGATCTTAAGAAGATTTTTATGGAACGGAAATTAGTCTTAGTAAGATTATCAAACAACCCATCGGAAACCTAATCAACATTTGTCCGTCCACTAAAACTTACCCAAACGACAAACACTATCAAACAAAATCATTCTCACCATTGCATATGACCAAATTGAACTAAGAATGAACTAAGAACACGAATTTCACCGATCAGAATCTTAGAGATAAGTGGATCCGACAAGCTATCCCTTCAGAAACCTAGTCAACAAGGAAATATGTTTGTTTGTCGACTGAAACTTGCCCAAATGACAAACGATAACAAACAAAATCGTTCCAGCCGTTGGATGTGACATAATTGAACTAAAAATGAACCAAAAACTCGAATTTTGGCGATCAAAATCTAAGATACAAGTCGATATGACAAACTAATCCCTATTTAAAAAATATATATAAAAAAAAGCCCTTCTTAAACGATTTTGGGTGTAACTGATTCCCTATTTCAATTTTTTTTTATAAAAAAAAAAAGAAAAAAAACTCTTCTTATCTGATTTTGAGTGTAACTAATTCGCTCAAAAAAAATGTGGCATAATATAAGCCACATATATATTCCAAGTTTAAAACTATGGAGTTGTGGATAAGATCTACTAGCAATATATTACAAATTTTAAAAATAACTCCACTCCAACTTGCATAATATAAGCCGCGAATAACTATGGACTTCCTACTAATCATAAATTTTTAATAGTTTATCATATTGACTTTGTATATATGTATATAAAATTTTATTTATGCAAATATAAGCATTTAAAATCTGCAATGAGAGTGGTGCAAACATTGAACGGTGTTTTACATATTCCTTTCGTTCCTTTTTAAGTGTCGTTTTGGAATATTAAAACCAAATTATCAAAATGTATTTTTGCACCTTTACTTCCTATTATACTCTTATTTTAATTCAACAATATATTCCTATTTTTTTGCACACGCTTTCTCTTTCCAATAGATATAATAAGTTATCTTTTTCTCGTAACAAATAATTGTTAGTTATTATCTTTTTCTCCAACAAAATTCTATTTTTTTGCACACTTTGTCTCTCTCATAACAAATAATTGTCAATTGTAACAAACAATTGTTAGTTACTACTCCCTCCGTCCCTTGATGTAGGCACCATTGCATTTTTCACTTTTCTTAAGAAATGTTGTCAGTGTAATTAATATATATGTCTGTTTTGTGTGTTAATATTACCAAATTGTCCTTTATTTGTATGTGAATTTAATTTGACTTTTCATATTTCAAGATAAGTTAGTAGTATTAATTAGGGGTATGTTTAGAAAAATAATAATAAATGCATCTAGTAATTTGAAAGGGGATTTACATTTAGGGACGGAGGGAGTAGTATCTTTTTCTCCATTAAATTTCTATTTTTTTGCACACCTCGTCTCTCTCATAACAAACAATTGTCAATTTTAAGATAACAAAAAAAAACTTTAGTGGTCCAAATATATAACATTAATTAGTTTTATTGGAAAAGATAAGGGTAATTGACAAAAGGTATAATTGATAAATCATACTCTTAAAGTACCAAAACGACAATTAAATAAGAACATTGAATTCACACTCAAACGACACTTAAAAAAGAACGGAGAGAGTATAAAACAAAAAGTTTTTTAATAATGATTACAAAATCAATTGCATTTTTAAAATCAATATTTATATGTTTAAAAAAAAATTCGATAAGGCCAAGAGAAAGGTTGGGTATCCGGGAGAATCTAAAGCATCCCAACTAGGTTGGCACCCAACAGATTCCCCCATCCTCTACCGCCTTTCCAATACGTAAATTTCTCCTGAAAGAAAATACCCTCGAAAGAAAAAGAAATATATACAGAAAACTAGGAACAGAAGTACTTAAGGAAATAAAGTTTGGATCCCATTCCTGTCCCTAGGAAAATCTTCCCCCAAAGATGGAGGCAGCAAAGTGAACAACCCCGTGTCATGAAACAACAAATTTCTCTAGAACCACACTGTGTCATGAAACAACAAACACAAGCCGAGAATCATTGTTGCCGATTCCTCAGATGTTCCAATAATATATTCATTTGAATGGTGGTCGAGAGCGGGTTCTAAGTGAAGTTTTCTGTAAAGTTTGTAAATTCTTTTTTTTCTGTGACTTGGAAACAACCTCTATAAATGGTGTTTCGGTCTCTGCTGCCTTTGCCAACCAAGTCTGCATAAAGTTTAAGTCCTTCTGCAGC